>Ga0224555_1003884_pt1 | contig 14532 bp, 18 predicted proteins | sample 714S23034metaG_FD_180687 | JGI IMG/M metagenome (GOLD analysis project Ga0224555, IMG submission 180687) | Peat soil microbial communities from Stordalen Mire, Sweden - 717 S2 30-34 | ecosystem: Environmental > Terrestrial > Soil > Wetlands > Peat | place: Sweden: Norrbotten County, Stordalen...
CCGACTGGGTCACTGTCTTGCCCGGTTGCTGGGTGATGCCCAACACCGCCGCGACGGCGTCGGGCACGGCCGCCGGATCGGTGACCGCGGCCAGCTCGAAAACCCAGACACCATCCGGAAATTCGTCGACCAGACGTTCCGCGACTTCCAGCGCCAGGCGGGTCTTGCCGACCCCGCCCACCCCGGTCAGCGTGACCAACCGATGAGCCTTCACCGCGGCGTGCAGCTCGGCGACCTGGGACTCGCGCCCAATGAAGCTGTTGACCGCAGGGCGCAGATTGCCCGGACTCACATCCAGTGCGCGCAACGGCGGAAAGTCGGTGCGCAGGTCATCGACTCGGACCTGGAACACGTGAACCGGCGTCGGGAGATCCCGCAACCGGCGCGGTCCCAGGTCGATGAGATCGCCGCCGCTCAGTAGACCCGCCGTCGAGTCGGCCAAGAGGATCTGCCCGCCGTGGCCGGCGGCCATCACGCGTGCGGCCCGATTCAAAATCGCTCCGAAATAGTCACTCTCGCGAAGCTCGGCTTCGCCGGTCGCCAGCCCCATCCGCACCGGCAACTCCAGCGTCCGCTGCGCGGCCACCGCCGCATCCACCGCCGACCGCGGCGAGGCGAACGCGGCGCACACACCGTCCCCGGTGTGCTTGAACAACCAACCCCCGTGCGCCTCGATCGCCCGACGTAGCACCTCGTCATGGGCGGCCAGGGCGGTCCGCATGCCCTCCGCGTCGGCTTCCCACCGACGGGTCGAACCCTCAACGTCGGTGAACAGGAACGTCACGACACCCGAAGGAGCGGGCACCTCTGCAGAATGTCACAACGGAGCCTGTTCCCTTGCGAAGTTTGAGCACTCGGCCCAAATCTCGATGCCGATGCCCGAGACGTCAAGAAACATTCTGGAAATATCGTAGAAACATTGATCTCGACGTAGATCAAGCACATACTGACAAGGCGTCAGCAAACGCCAGAATTCACGAATTTCTAACTTCTCCGGCAGAAGGCTCGGAGCGTCCTCAATGAGGAGGAATGATGAGGAAATTCACGCAGCGAGTGCTGATTTCGGGCGTGGCTGAGATGGCAATCATTGGAGCTGTCGGTGGTGTCGACCTGGTTGGCGTGGCCCACGCCGACCCCACCGCGTGCGTCAGTGCGGCGGGGCTATGCCAGCCGAAGGAGACGAACGGGCCGCAACCCCGAATGCTGATCATTTGCCAGCCAAATGGGCCGAAGGCCGGGGCTTTTTGCCGTGCGCCACACGCTCCCTGACCGGCGCTGATGCCCGCCCTGCTTAACCCGTAGCGATGGTCTTGCCCACCACAACACGAGTGGCGAGCACGTCCGCCTGCGTCGATGCGAGATGAAGGCATTTACGAGGTAGGGCTAACGGCCGCAGAGCGTCTGGCAAACTCCGATTGTTTAGTGCTCGGAATGCGGACCCATCATCCCAGGTCCCATCTTCGCGCCCGGTTTCATCTCGTGATCGCCTGGCTTCATGTCGGCACAGCAGTCTTTCGATTCATGGCCCATCGCCGCGTGGCCCATGCCCATGTTCCCGTCCTCGCTCCAACTCAAGAAAAAGCCGGAGAAGAAAATGCCGGCGACGATGAACAGTCCGCCGGCGACGATGCCCACCCACGCCAGCGCCTGATTCAGGCGGCTCGACTGGTGCCGCGGACTCGTGGGCTGTTGGTCGTCAGCTGGTTGCGTTGCGTCGGTGGTGCTGGTCATGTGCGACCTCCTCTATCGGACGGGATATCGTCATGCTACCCCACCCGGGGTGGGGTGGGCATCAGTTAGCATAGTGAGGTCCATCCCGGGGGCAGGGTTTGGGTGCAGGCCGCTAGAAGGGAACGGTGATGTCAGACGAATTGACAGCCAAAAAGCGTGCTTCGCTCAACCGACTCAAAACGGTGCGAGGCCATGTGGACGCGATCATCCGAATGCTTGAATCCGACGCCTACTGCGTGGACGTGATGAAGCAGATTTCTGCGGTGCAGTCGGCTTTGGAACGCACGAACAGGGTGATGTTGCATAACCACCTCGAAACCTGTTTTTCGGAGGCCGTCATGGGTGGGCAAGGCGAAAAGGCAATCGACGAACTGGTTGACGCCCTCAAGTTCACCCCCGCCTTGACAGGCCCCGATACCTGCTTGAACGGAACCACTGCCGATGAGGCGGTCAGGGCTACTAGCCCTGCATGAGCGGGTAGTGGTCAGCCGCGTGACTCGGCACGTTCCTTGAGGCGCTTGAGGGTATCGGCCGCGATACGACCGACCTGGCGCACGGCGACCCGGTCGGCGATGTAGCCCCAAATCCCGCCCGGAGCCTGATACGACAGCCGAAACGTCACCTTGGTCCGGCCCTGCCCCTCGTCGCGCAACCGGATCCGGCCACGCACCGTCACCCCGGTGATGCCCACCCACGCCAGGTCGCGCAGGTCGTCGAACTCGACTATTTCCATCAGGCCGCCGACTGGTACCGAGCCGACTTTCCAGTGCACGAAATAGCGGGCTCCGACGCCTGGCGACTGATCATTGGCGCTCTCCCAGCGCTCCAAGTTGGTCATGAACGACGGATAGCTGTCGGGATCGCTGACGATCTTCCAGACCAGGTCGCGGTCGGCGTTGATGACGTTGCGGCGTTCGACTCGCATCAGCCGATCACCGGGAACCGACGTCGGGCAGCAAGACGGTCGACACCGGCCTGCAGACTGGCCATCACCTTGTCGTGCACCGCCTGGTCATCCCCATCGACTTCGATGGGATGTTGGACTTCGATGGCGATCTTGGTGGGCAGCGGAAGATGCCCGGCCAGGTCGCTGATGTTCAGGCCCCACGGCAGCGCCAGCGATATCGGAATGCTCTTGAGCCGCAGTGTTTTGTCCGCTCTGAGCAGCTTGGCCAGCCACTGGCCACGGTTGAGGAACAACGCGCTTTCCTGCCCACCCACACTGGCCACCGGCACGATCGGCACGCCGGCATCGCGAGCCAGCTTGACGTACCCCATGCGGCCGTCGAAGTCGACCGTGTGACGCTCCCACGAGGGCCGGAAGACCTCGTAGTCCCCGCCGGGATAGACCAGCAACGCTGCGCCGGATTCCAATGCCATACGGGCATTTTCGTGGTTGGCGGCGACGGTGCCGAACTTGCGCAGCCAGCCCAGCGGCGGCGCCGAGACGACGAGGTTATGGGCCAGTTGGTAGAAAGGCCGCTCGACGCCGAAGTAGGAGCAGAACGCGAGGGTGAATACGAACGTGTCGGGAGGCACGTTGCCGCCGCTGTGGTTGCCGATGAGTAGTACCGGCCCCTCGGCGGGGATCCGGTCCAAGTGCTGCACGTCGGCTCTGAAGTACAGCGACGCCAGCAGCCAGGTCCCGGGCAACTGGTCGCGAATGTAGTCGGGATCCCGCTGGTCGAGGTCGGCCTTGGGGACCCGCGACGTGATCTGCTCGCGGGCCCACCCCAGCGCCTCTGCTAGGCCGGCCATGACCGATCTATACCCTGGCGACGGCGTCTCTAACCTCGACGTCTAACTGGTAGATGCGGGAGGCGTTGTCGCGGGCGACGAGGTCGACGACCCGGATGGCGTCGGCCGGACTCCAATCGTCGTCATCGACGAATCCGCTCAGCACTCGATGAATACCGTTGCGCCACAGCGTCGCACCGAGGTAATGCAGCTCCGCTGGACCGAATCCGTCCGACGAGTAGACGATCTTGCGGAACGGCGCCAATTCCAGCAGCCGGGCGGTGAATGCCGGTGCCCGCGCACCCAGGTAATTGACGCTGAGCCCGCCGTCCAGATAGACGTTGTTGAACGCCTGGGCCAGGTAGCCGGCCTCCCGTTCATAGGGATAACAGTGCAGCAGCACGATCGGCGTCTCGCCGGACTGGCGCAAAAAGTCCAACAGATGCAGCGGATTGGCCTTGTGCAGATCGCAATCCCGGTCGCCGAAACCGACGTGGAATTGCAATGGCTTGCCCACCCGCAGGGCCTGGTGCAGCCCGAAGCGCAGCAATACCCGATCGGTCAACCGGACGCCGCCGTTGTCACGCCATCGGGCGGCCGCCGTCGCGACCTCAGCCGCCGACGGCTCGGTCAGGTCCCCGTCGAACCCGCCGCGGTAGGCGAGGACGGATTTGGTGCCCACCGCCGTGGCCGTGCGCCGGCGCAGGATCTCCTCGAATGCCGCCGCGTAGTCACCCGGGGCGTGTGCGGCCTGCTCGGCCACCTGCTCGAGGCGGACCACCTCGTGGGCGTGGCCTGCGGACAATTCGGCAAGCTGCGCCACGTCCGCGACGCCCGCGGCGTAGCCGGTGTCGACCAGCCAGTCGCTGACGCCGGCCGCGCGCAGAAAAAGTCGCGCCAGCTCGGTTTCGGTGAGCTGGCTGCGGCCCTGCCAATATTGCTGCGGCTCAGCATGTTTGGGCAGTCCGAGTAGTGGCGCACAATGGGCGCGCACGGCGAAGCCAAGTTGGGTGTCGAATGCCGAGTCGAAGTCGGCGAGTGGCTCGGTGTTGGCCTCGTTGAGGCTGTTCTCAAAACGCTGCCGGTCCCCCGCCTCCAGCCAGCAGCCGTGCGCATGCTGATCGATCAGCGGCACGCCGGCGATGTGGTCCGCCAGAGCCGTCACCGTCACACGCTCCAGGCCATCCGGAATTTGTCTGCCAGTTGTTCGCGATTGAGGTGGGCGTAGTGCTCGTGCTCGAAGCGCCGGACCGCGACCACGACGTCGACGGCGGGATCGCCGAGAATGGCGCGCAATCGTTCTGAATTATCTAGTGCGGCAATGGTGTGAGCTTGCGAGCTGGACAGTCGCACAATGCCGGCGCGACCGCGGTCTGAGTCGGTCAGTGTTGCCGGGTCGACCTTCGTCTCCGCGGGCAGCACCGCTTTCTGCTCGATCCCGTCCAGCGCCAAGCCCAGGATCGCGGCCGTCGCGAAGTAGGGGTTGGCCGACGGATCGACGACTTTGACCTCGAGGTTGCCGCCGTACGGGTTGCCGGGGCCACCGACGATGAAGCGCAGTGCCGCTTCTCGATTCTCGGTGCCCCAGCAGGCATAGGCCCCCGCCCAATTGCCGGGATGCAGCCGTAACCCGGACACGATCGAACCGCACAACACCCCTTGGGCCGCGGGCAGGCCGCGCAGCAATCCCGCTACCGCGCTTTCACCCTTGCTCGTCATACCGTGGCTGCCCGCCCCATCGGAGAACAGCGGCCCGGCTGCGTGGGTCAACGAGAAATGCTGGTGGGCACCGCATCCGACGTCGCCGACGAATGGCACCGGTGACAGGCTCACCCGCAAGCCGTAGCGCCGGGCAATGCGACCGATGATGATTCTGGTCAGCACCAGCTGGTCCACCGCGGCGACCGGCGATTGCGGTGTCAGGGAAATCTCGAACTGATTAGCCCCGTACTCGGGGTGGAGTTGCTCGATCGCGACACCGGACACCGACGCCGCCGCAGTGACATCGCGGACGAAAGCCTCGTGTTCGAGCACACCGGCCAGCCCGTACTGCGCCCACAACGTCGACGGCAATCGGTGGCCGTCGGGCTGAACAAGCAGGAACTCGATTTCGTGGCCGACGATCGCCTCGATGCCGGCGTCGGCGAGCCTCGCTTCGACTCGGCCCAGCGTTCCCCGGCTGCACGCGGGAACCGGCGTGCCGTCCTGCTCGAAGAATGAGCCAGGCGCCCAAGCCAATCCGTCGCCGATAAGCCGCATCGCGGACACGTCGATTCGGACGCGCTGATCACCGACGACACCGATGTGTTCGGTGAATGCGATGCCGGTCTGGTCGATAGCGAAGCCGTGCCACACCCCGCTGGCGCCAAGCCCCGGATCGGCGAAGGCGTTGGTCCGACGTATCGGTACGGTTTTGGCCTGGGTGAGCCCGGCCGGATTGACCACCGTGCCGATGACCGCGTCCACCCCTTCGGCCTCGAGTTGGGCGATCGCTGCAGCGGTGAGCGGTGTGGTTGTCATCTGCCGGGAAGCGGGGTTCGCCGCGGGCTAGCAGGCTCGGTGGTTCATACCCGACTTGGCAGGGTCAGCTTGCAGGACTGGGCGATGTCCAGGGTCCGAAGAACCCGTCCCATTCCCACCCACAGCGCGCACGACAACGCCAGGTCGGCCAGCAGCTCCTCGGAAAAGTGTTCGCTGCAGCGGGTCCAGAAATCTTCGTCGTCGCGCAGCACCGCGTGTTCGGTGGCGAACCGGTAGGCGAACTCGGCGGCCAGTCGCTCCTGGTCGCTGTATCCGGGCCAGGTGCGCCACTGGAGAGCGTGGTCGTAGAGCTCTTCAGGGACATCCGAGCCGCCGGCGCCCGTACTTTCGGTGCGGGTGTTGACGCACACTTCGCATTCGTTGCTGTGCGCGATGACCGTCCGGGCGAGTTCCCGCGTTCGCATCGGCAGCCGGTTGCGGTTGTAGACAGCGTTGGCGAACGCGCCGATCGCACCGCCCAGTTCGGGAGACTTCAGGATCCAGCCGGCGAGGTCGTCATCAGGGAATGCTCCGATTCGGCTCATGGCGAGATGGTACGCCCGGCGGACCCAGACGAAGGCGTTGTGTAGCAAGCTCGGACAGCTTGGGTTGATCGCCACCCCAATCGGGTTGTGCGACGATCCGATGGGCGATGCGGTCGAGCGCCGCTCCGACGCTTGCCCGGTCGGCGCGTCCCTCGAAGTTGGATGAGCGGGCGAGCTTGTCGACGATCCAGTCCCGGATCAGCGCGGAGACGAACTCAACTTGACGTGCACCGGACGCAGTGAGCCACAGGCGATCGACATCGCGTTGCGCGTAGCCGCGACGGACCAGCCGGTCGAAGGTGGGTTCGAGGACTTCGTACGGAATTCCTAACTGGTCGCCGATATCGGTGATTCGTGCCATGCCGAAAACCTGCTGATAACGGTTGATTCGCAGCACCGCCCACAACTCGGCGACGTCGAGTCGGCAGTCGGGCCGCATGGCGATGCTGCGCAGTCGCATACCCGGTTCACCACGCAACAGGCGTCCGATCGCGATCTCCAGCATCTCGTCCGGCGTCTGCGTGGTCGGCATCGCGAACCCGTCGCCCAGGTCGGCGGCGTTGTTGCCGATATCCCGCAACGGGACCTCACGAAGAAACAGCGACAGCGCGAAGCCGACGAGCGCGACCGGAACCGCCCACAAGAACACCTGGGTGAGCGACGCGGCGTAGGCGTCGACGATCGGTGCGGCCGTTGCATGAGGCAATCGGTGCAATGCTTCCGGCGAATTCGCCGCTGCAGGGGATGCGCCACTCGCCGCTAACGCCGGACCGATGCGCCCTCGCAGGAAGTTGGTGAACAGCTAGCCGAAAATCGCCGCGCCGAACGAACTGCCGATCGTGCGGAAGAAGGTCACCCCAGAGGTGGCGACACCGAGGTCGTCGAACCTTGACGTGTTCTGCACGATCAGGACCAGTACCTGCATGCACAAGCCGATACCGGCGCCGAGGATGAACAGGTAGACCGATTGCAGCAGTGCCGATGTGGACGAATCCATCCGGGACATCAGCAGAAAAGCGAGCGCCATCACCGCCGTTCCGGCGACCGGGAAGATCTTGTATCTGCCCGTCCGGCCGACTAGGACGCCGCTGCCCATCGACGTCGAGAGCATCCCCGCCACCATCGGCAGCGTGCGCAGTCCCGATGTGGTGGCCGAGACGCCGTCGACGAATTGCATGTAGGTCGGCAGAAAGGTCAGCGCGCCCAGCATGGCGAACCCGACCACGAACGACAGCACACAACACACCGTGAAGACGGGGTTACCGAAGAGCCGGATCGGCAGGATCGGCGCGGCGACCCGACTTTCGACCCAGACGAACATGCCCAGTGCTGCCGCGGAGCCGACGAACAGCCCGATGATCGTCGCCGAGCTCCACGGGTAGGTGGTGCCGCCCCAGCTGGTCGCAAGGGTCAGACCGGTCGCGCCCAGGCCGACGAACACGATGCCGGCGTAGTCGATGACCGCTCGCCCGCGTGCGGCCAGTGTCGGGATCGCCGCGGCCGCAACCAAGAACACGACGATCGAGACCGGCACGTTGATCCAGAACGCCCACCGCCAGGTCAGGTGGTCGGTGAAATAGCCGCCCAGCAGCGGGCCGATCACCGTGGTCACACCGAACACCGCGCCCAATGCACCCTGATAGCGACCGCGATCCCGCAGCGGGATGACCTCGCCGATCAGCGCGGTGGCCGTGACCGTGATAGCGCCGCCGCCGATGCCCTGCAGCGCCCGGGCGCCCACCAGCATGACCATCGATTGCGCAAGTCCGCACAGCACCGACCCGATGAGAAAGAACGTCACCGCCGCCTGGAAAACCAGCTTGCGGCCGAACAGATCACCAAGCCGGCCGACCAGCGCGGTGATGATGGTCGAGGCCAGTAGATAGCTGGTGACCACCCACGACTGATGTCCGGCTCCGCCCAGGTCGGCGACGATGGTGGGCAGTGCGGTGGCGACGATGGTCTGGTCCAGCGCCGCCAGCAGCATGCCCAGCACGATCGCCAGAAAGACGAAATTGCGTCGCTGCGGGCTGACCAGTGCGCCGCTGGATTCGGGATCTGCTGGGGCAGTCGTCTGCGCTCGCGTCATGCGCAGCTGCGATCTACGGTCAGTGCCCGCCTTGTCCCGTCGTCGGCGGTCGCGAGACACACTGAGCCGAGTAGAGCTCCTCGCCGAGCTTGTCCATCAATTCGAGCTGCGTTTGCAGATAGTCGACGTGGTTTTCCTCGTCGGCGACAATGCCTTCGAGCAGGTTGGCGCTGGTCGAGTCCTGCTTCTCGCGGCACATGATGATCCCCGGCTTGAGCCGGTTCAGCACGTCGTATTCGATCGCCAGGTCGGCCTCGAACTGCTCCCGCAGCGTCTGACCGATGCGCAATGAGAAGAGGCGTTGGTAGTTCGGCAGCCCGTCCAGCAGCAAGATGCGGTCGGTGATCGCCTCGGCGTGCCGCATTTCGTCGAACGACTCCGCGCGGGTGTGGCCCGCCAACTCGGTGAAACCCCAGTTCTCCTGCATCTTCGAATGCAGAAAATACTGATTGATGGCGGTGAGTTCGCTGGTTAACTGTTCGTTGAGAAGGCGCAAAACATCGGGATCACCTTGCACGATCGGCTCCTTATTCTCCGCTGACACGGTCTTGACTCGAGGCGATTGACGGTGGGGTTGGGCTGGAACGCCACCGCATGCCGAGGACAAATCTAGTCCAGCGCGGCACCGACGGCGTACTGATTCGCCCGTCGTGGGCGCGTCGCAATCGCCGAATATGCTGGTCAGAGGCAAGGCTAACCTAGGTTAGCCTCTGCGAACCTAGTTAGGTTAGACTCCACTAACATGCGGGCTGTTTGGTCGTCGGTGTTGCAGACCCTGGGGGTGCGCTGATGTACGTGTGCCTTTGTGAGGGCGTCACCAGCCAAACCGTGTCCGACGCGGTCGCCAGCGGGGCGTCGACGTCCAAAGAGGTCGCCGCGGCGTGCGGCGCCGGCATCGACTGCGGACGTTGCCGGCGCACGTTGCGGGCGATCATCGCCGCGGCCGCGCAGCTGCAGCCCACTGGTTCCTAACGATCAGGTGTCCCGCCGGCCAGTGAAATCCGCCAGGGCCGCCGCATTCGCCTGTCCACCCAAAAGCTCGGCGAAATGGGCGTTTTCCCGAGCGGTTGCCGCGGCGATGTCGGGACGAGTGGGTTCGACGATGGACTGTTTGACCGCGGTCAGGCTCGGGATCGGCCGGGAGGCGAGGATCTCGGCGTGCCTGCGGGCCTCTGCGATCAGCTCGTCGGGTTCGCACACCTTCCATACCAGTCCCATCCTCAGCGCCTCGTCGGCGCTCACCCACTCCGAAGACATCAGCAGCCAGGCAGCGTTCTGCCGCCCGATCAATTGCGGCAGCAGATACGACGACGCCGCCTCGGGCGCGACGCCCAAGCTGGTGAACGGGCACTTCAGCCGAGCCGTCGATGACATGAACGCCAGGTCCGCATAACCCAGGATGGTGGTGCCAATCCCGACGCCGACGCCGTTCACAGCGCAGATCAGCGGCTTGGGGAACCGGGTCAGCTCGTCGATCATCGTGGTGAAATGTGATCCCTGTCCGGCCAATTGCGGGTCGGTGATGCGCGCCTGCATCTCTTTGAGGTCGTTACCGGCGCTGAAAGCGCGTCCGGCCCCGGTCAACAACACGACGGCGATCTCAGGGTCGTCGGCGGCGAGCCGCAGTGCCTCGGCCGTGGCCTGGTAGAGCGCCTCGTTGAACGCGTTGAGCGCCTCGGGCCGGTTCAGGGTGAGCGTGCGTACCCGGTGGTGATCGTCGATCTGGAGTATCACGGGTGTCCTCAACTGTGGAAGGGTGTTTTCAGCACGTAGCGACTGGTCGGCACGGTGTCGATGTTCTCGTTGGCGCCGAATGCCGATGTGCTGGCGACCATCCGGCCCAGCCGGTGCTGCAGGTCGGCGTCGTCGGCCGCACCGAAGAAAGCCTTCAGGTCGGTGATCGCCTCGGCGGGGAACAGCTCTTCGACGATGCCCGCCAGCGCTGGCGCATTCGGTGTCAGCGAACGCACCACGGCGTTCTGGGCGTACCCGAAGGTGGACTGCGTCTCGATCGCCACCGGCGTGTGGTCATGCTGCCAGCGCTGCAGCCAGCTCGCCTGGTCCAGTTCGGCCGGTCGGCGCAACAGCGCGATGTTAGCCAACCCTGTTGTGCGGTCGCCGAGTTCGAGCGGTGCCTGCAATGGAACTGACTCGGTGACCAGGTACGCCGCGAGCTGATCGCACTCGACCTCGAGCAGCGTGAGCGCCGCTGCGATCTGGCCGCCGTAGCACTGCTGAGTCCACATGCTCACCACCGCGGCCGCTGGTGGGTCCAGCGTCGTCAGGGTCATCAGCGAATGCCGCACCGCCGTGTCGCGGACATTGACGGCCAAGCCGGCAACGCCGAGTCCAAGAATCGCCTCGGCGACGGGTCCTCGCTGCCGTTGGCACCAGTCCTCGTCGGGCTCGGCGGCCATCAGCACCGCGACTACCTTTTCCATGGCCTCAACCTCTCAGTTGACTAGTCGGAGCGGTCCCGGGCCCAGCGCGGCTGGATGAACACGCCTTCGGCTTCGACGGTGACCCCCTCATCGTCGGCGAGATGACCCGTGGCGTAGGTCTTCACGCCGTCGGTGCGCGTGGTGACCGCTTCGGCGTGCAGGTCGCCCAGCCGGGTGGCCCGTACGTAGCGAAAGCTGATCGTGCCGGTGAGCCGCGGATTGACTCCGTCGCTGGCGGCCTCGCCCAGCAGGTGATCGAGGACCAGCGCGGCGACTCCGCCGTGCACGTGTCCCGGAGGCCCCTCATAGGCGGCGCCGAGGTGAAAGTCGCACCAGGACGTGCCCGAGGCGTCGTGCTGGACGACCAACGGAGGGGCGATCGGATTGCGGATTCCGATGACGACGTTTCCCCAGGCCATCCGCTCGCCACTGTTGAGATAGCGCACCCCGAATGTGCCGTCGAGTCGCTTATGCCGCAAACGCGCGGTGGCCGAGTCGATCTCGGCTTTGGCCGCCGCGACGGCATTGGCGTCCACCTCGGTCCTGATCGTCGCGTCGATCAACTCCCGCACCGACTGAGCCAACGGCTCGTACACCGCGCGCAGCCGTTGCAGCTCCTCGGCGCTGATGTTCTCCAGCGTGAAGTCCAGCATGAGGCGAAACTAGAACACGTTCACCCCGGGCGACGTGGTGGGGTGGCCGAGGCGCCTGGCCGCTACCCCACCGGGCGTACCTGCTGGTCGCCCGCGAGCAACTCGCCGATCAGCCCGGCAAGCTGCCGGTACGGCGCCGCACGGCCGCTGGACGACCGAAACGCCAGCCCGATTCGCCGTCCGGGGCGAGGCGCGGTGAAGTATGCCAATTCCAGCCGGCTGCGCGCGGCCTCGACGGGCACCGCGCTCTGCGGGATCAGCGTCACGCCCAGCCCGCCGGCCACACATTGCACCGCCGTCGCCAGCGACGCCGCACGTGTGTTGGCCAGCTCGGCGCGAACGCCCGCCGTGCGGCAGACGTCGAGTGCCTGGTCGCGCAGGCAGTGGCCCTCGTCGAGTAGCAGCAACGGCAGCTCCGCCAGCACGGTCGGCGGCACCCGCCGCTTTCCGGCCAGCCGGTGGCCGGGCGGCAGCGCTAGCACGAAATCTTCGTCGTAGATCGGGATTTCGGTGATCCCACTGGCCTCGGCCGGCAACGCGATCAGCGCCGCGTCTACCGAACCCTCGCGCAGCCCGGTGAGCAGCCGTTCGGTCTGGTTTTCGATCACCCGCAGGGTCAGCGCGGGCAGCCGATCCGCCAGACCGGCGAGCAGCGTCGGGAGTACGTACGGGGCCACGGTCGGGATCAGGCCCAGTCGGATGCTGCCCTGCAGCGGATCCGAGGCGCCTGCGGCCGCAGCGGTGAACGCGGTCGCGGCCTCGATCACCGCTTGGGCCTGCGGCAGCAGCTGCCTGCCCTCCGCCGTCAGGAAGACGCGGCGGGTGGACCGCTCGACCAGCTGAACTCCCAGACCGGTTTCCAGCGCCGACAGTGCCTGCGACAGCGTTGACTGACTGACGCCGAGAGTTGTTGCGGCGCTGCCGAAATGCTGCTTCTCCGCAACAGCGACAAACGCCCGGAGGCCGGCGATCGTTGGCTGATAAGTCTTATCGGACATGCCTATCAGTGTAGTGGGAAAGATCACCTTTCATTTAAAGTCGCCTTCCGGCAGGATAAAAGCATCACAAATCTTGACTAGATCCAATTTGACTGAAGGAGCCACATGGCACTGCTGACAATCGGCGACCAGTTCCCCGCATACCGGCTGACCGCGTTGATCGGCGGCGACCTCTCCAAGGTCGACGCCCAGCAGCCCGGCGACTACTTCACGACGATCTCCAGCGGCGACCACGAGGGCAAGTGGCGGGTGGTGTTTTTCTGGCCGAAGGACTTCACCTTCGTATGCCCGACCGAAATCGCCTCCTTCGGCAAGCTCAACGATGAATTCGAGGATCGCGACGCGCAGGTGCTCGGCGTCTCCGTGGACAGCGAGTTCGTGCATTTCCAGTGGCGCGCCCAGCACGAGGACCTCAAGAAGCTGCCGTTCCCGATGCTGTCGGACCTCAAGCGTGAACTGGTCGAGGCCACCGGGGCGCTTAACGCGGACGGTGTCGCCGACCGGGTCACGTTCCTGGTCGATCCCAACAATGAAATCCAATTCGTGTCGGTGACCGCCGGTTCGGTGGGTCGCAACGTCGACGAGGTGCTGCGTGTGCTCGATGCCCTGCAGTCCGACGAACTGTGCGCGTGCAACTGGCGCAAGGGTGATCCCACCCTGGATGCCGGCGAACTGCTGAAGGCTTCAGCTTGATCAAGGCCTGATCGGACAGGATCGGAGGATCTGATGAGTATCGACAATCTGAAGGACGCACTGCCCGAATACGCCAAGGACCTCAAGCTCAATCTCGGCTCGATCAGCCGCAGCACCGTGCTGAATGAGGAGCAGCTGTGGGGCACGCTGTTGGCCAGTGCCGCGGCGACGCGAAACACCCAGGTGCTGGCCGAGATTGGCGCCGAGGCGGCCGACTCTCTGTCGTCCGAGGCCTATCACGCAGCGCTCGGCGCCGCGTCGATCATGGGCATGAACAACGTGTTCTATCGCGGTCGCGGCTTCCTCGACGGCAAGTACGACGACCTCCGTCCCGGCTTACGAATGAACATCATCGGTAATCCGGGCGTGGACAAGGCGAATTTCGAGCTGTGGTCGTTCGCGGTCTCGTCGATCAACGGGTGCTCGCACTGCATGGTGGCCCATGAGCACACCTTGCGCGAGTCCGGTGTCGACCGCGAAGCGATCCTGGAGGCGTTGAAGGTGGCCGCCATCGTGTCCGGCGTCGCGCAGGCGATCACCACTGCCCAAACACTGGCCGCCGCCGGCTAGACCCCGCCCGTAGACTTCGGGTCTGTGGTCGTCAGGCAGGTCGATCTGGAACACCTGCGTCGCTGTGTGCAGCTTGCCCGGATCGCGCTGGAGAACGGACATGCTCCCTTCGGCGCGATGCTGGTCGGCGCGAACGGCCAGACGCTCTACGAGGACCACAACCGCACCACCGACGACGACCAGACATTGCATGCAGAGTTGGGTGTCGTCCGGTGGGCGGTAGCCAATTTGGCTCCGGTGCATCGGATTCGAGCCACCGTGTATACGTCGTGTGAGCAATGCCCGATGTGTGCGGCCGCGCACGCCTGGGCGGGGCTGGGGCGCATCGTGTATGCGACGTCGTGCGCTCAGCTGACCGACTGGCTGAGCGAATGGCACGCGCCGACACCGCCGGTGGCGATGCTGCCGGTCACCAAGGTTGGGCCCCGAGCGGTGGTCGACGGTCCGGCGCCCGAACTCGAGGATGAGATGAGAACCCTTTACGAGGCCAGGTACCGGCGGTGACCGCACCCGCCTGGGTTGAGCATGTGATCTGGTGGCAGGTCAATCCCCTGG
>Ga0224555_1003885_pt1 | contig 14531 bp, 10 predicted proteins | sample 714S23034metaG_FD_180687 | JGI IMG/M metagenome (GOLD analysis project Ga0224555, IMG submission 180687) | Peat soil microbial communities from Stordalen Mire, Sweden - 717 S2 30-34 | ecosystem: Environmental > Terrestrial > Soil > Wetlands > Peat | place: Sweden: Norrbotten County, Stordalen...
CTTTACATTCCCGCGCTGAATCGGCAGGCTGTCCTTGATCTTTTCGAACTGCTTCTCGGTGATCTCCATCGGTTTCAATTATAACAGGATTAGTGTTAACACGCCCTAGTGAATCGAACCTTATTCTCTTCGGGCAAGTCCTGTCGATCTATTGTCATAGGAAAGTATTCTCTATGCGGAACATCGACGCGGACGATCCTCTCGCCCGATTCTGTTGCCTTGCGCAAGCTAGCTTCAAAATCTTTCTTTTTCAGGTTCAATAGCTCCGGCGCCATCTGATTCCAGATTGGCAGGTACTTTATAAGAAACGCGGGCGTCCGGACGATCTGACACGCAAGAAAGCGAATGAGTGTTTCCCAATCGCCGCGCGTCAGCTCTTTATCGGCGAGGACTTTTTGAAATGGCTCTTTGGCCGGCGATTCAAATTCGCGACTCAGCCATTGTTCGATGTCGTCCGCCTCCTCTCCGCGCACAATCCTCGTGTATAGGTTTTTCTCGTACCCAGTTCCCGCCACATTGACCGGCTTCCACACAGGGACGCTTGAGCGAGAGACGAGTATGCGGTGCTCGATAACCTCGCCGGAAGGTGCAGCGAAATTCTTCAAGTACAACTGTGGCACGAAGTGATTATCGCGTGTTAAAGGCATACTCAAACTCGCTCATCGGTAAACTGCATAATTGAGCCCGTAGATTACCTGATGATAAACGCCGATGCCTCAACGAATTGCCCAAAGCCGCCATAGACCCCTCTTGGGCCATACCGCGATCAGGACACAAAAACCGCCCAAAATAGCTCGAAAACACATCAAAATCGCACGTTTTTCGCACGTTTTTGAATGCTTTCATCCACCCACACCAGTACACCAGGGCCTCAAATCTCAACCTATACCCCGACGATTCGCACCCAAAATCCTGCCTGCCCAAAAACATCCACGTTTACCACCACAAAATCGCCTTTTTCATAGCCCTATAGTAGGAGTCAAAATTGCGATTGCGCAGTTTTCAGTCCCTTAGTCCCTCAGTCCCTTGGTCCCTGCCTCCCGGCCGTTGTTCTAAACTCGTCCCAAGGCCGTAATCCATCCCGAGGTCCTCCGTTGAAAACCTTCCTTCTCGCCGTCTCCGCGCTCCTCCTTTTCGCTCCGTCACCAGCCCTCCGCGCCCAGGCCGCGCCCACCCCTTCTCTCGAAGACCGCCGCAAGGACCTCAACGCCCTCTTCGAGGACTACTGGCAAGACAACCTCCGCCACAACCCGGAGTTTGCCTCCACGCTCGGCGACAAGCGCTACAACGACCAGATCTCCGACTACTCCGTCAAGGCCTTCAACGACGGCCTGGCCCGCGAACAGGGCTTCCTCCTCCGCCTCGCCGCCATCGACCCCGCCGGATTCACCAACCAGGAAAAGATCAGCAGCGAGCTGCTCCTGCGCACCTTCACCGAAGACCAGGAAGCCGCCGAGTTCAAAGAGTGGGAGATGCCCGTCAACCAGATGGGCGGCATCCACACCGCGTACCCGCAGATCGTGGCCCAGCTCAGCTTCACCACCGTCAAGGACTACGACGACTGGATCGCCCGCCTCCACCAGCTCCCCAAAGCCTTTGACCAGACCACCACCAACATGTCCATCGGCATGGAAGACAAGCGCGTCCCGCCCAAATATCTGCTGGAAAAAGTGCTCGACCAGGTGAAGCAGTTAGCCGGCCAAAAACCAGAGGACTCGCCCTTCGCGCTGCCCCTCAAAAAGTTTCCCGCCGGCATCAAGCCCGAAGAGCAGATCCGTATCAAGACCGAAATGCTTGACGCCATCGCCAAAGAAGTGCTCCCAGCCTATATGCGCTTCGCCCGCTTCCTTGAGGTCAGCTACATCCCCGCCGGCCGCGAGCAGCCCGGCATCTCCGCCCTGCCTGACGGGGCAAAGTACTACCAGTTTCTGCTCCGCCGCACCACCACCACCGGCCTCACCGCCGACCAGATTCACCAGATCGGGGTTGACGAAGTGAAGAAGGATGAAGCCGAGATGCTGGCCATCGCGCGGAAGCTCGGCTTTCAGGACCTCAAGACCTTCCGCGCCAGCCTTGTCACCAACCCCAAAAATCATCCGGCCAATGGCGATGCGCTGCTCGCTGTTTATCGTGGCTACCTGACGCCGATGCAGGCCAGGCTTCCGCAGTTATTTGGCCGCCTGCCCAAGGCAAAGTTCGAGGTCATTGCGGTTCCGGACTACCTGGAAAAAACCTCGGCGTCCGCGTACTACGAGCCCGGCACTCCCGACGGCAGCCGGCCCGGCCGCCTCAACATCGATACCTATGACGCCCCTGAGCGCAACCTCGACGAAGTGGAGGCCGTGGCTTACCACGAAGGGCTGCCTGGCCATCATCTGCAAATCTCCATTGCCCAGGAACTCGACAGCGTACCCACGTTCCGCAAGTTCGAGTCCTACACCGCGTTCGTGGAGGGCTGGGCCCTCTATGCGGAGCGGCTCGGCAAGGACGTGGGCCTCTACCAGGATCCTCTTTCCGACTACGGCCGGCTCGATGGCGACATGGAGCGGGCCATCCGTCTGGTGGTCGACACCGGCGTCCACAACCAGCACTGGACCCGCCAGCAGATGGTGGACTTCTTCCATGACCACTCCGGGATCGCAGAACCGGAGGTTCAGTCCGAGGTCGATCGCTATATCGCGTGGCCCAGCCAGGCCACGGCCTACAAGATCGGCCAGTTGAAGATTCTCGAGTTGCGCGCCCGCGCCAAAGCCGCGCTTGGCGACAAGTTCGACCTGCGCGCCTTCCACGACCAGGTGCTCGACGCCGGCGCTCTCCCTCTCGACGTCCTGAGCGATCGCATCGACTCGTGGATCGCCGCACAAAAATAGGGAGCAGGAAATAGGATTTGGGATTCGAAAGGAGCGTCCACGGCAAAAGCCTCGCAATCGCGATTTTCAGTCCTCACATAAGCGGACGAAAGCGGCGATTTTGTAGCGGCAAAGGCATACGTTTGAGCGTAGTCAGGTCGGCGGTCCAAAACTGTATCCGTGGAGGTGTAGATTTTGCGCGGAAACGTCCGTGTATAGGCGGACGAAAACATTGAAAATCATGCGAAAAGCGTGCAATTTGGCGCTCTTTTCGGCGTTTTCCTGGTCGTTTTTGTGTCCGTATTCGGTTCGGGGCAAAGGCGAAGTCTGTGGCGGCTTTGGACTACTCGCGGCGTCTTCAGCGTTCGGATTCATGCTCAGATCAAGGTCCGGCCAGCCAACCGGAACAAAACGGAGACAGGCGAAAGGCAACCCATCCTCCGAACGTGATAGGCTTGGGAGTTCCAAGTCTGGCGGCTCGCGGAATCGATTTACTTGCCAGAATTGCAATCGCATACCCGGGAGAACCTGAAAATGAAGCGCATCCTCGCCATCGCCTTTTGCTGTGCCTTTTCCTGCTGCATCCATGCGCAGGCCATCGATTCAACTGTCTGCGACATTCTCAAGGATCCGCAATCGTTCAACGGAAAGATCGTCCGCATCAAAGGCACGGTGAGCGTGGGCTTCGATCAGTTCGTCGTGAAGGGCCCCGGCTGCGGCCAGCATGTGGACGCCATCTGGCTCGACTACCCGGAATACTCGGAAGCAAAAGCCGGCCCGGCGGCGATTCTTCAGGTGCAGCCGGCGCACAACTTCAGCGGGACCATCCCCACGGTCGAGCGGACGCCGGTAAAGCTGGAGAAAGACAAGGACTTCAAGCAGTTCGATACTCTGCTGTCGACTCCGTACAAAACCAAGGGCGTTTGCCTGGGATGCATGAAATATGAGGTGAGTGCAACACTCGTGGGCCGGCTGGATGGAACCGTGCCAGGAATTCAGCGCGACGGCGCAGGCAAGATTGTGGCCATCAGCGGGTTTGGCAATCTGAACGCCTACAGCGCGCGCCTGGTGCTCCGGTCGGTGACGGATGTGGTGCCAAAGGAGATCGACTATTCGAAAGCCGGCGAGGCCATCAACGTGGAGCCTCCCCTTGAAACGAGCAGTGGCAACCCGGTAGCAGCTGCGCACCAGGCGGCCAAAGCCTTTGGCGACGGCAACCCGGTTGGCGCACAGATTGAGCGGGCGGCGGCGGCGTTTGGCAAGCCGGGCGAGGACGTTGGCGTTGAGAGTGTCGGCGTCGCAAATGAAGCGACCAGGAAGAGCGATGAAAAGGGGGATAGCAAATCGCCGGACGGCCTGCTATTCAACTACACCTCGGATGGTGGACGCTTGAACGGTTCCCCAACCAGAATCACAGTGGTTTACATTGGATCGTTGATTGCCGACATTCGCAATCCGCAGTCCCCCGGATCTGCATCCAGCGTCTATGCGCTGGAGAGCCGGGCCTGGGAGATTGCCGCTTTTAGCGCGGTGCCCAACATGATCAAGACGGTGACGCTGCCCGGCGGCTACGTGCTGTGGAACGCGGCGTGGGCGCCCGCGGATCGCGGGAAGTTGCTGAAGGCGTCGCTGACCGGCTATCTTGCCGACGAAGAGCTGATTTCGAAATAGGCGCAACCAGGCAGATCGGCAACCGGAACCACAACGCGACGCGGCCAAAATCCAGCTAGCCGCGCGGCGATGCGCGTATTCTTGAAACTGGAACCAACCCATTCATCCAAGATAGAAAAAAGGAAAACCATGTCTGAGATCGCCGTTGAGGCCACTGAAATACCCGCGCAATTGCCCAACGTCCGCGTGGCCGTGCTGGGCGCAGGCAAGATGGGCGGCATCCTGCTCCAGGCCTTCCTTAAGCAGAACCTGTTCGCCGCGGACCAGATTCACGCGACCGTCGCTCACTCCGAGCGGGCGCTCGCGCTCAACGCCCAGTGGGGCGTGGACGTGACCACCGACAACCTTGAAGCGGCACGCCAGTCCGACCTGATTCTGCTCGGCGTGAAGCCCTTCCAGGTACCGGACCTGATCGCCGAGATTCGCCCCGCGCTCACACCGTCGAAGACGCTGGTCTCCTTCGCGGCGTCGGTCAAGACCCGCGCCATTGAAGAAGCGGCAGGCATGGACATTCCCGTGATCCGTGCAATGCCCAACACTCCGTCGGCGCTTGGAGCGGGCGCAGCCGGCCTGTGCCGGGGACGCTTCGTCACCACCGAGCAGATGGAACTGGCCAAGCGCATCTTTGAGACCGTAGGGCGCGTCGTGATCGTGGACGAGAAGCATATGGACGCCGTCACGGGCCTCTCCGCCTCAGGACCTGCGTACATCTACATCATCATTGAGGCCCTGGCCGAAGCGGGCGTCAAGGTCGGCCTGCCCCGCGAAACAGCCACGCAACTGGCCGCGCAGACCACCTTCGGCGCGGCCAAAATGGTGCTCGAAACCGGCTATCATCCCGCCCTGCTGAAGGATCAGGTGACCACCCCCGCCGGCTGCACCATCGACGGCATCCTCGAACTCGAAGAAGGCGGCCTGCGCGTCACGCTGATCAAGGCCGTCATGCGTGCCACCGAGCGCGCCAAGCAATTGGCGGCGGGCTGAACAGGTGTCCCTTGTCGGCGACAAAGCACGGGTGTGACCTGTCGCCCGACCGTGTATTCTGCATTTGCATGATCGGGAGATCAAGAAGGGCGCCAATTTCATGAATTGGCGCAATTGGACTTGCGATGATTGAAAGCATCAAAATTCGGAATTTCCGTTGTTTCCCCGAGCTTGAGGTCTATGGACTTAAGCCTATCAATATAATTGTCGGGGAAAACGCGAGTGGAAAGTCCGCATTTCTGGAAGCAGTCTTTCTCTCAAGTGCAGCCGTTCCACAAATCAACCTGCAACTCCGTGCGTGGCGACAGCTCGGAACCCAACTTGAGCTGAGGCCGGATTCGTCCTCCTATTGGGGCTTGTGGGAGGATCTCTTCTATGGATACGATCTGACGAGGCCCATCACTATTGAAATTGCGGGGGAAGGATCTGCCCGTTCGCTCGCTATATCCCGCGCCATGGATAGTATTCAGGTCGTGCCGCTAGGCGTACGCCAAAACCCCTTCTCGACATTTCCTTACCCGCTGCTTTCATTTGAGTGGTCCAAAGATGGTGCCGAAAAGATCCGGGTCGTACCGAGAATTAAAGACAACTCGCTTGTCTTCGATGGAGGGTCGAGTGAATACTTTCCGACAAGCTTTTTTGGGCCCCATATCCCAGACCCTCCCCAAGACGACGCAGCCCGCTTTTCCGAGTTGAGTAAGGATGGAAAGCATCAACCAGTGATCGATGCTTTGAGAGAGGAGTTCCCTTTCATAAAGTCCCTATCGTTAGAGATCAACTCCGGAACCACAATTATCTTTGCCGAAGTCGAAGGTCAGAGCAGGAAGTTTCCAATCGGCCTCATTTCCGACGGCGTAAACAAGTTTCTCAGCATCCTGCTTAGCATTGCCAGAAATCCTCACGGAACAGTGCTCGTCGATCAGATCGAAGACGGCTTTTACTTCAAAAAAATGGCCTCGACCTGGAACGTCATACACAAGTTTGCGAAGGCGAATGGCACCCAGATATTTGCAACCACACATAGCCAGGAATGCCTTGACGCGCTTCTTCCAGTCCTTGAAGTGAACGAGGATGACTTCGCTTTGCTGCGCGCCAGCCGTTCCGAAAAATCGATCGAGTTTTCTGTAAGCAATGGAAGACGGTTCGCTTCGGCTCTTTCCCAGGAGTTTGAACTCCGATGAGCCTGATCCTCCCGCACAAGGTTGAACGCATTGAGTCGCCGTTTATCGTAGCCTGCGAAGGGTTTGGCGATGTATGCCTCGTTGAACAGCTTCTGAAACTGAAAAAGATAACAACTTGCCGAGTAGGTTGTCCAAGTAGAACTGGTGTGGGCGGGGATGGAAAGGATTTCCTAAACAAATATCTCAGCGCGATCTCTTTAGCCGCAAACAATGGCGCCGTTCAAATGGTTCGGGGCCTGCTTGTAGTGGTGGATGCGGACGACTCGCCTGAAACCGCATTCAAACTGGCTTGCTCCGCGCTTGAATATGCGGAGTATCCAATTCCAGATTCAGCATTTACGCCAAAGGATGAAAACGGCGTAACGACTGCCGTCTATTTAATCCCAGGGAAAAACGAAACGGGAACGCTTGAGCACCTATCGCTTGGAGCAGCATTCGATTCTTCCAAAAGCAGCGAGCCGTGCATCGACTCTCTCTTGGCCTGCATTGGGAGAGCGCCGGACAACGAACCAAATACTCTGGCGAAGATGAAGATGTCGGCTTTGGTCGCATCAGCTTTTCCAAGTAATCCTTGGGCTACACTTGGCCCGCTTCTCCAAAGTAGCCGCAACGAAATCGTCCCAATCGAAAGTATTCATTTCAAGCACCTTGCCGACTTCCTCGCGGAGTTCTGCAAGGAGTGAGAAAGCCCGCGGAATTCTTGGAACCCGCCCGCCCAACCTGGCTGCCGTCCTACATCCCGGAGTTACAGGGCCTGCGTGGTCTCGCCGTTCTGGCCGTAGTCATCTACCACTGCCATCCGCGCCTCGAAGGTACATGGATTCACTACGCGTCGCTCTGGGGATGGGCGGGCGTCAATCTCTTCTTCGTCCTCTCCGGCTTCCTCATTACGTCTATCCTTCTTGAGGCCCGCGACAAAGAGCACTACTTCCGCAACTTCTATGGCCGGCGCGCACTGCGCATCTGGCCGGTGTACGTTCTCGTGCTGGTCGTGGTTTATCTGAACGCTCCCTGGTTCATCGGCCTCAGCGTCCTTGATGCGGTCAAAACCGCGCCGTGGCTGGCTTACATCTTCTTCGTCCAGAACCTCTTCCACATCGCGCTGCCCCCGGCCATCGGGCAAACCTGGTCATTGGCCATCGAGGAGCAGTACTACTTTCTCTGGGCGCCGCTTGTGCGCTTTCTGCGCCGCCCCTGGATGCTGGCCGCAATCCTGATTGTGGCGTTTGCGGGTTCTCCCCTGCTTGATCATCATCCGTGGCTCACGCCCACACATACGCTGATTCACCTGGACGGCATCGCCCTGGGCAGCCTGCTGGCATTGGGGATCTACACGCTCCCGTTTAGCCGCCGCGCTTGGCTCTGGATCGGCATTACGGCGGCGATTCTCGGGTTTTCGGCCACGGCCACCATTGCCGGAGGTACCCGATTCCTCGATTCCGCACTGGCCGTCGCCTTTGCCGGAGCCGTGCTGGCCTCCATAGCGTCAACAGGAGCGCGCAACCCGCTCAACGCCGCGCTTCGCCGCGGCCCATTCGCCTTCTATGGCCGCATCAGCTACGGCCTCTACATGATCCACATCGCGGTCTTCATTTACTTCGGTTGGTTCGATGCGTGGATGAACAACTACGGAACCGCCGGCAACCTGGCCATCGTGGCCTTTCGGCTCTTTGCCACCACCGCCGCAGCCACCGTGCTCTGGTACGGTTTCGAGTCGCAAATCCTCAAGCTCAAGCGCTTTTTTTGACGCCGGAGGCACCGTCAGGGTCCAATATGAATGCGAACGGAGAAGCGCCCGATCGCTTCCGCAATTGCCGCGAGGAAGAAGAGAACCCGATGCATCCACGCCGTGCTTTCGCCAGAGCGGCTTTATATGGCCTGTCGATTTTTGCTACCTCAGCGATCGGCGCAGCAGCGCAGACGCCGGCCGCGCAATCCGCCGCCGTTCCCCCACCGAATGCCGAAGCCACCGCGCCTTCGACCATTCTCCATGCCAACACAAATCTCGTCCTCGTGGATGTGGTGGTCACCGACCATGACAAACCCGTGCATGGCTTGGAACGCAGCCGGTTTCATGTCTTCGAAGATGGGCGCGAACAGACCATCACCTCCTTCGACGAGCATCGGGCCCCGGCTTCGAGCGCGCCGGGGACCATGCCACCGATGAAGCGGGCCGCTCTGCCGCCCAACACGTATACCAACATCCCCGACTATCCTGAAGCCGGCGCGGTCAACGTATCGCTGCTGGACGGGCTGAATACGCCTTTTAGCGACCAGGTGAATGTGCGCCTAAAGATGATCCAATACCTGGGCAAGATCAAGCCGGGCACCTCGCTGGCGATCTTTGGGCTCTCCTCGCGCCTGCGGATGATCGCGGGCTTTTCAACCGATCTGGCCGCCCTGACAGCGGCATTGAAAAACCCCAAAATTGCGGCGCAGCAATCCGCGTTGATTGACCCGGACAACATTGTCCAGGATGTGGGCGTAACTCCCTCCGCTCCAGGGCCGGCCACCCCAAGCTTAAACGGCGGTGGCCCCATGGATGCCGCCGCGGCCGTGCAGGAGTTCCAGGCCCAGATTGCGGCTGGACTCATTGACCAGCGGGTCAGAATAACGCTCGATGCCATGCAGCAGTTGGCCCGGTACCTGAGCGCCATCCCAGGGCGCAAAAACGTCATCTGGTTTTCCGGCTCGTTTCCGTCCTGGGTCCCTCCCGACGATTCGCTGGGTCTGCAGGAGTTCAGAACCGCCGGCAGCCACGAAGACGAGATACGGGAGACCACCAGGATGCTCTCGGACGCGCGCATCTCGATCTATCCCATCGATGCGCGGGGGCTGATGACGCCAGACGCATTCAACGCAGCCAACCACCCTTTAATGAACCCGTCTCCGAGTGCCCAAAATGGGCCCGCCCAGGCCGCGAAGTTGCTAAACGAAACCGAGCAGCGGGTCAACGAACAAGCCACCATGCAGCAGATTGCCGGCGATACAGGGGGCAGGGCGTTCATCGACACCAACGACTTCGCGGACGCCGTGGCCGACGTGGTCGCAAGCGGCTCGAGCTATTACACCCTCGGCTATGCACCCGACCGGAAGCAATTCGACGGACAGTTCCACACCTTCAAAGTCCGCCTGGACGACACCAAATACAACCTTGCCTACCGGCGGGGCTACTTCGCGGACTCACCCGACAAACCCTCCCCGCATCATCCCGGCGAGACCAGCCCTATCGTGGCCGCATCGACCCACGGAGCGCCGCTGTCCACGCAGATTTCCTTTGTTGCACGGGTACTGCCGGCGAGCAACCCGCTGCTTCAGGGCGCAGTGCTGACCAAGGGCCGCGTCGGCGATGATGCTGCCAAACTGAAAGGACCGGTTCACCGCTACGTAATCGATCTGGTCCTCGACCTGCACGGACTCGTCTTCGACACCGCGGCCAACGGTTCACATGTAGCCCGCCTCCAGTTGGCACTGGTCGCGTACGACGCGGACGGAACGCGCGTGAACTACCTGGAACATAGCTTCCAGCTCACCCTGACACCCGCCCGCTTCGCGGGATTGATGGCCTCGGGCGTTCCTATCCGGGCGGAGCTCGATCTTCCCGAAGGCCAGGGCTCGCTGCGCATCGCGATCCACGACCTCGCCGCCCACCGAACCGGGTCGCTCGAAGTTCCCATGCAAGTGCAAAAGTAGAGATTGCGTCAAAGCCACTCGCCCAGGACACTCTAACGGCGCGGTTGAGAGCGCCTTACCGCGGCCAGCGTCCGACAATCACGAAGATCGCCAGAAGAAACAGCACCACACTGGGCGTCGCGCTCTCCTGACGGCGCAGGTGATAGATGCCGGCAGCCACCATCAGCAGCGCCAAGGCCGCCGCTGCGAGCCGCAGCAGAATGTAAGGAGGCCACAAGTCGAACGGCATGATCACGCCCACCGCGCCGGCAATCTCCAACAGGCCCACAAACCCCGCCTGCAGGCGCGACATGCCTACTTTGCCGTTCTTAGACCGTTTCTCCACCGCTTTCACAAGCTGTTCATAAGCCAGCAGCTTGCCGGCTCCCGTAAAAAGAAAAACGCCTGCTAGCAATATCTGCGCAATCCAAAATAGAGCGTTCATCGTTCCCCTTGCCCATTTTGCTCAGCCCGCGGCCCCCGAATCCTGCCGCCCCCGATCGAGGAATAGCCGCGCCTTTGGCAGTAGAAACCGATTGAATCCCGAATCGAAGTGAATGTCAAGGGCGCTCGGATACATCGCGGCTGCCCATTTCCGAGGACCATGGAAAGGGCCTGTTTTTGTCTCTCATTATGGTCCTTCGTCTTTCTGGCTTGTGACTTTAATCACCTGTGACAAGTTTGTGCTACTGCTAGGCTTTGAATCGGGGTAATCCATACCTGCGAGGTGCAATGTGAGCGAAGATTCGGCAGGCAACAGCCCGCTTAGCCCGGAATTGCTGGCCAAAATGGACGCCTATTGGCGCGCGGCCAATTACCTTTCCGTCGGCCAGATTTACCTGAAAGACAATCCGCTGCTGGAGCGCCCCCTGACGCTGGACGACGTGAAGCCGCGCCTGCTGGGCCATTGGGGAACCACGCCGGGCCTGAACTTCCTCTACGTCCACTGGAACCGCCTCATCCGCGAACGTGACCTCAACATGCTGTACATCATCGGCCCCGGTCACGGTGGCCCCGGCCTGGTCGCCAACACTTACCTCGAGGGATCCTACTCCGAAATCTATCCCCACATCGAGCGGAACAAGGACGGCATCAAGCGTCTGTTCAAGCAGTTCAGCTGGCCTTATGGGATTCCCAGCCATGTGGCGCCAGAGACACCCGGCTCCATTCACGAAGGCGGCGAACTGGGCTATTCGCTGGTGCACGCCTACGGCGCGGCCTTCGACAATCCCGACCTGATCGTCGCCTGCGTGGTGGGCGATGGCGAAGCAGAAACCGGGCCGCTGGCCACAAGCTGGCACTCCAACAAGTTTCTCAATCCCCTCACCGACGGCGCGGTCCTGCCCATCCTCCACCTGAACGGCTACAAGATCGCCAACCCCACAGTCCTCGCCCGCATTCCCCAAGCCGAGCTCGAAGAGTTAATGCGCGGATACGGCTACGAACCCTTCACACTGGAAGGCGACGATCCGGCCGTCATGCACCAGAAGGCAGCCGCGGTCTTTGACACCATGCTCGACCGCATCGCCGCAATTCAGAAGGCCGCCAGGGAAGACGGCTCTACCGCCCGTCCCGCGTGGCCCATGCTCATCATGCGCACTCCCAAAGGCTGGACCGGTCCCAGGTTTGTCGACGGCAAGCCGGTTGAGAACACCTGGCGCGCCCACCAGGTTCCGCTCGACCAGATTCAGCAGAACCCGGAGCACTTGCGCCAACTCGACGAATGGATGCGCAGCTACAAGCCCGATGAGCTCTTCGACGAGAAAGGCCATTTCCGCGCCGATCTCGCCGATATTGCTCCCAAAGGCCGCCTGCGTATGGGAATGAATGCCCACGCCAACGGCGGCCTTTTATTGCAGCCGCTCAAGGTGCCCAACTTCCGCGACTTCGCCGTGAAAATCGATGGCCGCGGCGCAAAGGACGCCGAGTCCACGCGCATCCTCGGCCAACTGCTTCACGCCGTGATGCAAGCCAACATGGACACCAAGAACTTCCGCGTCTTCGGTCCCGATGAAACCGCTTCAAACCGCCTGCAGGATGTAATCACGGGGACCGGCAAGCGATGGATGGCTGAAACGCTTCCAGTCGATGAGAACCTCTCTGAAACCGGCCGCGTGATGGAAATCCTCAGCGAACACATGTGCCAGGGCTGGCTTGAGGGCTACCTCCTCACCGGGCGCCACGGCTTCTTCAGTTGCTATGAGGCCTTCATCCACATCATCGACTCCATGGTGAACCAGCACGCCAAATGGCTCAAAACCACGCGCGAGATTCCCTGGCGCAAACCCATCGCCTCGCTCAATTACCTGCTCAGTTCGCTGGTATGGCGTCAGGATCACAACGGCTTCTCGCACCAGGATCCAGGCTTCATCGACCATCTGCTCAACAAGAAGGCCGACGTGGTTCGCATCTATCTGCCACCCGACGCCAACACGCTGCTTTCCGTCTCCGACCACTGCCTGCGCAGCCGCCACTACATCAACCTCATCGTCGCCGGCAAACAGCCCGCACCGCAATGGCTCACCATCGATGAAGCGGTCGCGCATTGCACCATCGGCCTGGGCATCTGGAAGTGGGCGTCAAACGAAGAGGGCAATCCTGACGTAGTCCTTGCCTGCTGCGGAGATGTGCCCACCATGGAAGCTCTCGCCGCCGTTACGCTGCTGCGTGAACGAGCCCCCGATCTGCGCATCCGCGTCGTCAACGTCGTCGACCTGATGGCCCTGCAGCCGCAATCCGAGCATCCTCACGGGCTGCCCGACGAAGAATTCGATATGATTTTTCCCGTCGGCATCCCCATCGTCTTCGCCTTCCACGGCTACCCGTGGGTCATTCACAGGCTCACATATCGTCGTCACAACCACGACAATCTCCACGTGCGCGGATACAAGGAAGAGGGGACGACCACCACGCCCTTCGACATGTGCGTGCTCAACAACATCGATCGATTCCAACTTACCCTTGACGTATTCAAGCGCGTACCGCGTCTCGCGTCGCAGGTAGGAGCGGCCGAGCAGTGGTATTCCGAAAACATTCAGCGCCACCGTCTTTATGTGGCGGAAAACGGCGACGACCTGCCCGAGATCAAGAACTGGCGCTGGCCGAACAACTGATTTGCTAACTCCGCGAACCCCGCTAACACACTGGGTGCCCCATGTCTCGACTTTGAGACATGGGAGTCTACAAACTAACTCCGCTAACCCCGCTAACACGCGCGAAGCGCGCCTGACTTGCTAACCCGCTGACTCGCCGTCCTTCCAAAGCGTTCAGCCTCAACTGAAAGGTTTTCTCCATGTCGTCTTTCCCAGTACTGGTTTTGAACAGCGGTTCTTCTTCCATCAAGTTTTCCGTGTATGAAGCCGGCGACGGCGAGCGGCGCAAGCTCCATGAGGGCGCGGTCGACGGCATCGGCACCGACCTGGGCAAGTTCTGGATCAAGGACGCCGCCGGCAAGAAGCTCGTCGATGAAACACCCGCTCTGCCCAATCGTGCCATCGCCTTCAAGCTGGTCTCCGACGCGCTCCACTCCGGAGATTTCCCCGCTCCCGCGGCCATCGGTCATCGCATGGTATGCGGCGGCCCCACGGTCCAGGAAAACCAGCTCATCACGCCTGATCTGATCGACGAAATGGAGCGCTTCACGGCCTTTGCACCGCTGCACACGCCCATCGCCGTCTACATCATGCGCGAGTCGATGCGCCAGTTTCCCGGCGTCAAGAACTTCGTCTGCCTCGACTCCTACTTTCATCGCACCATGCCTGAAGTAGCGCGCCACATGCCCATCCCCGAGGAGTACTCCGCAATGGGCGTCAAACGCTATGGCGCACACGGCATCTCCTATGAATCGATCGTGTATCAACTCGAACCCAACGTTCCTGAGAAGCTTGTCGTCGCGCACCTCGGCAATGGCGCATCCATCTCCGCCATTCGCGGCGGCAAATGCCTTGACACGTCGATGGGCCTCACGCCCACCGGCGGCATCATCAGCGGCACACGCACCGGCGACATCGATCCCGGAGTGCTGCTGTTCATTCTGCGCAAAATCTGCGAAACGGCCACCAGTGCTTCCGACGCCGCCGACAAACTGGAGACCGTCGCCAGCAAAAAATCCGGCCTCCTCGGCGTAAGCGATCTATCCAACGACATGCGCGATTTGCGCGATGCCATCAAGACC
>Ga0224555_1003888_pt1 | contig 14529 bp, 15 predicted proteins | sample 714S23034metaG_FD_180687 | JGI IMG/M metagenome (GOLD analysis project Ga0224555, IMG submission 180687) | Peat soil microbial communities from Stordalen Mire, Sweden - 717 S2 30-34 | ecosystem: Environmental > Terrestrial > Soil > Wetlands > Peat | place: Sweden: Norrbotten County, Stordalen...
GGAAGGGTACTAACAAGTTAACAAACGCTCTTCGCCGTTGCACCGTCCGCTCGCAAGCTCTCATCCAACAAGATGAGCCACCTGCGATACCCTTGAAAGAGCCATGACCGAAAAATCCCCCCTCAAACTTCTCTGCGTCACCGCCCATCCCGACGACGAGTGCTTCGGCTTCGGCGGAGCGCTGATGCTCGCCGCCGAGCGCGGCATCGAGACCTCCGTCCTCTGCTTCACCGACGGTCAGGCCGCCACCAATCGCGGCACCGCAACCTCTGCCGCCGAACTGGGCCAGATGCGCCGCGCCGAGTTCGCCGCATCCTGCAAGATTCTCAACGTCACCCACCACGAGGTGCTCGACTATCAGGACGGCCAGCTTGAGTTTGCCAACTTCTCTCAAGCCGCGGCCCTGCTCGTAGAGCGCATCCGCCGCACCCGCCCCGATGTCGTCCTCACCTTCGGCGGCGACGGCGCCGGCAACACCCACGCCGACCACTCCATGGTCTCCTTCTTCACCACCGCCGCCTTCCAATGGGCCGCGCTGGCCAAACGCTTCCCCGCCCTCGGCCCCATTCACATCGCCCAGCGCCTCTTCTACGCAACCCCCGGCTTCTTCTTTCCCGGCCGCGCCGCGCCGCTCCCCGCTCCCTGGACCGTCACCCTCGATGTCAGCCGCGTCCAGCACCGCAAATTCGAAGCCTTCCGCGCGCACACCTCCCAGCTCCCGCTGATGGAGCGCTTCCAGTCGTTCTTCGAAAAGCGCGCCAGCCAGGAGCACTTCGTCCTCGCCGCCACGCGCACACCCCAGCCCGCGCAGCAGACCACCGATCTCTTCGCCGGCCTCTGATAGGTTTTTCGCCGTAGTTGTTTGCCAGGGAAATAGCGACGACAATTAGTTGCATGAATGTGAACTTCGCCGAGCGCGCGCACAACCACAACTGGAAGCTCGACCCCATCGTCCGCTCGCTGCTCGACACCGACTTCTACAAGCTCCTCATGCTGCAGTTCATCTGGAAAAACTTTCCCGCCGTCCATGTCACCAGCGAGGTCGTCAACCGCACCGCGCGCGTTCGCCTCGCCGACGAGGTCGACGCGCCCGCCCTCATCGCGCAGATGGAGCACCTGCGCGGCCTGCGTTTCCGCCGCTCCGAACTGATCTGGCTCGCCGGCAACACCTTCTACGGCACGCGCCAGATCTTCGAGCCCGCCTTCCTCGCCTGGCTGGAGTCCGACTTCCGCCTCTCCGACTACACCGTCGCCGAGCAGGAAGGCCAACTCACCCTGCGCTTCACCGGCCTCTGGACCGAGGTCACCCTATGGGAGGTCTACGCTCTCGCTCTGGTCAGCGAGATGCGCACCCGCGCCGCGCTCGCCCGCCTCAACGAGATGGAGCTCGACGTCCTCTACGCCCGCGCCAAGACGCGTCTCTGGCAGAAGATCGAGCGCCTGCGCACCACGCCCGAGGTCAGCATCTCCGAGTTCGGCACGCGCCGCCGCCACAGCTTCCTCTGGCAGGAGTACGTCGTCGAGACCATGCGCGCCACCCTCGGCGATAGCATGGCTGGCTCCTCCAACACATTCCTCGCCTACAAGCACGACCTCGAAGCCATGGGCACCAACGCGCACGAACTCCCCATGGCCATGGCCGCCCTCGCCAACGACGACACAGCCCTCCATGCCGCGCAGTACCGCGTGCTGGAGCTGTGGCAACAGAGCTACGGCGGCGAGCTGCTCATCCTTCTGCCAGACACCTTCGGCACCACGCAGTTCCTCGATGGCGCGCCCGAATGGGTCGCCGACTGGACCGGCCAGCGCGTCGACTCCAAGGACCCCATCGTCGCCGGAGACGAGTACATCCGCTGGCTCGAAGCGCACGGACGCGACCCACGCAAGAAGCGCCTCATCGCGTCGGATGGATTGGACGTCGAGGAGATTCTCAAGCTGCACCAGTACTTCCACGGCCGCATCCGCTTCTCCGCCGGTTGGGGCACGCTGCTCACCAACGACTTCCGCGGCTGCCATCCGCGCGGAGAGCGCGACTTCGACCCCATCAGCCTGGTCTGTAAACTGATGACCGTCGAAGGCCGCCCCGCCGTCAAGCTCAGCGACAATCCCCGCAAATCCACCGGCCCCGCCGCCCAGATCGCCCGCTACCGCCGCGTCTTCGACTCCCCCGCAACCGGCGCCACTGAAGTTATCGTTTAGAGTTTTATCGTCGCGATAAAGAAATCAGTATTGTCATTCTGAGCGTAGCGAAGAATCCCCGCATTTGTTTTTCAGTCTCGCAATACTCTCTTGGGAAACGGTTCTAGTCGATGGAGAAGACGTCAACATACTTCACCGTCACCGCCGGTGGTTATACTTTCCTCATGCGCTACTTCCCTTCCGCCGCCCGCCTCTCTGCCGCTCTCCTTCTGCTTCCGCTGCTCACCATTCAACCCGCGTTCGGCTGGGGCGCGGACGGCCACATGCTTATCAACCGCCTCGCCGGAGCCACGCTGCCCGCGGATGTTCCAGCCTTTCTCCACACGCCCGCCGCCCTCGACGCGCTGGAGTACTACGGCCCGGAGCCCGACCGTTGGCGCTCACCCGCCGAGCCGGAGTTGAACGCCGCGCAGGCCCCCGAGCACTTTATCGACCTCGAATACGCCGACCTCATCGGCCCGCTGCCTCGTCGCCGCTACGACTACATCCGCGCCCTCGCAGCCGCGCAGGCCGCGCATCCAAACCTTCCCCTGACGCCGGAGAAGGTCGGCCTGCAGCCCTACGTCACCACCGAGGTCTACGAACGCCTGGAGAGCGCCTTCCGCGACTATCGCGCCCTCGCCGCCGCCAAGCAGGACACCAAACCCTCCGAGGCGGAGATTGTCTTCCTCGCCGGGTGGCTCGGCCACTATGTAGGCGACGGCTCGCAGCCGCTGCATACCACCATCCAGTACAACGGATGGACCGGCCCCAACCCGCACGGATACACCACCGAGCACCGTATCCACTCGCAGTTCGAGACCGCCTACGTCCACGCCAACGTGAAGCCCGCGGACGTAGCTCCGCTGGTCGCCTCCACAAAGCCCGTTGTCCTGAAGGATGTCTTCACGGACTACCTCGCCTATCTGCGTCACTCCAACTCGCTGGTTGAACAGACCTACCAACTGGACAAGCAGGGCGCATTCACCGACGCGGGAACTCCGGCAGGCAAGGCCTTCGTCGATCAGCAGCTCGCTGCCGGCGCAATCGAACTGCGCAACATGATCTACACCGCATGGATTAAATCCGCCGAGCCGGTGCCCGACTACCGTGGAAATTAACTGGAGCGAAGGACTCTGTTGCGATACGCCTCTGGAGTCTCGATCCCGAAGCTGGTTTTTCCTGCCAGCGCCAGCAGATCCCCATCCCCACTGATCAACAGATCGGCTTTGCCGCTCTGCGCCAGATCGAGAAACGGCTGGTCCTTCTTGTCCCGGTAGATTGCTTCGCACCGTTTTGTAACATCGATCACTTCGCAGTATGGAAGAAACTCCGCCAGCAACTCGTGACGATTGTCCAGCGAGAGCCGGAACTTCGGATACGCGAGAACGCGGACGAGTTCCGCAGCAGTCTCGCGTGAGAGCAGAGGCACACAACCCCCTCTACTCCAATGCTCTCGCAGCCAACTCAATCTGCCGTTCGCGAATAGCAGTGCCGACAGAACAGCGTTCGTATCGAAGACAACGCGCCTTTTCATCGCCTTCGACGAGCCCAGGAGACGGCTGCACGGGAGTCTCCTTCGTCAATCCCGAGCTGGGCCAGCCGCTGTCGCACCTCATCGGCGCGGCTCTCCTGCAGCGGACGCAGAACGATGCACTCCCCGTTCGTCGTCACATCGAAGTAATCCACTCCGGCAAACCGGGTGACGACTGTTTTGGGTAGGGTGATCTGGTTCTTGATGGTCATTTTTGCCAGCACGGGTTCCTCCGCAAAAAAACAATGTAACAAGGTAACAAGGAAATCTTACACCATTCGTCCCGCGAATGGCGGGTATAGTTTGTCGATCATAGGCTGTTGGCAGTTACAAGTGCGTCGTGACAATGGGGTACTGATGCCGCCGGACCCGCTCGTGCACCCGCTGCAACAGCGGAGTGAGCGCCAGCGCGATCAGCGGCGCGGCAACCGATGCAATCACCGCCCACACCACAAACGCGTGCCACAACCACATCCAAAGCTGGCGGGTGAGCGCGAGCGGCGCGTTGCGTGCCATCTGCTGAAATACGCGTGGCGCAAGCGGCATCGCAGCGGTGCCAAAGACGCGCGAACCCAGCCGGATGAACGGCACCACCAGCGCCAGTTCCAGCGGAAACATTGCATGGTTCGCTATCTGCGTGGCGATAACGTTCAGCCGGAAGCGAAACGACACTGCCAGACAGATCAGCGTTGTGCTGCCCACCACGGGGTTGATTCCGATCAACACTCCGGCCGCGATGCTCCATGCCAGGCTGCGCGGCGTCGCTCCCATGCGCAGCAGCGCCAGTATTGGCAGTACGCCGTGGCGATAGATCCAGTTATGATGGGCAGGCGGAGCGGAATGTGGCACCTTGACAGGATAAACTGTGGCCATGGACTTCGCATGATGGATCGGTTCTGAAAGAGGTGGGCCTGGTGCACTTTGGACGGTCTGTGGGCAGAACTCTGAAGCTGGCGGCGATCTTCGCCTACGCCACGCTGGAGCTTATCGCAAAGCACCCTTCCACGCGCCAGCAGCGGGCCGAATGGCTGCACCATTTTTGCCTGCGCGCCATCCGCTGGATGGGCATCGCGGTACGATGGCAGGGAACGTTCCCCGAGCGCGGCGTCGTCATCGCAAACCATCTCGGCTATCTGGATGTCATCGCGCTCGCAGCCGTGCACCGCTGCGTCTTCATCGGCAAATCGGAGATTCGCCGCTGGCCCCTGTTTGGTTGGATGACGACCATGTCGGGCACGCTGTATGTGAAGCGCGGACGCGGCGGCTCCGCCGAGCGCGCCAAAGCCGGGATGCAGGGAGTCTCGAACGCGGGCATTCCCCTGGTCTTCTTTCCCGAGGGCACCACCAGCCTCGGAGACACGGTGCTGCCGTTCCACAGCGGTCTGCTGTCGCAGGCGATGGAGGCTGGGCAGCCGATTACCGCGGCGCTCATCCGCTATCGCCTCACCGAGGACAACGGCCCGTATCTCTCGCTAGCCGATGTCTGCTTCTGGGACGACACGCTGCTTGTGAAGCACATCTTCCGCATGCTCGCGGTGCGCGGAATCGAGGTGGAGATGCGCTTTGCCGATGCGCCCATCGCGTTTTCAGACGCCGCCGCCAGCGAGCGCCGCATCGCCGCGCATGAGACCCGCGCAGCGGTACTGCAACTCCGCAACGCCGCCCGGCCCGGGCCGGTCGCCCCCTAAAGCAGCCCGCCGCGACCGGCGAGACGGCGCGCCAGCAGCCAGGAGAGCAGCGAGACGCCGAGAGCCACCGCTACCCAGCCAGCCTGCTCGATCTGGCCAATGACGGCGGAGGAGAGCGGCGGTAGTGTGAATTCCAACGAAGCTGGGGTTAACAGATCGAGGCGAATCAGCTCGATCGTTCCCCAGCCGAAGACTCCGGCGGCCATCAGAATGCCCGGTACGGCCAGCTTCCAGGGAAAGGGGACCGGCGGTGGCGCGGCGGCCTCTTGTTCGATACGCGCCATCACCACGGAGAGAAAGCCGGAGGAGGGAAGCAGCTCTTCTTCGCCAGCCAGAATGGCTTCGATTTCGGCGTCGATCCTGGCGCTTTGTCCGGTCTGCCTGGTGCGAATTGTTTTGAGCTGGTTCAATTGACTGCCTCCTTTCCTCTTTCGATTACCGCTGCTTCCATGGAAACACATTCCTCTTCGAGCCGCGGGAATCGCTGTCGCAGGAGGGCCCGCGCGCGGCTGAGGCGAGCCTTCAGCGTTCCTACCGGCAGGGCCAGCGTCGCGGCGGCGGCGGCCACGTCCATCTCATGAAAATAAAACAAAACCACCGGCTCGCGGTAGCGCAAAGGCAACGCCAGCACGGCACTTCGTACAGTTTCCCGGCTTAACTTTGCCGCCAGTTCGCTGTGTTGCGACGCGGGTCCGGCAGGCTCGGGGGCGGCGTCCAGCGGCAGCATCTCGGTGGGAAAGCGCTTCAGTTCGGAGCGGTAGACGTTGGCCGCCAGAGCAAACAACCACGTCGAAAAGCTGCTCTCTTGCCGCCAATGGGCCAGTCCGAGCCATGCGCGGAGGAATGCCTCCTGAGCCATCTCCTCCGCGCGGCTCCGATCGCGGCAGTAGCGCCAGGCCATATTGACCATCGGCCCCTGCCAGCGGCGGACGATCCCCTCGAAGGCGGCAACGTCGCCGGCCAGCACGCAGGCAACATCCTTAAGGTCGGGATCGGCCAGGTCCTTCTCGGCGCGGATTGCGGCGTTCATTTCAGACGGACTTCCTGCACAGCGGGTACGACAGATTCTCCGCTCTTCCGGTTGCATTTTCTACAGAAAACCTTCTTTGGCAGATAATGCAACCTGTCTCGCAATCCTGCTGTCCTACCGGACGCATGGGGAAAAACCCTGGCAAGGAGGAGATTATGCATCCAGGAGCAATAGACGTGTTTGTTCCGATAGTGGGTAGCGTGTCGATGTTTACGTTTCTCACCTTCGCCGTTTGGTTCGGCGACCGGCGTAAGGAGCGCGAAGCCTTCTACAAGTCGGAGACCCTCCGACGGATCACTGAGTCCTCCGGCGAAGGCGCCAAGGAGGCTATCGATCTGCTGCGGGAGGAGAGCCGGCTGGGGCGGATCAAGAAGCGTGAAGGCATGAAGATCGGCGGCCTGATCTGCATTGCTGTTGGCGCGGGCATGATGTTCTTCATAGGACAAATGCACACCACTGACCCAGATGCTCCCGTTTTCCTCGGCTTGATTCCCGCCTTCGTCGGTGTGGCCCTGCTGATCTACGTGTTCTTTATGGCTGGGCCTGTGGAGTAGATCGCGGCGGCGGTGGGAAGGGGGCCCGTCGCCATCAGCCCGGCCTCGCGCAGCCGCTTCAATATCTGTTCGACCGACCAGTCCAGCGCATCAGTTCCCTCAACCGTAATCGAAGCGCGCGCCGCCGACGGCACCACGTACAGGTCCGCCATGGGTCGCGCGGTCGCGGCAAACTGCGCGCGCACCGACTCCTCCGTGCGGCCTCGCTCGGTCACGTCGCGGTGAATCCGCCGCACCAGGCACACCTCGTGCGGGGCATTCACATAGATGGAAAATCCGTAGCAAGGCAGCAGCTCCACGTAGTGCAGCGCCAGAATCCCTTCCACAATCACAACGCCCGTGGGCACGACCGTCTCGGAGACGCCCGCAACGCGCGTGTGCGTCTTGAAGTCGTACACCGGTCGCTCGATCGTCTCGCCCTTGGCCAGCGCGCGCACATGCTCCACAATCAGCTCGCTCTCCAGCGAGTCGGGATGGTCGAAGTTGAGCTTCGCTCGCGAGTCCAGCGGGAACTGCGACAGATCGCGATAGTAGAGATCCAGCGGGAACAGCGTCGCATCAAGCTGTGTCGCCAGCTCGCGTGCCAGCGTCGTCTTGCCCGAACCGGAGCACCCCCCAATCCCAATCACAAGCGGTTGGCGCGGCAGCGATAGCTGTTCGGGAAGATGCATTGATTTCGATAAGTTTAGTGCATCGGCCACGCGCCGTCATTCCCATCAACGCGCCGTCATTCTGGCGAAGCCAGAATCTCCGTATTTGCTTTTGCCTGTAAGCACAAGCCACTGCATCGTTCAGATTGCAGCGATCTGCGGTACCAGCGCCGTCAGCAGCCCGGTGAACTGCCGCTCCACGCGCCGCCCAATCTCCATCACCTCTTCGTGGTGGATCGGTTCATTCAGAACTCCGGCCGCTGCATTCGTCACCAGCGAGATCCCCAGCACCTCGATCCCCATGTGCCGCGCCACAATCACCTCATGCACCGTGGACATCCCCACCAGGTCCGCGCCCAGCGTGCGGAACGCGCGAATCTCCGCCGGCGTCTCGTAGCTCGGCCCCAGCACCGCGACGTACACCCCTTCGCTCAGCGGAATCCCCTGCCTCTCAGCTTCCGCGTGTGCCATCCTGCGCAGCGCGGGCGAATAGGCCGCACTCATGTCGAAGAACCGTTGCCCCGCTTCCGGCGCGCACGCGAATCGCGGCTCGTTCGGCCCCAGCGCGGCATTCGTCCCGGTCAGGTTGATGTGGTCGCTGATCGCCACCAGCGATCCTTGCGCAATGTCGGCGCGAATCCCGCCCGCCGCATTGGTGACGATCAGCGTTCGCACGCCCAGCAACCCAAGTACGCGCGTCGGAAACGTCACCTGCTCCATCGCGTAGCCCTCGTACGCATGGACCCGGCCCTGCATCACCGCGACCGGAACGCCACCAATCGTCCCCATCACCAGCTTGCCCGAGTGCCCCACCACGGTCGATTGCGGGAAATGCGGAATCTCGGCGTACGCAATCGCAACCGCGCCCTCCACCTGCGCCGCAAACCCGCCCAGCCCCGACCCAAGAATAATCCCCACGCGTGGCGCAATCTGTGTCCGCTCGCGAATCGCGCCAACCGCAGCCTGCGCCTTACTAAACAGATCGCTCATCGTATCTTCCGCGTTCTCCTCCAGCTAGTGTACGAGAGCCAGCGCTATTCCTCCATAACCGCTAGAGCGGTTTCACCGCAGGTCTTTACAGGAGCGAAGAACGTTTGCGTGGTTTTTCCTCAAGAAAAACCACTTTAATAATTCTCGCGCGATACCAATTGCGGTGAAACCGCTCTAAGCCAACAGAGAACCCAGTTCCGTCTCGCCCGTTATCCGGGAGCAATCGAGTTTCACAAGCCGACCTGGAGTCCCTTGGACGTGAAGTCGGCTTCTCATACATATGGATTTTCGAAGGTGGCATCTGCGGGGGAGCAGGCATCTTATATGCAGCAGGGCTTGTACCCCTGCCACTGAGGTCTTGAAACAATGAATCAACCCACCGGTCGTCGGCTCACCTTCGCTTTTTGCCTCTCTCTGGCTTTCCTGGCCGCCACCATGACCGCGGCCGCGCAATACTACCCCCCACCGCCGCCACCATATCCGCCGCCATCCTCCCCTCAACCCCAGTACCCACAGCGACCGGAGTATCCGCCGCAACCAAGCTCCCCGCCGGTATACCCTCAATATGGCCGCAATGCCGCGTACTTCTCGCCCTACCTCATGTTTAATGCTGGCCACTACTCGGGCCTGGGCGTTGGCAACGGCACTGCCGCCACGCAAAGCGGAGGCATGACGGCCCTCGGTGGCACCTTCGGCGGGTACGTCCTCTACCCCTCGCCCGGTTCGGTCCATCTTGGCATCGACGCCCGCCTCATCGTCGATAACAGCGCCAACTCCACGACCTACGGCAACAAGGTCCTCGGCGGCCTGGTCGGCTTCCGCATCGACGGCTCGGGCAGCCAACTCCCCATCGTTCCCTACTTCCAATTCGAAGTAGGTGGAGTCGGCACTAACAACGGAACCAGCACCACCCGCACAGGCTCCTTCGCCTACCAGGCCCAGTTCGGCGCCGACTTCCCATTCGCCAACCGGCAGGTCGCCGCGCGCCTCGAATACGGCACCGGCCAACTCACCGGGATCAACAACACCAACCACACCCTGCAAACCTTCTCCGCCGGCATCGTCTTCCACATCCGATAGCAGATGTTGGTTATCGGCCCTCGGATCGTCTTGTCTTGGCGCTTCTGAGCTACTCCTCTTCCTCGTCGTGGACGGGCTGCTTGGCCGCAGCCAGGATCTTCTCCGCGATCAACTGCGGCACCAGGTCGTAGTGGCTCATCTCGATGCGGAAGCTGCCCCGTCCCTGCGTGATCGCCGTCAGCGTCGTGCCGTAGGTCAGGATCTCGGACATCGGCACCTCGGCGCGAATGATCGTTCCCGTGCCGCTGCTCTCCATGCCCTGCACGCGTCCGCGGCGGCCGGTCAGGTCGCCCATCAGCGCTCCGGCAAAGTCGTCTGGCGCCTCGATCTCGATCTTCATGATGGGCTCCAGCAGCGACGGCTTGGCCTGCTCCATACACTTGCGGAAGCCGATGCGCGCCGCCATCTTGAACGCCATCTCGCTCGAGTCCACATCGTGGTAGCTGCCGTCGAAGACCGTCACCTTGATGTCCACCACCGGGTAGCCCGCCAGGTACCCGCGCGCAGCCGACTCTCTCACGCCCTTCTCCACCGCCGGAACGTACTGCCGCGGAATCGCTCCGCCGAAGATCTCGTTGCCGAAGACGACGCCCGTGCCCCGCGGTTGCGGCTCGATCCGCAGCTTGCAGTCGCCGTACTGCCCGTGGCCTCCGGACTGCTTCTTGTGCCGCCCCTGCGCCTCGGCCTTGGCGCGCACCGTCTCGCGGTACGGCACCTTCGGCTCGTGCAGGATCACGTTGGTGTGATAGCGCCGCTTCAGTTTCGACACCAGCGCCTCGATGTGCGGCTGCCCCGCGCCCGACACCAGAAAGTCGTTGGTCTGCGGATCGCGGTAGAACTTCACCATCGGGTCGTCTTCCACCAGCTTGTGCAGCGCGGGCGCCAGCTTGTCCTCGTCGGCGCGCGTCTTCGGCTCGATGGCGTAGGTCATCGCCGGCTCGGGCATCGACACCGGCTCGATGAACATCTCGTTCGCCTTGTCGCCCAGCGTGTCTCCGGTCAGGGTCACGCGCAGTTTGACCGCCGCGCCCAGGTCGCCCGCGTGCAGCTCGGAGACCTCCACCGGCTTGCGTCCCTGCATCACATACAGATGGCCCAGGCTCTCCGGCTCCTGCCGCGTGTAGTTCTGCACCGTGGCGCCTGCGCTCATCTTGCCGCTGATGACCTTGAAGAACGTCACCCTCCCCGTGAACGGGTCGGTCATCGTCTTGTAGACGTAGATTGCAAGCGGCGCCTTGTCGTCCACCGAGCGCATCACAATCTCGTCCTGTCCTTCGGCGGCAACGCCATGGATGCCGCTTCCATTGCCCGCCGTCGTCTGGATCCTGCCTCTGGCCGCCACCGGCTCGCGCTCCGTCGCGGCGGGAGCATACTGCTTCAGGAACTCCAGCAGATGGTCGGTGCCCACGTTTCTCAGGCCGCTGACGTAGAGCACCGGGAAGATATTGTCCTCGCGAATGGCCTCGTGCAGCGCGGCGATCAGATGCTCCTCGGGGATGGTTCCCTGGCTGAAGAACTCCTCCATCAGCTCGTCCTTGCCCTCGGCCACCAGCTCCACCAGGGCCTCGTGCGCGGCCTTCGCGTCGGCCTGCACCGCCTCCGGGACCTTGATCTCCTCCCCGCGCCCATTGCCGTCCTGCTCGTACTGGAAAGCCTTCATCGTCACCAGATCGACCACGCCGTGAAAGCCCTTCTCATCCACGATCGGCAACTGCACGGGAACCACCTGCCGCCCCCACTTCTCCTGCAACAGCTCGATCATCTGATGCCGTCCCTGCCGGCTGTCAGCCTTGGGGTGGTCCACCTGGTTGATCACCAACATGCGCGGCAGGTTCACCTCGCCGGCGTACTTCCACACCCGGTCGGTCACCGCCTCGGCGCCCGTCTGCGCGTTCACCACCACCAGCGCCGCCTCCACCGGCAGCATCGCGGCGCGCGTCTCATGCAGGAACATGTGGAATCCCGGCGTGTCCAGCAGGTTGATCTTCACCCCATTCCACTCCGCGAACGCGGCCGCATTGGCCATCGTCGTCCGCCGGGCCACCTCTTCCTCGTCGTACGCCGTCACCGCCGAACCGTCGTCCACGCGCCCCTGCGTGGCCGTCATCTTGGCCGTCTGCAGCAGCGCCGCAATCAAGGTTGTCTTGCCGCTGTGCGCATGGCCTATCACCGCTATGTTCCGGACGTCCCGCCCGAGATAGTTCTTCATTCCCTGCTCCTCTTTCCCCTGTGACCTGGATCAATCATTCAATCTCTCAAACAGCTTTCCCCCGCGTTCAGAGCGCACAACCACCCACACGCCACCGAAGGGGCATCCTATCACAAACGCAACAGTCCTTTCGCCCCCTTCGTCAGGGCCCGTGAGGACGTAGCTTCCCCGCTTTGCAGGAACTTCGTTTTCTCGGTCCACATTAAAGACCTGTTGTCGTCAGCTAAGAACCAAGCTCTCTCCATCTCATTCCCGGATGCCAGGTCTCTGACCGCTTGAAGTTGTACCAAAGTGGGTGCCCCATCCTTGCGGCGTACTTGTTCTTCCCGCAAGGGTGGGAGCTACAAATTCACGCGGTCAGAGACCTAGCCGATTATTTCTGCTTCCCTGGTAATCCATGAATATGCTTCTTTCGCCGCCAGAAATTCGACATCAGAGGCTCCGCAGTTGCGTGGGCGATCATATCGGCATCAGCCTACCCATCCCGAACGGCCGTATCTGCTTCGTCCGTAACAGCCACCATGGCATGTGGCCCGACCGCCCCCTTCGGTTTCCAATCGGGCCAAGGTACATGGGGGAAACAGGAGGCTTGGCCCAGTTCGCATTGCTAACTGGTATCATCGCTTGTTCAGATAGGAGCGATAACCCGATGAAGATTCTCTTGGCAACAGCGATGGCGGTAGTTGCTTTCGGCTCGGCGGCGGGCGCGCAGACCGGGCCGCAGGTGATCCCGCTTTGGAACCAGGGCGCTCCCGGATTCGAGAGCCGCAAAGATATTCCCGAAGAGGCGCGGGATTATTGGGTGCGCCGGATCAACAATCCCACGATCACCGTCTTCCTGCCGCCCAGGGAAAAGGCAAGCGGAGCGGCCGTCGTGGTGGCGCCCGGCGGCGGCTTTCATGAGCTCGTCTATGGGAACGAGGGCGTGCGCGCGGCCGAGTTCTTCAACAGCATCGGCGTGGCGGCCTTTGTCCTGAAGTATCGCCTGCCAGGCGAAGAGAACTCTCCCTATACGATGGACAACGTGCGCCAGGATGCCTATCGGGCGATGCGGCTGGTGCGCAGCCGGGCGGCGGAGTGGCAGATCGATCCGCACCGCGTGGGGATGATGGGATTCTCCGCCGGCGGCGCGCTGGTTTCGCTGGTGGCCTACGCGCCGGGCAACGGCGACCCTTCAGCGCCCGACCCCATCGACCGGCTGAACGGCAAGCCGGACTTCCAGATCCTCGCCTTTCCCGGCGGCCCCGAGCCGGAGACGATTGCCTCCGATGCGCCGCCGTCCTTCCTCATCGTGGCCAACGACGACGAGTACGGCTGTGACAAGGTGACGCTGAATATCTTCGTGAAGCTGCGCGCCGCCGGCGTGCGCACCGAGGCCGTTTTCCTCGCCCAGGGCAAGCACGCCTTCAACATGAACGAGCGCCCCAACCTGCTCACCGTGATGCACTGGCCGCAGCAACTGGCCGACTGGATGCACGACAGCGGACTCCTGACGCCGGTCGGCGCAAAGGCAGGGGAATAGAGCAGCGTCGACCATTGCACCAGTGTGCGAGTGAGATGCATTGCGTGAACTGTGCGGCTGACGCGTTTCTGCTGCTTGCAATCGAACTGCCTGAAAAGTTGATTTTGAGCAAACTCGCGAACAATGGAGTGCAGGCTAGAGCGGAATCAGAGTAGGTATACCCGGGGGCAATCCCTCCGAGTGGCTTTTTCCTCAAGAAAAAGCCACCTTCTATGCTCTTCGATTGGGCACTGTTACTCTGGTTCCGCTCTAATCCGTGCAGTTGCCCCCCCAACGCAGCAAGGCCGCTCCCGAAGGAACGGCCTTGCTGCGTTGATGCTTTCCGATCCCCCGAAGATTCCCGGAGGGGCGGAGGTTATTCGCCTTCGCGTTCGGAGCGCTTCCAGTTGATCAGATCGCCCAGCGTGGTGCTGCTGCTCGAGGAGGAAGAACTCTTGTGGTCCTTTTGGTCCTTGTGCCCCTTCTCGCCGCCGCGTTCCTTGTAGCTCTCCACCTCGGCCCGGCTTGCCTCTTCGCCAACCGCGCGAATGCTCAGCCCGACCTTCTTCTCTTCCTGGTTCATCTTCACGATCTTGAACTCGTGCTCGGTGTCCACATCCATCTTCACCGCGACGTTGTTCTTGTCCACCGCCTCGGAGACGTGGCACAGTCCCTCGACGCCCTCGGCGATCTCCACGAACGCGCCGAACTGCGCGGTGCGCAGCACCTTGCCCTTGATCACGTCGCCGATCCGGTGCTGCGCGAAGAAGGTGTCCCAGACGTCCGGCTGCAACTGCTTCACGCCCAGCGACAGACGCCGGTTCTCCGGCTCCACGCCCAGAACGATCGCCTTTACCTTCTCGCCCTTCTTCAGCACCTCCGACGGATGCTTGATGCGCTTGGTCCAGCTCAGGTTCGACACATGCACCAGCCCGTCGATCCCGTCCTCGATCTCGATAAACGCGCCGAAGTCCGTCAGGTTGCGCACCCGGCCCTCGATGATTGCGCCGATCGGGTACTTGTCCTCAAGCTGCTCCCAGGGATTCTCCTGAAGCTGCTTCATCCCCAGCGAGATGCGCCGGTCGTTGGGGTTGACCGAGAGAATGATCGTGTCC
>Ga0224555_1003889_pt1 | contig 14521 bp, 13 predicted proteins | sample 714S23034metaG_FD_180687 | JGI IMG/M metagenome (GOLD analysis project Ga0224555, IMG submission 180687) | Peat soil microbial communities from Stordalen Mire, Sweden - 717 S2 30-34 | ecosystem: Environmental > Terrestrial > Soil > Wetlands > Peat | place: Sweden: Norrbotten County, Stordalen...
CTCGACATGGCTGGTCGCCACGGCCGAGTAGCCAGAGGCGAGGAAACCCCGCTGAGAACAAAGGAGAACGGCCACAAGAGCGCCGAGAGAGCCTCTTCCCGGCCGCCCTCCGACCGAATCTCTCCCCGAGCTTTGCCCGACGGGCAGGCGGCGAGCGGAGCAGCTGACGCCTAAGCGGCGATCGAACAGCGGCCGAGCTTCGAAGACGCCTTGCTCAGCGGTCTCCTAGATAAGGTCACGTAAGGTCATGCCCATCACTCGTAGCCCATTCGGGACTACCGGGCCAAACCCATTCTGTGCCGGGCTTTTGCGGTGGAGGTGACATCGCTCGCTTGTTGACGTTCGCGCCTCTGGTCGAGCGAAGGTCGTGGTAGCCGAGCCTGCATAATGCAGCCGCCATAGCGCGGCCCTGATCATTCTTTCCGCGACGCTGGCAATGTACCGACAAAGCCTCATCGACGACGATAGCCCGGCGCTCCCCAGACTTGGAACGGAGATAAGTGGGAACCCTCTGTGCCGCGGCGAACGATTATGAGCGCTCGTAGCGATCGTCACGTGTGCGCTTCCTTCACCCTGAAGGGTCCAGAAACTCCCTGTCCCGGCTTGACCGGCCATAACGCGCCCGGCGAGGCTTACCGCTCGTGGCCCTGTCCTTCCTTATCGTCTCATCCGGCACGTCAAGGAGGTCGTTCGCGTCCATCGGATGGATGCCGCGGCCACGGACGCGGAGATCCTCGTGCTTCGCCACCAGCTGGCCGTGCTTAGCCGGCAGGTCGCCCGTCCCCGCTTCACCTGGTCCGACCGTGCTCGTTGCACTCCTGGCTGGCCTTCTGGTCGGTTTCTGGCTCTAAACCGGCGGCGTAAATTAATGTCCCCGCATTGCTGTCGATTCTCATGCGGCCGACCGTGCATCGGAGTTTTCGGGCAGCGACATCTGGCCCGGAATCCCAGTGGCTGTTATAGTCGCCTTGATAGCGTTACCGGTAACGTTATCATCGCAAGAGGAGCAGATGGCATGAACTGGCCCGAGCAAGTTGCCATTATTGGAGCGGGTTACATGGGCCGCGGGATTGCCGAGGTGCTCGCGTTGGCTGGCACAGAATGCGTGCTCGCTGACGTTTCGGCGGAACGTGCCGCCGACGGTGCCGCCGGCCTGTTCAGTGACGCAGCAAGGCATGAAGAAGACGGGCTCATACCCGCGGGGAGCCTCGCCGCGCTCCGGCGCCGGGTCCGCTCTGCTGCCTCCGTAGAAGACGCAGTTGCCCGTGCCGAATACGTCGTCGAGGCGGTATATGAAGATGGGGCCACAAAGACAGACGTGCTGGGACGGATCGAACGGTCAGTCAGCCCCGCGACTGTCATATCGACCAATACCTCGGCTATCTCGGTCCGTGCACTGAGCCAGGCTTTGGACGACCGAACACGCTTCCTGGGCGCGCACTGGTTCAACCCGCCGCAGTTCGTCCCAGGCGTTGAGCTAATTGCCTGCCAGGAGACATCGGTGGCCACGATCAACGCTGTCGACACATTTTTGGCCCAGGCCGGCAAGTGGCCTGCAAGGGTAACCGACAGTCCGGGCTTCGTCGGCAACCGGCTTCAGTACGCGTTGTTCCAGGAGGCCGCCGCGTTGGTGGAGGAAGGCATCGCCGACGCCAACACCGTGGATCTCATCGTGCGCACAACCTTCGGTTTCCGCCTCCCGTTCTTTGGCCCTTTCGCGATCGCGGATATGGCTGGTTTGGATGTGTACCGCGGTGCCTACCGAGTGCTGACCGAAAGCTATCCAGACCGGTTCCAACCCCCCGAAATGCTCGGAGCCTTAGTGGACCAAGGGCGTCTGGGCGCCAAGACGGGCAGCGGCTTCGTGATCCGAAGTGCCGACGAGGCGGCATCACTGGCGGCGCGCCGTGACCGCCAGTACGTGGCGCTGGCCCGTCTCGTTGAGAGCACGCAGGATGCCGGAGCCGCAACCGGCAACTAGTTACTTCCCGGTGAAAATCCCAGTGGCGTAGTTCCCGTGCCGGCAGTTCCCGTGCCAGGGGCGGGTGCATGTTAGAGCCTTGCGCAGCGTGATCGACAAATAGTTGTCTATGCCGCGGTAGGCAGGTCGGTCGTGATGACGCCGAGATGGTCGAAGAGGGTCTGCATGTCGACGCGGAGAGATTCGTAGTCGCGGTCGATGCTCGTCCAGGTGGACGGCTTGCGGCCCTGACGCGGGCTGCGGACATCGGCGAGGATCGGGTTCATCACTTGATCGCGTAGGACGCTGAGCGCGGTGATCGTGCGCGCGGCCTCCGGTGGAACGTGATAGCGGCGCGATCGCTCCGGTTTCGTGAGGAGCCCTTTTGCGCGGAGCTTGCGGATGTCGTAGGCGGCCTGTCGGGTGCTGTAGTCGCTCTGCCCGGTCATCGAGTGCACCTTCTCGGTGAGCTCAGCGACGGTGAAGCCTTCCCGTGCGGCCGCGAGCGCGACGATGCCAGCGCGCACGACGCGCGCACGGACCTTGTTGAGGTCGATGCCGCCGACGCGCGTCGCGCCGAGGCGGGACGGGCGGGGAAGCTCGTCGAGGATCTCGCCGGGCAGGTAGGCGACGTCGACGCAGTCGAGCATGACCGTGAACCGCTCGAGCATCGCGGTGAGGCGCGAGACGATCTTGGGGAAACGCTCGAGCACTCGGCCGCAGCGGAGCAGGCGGGTGTTGTGGACGATTGCCTCGAAGCGCAGGACGTGCTCGCCTTTGGAGTAGGCCCTCAGGGTCAAGAGCCCGAAGTGGACCTTGAACACCGTGAGGTCGTACGAAGGTGTCTCGATCACGACTGCTTGGCGAGGCGAGACTCGCCGTTCGATCTCTTACGCGGGCGCTGTTTCTGGCCGAAGAGGGTCCGGAGCTGTCGCACGTCGAGGCGTGCGCGGCTCCGGTCGATGATGCGGTCGAACACCGACTCCATCTCCGCGCCGGAGGCGAACAGGAGGTTCCGGCTGAACTCGACCTGGTAGACGGAGTAGTCGTAGTGGAAGCCACTCGCCGACTGTTCGTCCAGATCGAGCCCGAAGCAGAGACAAGCGCTGTAGATCCAGCGGTCACAGACCTGGCCGAGTCGCCCTGTCGTCTCTTTGAGGACGCGGGTCCGGCAGCCCGGCGACCTTTGGCGCTGTGTTCGACCGGATGGCAGAGCGCTTTCCTTGCCCTGACACGGCCTCGGCCATGACAGGGCAAGGAGACACGGCAGGCCCCGTGCAAGCCGCCGGGAGATGTTCGTCCACAGGGCGGAGATCGAGTGGGACGGGACCTTTGGCCCTAGTGCAACCGTTACCGGTAACGTTACCATTTGTCGTGGCCGGGAAGGGGCCACGTTGAGACGTTTTTTGGGGTGCCAATGGGCGACGGTCCCCCGGGCTAGACGGTTGTACTGCGACGACGCTCGAGGGAGCCCAAGTCAGCAGTTGACCGTGGGCCGTGGATGCATCGACGGCCTGAGTAAACGTGTGTTCACGAGGCATGAAGGAGGTTGACAATGCTCAAGGCGTTGAAACGAGAGGAAGTGCCCGTCTATCACTTGCCGGGACGCGACTGGTTCCTTTGCATTGGACCCGAGAACACCGACGCGAAGAATGCAACGCTGGGTGTGGCTGTCTTTCCCGAAGGGTCAGCTCCTCCTGGCCACGTCCACCCCGCTGAAGAGGAGCTCATCTACATAGTGGCTGGCCATGGTCAGCTCGTGACGCCCGAGGGCACGGTGGTGCTCTCTCCGGGGACTTCGGTTTATGTGCCAATGGGCCTGCACCACGCCACAGTCTCTGAAGGACCGGGCCCTTTGGAACTGGTCTCAGTGTTCTCCCCGCCGGTGGTCCCCGGTTCGTACGAGGCAAAGGCGCAGCCACCCAAGGGGGCGCCGTGACAGTGGTCCAGGCGAGCACTGGCAACCTCGAGGCGACCGCCCGGCAAGCTAGGCGCGAGATCGTCAAAGCCGTGGCTCACGCCAAGGCTGGGCACCTTGGTGGCCCGTTGTCCGCCACCGACATTCTCACTGCTCTCTACTTCAGAGTTTTGAATATTCGTCCAGAGGAACCTGACTGGCCCGACCGCGACCGTTTTGTGCTGTCAAAGGGGCATAGTTCCATCGCCTTGTACGCGGTCCTGGCGCTGCGCGGCTACTTCCCTGTCGCCGAGCTCTCTACATTCGACGCGATCGACTCCCGACTGCAGGGCCATCCGGACATGAACTCTCTGGCCGGACTGGACATGTCGAGCGGCTCTCTGGGGTTAGGTTTCTCGGCGGCGATCGGCATGGCCTTGGGGGCGAGGCTCGCCCACCGAAGCTTCACCACCTTTGTGATGTTGGGAGATGGGGAGTGTAACGAGGGGATCGTCTGGGAGGGCGCCCACGTCGCCCAGCGCCACGCATTGGACCACCTGGTCGCGATCGTCGACAAGAACCAATTGCAGCAGTTCAACTGGCGCGGCGAGGGGCCACACGGCCGGCGGGCTCCCTACACCGACTCGGAGCTACGGGACCGCTGGTCGGCCTTTGGATGGGCTGTGTCCGAGGTTGACGGCCACGACATTGAGGCCGTCGTGGAAGCCCTGGAGGCGGCGCGCAATGTCGTCGGCCAACCAGCCGTTGTTATCGCCCACACGGTGAAGGGTAAGGGCGTCTCTTTCATGGAGAACGATTTCCGGTGGCACAGCAAGGTCCCCACCGATGAGGAGCTGGCCACCGCACTTGCCGAACTGGCTGAGCCCACCGTTCAGAGATCGGGGGCATGAGATGGCACTCCCTGCAGGAAAGGCGCTACGAGTGGTCTTCGGCGAGACCCTCACCGAAGTGGCGAAAACCGACCCTCGGGTTGTTGTCCTCGACGGCGATGTCGCCAGTTCGACCGGCGCCGAGTTGTTCGAAACCGAGCACCCCGACCGTTTCCTACAGATGGGGATCGCCGAGCAGAACATGCTTGGTGTCGCGGCCGGCCTCGCAACGGTGGGCTTTATCCCAGTCATATCGACTTTTGCATGTTTCGCAGTGGGCCGCGCATTCGACTCTATTCGCGTCCTGATCGCCCAACCTGGGCTGAACGTCAAGATCGCTGGCGGGTACGTCGGCCTGCTCACCGCTAGCACCGGCAAGACCCACCAGATATTCAACGACGTGGCGATCATGCGGTCGCTGGCCAATGTGAGCATCCTCGCGCCCGCTGACGAGGTGGAAGCGGAACAGGCTATCCGGGCCATGGTCGCCATCGACGGGCCGTTTTACATGCAAGTTGCCCGTGAGCCCTCCCCGGTGCTGTTCGGCCCCGACTACCGCTTCGAGTTCGGCCGAGCTGTCAAGTTGCGCGTTGGCTCCGACGTGACGCTGGTAAGCACTGGTGTGGAGACAACTCGGGTGTTCGAGGCGGCAGAGGCCCTCGCCGGTCGGGGTATCGAGGCGACGCTGCTGCACGTCCCAACGATCAAACCGCTCGATGAGGACGCCCTGGCAGAAGCGGCCGCCGTGAGTGGATTTGTCGTTGTGGTCGAGGAGCAGAGCATCTTGGGAGGTCTGGGAGGCGCTGTCGCCGAGGCGCTCTCGGACCGCCAACCGGTCGTTGTCAAGAGGCTGGGGATCCCCGATATCTATGGAGAGAGCGGACCGAACGACCTCGTACTCGATAAGTACCGCTTGTCGGCGAGCAAAGTAGCCGAGGACGTAGAGGCGCTGCTCGCTAGCCGGCGTCAACTTCTGCACGGGTCCAACGGTGGTCATGTCGCGTTGACCTGAACCGGGCACCGGCAGAGAGGTCTCCTGCCTTAGGGCAGAAGGTGCAGGGCAAATTAGGAGGCTCGGAAAGCCTCACAACTTGAAGGAGGTTGACATGAACACACTGGTCAAGAGTGGGGAGGGCCGGGGATGGGCCCCCGCGTGCAAACGTTCCAGACCCCTAAAAGCTTTCATTGTCATCGGCATTGGGATGTTAGTCGCGACCATGGGCCTCACCGCCGGCACCGCCATGGGTGCCAACAACAGACCGCTGTCCTCGTCGGCCAACCCCGCCGACACGGTGGCCATCCTCTTCCCAGACAACACCACGCCGCGATGGACGAGCGAAGACGCACCGGACTTCCGGGCATGGATGCACCAACTGGACCCAAGTTCAAAGGTCCTGGTGGACGTGGCCAACGAGGATCCGTCAACTCAGCTCAATCAGGCGCAGGCCGCTCTGACCGAGGGGGCCAAGGTCCTGGTTGTGATTGCCGTGGACAGTGTCCAGGCCGCCAAGATAGTGCTGGATGCCCAGGCGGACAACGTGCCCGTCATTGCCTATACCCGTGAGATTTACAACGCACCGGTCAAGTACATGACCGGAGACGACCCCTACCAGATCGGGTTGACTCTGGGCAGTTGGATGGTTGCTCATACCAAGCAGGGCGACCACATAGCAGTGATCGCAGGGTCGACAACTGATTCCTTCGCCCACGCCGAGTACAGCGGCTATATGAAGGTGTTGAGCCCAGTGTTCAAGTCTGGAGCGCGAAAGGAAGTTGGCCCGGTGTGGACCCCTGAATGGGACACCACCAAGGCCCATGACGAGATGTCCGCGTTCCTCACCGAGACCCATAACAATATCCAGGGCGTGCTCTGCGCCAACGACTCCACGGCTGAGGGTGCCATCGCCGCCCTCCAAAGCGTCGGACTGGCAGGCAAGATCCCGGTCACAGGGATCGACGCGACGCTCGCCTCAGACCAGCTCATCCTCAAAGGGTACCAAAGCATGAGCGTGTGGCGGTCGGTGAACAACGAAGCCAAGTACACCGCCGAACTGACGGTTGACCTGTTCAAGCACCAGTCGCCACCGGCAGGTTTCTTCACCAGCACCATAAACAATGGCTACGGTTCGCACCCAATCTCCAGGAACATCCCGATGAAGGCTGTGCCGTCAACCGTGATTAATGCCGGCAACATGCAGGAACTGATCGCCGACCACGCCATCAGCAAGAGCCAGTTGTGCAAGGGCATCCCCCACGGGACCGGCCCATGCTAAATGGAGTAGCAGGCCGCCGCTTTTCGAAGCGGCGGCCTGCCCCGCCACTGGACGGGCGGAAGGAGGGGGAGGCTCTACGCCTGGTCGAGGTGACCAAATGGTACGGGAGCGTGGAGGCATTGGACAGGGTGACCATCTCGGTCGACCATGGTGAAGTGGTCGCCCTGGTTGGCGACAACGGTGCCGGCAAAAGCACGCTTGTGAACATTGTCGCAGGAGTTGTCCGAGCGGACGGCGGCGAGTTCTACGTCGAAGGGGGGCAGGTCGACATCGGCTCCCCGACTGATGCACGTTCTCTCGGCATCCGAACTGTCCACCAGGAGCAGAAGCTCGCAGACAACTTAGATGTGGTGGAGAACCTTTTCTTAGGTGAGGAGCTTGTTCGAGGTGCCGGGCCGTTGCGTCGTGTCGACTTTAAGTCGATGCGAGGGCCCACCCAGAGGGCCTTGTCCGAACTTGGCATCACCACGATTGACGACGTCGGCACCCGGGTGGCGCAATTATCAGGGGGGCAGCGCCAAGCGATAGCAGTCGCTCGGGCAACCCTCGATGAATACCGAATCGTGCTGTTGGACGAGCCCACCGCCGGCCTTGGTGTGGCCGCCTGCGCCCAGGTCATGGACCTGGTCATGCGACTCCGGGCACGAGGTTGCGCGGTGATGACGGTGTCCCAGAATATTGACGAGATCTTTCAGGTGGCCGACCGGATCGCGGTGCTCCACCTCGGCAGGCTGGTAGCCGTGTTCCGTCGGTCCGAAACCACCCCCGAGGCAGTGGTTGGTGCGGTCATGGGGATAACACAATGATCGGTGCGACTTCTAACGGCGAGGTCCACCATGACGGGCCGGAGGCGCACCGGGCTCCGGACTGTCCCGGGACCGAGCCCCGGGGGAATGGTCCAGGGAAGGGCGAGGACCATTTGAGCGGGGCCGAGGCACTGCGCGTGGTCGGTGTAAAGAAGGCTTTCGGCTCGGTGCGCGCTCTCGTTGGCGTCGATATGTCGGTCAACCACGGAGAGGTCGTCGCGCTGGTCGGCGACAATGGGGCAGGCAAGAGCACCCTTGTCAAGATCATTTCAGGTGTGATCCCCAGAGATGAGGGCGAATTGTATATGCACGGCGTACGTGCCTCTGTCCACTCCCCGAACGACGCGGCCAGGTTGGGCATTCGCACCATCCACCAGGACCTGGGGCTTGCTGACAACCTGGACACCGTCGAGAACCTCTTCCTGGGGCGCCAGCTCTACCGCGGAGCCGGGCCGTTCCGCCGGGTGGACTTCGGTGCCATGAGGCAGCGGACCAGGAGCGTGCTCTCCGAACTAGGCATCGGGACGATCTCGGACATTGGCCTCCCGGTTTCGCAGCTCTCAGGCGGTCAGCGACAGACAGTGGCGGTTGCCCGCGCCACATTAGACAATTGCAATGTCTTGCTTCTGGACGAGCCTACCGCCTCGCTCGGTCTCAGGGAAGCTCGACATGTCATGGAACTGGTGTTGCGACTTAGGCACCAAGGAGGCGGGATCGTGATCATAAGTCACAACATTCGTCAGGTTTTCGAACTCGCCGATCGGATCATAGTGTTGCGTCTGGGCACGGTCGGAGCCGTTTTTCGCCAGTCTGAAACCACGCCTGAGAGGGTGGTTAAGGCAATTATGGGGAGGCATGAATGAACCCAGTGCCAAATCAGCAACACGGATCCGTTGAGGCCCTGCAGGTCGGCTCTGAGACTGAGGCGGCGAGCGGACTAGCCCATAGCGCCCAGATGCCGGACGAGCAGCGCCAGCTGGTTGCCGAACGAGAGAGCCCGGTGGCGGGATGGCTTTCCGCGCTTATGGCGCGAGGTACGGCTATGCCGGCGGTCCTGAGCCTCATCGTCATTGCAGTGTTCTTCCAAACGCAGTCACACTATTTTCTCTCGTCAGGCAACCTGAGCAACCTCCTGGTGGAAACGACGATACTGGTACCGATCGCCCTTGCTGAGGTGGGAGTTCTGTTGCTTGCCGAAATCGACCTCTCCCTTGGGTCGGTGACAGGGGCGACCGCAGCGATCCTTGGCGTCCTGGTGGCAAATGCCAACTTATCGTGGTGGCTGGCGATCATCATCACGCTTGCTTGTGGCGCGGGGATGGGTGCTTTCCAGGGTCTCTGGATCGCATTCGTGCGCATCCCGTCATTCGTGGTCACCCTGGGAGGATGGCTGAGCTTCCTCGGGCTACAGCTGTTGATACTGGGCCCTCAAGGCACAACGAGCGTCTTCGACCCGCATATAGCTGCCCTCACCGGCTCGAACATACCCGTCAACGCGGGCTGGATCGTGGGTGGAGTTGTGGCTGTCGCCATTATGGTGGCTGCCGTGTTGCGGTGGCGGGGCTCCCATGGCTCACGAGGAATGGGGTCCCTGGGATTTCCCGCCCTAACGGTGGTTCTGATCGTCGGCTTGGTGGCAATTCTCAATGACTACCACGGCGTACCGACGCCCTTTGTGGTAGTAGTCGGCTTGCTGATACTCGGTTGGTGGATCACCCAGCACACCCGTTCAGGTAGGAATGTGTTCGCAATTGGGGGTAACCCCGAGCCGGCTCGCCGCGCCGGGATCCCAGTGAGACGGATCCGTTTCACCGCGTTCGTGATAGCAGGCACGCTTGGGGCGGTGGGTGGTCTCATGGCCGTGTCCTACAACGCCTCGGCCGGGACATTGACCGGGGGCGGGACGCTGCTCCTCGAGGCAATTGGCGCTGCGGTCATCGGCGGCACCAGCCTCTTCGGTGGCCAGGGAACTGTGTGGGCGGCGCTGTTTGGATCGCTCATCATGGCCGGCATAAGCAACGGCCTGGACCTTACTAACAGGTCCCAGCCGATCAAGTACATCGTGCAAGGGATCGTCGTCCTGTTGGCTGTGTCCTTGGATACGCTCTTGCGTCGACGCTCTGCCCGAGGCCGACGCTTGGGCGGGCTCAGTGTCAGTAAGGCGGAATAGGATCATGTCCGGGAATTTCGTTGCCGGGGGAACCGCGTGAGTTGCCGGGCTGTCAGCTCGGCAACCGCGACCCGGGTGCGATCGTCCTGGCACGAATATGAGCAGGAGGTCGGCTGATGGCTGATACGAGGGTGAGCTGCGTAGACTCTCGACAGCGGGATTACCGCACCGGCGGATCGGCCATCACCTACGTTCACCGGTGTGGCGAACTGGTATCTTCCTGCGCGTGATGCCGCTCTTGAAGTGTTGCCAATTGTGGACCAAGCCATGAGCGCGCGCCGACGGACGCCGGGAAGAGTCACCATTGTCGACGTGGCACATGAGGCGGGCGTCTCAGTCACCACGGTGTCGCGTGTGCTGCGGGACCATGCGGAAGTTCATTCCGAGACACGCGCAACCGTGCGCGCCGCAGTAGACAGATTGGGCTACAGACCGTCCCTGATCGCCCGGGCGCTGGTCTCAGGCCAGACTCATCTATTAGTGCTGCTAGTCAGCGACGTCACCAACCCGTTTTACCCGCAGCTGGCCAAGAGCATCGAGCACGAAGCGGCCAAGGCCGGCTACATGGTGGTGATCTGCAATACGGAGGACCGCGTCCAGGAGACTCGGCGGTCCCTAATGTGGCTTCTGCACCAGGGGGTGGACGGAGTGATCCACGCGTCCTCGGGGCGCGACGAGGCCGTCGTGCTAAGCCTGCTCGGTGACCCGCGCCGAGTTGTGTTCACCAACCGGCCTCCAAAGAGCCAGTCGGTGAGCTACGTCGTATCCGACAACGCGGGTGGGGCGACCGCCCTGACACGACATCTTCTGGCGAAAGGCCATCGCAAGATCGGCTTTATCGGCGGGCCATCCTACGCGCGCAATGCAACCGAACGGCTCTACGCCTTTACGCAGGCGATCCGCGAGGTCCCGGAAGCGCAGGCTTTTGTCGCGGGAGGGAAGTTCTCGACGACATGCGGGGAGCAGGCAGTGACAGAGTGGCTGCAGTCGGGTTGCGACCTCAGCGCGATCATCGCCATAAACGACTCTGTGGCCCTGGGAGCCATGGGCGCACTTATGAGCCTCGGCTACGACATACCGGGTGACATCGCACTAGCAGGTTTCGACGGTACCGACTTCGCGGCGTCGCCCGTCATGCGCCTGACAACGGTTGACCAGCATGTCGATGAGATGGGGCGTCGTGCGGTCAAACTTCTCCTAAAACAGCTCAGTGACCCCGGCCCGTTCGTCCCCCTTAGTGAGGTACTCCCATGCCGGCTTCTTTTGCGAGGCAGTACTGAGGGTGGCGCTTTGACATCCAGTGCGAAGAACGGGCCGTACCCGTTGAAGAGACCATTGAGTGCAGGTGCGGGCAGTGAACGCGTTTGAACGCCTTAAAGTCGACCTTGGAGAGGACCGGGCTTGTGCCGGTCATCGGATGGGAACCTTATTAACCCTCGTCGCCGACCGACCAAGTTCCTGCAAATCACATTTGGCAAAGCTGTTCCGGAGGCTACCTAGCGGCAGATAAACGGATACGGGCGCGCCCAGGATAGCCTGGCCCCGCGAGGCTTTGTTAAGCGAACGAGTGGTGTTATTGGTAACGTTATCGGCATTTTGATGAGGTCCTAAAGAAGGTAGGTGCCAAATGTCAGACGCCGAAAGCAGGCTGAGCCGCACGTACAGGTCACCATATGACCTGACGGGCAAGCGCGCAGTTATTACAGGTGCCTCCCAGGGGATCGGCGCGTCGGTGGCAGTAGCGCTGGCGCGTGCGGGCGCGGACATAGCCTTCGACTACAGGACAGCCACACAACGGGCCGACGAAACGGCTGCCGCTGTCCGTGAAACCGGAAGCAGGGTCGTGGTGGTGCAGGGTGATACCGGCAATCCGGCACATGTTCAAGAACTCGCAGATGCTGCCGTATCCGCCTTCGGCGGGATCGACATCTGGGTCAACAACGCAGCCCGGCTCATGGTCAAGCCGTTTTTGGAAATGTCCGACGAAGACTGGCATGGCCTCCTGGCAGCAAACTTGCACGGTTATTACTACGGGTGCCGAGCAGCCATCCGCCAAATGGTAGCCCAAGGCGAAGGTGGACGCATCATCAATGTCACGTCGATTGTCGACATCCAACCGATCTCCGAGATGTGCGCCTACGTCACAGCAAAAGGGGGCATTCTGGGCATGACCAGGGAGTTGGCGGTTGAGTTTGGTCCTCACGGCATTACGGTCAACGCCCTCACGCCAGGGGCGACAGACACACCTCTTAACCAAGTTGCCTATACCCCCGCTGTGAGGGCGAACTACAACCAACGGATACCGCTCGGCCGTATAGGCAGTGCTGAGGAAGTCGCCGATCCTTTCGTTTTCCTAGCTTCCGACGCAGCGCGGTACGTGACTGGGATAGAAATGGTTGTAGACGGTGGAGTCGTGCTTAACGGCAATGTGGGGCATGCGAGGACGTGAGGCCGGTGGCAGTTACGAGCTTGGTGAACACGCTTTTCCGGAAAGGTCTACAAGGAGTGTATGAGGCTGCAGGTATCAAAACTAGCAAATTGCTGGAAGCTCCGAGAAGGGAGATGCTGAGATGTCGGAGAGGTTGAAGTTTTTTGTAAACGGTGCCTGGCACGACACGGAGAGCAACCAGTACATGCCAGTGACGAACTCCAGCACTGGTGAAACAGGGAGGTTAGTTTGGTAACGCTATCGGGAACGTTCTCTCGACTAGACGAGCACGTCGATCGATGGACGTCGAGATTGGTTCTGTCGCGGCCGCCTATCCAGCGTGGCGCGATACGCCGAGTACGTATCTTATCCCTAAGGAGAATCCATGACCAGCAACGGTGTTCCCGTCCTGCCCCTTGTCCCGCACTGGATCGGGGGCAAGGCTAACGGCGGCAGCGGCGAGCGAGTCGGCGACGTCTACGACCCCTCGACCGGCAAGCTCACCAAGCAGGTCGCATTCGCGTCCTCGTCCGATGTCGACGAAGCAGTCGCGGCTGCATCGGATGCCTTCTCGGCCTGGCGCCACTCGTCGCTCTCCCAGCGTTCGAAGCTGCTCTTCGCCTTCCGCCAGCTCACGACCGAGCGAGCCGACGAACTGGCCGAGATCGTCACCTCTGAGCACGGCAAGGTGCTTGACGACGCGCTGGGCGAGGTGAACCGCGGCCTGGAAGTCGTCGAGTTCGCGTGCGGCATCCCGCAACTGCTGAAGGGCGGGTACTCCGAGAACGTGTCGACAAACGTGGACGTGTACTCGATCCGCCAGCCGCTGGGCCCGGTCGCGATCATCAGCCCCTTCAATTTCCCGGCGATGGTTCCAGCTTGGTTCTTCCCCATCGCGATCGCGTGTGGCAACACGGTCGTGCTGAAGCCGAGCGAAAAGGACCCGTCAGCCGCTATCTGGTTGGCGGAGCGGTGGGCAGATGTCGGGCTGCCGCCCGGGGTCTTCAACGTTGTTCAGGGTGACAAGGTGGCAGTCGACCGCCTGCTGGAGCACCCTGACGTGAAGGCCATCTCGTTCGTCGGCTCGACACCGATCGCCCGATACGTCTATGAGACCGGGACCCGGAACGGCAAGCGAGTGCAGGCACTTGGGGGTGCCAAGAACCACATGGTCGTGCTTCCGGACGCGGACCTGGACATCGCTGCGGACTCGGCGGTGAACGCTGGCTTTGGGTCTGCCGGCGAGCGCTGCATGGCCGTCGCCGTCCTCGTTGCTGTCGAGCCCGTCGCCGACGCGCTCATCTCGAAGATCTCCGAGCGGATGTCGCGCCTGAAAGTGGGTGACGGGCGCAGTGGCGCTGACATGGGCCCACTTGTGACAAAAGCGCACCGGGACAAGGTGGCGACGTACCTGGACGCGGGCGTCGCTGAGGGCGCGGAGCTCATTGTCGACGGCCGTGAGACGACGCCGGACGGTGACGCCAGCGGGTTCTGGCTCGGCCCGACCCTGTTCGACAAAGTGACTCCGGCAATGTCTCTCTACACCGACGAGATCTTCGGCCCAGTGCTCTCGGTCGTGCGGGTACCGACCTATGACGCCGCGCTCGAGCTCGTCAACAGCAATCCCTACGGCAATGGCACTGCCATCTTCACCAACGACGGAGGTGCCGCGCGTCGCTTCCAGAACGAGGTCGAGGTCGGCATGGTCGGCGTCAACGTGCCGATCCCCGTCCCTGTCTCCTACTACTCCTTCGGCGGTTGGAAGAGCTCGTTGTTCGGCGACAGCCACGCGCACGGGACCGAGGGTGTCCATTTCTTCACGCGGGGCAAGGTCGTGACCAGCCGGTGGCTGGATCCGAGCCACGGCGGCATCAATCTCGGCTTCCCGCGGAACACCTGAGCTTGGCGAGGCTTTCATAGGCGGCGAAGGGTGTGCGGTTCCACGCTTGGATTCAGTCGGTCGATGCAACGTGAAGGGTGCACAAACTCACTCCTGACCTCGAGAAGTCGGATCGGAACGAGAACGCGGCTGCGCGAGATCGGGTGCGCGCGATGGGCAGGTACCCCGTTGGAGGCGCTCGACGAGACGAGCCTTGG
>Ga0224555_1003891_pt1 | contig 14515 bp, 10 predicted proteins | sample 714S23034metaG_FD_180687 | JGI IMG/M metagenome (GOLD analysis project Ga0224555, IMG submission 180687) | Peat soil microbial communities from Stordalen Mire, Sweden - 717 S2 30-34 | ecosystem: Environmental > Terrestrial > Soil > Wetlands > Peat | place: Sweden: Norrbotten County, Stordalen...
GCGGCTGCGCGGGTTCCCGACGCGCAGCCCGCGGCCAGCCATACCGCTAATTTTGGAGTGCGGCAGCTTGCTGCCGCTTTCCTTCAGCCCAGCTTGCTGGGCGCAGCCGAGATGACCGCGAGCAAGCTCGCGGCGGATAAAGCGGCAGCAAGCTGCCGCACTCCAAAGGAAGAACCGCGCCTTCCGCCTCCAACAGGGCGGGACGGTTCATTGTGCGCGCGACCAGCGGCCCATTGCTTTGAAGGTGTGAGAGAATCCCTGTAGGGGCACGCCATGGCGTGCCCCTACCTGAATTCTCAATGGGTTACATAAACCGAAAATGCGCGATGTCAAACTCATCACACCTTCTTTCGCTGTGGGCCGCACTATTCCCCTGCTGCCGAGTGTCAAAGGCTTGTGGGTTCTGCTTAGCTTGCGCAGAGGACGGGAGGAGATCATGTCATGCCAACGGGTATTCCTGAACCGGGTCATCGCGTGGGTGGCACTGCCGAGCCTGGCCCTATTTCTGGCTGTTGTTCCGGCCTTAGCCCAAACCAGCAATAGTAATTACATCCTCCTGGTGGGCGCGGGGTTTCTTTGCGATTCGAGCGACTCTTCTGCCTGTCCAGCGGTGGTCAAGTCCGCCGATGGCGCGAGTTACGAGCTGAGCGGCGCAGGCACGCTCGCTCCGCAAAGAAAGTTGGTTACGGCGGCGGGGACTTACACCCAGAAGTCCTCGGGTGGAGATGTGCTTGAGACAGGCGTCTGGGTGGCGAGCGAACTCGTCAGTTTTGATTCCTACGGTATCGCGCCGGGAGCGCTCATGCGCGAAGGCCGGGCCTTAGGCCCCCCACAGTTCGGCCCCATGCGTATGGGAATGTTCTCTGGCCCCATGGCGGCAGGCGGTCGGGCTGTTTTCCGCATCCGCCTGTTGCCGGTGTTGGGGTTAGCGAAAAACGCGACGCTGCAAGTGAACTGCGCCCTCGGCAAAGTGCCTGACGAACATCCAACGGAAGGGATAAGGCTGGCATTCGAGGGACCCGGTGCCGAATTCGACGAGGAAATCAGCGGGCGTGCCCTGTTCCTTTTGACGAGGCCCGGAGCCAGCGCTGCTGCGAAAGCGCCAGCCCCGAAGGTTGATACAAACCCTGCACCAACTGAGGTCCAGCAGTAACTTAAATATGTGCGGAGTTAAACGGAAGCAGACAGAATCAGGTCGGGGTGGAACCAAGGCAACTCTCTCGGCGGCGGAAATCCACCCTGAGTCTGAGGGGAGTCTGACCTGCTGCGGGAAGCCGATGGCGCCCCAATTCAGGCAAGCCCAAGATCGTCTTGGGCAGATTCAGTTTGTTGCCGTCTGGCGCTGCTCCTGTTGCGGTCGGATTACTTTCTAACAGGCTGGTGAAAAAGCCTGTTCCTCTGTCATTCTGAGCGCCAGCGAAGAATCTCGGCAGTTCAGAATCAATCAACTATAGAGATCCTTCGTCGTCCGCCAATAAGAATGGCGGACTCCTCAGGATGACATGTTCGGGACCCTTTCATCTGCCTCCCAAGTGGGAGACAGTCGTGTGTTCTGCCCGTGTTCAACAGAATCTGGATCCCAGATTCAAGCTCCTGATTCCTGACTTCTTCTTGCCCCCTTTCACTTTCCTTCCAGCAGTTCGGCGCGAATGTTTTTGAGCACAAAGGCTGCGCGTTCGACCCCAACCTCGCCCGGCAGTATCGGGTCCTCGTTTTCGATGCTCATGATGCCCTGGAAGCCGATATCCATGTAGGCTTTTACGACCTCCTTTCAGGGTTAGGATGAATCGGTGATCCCTAGTCCTTGAGCCCCATCAGGAGTCTGTGGGAAAACTGCGTATTACTTGATAGAATGCCAAGTCCGCATCTCGCTAATGCACAAGCTGGGGAATCTCAGCGCTTCGCTCCTCAACTCTTACGCGCCGGGTAAGGCGACGGGGGAGCGATGTGCCGGATACGAGTGCTGCACTTGGCTCGTTGAAGAACCGGGAAAGGGCGTGACGCCCTCCGCGAGTGTTGGCTGAATTTGCTGGAGGCACGTTCATGGCGCGAAATTTCAAAGACCTCTCCGAACGGGAAATCCTCGCCCTGGCCATTGCGCTGGAAGAGGAAGACGGCCGCATCTATGGCGACTTCGTCGAGGGGCTGCGCGAAAGTTACCCTGCCACGCCGAAGATCTTTGAGGAGATGCAGGAAGAGGAATCGGGGCATCGCCGGAGCCTGATTGAGACTTACCGGCAGCGCTTCGGCGAGCATATTCCCCTGATCCGCCGCCAGGACGTTAAAGGGTTCGTGGAACGCCGCCCCGTTTGGCTCATCCGGCCGCTGGGCATTGATGTGGTGAGGAAGCAAGCGGAGATCATGGAACTGGAGACCCGGCGATTCTATGAGCGTGCCATGGAACGAGTGTCCGACGCCTCCACTCGCAAGCTGCTGGGCGACCTGGCGGAGGCCGAGCGCAAACACTCTGCCCTTGCCGAATCACTCGAGATGAAGCACCTCACGCCGGAGACCCGAGCGCAGGAGGAAGCTGCGCAACGCCGCCTGTTCATGCTCCAGATTATCCAGCCGGGCTTGGGCGGGTTTGATGGACGGCTCCGTTTCCACGCTGGTGCCGTTGTTCGCCGCAGCCTTCGCCACGCACAAGAGTTGGGACGCCTTTCTTGTCGGCCTCGCCGCCTCCGTTGGGGCAGGGATTTCCATGGGTTTCGCCGAAGCACTCTCTGACGATGGGTCCCTTACCGGGCGTGGCCGCCCTTGGTTGCGAGGAGTCATATGCGGGCTGATGACCACTGCCGGAGGGATCGGACATACCCTGCCTTTTCTTATTTCTGATTTCAGGGTCGCCACTAGCGCGGCTGTTGTGATCGTGGCCGCTGAGCTGGCGGCCATCAGCTTCGTGCGTCACCGCTACATGGATACGCCCTTCCTTGCCGCAGCGTTCCAAGTGGTTGTAGGTGGAGCGCTGGTGTTCCTCGCTGGAATCATCATCGGCAGCTCGTGAGGGTTTCCTCCGTTGGTCAGTTGTCCCGCCTTGGCGGGTCAGTTGTCCGTTGTCAGTGGTCTGCTTCCAGAAGAGCCGCAGGTCCGAAGAGCGGGACCTGCGCTACGCTCGCTGCCCAATGCTTACTGCTTAGTGCCTACTGCTTTCTGCCTTCAGCCTTCCTCCTGACTTCTCCGCTCCCAATGGCATGCCAGCATTTCCTCAGCGCCGAGTTAAGAAATATGCTCTGTGGCCGATAAAGATGGCCAGAAAGAGTTACCGGTCCGATTTGAGTGTGGGTTCCGGTGTCATCGGGAGTTGAAGGAATAGCTAACCGGCGACCGTGAGGTTTAGTGTGTCTGCGGGTTCTTGCGGCATGAAAAGAGAATTCAATGTCCTCTTCTGCGCTTGTCATTCTCCGTCGAGCGTGGGTGTTCTCGTTCAGCTTAATCCTCCTCTTTGTCCCCCACGTGAAGGATGACGCCAGACGCGTCCTCGTCGCCGCCGAACCGGTTGGCCACGCCCGGATTGCCCGTTCCGAACTCCCGCTGAGTTTCGAGCCTAACTTAGGTCAAGCCGACCCGCGCGCGAAGTTCCTGGCACGCGGATCGAGGTACACGCTCTTCCTGACAAAGGATGAAGCGGTGGTAGCACTGCGAAAGGCAGGAGGCGGAAGGCGGGAGCCAGAGGGCAGGAGCCACGAGTCAAAAGTCAGAAGTCAGAAGAGGAAAGACGTCAGTTGTCCGTAGTCCGTGGTCAGTTGCATGAAACAAAGGAGGGGGATCGTAGCGCGTCTCCTGTCACGCCGCACTCGTCACTGCCATTTCCAGACCCCAGTGCCCAGCCCCCTTCTTTTTTCTGCTTAAAGCTGCTTCGCGCGAATCCTGCTGTCAAGGTCACCGGTGTAAATGAATTACCCGGCAAGAGCAACTACCTGATCGGCAATGATCCCAAGAAATGGCGCACCAACGTGCCAACCTATGGCAGCGTGCGGTACGAGAACATCTATCCAGGGGTGGATCTGGTCTATTACGGCAAGCAAGGTGGACAGTTGGAGTATGACTTCGTCGTAGCCCCTGGCGCGGACTCCCGCCTAATCACTCTTGCAGTTGCAAGCGACCGGCAATGGGAAGGCAGCAGGCAGAAGGCAGCAGGTAGCGGTGAGCCGTCGGAAGTAAGTCGTTCCCCCCGGGCGGAATCCGTGGCCACCAACCACGGGCCACGAGTGACGAACAGCGCCCAATTCAAAATCCAGAATCGAAAATCCAAAGTTCCTTCGCCCCTGCGCATCTTGACGAACGGCGATCTCATTGTGAATACCACCGGCGGCGACGTACGGTTTCACAAGCCGGTGGTTTATCAAGTACAGTCGACAGTTAACAGTTCACAGTTGACAGTCGAAAGCAAGTCTGCAGGAGAGAGCCGTCAGTCGTCGGTGGTCGGTGATCCGGTGCAATTGCCAACCCAAGTCCGGCAACGGACAACGGACCACAGACAACGGACGTCCGACAATCCAAATCCCAAAATCCAAAATCCAAAATTGGTCGACGCCCACTACGTCCTTAAGCCGGGCGGCGAAGTAACCTTCGAAATCGCACCCTACGACAGGACTCTGCCCCTGATCATCGATCCCGTCCTCAGCTATTCCACCTATCTTGGCGGGAACGATATGGATTATGCCAATGCCATTGCCGTTGATGCCTCCGGAAATGCCTACGTGACGGGTTACACAGCTTCCACGAATTTTCCCCTTGTGGACCCGGAGCAGAGTTCCCCCGGTGGCGGCACCTGCTCCGATGGTGTGGACGCGATCGCTTGCTTTGACGCCTTCGTGACGAAACTGAACCCCACAGGGACCGCATTGGTTTATTCCACTTACCTGGGGGGCAGCAATGAGGATTATGGAACGAGTATTGCGCTCGATGCGAGCGGTGATGCCTATGTGACCGGGTACACAAACTCCACGGATTTTCCGGTGCAGCACCCGCTCCAGTCCAAGAATGCCGGAGGGTACGACGCCTTTGTTGCAGAACTGAGCGCGGACGGAGCCTCACTGATCTACTCGACCTATTGGGGGGGAAGTAGCGATGATATAGGGACTGGCGTCGCAGTCGATGCTTCCGGCAACGCCTATTTATCCGGCTACACCGCCTCGCCTAACTTCCCGGTCACCTCCGGCGCGCTTCGCGCCACCTACGGCGGCGGGAACCACAATGGCTTCGTGGTTAAATTCAACTCGGGAGGCGCCAAGCTAGGCTATTCAACATTCCTCGGTGGCAGCGCCGACGATTACGCTTACGGAGTGGCTGTGGACTCTGCCGGCGATGCCTACGTCACCGGCGCCACAAACTCCACGAATTTCCCAACCGTAAACGCCTTCCAACCGGTTTACGCCGGCGGCCTCTGCGCTGTAGCTCCGAACACCTTTCCTTGCTACGACGCCTTCGTGGCGAAGCTTAATCCCGCCGGATCAGCGCTTATCTTCTCCACATACTTGGGAGGAACAGGGAGCGATTACGGCTATGCTATCGCCCTCGACGGCTCATCCAATGCCTATGTGACCGGGTACACGACCTCCACAAACTTGCCGACCACGGCCGGAGCTTTCGACCGAGTCTTCGGTGGTTCTTACGACGCGTTCGTTGCCAAGCTGAATGGCGCAGGCTCCACGCTTGCGTATTCCACCTACTTGGGAGGCAGCGGAACACAGATTGGGTATGGTGTTGCGGTCGATTCATCCGGGCGCGCATTCGTGACGGGATATAATTACGGGGGCTATTTCCCCACCGCGCTTCCCTTGCAAGCACAGAACGCCGGCTTCTACGACGCCTTCGTCAGCGCCCTCAACGCAACCGGAAGCTTGCTTGTTTTTTCCACCTATCTTGGTGGAAGCTCCGACGATTTCGGACGCGGAATATCTCTGGACCCTTCAGGAAACGCTTACGTTACGGGCGCAACTTTCTCGTTGGATTTCCCCACAACCTCGGGCAGCTACCAGCCGGCATATGAGGGCGGACCTTACGATGCCTTTGTGACCAAGATCAGTCTTGTGCCGTCTCCCTCCTTGCTCATCTCGCCTTCATCGTACAAGTTCGCCAACCAGGCTGTCGGGGCGACGAGTGCCCCGCAGACCGCAACTCTAACCAACGTCGGAGCAGCGGGACTGATGGTGACGGGCGTGGTCGCCTCTGGGGATTTCGCTGAGAGCGATACGTGCGTATCCTGCTCACCGATCGCAGCCAATGGCGCCTGTTCCTTGAGTGTGACCTTTACGCCGACGGCCATCGGAACCAGAACCGGCTCGCTCACCATCACTAACAACGCCACTATCAGGCCGCAGACGGTGACGCTGACCGGCACAGGTCTGGGTGCCGCAGCCAGCCTGTCTCCAACAACCCTCTCGTTCAGTAACCAAGCGGATAGCACCACGAGGGCAGCGCAGACGGTGACGCTATTGAATGCGGGCAACACCGCGCTTAACGTCACAAACGTGACCATTGCCGGGGCGAACAGCAGCGACTTTACTCAAGCCAATAACTGCGGTGCGACCGTGGCGACCAACGCCAGTTGCACCCTCAGCGTGACCTTCAAGCCGACGGCGACGGGTTCGAGGAGCGGCACATTGACGATCACCGACAACGCCAGCCCTGCCACGCAGACTGTCAGCCTGACGGGGACCGGCGCGGCCGCACCGACAGTAAGCCTCTCTCCCGCCTCCTTGACTTTCTCCGCACAACTGGAGGGCACCAGCAGCAGCGCTCAAAGCGTTACGCTCACGAACACGGGGAGCGTGGCTCTCAGCATTACCGGCGTCACGGCGAGCGGTGACTTCTCGCAAACCAACTCCTGCGGATCGAGCATGGCGGCGGGCGCGAGTTGCACCGCCAGCGTGACCTTCATGCCGACGGCCGGAGGGAGCAGGGCGGGGAACCTCACCATCGCCGATAACGGCGTCGGAAACCCGCAAAGCGTCGCACTTACGGGCACCGGTGAAGACTTCACCTTCACTGCTCCGTCAGGTTCGTCCACCTCGGCGACCGTTTCACCGGGGCAGGCGGCGAGTTACGCGTTGAGCGTCGTTGGAGTAAGTGGATTCAGTCAAAACGTGACCTTCACCTGCACGGGAGCGCCCTCAGGAGCCAACTGCGCACTTTCGCCGAGCCCATCGACCGTGAGCAGTTCCTCGACAAACGTCACGGTAAGAGTAACCACGACTGCCCCGTCTGTTGGCGCGCCGCGGCCCAATCCCCTTCCTCCAATGGCACCCCTCCAATCCTGGCCATGGCTGCCCTGGATTGTGGCGCTGGCAGTGTTGGGAAGCTTGGGTCGCGCAACCCGTGCCTGGGTGCAACCCGGAGTGGGACGAGGCCGGGCGGGGTTTGTCAGTCTTGTTGCACTATTGCTGTTGATGGCGGCAGTGGCAGCTTGTGGTGGCAGCGCAGGGGGAGGTGGTGGTGGCAACAATCCTCTTGGGAGCAGCTCCGGCACACCGGCAGGCACATACACCCTGACGGCAACGGGCACGTTCACGTCAGGTTCCACCGTCCTCAGCCACTCCGTAAACCTGACATTGAATGTGACGTGATGGAACCGCGCGGAAGCGGTCGGAGACCCCAGTCTTGGCTCGGGCTCGGGCTTGTGACCGCAGCCTTCACCTGACTGCGTTCAGGCAACCGGTGGTCGAAAGTGACGGCGATAAGTCCCGACGCCGAGATCAACTCCCCGTAAGATACGAAAACCGCCCAGTCTTTTGCGTTTGAACAAACACCCAAGAACGCTCGATCCCGAGAATTATTCTGAAGCTGATCTTAGGCGATGCAAAAGGAGGAGGCAAGGTGTAGAATCCCCGCCTCGTGAGATTATGAAACGAAAACCACGGACAGCCTCTTAACTTGTTACTGAGGAAAGCGGAGACGGAATTATGAAAAGGCGAGAGTTCATAAAAGACTTGCTGGTGACCGGAGGGGCGCTGGCCTGCAAGCCAGTCGTGGTACATGGCCTGCCGGCGCAGACGCCCGCGGGCGAGGTCAAGCGAGTGCTGGTGATGTTCAAGTGCCATTTGGACGTGGGGTTTACAGACACCCAAGCCAGTGTCATGCGCAAGTATTTCGACCAGTATTTTCCCCAAGCCATTCAGGTCGCAACCAGCATGCGTCAGGCGGGCGAAGACCGCTACGTCTGGACAACGGGATCGTGGCTTCTCTACGAATACCTCGAACAAGCCACGAGCGAACAGCGCAAGCGCGCGGAAGAGGCGGTGGCCGCAGGAGATCTGGCGTGGCATGCCTTGCCTTTTTCCTGGTCGACGGAAATGCTGGATCGCTCCATGATCGTGGGGGCATTGGGTCTATCACAATCTTTGGACCGGCGCTTTGGCCGGACTACCACGGCCGCCAAGATGACTGACGTGCCAGGTCACTCCCGAGGAATAGTCGGGCCGCTCGCCAAAAATGGTGTCAAGCTTCTGAACATCGGAGTCAATCCGGCCAGCACTCCACCCGATGTGCCGTCAATGTTTGTGTGGAAGGATCCGGATGGCGCTTCCATTATGATGATGTATCACCACAAAGAGTACGGCGGGGTCGTGCAGGCGCCCGGCTCACATCTTGCCGTGGCTATAGAGATGCGCGGGGACAACGCCGGTCCCCATTCGGTCGATGAAATTCGGAAGATCTACGCAGAACTGCGCAAACAATTCCCCAATGCGAAGGTGACTGCCTCGAACCTCAGCCAGATCGCCACAGCCGCCGAACCCTACCGCAGCAACCTGCCCGTAGTGACACAGGAAATTGGCGATACCTGGATCTTCGGACCGCCTAGCGACCCGGTGAAGGTGGCCCGCTATCGCGAGGCAGCCCGGTTGCGCCGGGAATGGATCGCGCAAGCAAAATTCCGGGTGGGAGATACAACCGACCTGGGATTGTTACGGCGGGTCCTCCTGGCAGCGGAGCATACTGGGGGCGTCGATACGAAACGGCTTGAAGACTATGACCACTACACGCCGAAGGACCTGGCGAAAGCGGTCGATAAGCCAAAGTTCCGCTGGGCGGAAACCAGTTGGGCCGAGAAACGCAATGACATCGACGAGGGAATTGCGAACCTTCCCGAACCTCTGCGTAGCCAGGCCCGCAAACGCATTCACGCTTTGCAGCCGGCCGAACCGGAACACGCCGGCCTCGATCCCCACCAGGCCGGGTCGGAGATTGAAACCGCCCACTTCGTGCTCGCGCTCGATCCGAAGACGGGCGCGATTCGTCGATTGCGGGCCAAGAAGACAGGCCGCGACTGGGCTTCGCCTGAACGCCCGCTGGCGTTGTTCAGTTACCAGACGCTCTCCCAGGCGGACTACGATCGCTTTATTGGGAGCTACATTCTCGCCAAGACTTGGTGGGCGCCGCTGGACTTCGGAAAGCCCCGCATCGAACAATTCGGCGCAAAAAGCCGGGTGTGGTTGCCGACGCTCGCCGATTGCTGGGCAGGCAAAGTCGCAAACGGGCATCGGATTGTCGCCCAGTTGCATATCGCGGATGCCGAAGCTGAGAGCTCCGGCCTTGTCGCCTGGCCGCACCAGATGTACCTCGAGATGCTTTTGGCGGACGCCGAGCCGGCGGTGCAGGTGAATTTCCTTTGGTTCGGAAAGTCAGCTAACCGGCTCCCCGAAGCAATGTGGCTCAGCTTCCTGCCCCAGGCGCCGGACCCGCAAGGGTGGATGCTTGAAAAAGTGGACCGTCTTGTTTCTCCGTTTGATGTTGTTCGTGGGGGAAACCGGCAGATGCACGCGCTCTCAAAGGGGATTTATTATAAAGACGCGCGAGGAAGCTTCGCGATCGAGACCTTGGATGCGCCCGTCGCGGCACTTGGGGAGAAGTCGCCCATTTACTACTCCGAAGCGCAGCCCGACATGGCCAAAGGCATTCACTTCAGCCTCTTCAACAACGCCTGGGGCACAAACTTCGTTCAATGGTTTGGTGAAGACATGCGCTTTCGCTTCATTTTGCGGGTGTGACTTCTCCCCAAACTCAAGCTGCGGAGGCCTTGGAAAGTGGCATGCTGGTGTGGTCAGCGTCTCTCTGAGCGTCAACGACAGCGAGGGCGGCCACATCGACGATTTGTTCCACTGTCGAGCCGCGTTGCAGCACGTGGACCGGTTTCGAGAGTCCCATCAGGATCGGCCCGAGAGATTCCGCGCCGCCGATGCGCAGCATAAGTTTGTAAGCGATGTTGCCGGCTTCGAGGTTTGGAAAGACCAGGATGTTGGCCCTCTCCCGGAGGGTTGAGAAGGGGTACTCCGCCAGAAGTTCGGGGTCCAGTGCCGTATCCGCCATCATCTCGCCATCCACCATAAGCTGGGGATTCCGCTGCTTGACGAGTTCGGTGGCAAGGCGGACCTTTTCGGTTAAGGGATGGCGGGTGCTGCCGAAGTTTGAAAACGACAGCATCGCTACCCGCGGCTCCATGCCGAAGCTCTCGGCCACTTCCGCGGAAAGCAGGGCGACCTCCGCCAAATCCTCTGCGCTGGGATCAATGTTGACGGTGGTGTCGGCAAAGAGGAAGGTGTCTTTCTTGGTCACGATAACGTAAAGGCCGGAGACTTTGTGAACGTCGGGGCGGATCGCGATGACTTGAAGGGCCGGCCGAATCGTGTCGGGGTAATGTTGCGAGACGCCCGCCACAAAGCCGTCCGCATCGCCCATGTGGACCATCATGGCGCCGAAGTAGTTGTAGTTGCTCAATAGCTCGCGCGCCACGCTGCGCGTGACGCCGCTACGTTGGCGAAGCCTGTAGAGTTCCTCGGCGTAGGCGCCGAGCCTGGCCGAGCGGGCCGGCTCGATGATATCGAAACTGAACTTCCCGAGCTCGAGCTCGCGCAACTTGTCCTCGATAACCATCGGTCGTCCCAGCAGCACCGGATGCGCGATTTTTAAGTTAGCAAGCTGGTAGCAGGCACGGATGATCTTTTCGTGCTCGCCCTCGGAAAAGACGATCCGCTTGGGCGCAGCCTTCGCCCTCTGGCGTACGCTATACATGACTGCTTGGGTGCGCCCCAGCCGGCGAGAGAGTTCCTCACGGTACTCTTCGAGGTCAATCTTCACCTGTGCCACGCCACTCCCCATGGCTGCCTGGGCAACCGCGCAGGCCTCACGGAGGAGCACCCGCGGGTCAAAAGGCTTGGGAATAATGTAGTCCGGACCGAAGTGCAGCCGGTCAAGTCCGTACGCACGCAACACGATGTCGGGAACATCTTCCTTAGCCAAAGCTGCCAGGGCGCGAGTCGCCGCAATTTTCATCTCTTCGTTGATGGCGCGGGCTCGAACATCCAGGGCGCCCCGGAATATAAAGGGGAAGCCAAGAACATTATTGACCTGATTGGGACAGTCGGACCGCCCAGTTGCCATGATGGCGTCCGGCCTGGCTGCCTTCGCGGCTTCATAACTGATCTCCGGCACCGGATTGGCCAGGGCAAAAATGATGGGCCGGTCAGCCATCGAGCGAACCATTTCCGGCGTAACACAATTGGGGCCGGAGAATCCTGCGAAGACGTCCGCATCCTTCATGGCCTCTGCCAGGGTTCTCGCCGAAGTCTTGGAGGTGAGGCGGCCCCTGTAAGGGTTCATGCCCTCGATGAGGCCTTCGTAGATGACACCCATGATGTCGCAAATGATGAGGTTTTCCCGCTTCACCCCCAACCGAATATAGTATTGTGCGCAGGTGACTCCGGCCGCCCCGGCGCCGTTTATAACCACCTTGACCTTCTCGATGTCCTTTCCCACAATCTCGAGGGCGTTCAACAGCGCCGCACCGGAGATTATGGCTGTTCCGTGCTGGTCGTCATGGAAGACTGGAATAGTCATTGTCCGGCGCAGTGTTTCTTCCACGTAGAAGCACTCGGGCGCCTTGATGTCTTCGAGGTTGATGCCCCCGAAGGTGGGCTCGAGCAGTTGGCACACCTTGATGACATCTTCAGGGTCCTCCGAACCCACCTCGAGATCAAAGACGTCGATGTCCGCGAAGCGCTTGAACAGCACTCCCTTGCCTTCCATGACGGGCTTTCCCGCCAGGGCACCGATATTCCCGAGGCCCAGGACCGCCGTGCCGTTCGACACCACGGCGACCAGGTTCCCCTTGGCCGTGTATTCGAATGCCCGGCTGGCGTCCTTTTGGATTTCCAGGCAGGGCTCGGCTACGCCCGGCGTATAGGCGAGGCTCAAATCCCACTGGGTCGAGCAAGGCTTGGTCGCCGTGACTTCAATCTTCCCTTTGCGGCCTTGGCTGTGATAGTTCAAGGCATCTTGTTTGTGAATCTCCATGGCACTCCTCCTGTTCCGCGAATCAAGGGGACAGGGTTCCGCAGCGCACCCAACTTATCGATCCTGGTAAACGTTGATGAGCTGCAACCGCGTTGCCTCGAGGCGAGCTGCGATAACATGTGAGAAGCGCTTGAGGAGCTCGTAACCGAGGTCATGATCCTCTTCGGCTTTGGTGCGAAGGCACTGCCCGTCAAAAGCAAAAACACGCGTCAGTCCGAGGGTTCGTGCCGTAAACTTCCATCGGTAAGGTGGGGAAAGCCACGACCATCCGAGAATCTCGCCCTCTCCAAGGGTCAGGACGGTGAGGGGGCCGCGGCGTTCGGAAATTACCTGCAGCGCCACCTTCCCCTGACGGATGAGGTAAAACTTGTCGGCATCCCCACCCTCCTGGAAAATTAAATGCCCCGCCTCAAAACGGACGTTGGAGGCACAACTGACTATGAGTTTGAGGTGGCGCTCCGGAAAGCCGCTGAAGAACGGATGCTCGCTCAAAACGCCTTCAAGTGTTTCCATTGTTGTTTCTCCCCGTGTAGTCCCCCAGGGCCTGGTTAGCTCTCCCGGTGGTGCTCACGTCTCGCCTTTTTGGATTTCCGGAGTCGGAAATCTATCCCCAAATAATAAGTGAGGTCCGCGTTTCAGCCTCGGGTCCACAGGCTGGAACTCAAGCCGACAGAGCCGACGAATTTACGTGCCACCCGCCGGGGGGCAGAGCTCCGGCAATTCCTCCGCCACAACGGCCTCCACGATTTGCGGCAGCTTGGCAGTCAGTTCGGCGCAGATATTCTCACAGAAGGTCTCGGGTTCCCTGATCGCGATGCCGTACACTACAATGGCATCTGGAACTTCAAGACCCACCATCCGCGCCAGCGTTAGGATATCGTGAAAGCCCGCTGTGTGGAAGCTCAAAAAGGAATAGCCGGAGGGTTCCTGGATCTCCACCTGACGAACTGTCCCCACCTCTGCTTGCGCATCGACGAGGGCGTCAATGATCACAGCTCGCTGATAGCCAACCAGCCGTTCAACCAGGCTAAAAGCGGAAGCAGCATGCTCGATGAGGCCGACGTCTGCCTTGCCGCGGACGAGATCGTAAACCTGCCGGGCCACGACAGGTCCGACCCCATCGTCCCCATGAGTCGGGTTGCCCAGACCCACGATGGCAGTTTTTCCAGACTTATACGGACCCGCGTCGGCGCGAGGTAAGCAAGGTTCCATGCGAGTCGAAAACCTCTACTTCCAGCGGCATCTTGCCGGGCAGAGAGTGCGTGGCGCAGCCGAAGCAGGGGTCGTAAGCGCGGAAAGCCATCTCGATCCGGTTGAGCACTCCATCCGTGATCTCCACTCCTCGCCGAATCACGCCTTGGGCGGCCTTGCGGATCGACATCGCAATCGCTGCATGGTTGTTCGTCGTGCCCACAATCAAATTGACTTTTTGCAGGATGCCGCGTTCGTCCGTGACATAATGGTGGTAAAGGGTGCCGCGCGGAGCTTCCACGGAACCGACGCCCTCCGAGGGAGTGGCTGTGGGGATGGTTCTGATTTTGTCGCTGAGAATTTCGTCGTCCCGCGCCAGCTCGGCAGCCCGCTCGGCGGCGTAGACCAACTCGATGACCCGAGCCCAGTGTGTGGCCAGCGTCTGGTGCACCGGTTTACCCCCTAGGGTCTTGTACATCCGCTCGTACTGTTCCTGCGCGAGGGGGGTAGCCATGCCATCGGCCGCGTTGAGCCGGGAAAGAGGCGTGGCACGGTATACGCCGGAGTCCTTGCCATCCACAAAACCCTTCCAGCCGACCTGCTTCAAGAAAGGGAACTTCAGGTACGTCCAAGGCTCTACACGCTCTTCCAGGACCTGGAGATAGTCGCGGGGAGAGAATTTCACGAACTCTTTCCCATCGGGGTCCACCACGCGGATTTTCCCGTCGTAGAAGTTCCCCTTGTTGTTCTCGTCCACGGTCCCCATGGAGTAGAGGCGGTGGGTGTAAGTGTCGCTCAAGATCATGTCCACATAAGCTTGGTTGCTCAGCACCACCTGATCGACAACGCCGAGCGTGAACTTCGCGAACTCGAGGAAATAAGCCGTGTGTCCCACAATCTCGTCGCGCTCTTCAGTGTTGAGCGACTTGGCCATGCCGCCGGGAAGACCCGTAACCGGATGAATGGCTTTTCCACCAATCAGGGAGACGACTCGCTGGGCTCTCTTGCGAAGCTCGATCACCTTTTGTCCGGC
>Ga0224555_1003892_pt1 | contig 14512 bp, 12 predicted proteins | sample 714S23034metaG_FD_180687 | JGI IMG/M metagenome (GOLD analysis project Ga0224555, IMG submission 180687) | Peat soil microbial communities from Stordalen Mire, Sweden - 717 S2 30-34 | ecosystem: Environmental > Terrestrial > Soil > Wetlands > Peat | place: Sweden: Norrbotten County, Stordalen...
GGCGATTTTCAAGCACTACGGTTTCGATGGCAACCCCTGGCTCTCCACCGTGCAGTTCAAATCGGAGATCCTCGACCGCGACCACTTCCCGCCCGACTCCGGCTTCTCGGCCGCGTTCCATTTCCACGTCGCCGCGGACGTGCACCTGGCCGGCCTGCAGGCCGTGGTCGAGCGCCCCTGGCTGTGGAAAGTGCTGGTCAACGGAGTGGAGGTGCAATCGCCCGAAGGCGCGGTGTGGATCGATCCCGACTTCGGTCTCTACCCCATCGCCGCCGCGGCCCACGCCGGCGACAACGTGCTCACACTCGTCGCCCAGCCCTTCACCGTGCACCACGAACTCGAGCCCGTCTACATCCTCGGCGACTTCGGCGTCCAGGCCGAGGCCGCGGGCTTCAGCATCCAGCCCGCAACCGCCCTGACGCTCGGTGATTGGAAAACGCAGCAGATGCCCTTCTACAGCGACCGCGTCGTCTACACTCGCCACTTTCACTTAGCCGCCGCTCAGTCCGCCATCGTGCGCCTGGGCCAGTGGTGGGGCTCAACCGCCGAGATCCGCGTCAACGGCCAGACCGCCGGCGTCATGGTCAGCCCGCCTTGGGAAGCCGTCATCACGCCGCTAGTTAGAGACGGCGACAACACCCTGGAAGTGATCGTCTACGGCAGCCTGAAAAACGTCTTCGGTCCGCACCTCGGCAAGATTAACCGCGGCATCGTCACCCCCTGGAGCCATCGCTACCCGCCCACGCCGCGCCAGCAGCCGCCCGGCTCAGCCTACGACCTCGACGGCTACGGCCTGCAAACTGACTTCACTGTCCTGACGCGCAAATGACCCCGTCTTAACCGCTGAAAAGCGCGGCTAGCGGCCTGTCGATGGCGGAGGATCTCGTCCGGGAGTATCGTAGGGAACGCGAGATACTATTGCGCAAGCTGGAGGCTACCGTGAAAACGATCATAGTCACACTCGTTTTGGCGGGCGGTGTGGCGGCAATATGGGCACAATCGCCTCCCATCAAGTGGCCCGAACAGGTCGAAAGATCGAATTGGCCTGTATTCTATCAGGGACCCATAGAGCAGACCGCAACGATTTGCGTTGACGTGGCGCCGAAGTTATCCCCTGTGGAAACCCGCGCGTTGTACTCTAGCGCCAATTACAAGCTGGCCTTTCAGCCAGCCACCCAATTCAGGCTGGTCGTCGACGGCGAGCAGCGCTACATCAGCTTTGGTCGCATCACAGGCAGTAACAGCAGCTTCAGTTTCAAACCGGGCCGGCATACCATTGAGATAGCCGTTCGGGAGCCAGCGAGCAGCGTGAGGCTCAGCATGATGCTGCGCACAATGGACGAAGGTGATCAGCCGGACGCGATCCGCCTCTGTAGCGTTGCCGCATCCGGCGATCCGCTCATCGCTCCGCCCGACGTCGCCCTGCCCAACGTCAACGTGGCGCAATACGGCGACCCGTTTGCCAAGGTCGGGCCGCCGTCGAATGGACCCGGCTCCGGCGCCGGCGTCGGGGGTAGCGCGCACCGCCTTACGCAGGTCGGCCGGGACCAGTGGCCCGATTACGCTGAACCGCTGGATAAGTCGCAGTGGCCGGTATTCTATTCCGGCCAGGTCGAGAAATCCGCCGCCATCTGCATCGAAGTCGATCCGAAGGGCGGTCCGGATTTGGCCCCTCCCTTTAACGTGTTGTACTCCTTGGCCATCGCGCCGGCTGTGCAGTTCCGAATCATCGTGGATGAGGAGGAGAAGTTGCCGCCGTCTCGTCCGGGGACGTCAGCGGTTGGTGCGTTCAGGCTGGAGCGCGGCACGCATACGGTCGAGGTGATTGTTCGGCAACCTGTCGAGGCGGCTCGGCTCGCGATGGTCCTTCAGACCAACGACGGCGGTGACATTGCGGACGGAATCCGATTGTGCGGGGCACAGACGGCACCTCCGCTCTCGCCGAAGTGGAGCGGAAACGTCAGCGCGCCTGTACCGATCTACAAGCCCGAGCCCGAGTACTCCGAACAGGCCCGCAAGGCCAAGCTCAATGGCACGGTGAAGCTGTCCATCGTCGTGGACATTGATGGCAACGCGAAGAACATTCGCGTGGTCCGTCCACTGGGCATGGGGCTGGATGAAAAGGCCGTCGAGGCAGTGGCGAAGTGGCGTTTCAAGCCCGGGATGAAAGACGGCCTTCCGGTCGCGGTCAAGGCTAACGTCGAAGTCAACTTCCGGATGTGAACAGCCCATCGGATATGTGCCATGGACGACGCGACGGTATCCCCAGAGCGCGCACGGAAAAGAGGGAGCTTGAAAGAAGACGTCTGGTCTGTCCCGCCGGCCTTCGGGCTATCTGAGGGGGAGAGCGATCCGACGGCATTCAGCTACAATGATGCATAGCTATGGTTGAGATTCAGCCAATCCGCGTCGAGCTGGAGCGGGAGGAAGACGGCCGATTCCTGGCCTCCGTGCCGGACCTCCCCGGGGTGATGGCCTATGGCGCCAGCGAAGCGGAGGCGGTGCGGAAGGTCAAGTCAATCGCCTTGCAGGTATTGGCTGACATGATCGAGAGCGGCGAAGAGGTTCCCGAACCGCTCAAGGTGCTTTTTGCTGCATGAGCGCCTGGCGCGCCACCAAGGCTAAGAGAGTCTACGCGGCCCTGCTGCGGCTCGGTTGGACGCTCAAAAAACAGGTCGGGTCCCACCGCAAGCTGCAGCGCCCGGGCTGGCCCAATTTCACGTTCTGCTTCCACGACTCTGAAGAAGTCGGCCCGGCCGCGCTCTCCCGGATCGGGAAGGACACAGGCCTGCGTCCAGAAGATCTCTGACACCCGGCGAATCGGCTCGAAAGAGTGCCGAGCCATCCGCTGCTGGCGTGTGGCATCGCGGACCAGGTCAGGCCAGTTGGGCAAAATTTCCCAATTTTTGGAAATTATATATTTAGAATCAATAGCTTACAAAAGTGACTGGGAAATCTTGCCCAGTCCGGTCGTCGGCGAATCTTCTGATTCCTGCCAGTCCTGCCGGACGTGGCGCGGATCATCGCACCCTGGTTGGGCCCGGCGGCCGGCAGGGCGCCACGCGCAGGAATGGGACAATGGAAGAGTGACGGATGCGCTCGCCAAGGCGGGCCCGGTGCAGACCCGCCGCCCGCCGTCCGCATGATCCAGCCGATGGCCCCGACTTCCAAACTCAGCCCCGCGCTGCGCGCCCTGCGGCATCGCAATTACCAGCTCTTCTTCGCCGGCCAGTTCATTTCCGTAATCGGCACGTGGATGCAGAACGTGGCCCAGGCCTGGCTCGTGTACCGGCTCACGCAATCGTCTTTCCTGTTGGGACTGGTCGGCTTCGTCGGGCAGTTTCCCGTGTTTCTTCTGGCGCCGGTGGGCGGCCTGGTTGCCGATCGTTGGAGCCGCCACCGCATCATCGTCGGCACGCAGGCGGCGATGATGCTGCTGGCCCTGGCCCTGGCCGCGATCACGTTGTCGGGGACTGTCCAGGTGTCGCAGGTCCTCGTCCTGGCGGGGCTGCTGGGAGTCGTGAATGCCTTCGACATCCCCGCCCGCCAGTCTTTCATCGTGCAGATGGTCGGCCGCACCGACCTGCCGAATGCGATCGCGCTGAATTCATCGTTGTTCAACAGCGCCCGCATCATCGGACCGGCGATCGCGGGCGTTCTGGTCGCAACGATCGGGGAAGGCTGGTGTTTCTTCGCCAACGGCGTCAGCTACCTGGCGGTGATCGCCGGGCTGCTGCTGATGCGCATCCAGCCGCCCGTCCAAGCGCGCGCGCCCGGCTCCCCCCTGGCCCATCTCGTCGCCGGATTCCGCTGGGTGGGGCGCACCAGGCCCATTCGCGCGCTCCTGATGCAGCTCGGCATCGTGAGCCTGGTGGGGATGCCGTACACCGTGCTGATGCCCATCTTCGCCGATCGCATCCTGCACCACGGCGCGGCCGGGCTGGGCATCCTGATGGGCGCCACCGGCGTGGGGGCAGTGGCGGGCGCGATCCGGCTCGCGCTGCGCCAGGGCACCGGCGGCCTGGGGCGCTGGGTGGCCTATTCGACTTTCTCTTTCGGCGCGTTGTTGATTCTGTTTTCGCTCTCGCGCTCCTTCTGGCTTTCGGCCCTGATTCTGGTGCCGGTGGGATTCGCCTTCATCGTGCAGATGGCCGCTTCGAATACGCTGATTCAGAGCATGGTGCCCGATGCGCTGCGCGGGCGCGTCATGGCCGCCTACTCGATGATGTTTATGGGCATGGCGCCGCTCGGCGCGCTCGGCGCCGGCATCGCCGCGGCGCATCTGGGCGCTCCGCTCACGGTTGCGATCGGCGGCGCCGGATCGTGCGTCAGCGCCGCGGTCTTCTTCTCGCGCCTGCCATCGCTGCGCGCCGAGGCGCGAGAATTGCTGCTGGCGCAAGAAATGGTCGGCGGCGATCCCGCCGATGGAGCATCCGGCGGCCGGATCGCCTGAGCGCGGGGTCGGCGGGATGCTCAGGAAACAGGTCGGGCGGCCGGCGCCGCTCGGACTCGGGCGTCGCGGCAGGACGTGAATTACTTCGCCAGTTTCTTGTTGGCCTTGGCCGTGATGGTCTTAAGTTCGGCGAGTGGCAGGTTTCCTTTGGCGTACTGCTGGGCAGCGCGGCCCTTTGCCCGGACGGCGTGCGCGGCATCCTCCATCGGATACTTGCGCTCCTCCGGGAGCCCAAACGAGGACGCCGGAAGCTTCTTGCGGCCTTTGGTGGTGAGCTTGGCCATTACTTCTTGCCCTTCTTCTTATTACTCTTGTCCGCCATGCTGAGCGCAATGGCAACGGCCTGCTTCTGCGGCTTCCCGGCCGCCATCTCCGTGCGGATATTGGCGCTGACGGTCTTGCGCGAGGAGCCCTTCTTGAGTGGCATGGTTGTGTTTCCCTTCCATGGGCGATCGTTTCGCGGTTGGGCGATCCCATCCCCGCGCCGGCCGCGCCCCGCCGCAGGAACGGACCAGGGCAGCGGCTTGGTTATCATGCGCCGAACGCCACAAACTTGCAAGTGGTGCACACCATAGCGGCTGGGCAGCCTCCGCCCCACTCTGCCGGCCGGCCCGCGTTTGGGCGCTGGCCGCTCCGTGCGTCCCCGGTTGGGGATAAAATCGAAGCGCCATGCTAAAAACGTCAATCCTGTTTGGAATTGCCACCATGACTCTTCTGGCGCAGCCCGCGCCGCCGATCGTTTCCCCGGAGGTTCATCCTGATCGCAGCGTGACCTTCCGCTTTCAGGCGCCCAATGCAAAACAGGTCTTCCTATCGCGCGAAGGCGCCGAAAAGGTCGCTATGACCAAGGACGACCAGGGCCTTTGGAGCGTCACCACGCCGCCGCTCGATCCCGACCGCTACAGCTATACGTTTCAGGCCGACGGCGTGTCCCTGATGGATCCGCACAATCCGCTGATCACGCCCAATCTGCTCAGTTCGGCCAGCGCCGTCCGCGTGCCCGGCACGCCGCCCCAACCGTGGGAAGTTGCCGACGTCCCGCGCGGCGTGGTGCATCACCACTTTTACAAATCCGGCATCATCGGCGACCAGCGCGACTATTACGTTTACACGCCACCCGCTTACAACCCCAAGGCCAAGCCCTATCCGGTGTTGTACTTGCTGCACGGTTTCAGCGACGCCGCCAACGGCTGGACCGCCGTCGGCGAAGCCCACGTGATCCTGGATAACCTGATTGCCGCGGGCAAGGTCAAGCCGATGGTGGTCGTCATGCCGCTGGGCTACGGCGCGCCGGAAATCCTCACTGGGGGCTGGAGGCGCGTCGGCGGCGACGCGACCCTATGGCAGCGCAACAAGGAGAAATTCCGCGACGCCCTGTTAACTGAACTCATGCCTCGGATCGAGCAGGAATACCGCGTGTCGAAGGACCGCAAGATGCGCGCCATCACCGGCCTGTCGATGGGCGGCGCAGAGTCGGTGATGACGGGGTTGAACGCGCTCGACCGCTTCGCCTGGGTCGGTTCGTTCAGCGCCGGCGGGCTCGACGAGGACTACAGCGCCGCGTTCCCCAAGCTCGACGCCAAGGCCAACAGCCAGTTGAAACTGCTGTGGATCGCCTGCGGCGTCGACGACGGGCTGATCAAACCGAACCGCAAATTCCGCGACTGGCTGCAATCTAAGGATGTGAAACTGACCTTCGTCGAGACGCCCGGCACGCACTGCTGGATGGTCTGGCGGCGCAATCTGGTGACGTTCGCGTCGCTGCTGTTCCAGGACACGAAATAGACCGCTCCAGGCCGTGCAATTCACCGCCAAACGACCGTGTTTTCACCATGCGCGCACCGTGAAACTACGGTGTTTTCACGGTGCGAACACGGTGAATTGGCGCTGAAATCACGGGTTTTCACGGTGGCCGCACGCTCGGTGCGTCGCAAAAAGGGCGGGGCCGCGGCCCTGCCCTTTGGTTCTGTGCAAGCCTCGATGTTGGGCTAGAAGGTGAAGCGCAACTGCAGATCGATCCTGCGGTTGTAGACCGAAGGGGCGCCGCCATATCCGCCGGCCAGGGCCAGCGACTGGCCGAAATAGGGCGAGCTCAGGTTGCCTTCCGGAGCCGCCAGGTTCTGATAATTCAATAGGTTGCGCGCGGAGACCGAGAGCGTTAGGTTGTACCGCTTGCCGGTGCTGGTACCCCCGAACATCCCGCCGGGGCCGCCGCCGCCGCGATATCCGCCGCCGCCTAGCCCGCCTCGCGGTCCGCCGCCGCCCAAGGCTGAGTTGTTTGTTTCAATGGATTTGCCGAAGCCCCAGGTGCGCGACAGGCGCAGGTTGAGGTTGAACTGGGCGGGGCCGCGGGCGTAGTTGCGCGGAATGATCTTGTCGCCGGGTTGCGGGTTGATATTGAGCAGGCCGTAGGCCGTGGAGATCACGCCGAGGGCATTGGGATCGGTGGCGAAGGCGGGCCGTTCGTTGTAAATCAGGTCGCCCTGGAAATCGTTGCCGGTGACAATGTTATATGGCGCGCCCGAGGAGCCCGTGATGAACGGGAAGAACATCAGCCTGAGGGGCGCGACCAGCGAGCCGCCAATGAAGAAGCGGTGGCGGATGTCGAAGTTCGTGGGGCCCCATTCGGCGGCCAGGTCATACTGGTTCATGGGCGTGCCTTCGTCCGCGTCGCCATGGGCTGAGCCGAGCGTGTAGAAGCCGAACAGGGAGACCCGCTTGCTCATGCGCGAATTGATGTTGACGATCATCTGGTTCTGGGTGAACAAGCCGTCGGATTCGGTCTGCATGATCGGGTTTGGATTGCCGTAGGGGTAAGCGCCGTCGGCCAGCGGCGCATTGATATCGCGCGTGAGCAGGTAATGCATGCCGCGCGAGTAGGCCCAGGTAACGGTGGCGATGGTGTTCTTGGGCAGTTGCCGTTCCAGGCTCAAGCCGCTCTGGAAGACGCGCGGGGCGACCAGGCCCTTGTAAATCTGGGTGGTGGACGTCGGCTGAAGGTTTCCGGCGAGCGCGGCGAGCGACGGGATGGTGGGGAAGAAAGTGGGATTCGCGACCACGTACTGCTGCTGGGTAATGCCGTTATAGCGCTCAGCGTTGAGGGTCAGGCCGCTGGGGGCGCGATCGTAAAAGAAACCGCTGCCGCCACGGATGACGGTCTTGGCGACGCGGCTCTTGCCCTGATCCACGGCCCAGGCGAAGCCGACGCGCGGGGCGAAATTGGTTCCGTCGCTGATGTTGGTCTGGTCCTCGTAGCGCAGGCCGAGGCTCAACGTGAGGTTCGGCCGGAGGCGCCAGTCATCGGTCACGAACAGGCCCACGTCGACCTGGTTGACTTGGGCCAATGGGTTGCCGCCGTCGATGGAGAACAGGCTGGGCCCGCCGCCCAAAGCGCTGATCTGGGCCGGGCTATAGCCCATCTGCTCGAACATCAGGGTGCGGCGGTAGCGCTCCAGCGAGGTCTCGGGGGCCATCACATACTGGCCGCCGGTACCGAGGATGGGTTGATCCTGGGCGTCCAGCTCCGGCGCCTGGCCGCCGACAAAGGAAAACGAGCCGTTGAAGTTCGAGGGCGAATAATCGTCGATCTGGGAGCCGCGGGCGCGACCACCCCACTTGAGCGTGTGCGTACCCAGGGTGTAGGTGGTGATGTTATTGAGCTCGTAATAGTTCTGCCTGTTCCATGAATTTCCGGTAGTCGATCCGCCGCTGTTGAATGCGTCGGCGACGCTGAGCAGGGGCGCGCTCGTCAGGGAATCGTTGGTCGTGGAGGAGCGCGAATACATAAAGCGCACCTCGTTCACCATTTTGGTGCTCAGAACCGCGTCCTCGGTGACAAAGAATGCGTTGTTTTTGCGCCGGTTGTCGACGCCGAGGCTCGCCAGACTGAACGCGCCGACGCCCTGGTTATCGAAGCTCTGGATGGTCCAGTTGTAGCGCAGAGTGAGGGTATTCTTGTCGTTCAGGGCGATGTCCAGTTTGGGAATGATCGACGTGCGCGAGTTGGGCGTGGGCACGGCCAGCGAGAACGGCGACGGCTGCAGAGCGCTGGTGAGCTGTTCGCCGATCAGAATGGCGGACGAGCTGATGTCGCGGCGCTCGAAATCGAGCGTGAAGGACATCTTCTTGGTCACCGGACCGGCCAGGTTGCCGTTGTATTGTTTCGAATCGAAGGCGGGCTTGTTTGAAAGGAACGGATTGCGCGCATTGAAGTCGTTGTTATTGTAAGTGACGAAGATCTGGCCGCGAAGCTTGTCCATCCCGGGCTTGGTGAAGATCTCGATGCGGCCGTAGCCCAGACGGTCGTATTCGGCCGAGAAGGGGTTCGAATTGATGCGGATCTCGCGAATGGAGGCCTTGGGAGGAAGCGTGTCGCCGGTGAAGCCGTCGATGTAGATCTGCCCGCCGTTGGGGCCGGCCGAAGGCCCGGCGAGGGCCGTCAGATCGTCCTGCAGTTCGTCCGGATCGTCGGACAGGGTGTCGAGATCGGTGCCCTTCAGCACCAGCGCGCTGGCGTTGCGGTCGGGATCCACCTCGACATGCGTGTTGTCGTCGCTGACGGTCACTTCCTGGCTCTCCGCGGCCACGCTCAACTGAATATCGATGTTGCCATCGCCGCTGACCGGGAAAGATTGCATCTGATAGACCGCGAAGCCGGTCTTCTTGGCCATGATGTCGTAGGCGCCCGGGATCAGCCCGACGAAGGAGAAGTGCCCCAGGCTGTCGGCGGTGGCTGTCTGGGCCGGGCCGCCGGCCGGCTGCAGCGTGACCACCGCGCCGGGCACGACCGCACCCGAGGGGTCCATGACCGAGCCTTTCAGACTAGCCCGGGTGGATTGCGCCGGGGCGCACAGCGCCAGCGCCAGAAGAAACAACAGCGCGAGGCTCAGGCCGCGCCAGGCACGAGAGAAAACACACCGCAATCGCATTAGTCCAAATCCCATCTTTTTGATTTAACTCCAGCAGAAAACCCCGGCGGATGCGCGGGCGGGATCACTGCGCCGGAACCATCGACATCACGTCCAGGTTCATCCCCATACTGGGTCCATTGGCCGCGCCCGGACGCCCGCCTTGAGCGCCCCGCGCTTGCGCCATGGTCACCAGAAAATCCGCACCGGCCAGCAAAGTCACGGCCGTCACTTCATCCGGCTTGCCGCCCCTGCTGCTGGCCACGACAATGGTCTCGCCGGGCTTTAGAGCATCCACTGCAATCTTGTCCATGTGTTCTATGAGGCGCGAGATATCTCCGCCCCGGCGCTGGCCCCCACCGGGCGCGCCGCCCGGTGCGCCATTGCCCGGCCCGGCTTGCGCCACAGCCGGAGGCGCGCCCGAGGCTGCGCCTACGGGCCGCTGCTGCCCGCCGCCCGCACCGCCAGCCCAGGCGCCCGCTTGGCCGCCACCCGCTGCTCCGCTACCCATTGGGGGCATGCGGCGAAGGTTCGAATCGGCCGTGATTTTGATCGTCAGCGGCTTGCCGTTCTGCATGTTCTTGGCCTGGACCAGCCCGGCGGCGGCATCGACGCTGACCACGGTGGCGGCGAGCGTCACGAAAGCGCCGCTCACGACCTGCTCGGCCTGAACGGTTCCGGCGTCATCCTTGTTGCCCAGAACGCGCACCTGGTCGCCGGTTTCGATCTCGGCCAACGTCGAGGGCTTGGCATCGGCGTACTTGACCGAATCGGGGATGTAGCGTTTGTAAATCGTCTTATTCGAGACGGCCACTTTAACCAACTGGCCGTCGGCCATCATCGCGGGCAGCCGTAGCGTCAGCGCGCCGTTCTGTTCGTCCTTGACAGTGGCCGTGCCGGCGACGCTGCGGTGCTGCCAGTCGGCCTGCTCCTGCTGGTGCTTCTTGGCCAGGTCGGCCTGGCTCATGTCGATCACACGCAGCGCCTCAACCGTCTTTTCAGCATCGTTTAAAGGGCCCTGCGCGAGCACGCGATCGCCGATAGAAATGTCATTGAATTGAATGGGTTGGGCCTTCGAAAGCTGAGTCTCGCCGGGGGCCAGGCGGAGTAGCTTGGTCGTCGCGACCACGGAAACCTTGTACGATTCGCCGACGTCCAACTTGACGGTGAGACTGTGGGTGGCCTCGTCGGCGGCGGAAACTACGCCGATGATCCGGTTGCGCGGCGCGGCGGCGGCCGTCTGAGGGCCCGCTGCCAGCCCCAAGGCCGCCGTGAGCCCGCACAACAGTAACAAACGAAAACTTTTCCTCATTTGGCTACCTGTGAAGACGAGACTCTCCTCTCTAAGGATACAGGTCCCAGTAAAAAGATCCGTTTCCGGATGGCCGGTGCACGGGCTCCTTTCGGTGCCCCTCGCGCCCAGCAGCTCAATCCCGCCGGCGGGCCAGCAGGTAGCTTGCGAAACCGGTGAGATCCCAGAAGTAACATCCCAGGATCGGACGCCCGCGCAACCGCTGCCACGCGAGCCAGGCCGGCAGCGACAGAATCGGCGCCAGGTCCCTCCGCACGCCCGCGCGCACGATGCGCAACCCGCGCTCCAGCAGGGCATTCGCCACCTCGCGCAGGCCGTACACCCGCACGTGCGTCGCGTCGTCGCAGAAATTGAGGCAGCCGCGCATCGACGGCAACCCCAACGAGCGCACCGAGGGGAACTCGATGTACATGTGCCCGCCGGGCGCGAGCTTGCCGCTCAGCTCCTGCAGCACCTCGAGGCCGTTGGTCAGATGCTCCAGGATGTGCGAGACGATGATGATGTCGAACGACGCATCGGGCAGGACCGCCAGCGGCTGGATGCCGCAGTCCACAACGTAAGCGTGATCGAGCGCGCTCAGGTCGCGCGCGCTGTAGCCCTCGAAGCCGCGGTCCAGGCCGGAGTACTCGCAGCGCGGCCACCACAGCTTGGTCGTCGCCGGGGCGTCATTGCCGCAGCCCATGTCCAGCACTCGCGGACGCCCCGCGCTAGCCCTGTACGCGGGCGCCAGCACCTTGAAACGGAACGGCTTCCAGGGACTCCTCCAGACGGTCGCGAAGGACATCTTGCGGACTTCTTCCTGAGGCGGTCCCGGCCCGGGCAGCCAAGGCACCGGGCTCATCCTACCACACGCCCGCAGTGGCGGCGCCGCGCCCCCGCCGCGAAGAATAGCGCGCCGCCACAGTTTGCACTGGACTGCAGCCTATTTTGTATATAAAGATCAGATTAGCTTCTGCGGCGGCCGCGCGAGAACGCGCACCCGATGCGGGACCGGGATCGATTTTGTTGAGAGAGGTTTTCATGGCGAATACGCGGCGTGGCTTTCTGCAGTCCGGGGCGGCCCTGGCGGCCGGTCTGACGGGCGCGGGGTCCTTATTGGCGGAGCAGAATGCGGCGCAGACGCCGGCCGAGGCGCCGGTGACCGGGCCGGTGCAAGTGCCGAAGATGAAGTTCGGCAAGGTCGAGATCAGCCGCATGGTGCTCGGCGTGAACCCGTTCTACGGTTACGCCCACAACGTCGGCACGTACGGCACGATGATGCAGGAGTGGTACACCCAGGAACGCGTCGTCGGGGTGATGCACCAGTGCACGCGCTATGGGATCAACGCCTACAACTACGTGGACAAGTCCCGTGCTCCCCAGGACTGGGCGCGCTTCCGCTCCGAAGGCGGCCACATGCACCTGATCATCCAGGTGACGGGCGGCGACGACTCGGTGGACCTCGTGAAGCGCCTCCAACCGCTGGCGCTGCAGCGCCAGGGCGAGGTGGTCGACAAGGCCTTCCTGGAAGGCAAGCTCGACAGCGTCAAGGAGTGGTGTAAGCAGGCGCGCCAACTGGGCGTCATGGTCGGAGTCGGCACGCACCGCCCCGAGATCATCGCCCGCGTCGAGGACGAGGGCTGGGATGTCGATTTCTACGCCGGCTGCGTGTATAACCGGGTGCGCACGCCCGAGGAGTGGCGCAAGGCGCTGAACGGCGAACTGATGGAGATGACCGGCGACATCTATATGCAAAGCGACCCGCCGCGCATGTACCGCGTCCTGCACCAGACTAAGAAGCCGTGCTTCGCGTTCAAAATTTTGGCCGCCGGGCGCATCACCGGCGCGGGGGTCGAGCAGGCTTTCCGCACCGCCTTCGAGTACCTCAAGCCCAACGACGGCGTCTTCGTCGGCATGTTCCCGCGCGTCAAGGATGAAGTGAAGGAAAACGCCGAGATCGTGCATCGCATTCTGAACCACGGTTGAGTTATCGTGGTGCGGCCACGCGTGGCTACGCGTGGCCCTTCTGGAGCCGTGACCGCCGACTTGGCTGCGATCCTAACGGCGCCGCGACCACAGGGAGCGGATGCCTCGCGTGTGGTGGTGCGGGCCGCTACAGCGTAGCGGGTTCGTCCTGTAAGCCGATCAAAACAAGCGACATCTATTTTGGAAGCCGCTATTAGTGGCGGCCTTGCCGGCTGGGAGCGGGAATGGCGCGGGGCTGGAGGGAGTGCTTCAGCGCTCGACGCCGGCGGCCCGGCCGCGCAGGCGCAGATGGTAGAACAGCGCGCCCGAGCCGAGCGTCACGGCCGCCGCGGCGGAGGTCAGCGGCGCCAGCCGCATGCCGTAAATCGTCATCCACACGCCGGGCACCACGAAAACCAGCGGAATCAGCGGCCAGGCGAAGCTCACCACGGAGAGCTTGCGCCAGCCCGGGCGGCCGCGGAATTTGAACAGACTGAGCACCGCCAGGACGGCAAAGAAGTTGAGCAGATAGCCGATGTACAGGATCAGGTTGCCGAAGTTGACGAGCGTCATCAGGGCGGCGCAAGCGCCCTGGAAGAGGATCGCGTTGACGGGGGTGCGCCATACGGGGTGGACCTTGGCCGCGGCGGGCACGAAGGCGCCGTTTTTGGCCATGGCGTAGTACAGCCGCGGCCCGATGGTGACCATGGCGTTGACGGTGGCCATGAGCGACAACGCGACCAGCCCGCTGAACAGCGCCGCGCCCAGGGGACCGAACAACGACTGCGCGGCCAGCGAGCCGACAGCCACAATGGCGTGCCCGTGCGGGTCGATCATCCGCTCCAGCGGGACGGCGTAGAGGAACACCACGTTGAACAGCAGATAGAGCGTGGCGACGAGGATCGTGCCGATGGTCAGGGCCAGCGGCAGCGTGCGCTCGGGCTTGCGCAGTTCCTCGGCGACATACGTGGCGGCATTCCAACCACTGTAGGCGACGTAGATCCAGAACAGGCTGATGACGAACTGTGCCGGCAGGGTCGTCGTGGCGGTGCGCGTGGCGGTCATCGACAGATGCCCCCAGTTGCCATGGCCGATGGCGAGGCCGAGGACGATGAAGCCGATCATCACGATGATTTTGATCGAGGTCAGCGTGTTCTGCACGCGGGCGATGAACTTGACGCCGAATAGGTTCAGCACAGTGAACAGGAGAATCATGGCCGCGGCAGCGATCTGCGCGCCGCCGAATTGCAGGCCGAATGCCGCCGATCCGAAGTGAAAGCGCGCGTTTTCCTGTTTCAGGGCGGGGAAGAAGTAGCCGGCATAGTCGGAAAAGGCCAGCGCGGAGACGGCGATGGGCGCGGAGAAGCCGGCGAAAAAGCTGGTCCAGCCGCTCATGAAACCCCAGGTCGGTCCGAAGGCGCGGGTCAGGTAGACATACTCGCCGCCGGAGGCCGGGAAGTTGACGCCCAGTTCGGAGTAGCAGAAGGCGCCGGCCAGAGCGAACACGGCGCCGGTGAGCCAGATCAGCAGGACCAGTTTCGGATCGCCCAGGTCGCCGGCCAGGAAGCCGGTGGTGGTGAAAATCCCCTGGCCGACCATGTTGGAAATGACGATCGCGGTGGCGCTATAAAGACCGAGCTGCCGCAACAGGGAAGGATTAGATGACATTGTCCCCTTGAATTGTACTGGAACCGGCAGACCGCTTCGCCTGGATTCCCACGGAATGTGCGCATGGGTAGGGAAAGTGCCGCGCTGCCGCGCGAAAACGCGAAATGGACCGCGCGCCGACGCGGGCGCCGCCGCGCTGCGGGGCGGTGGGAAGGGACATCGCGCCGGGCGTCGAGTTGGGGCGCGTCCCCAGCGCTGCGCCTGGCTTCGCAGGGCCGTTACTTCGAG
>Ga0224555_1003893_pt1 | contig 14511 bp, 9 predicted proteins | sample 714S23034metaG_FD_180687 | JGI IMG/M metagenome (GOLD analysis project Ga0224555, IMG submission 180687) | Peat soil microbial communities from Stordalen Mire, Sweden - 717 S2 30-34 | ecosystem: Environmental > Terrestrial > Soil > Wetlands > Peat | place: Sweden: Norrbotten County, Stordalen...
GGGACGAGGCGAAGAGCCGCTCCCTCTCGACAGAGAACCCACTGACTGGAAAGCCGGATGCGGGAAATCCGCCTGTCCGGTTTGGAGGGAGGGGTGGCGTATCGCGCCATCCCTACCCCTATCCCATTTCACCTCCAGCCCGGCTCAGGCGAACAGCAGCTTCGTGGTCGTGGCTTTCTCGTCCCAGCCCCGCGTCGGTTCGCCCGTCACCGAACTGATGTCCTTGATCGAGACTTGTCGTCCGCGGGTCTTCGGGCCCTTCACCTCGATATCCGCCGGGCTGCAGGTTTGCTGGCTGACCTTCTGGTGCGGCGCGGGTTTATAGCGGACGTAGAGCGTGGGCGGCGTGTCCGGCGCGAAGAACAGGATCCGCGATTTTTCCGGGATGCAGGAGTAGGCCTTGTTCAGGATCGTGCCGCCAAAAGTAAACCGCTTCAGAAAGCTGGCGTTACGGTTCGTATAGGCGCACGTGAACACGCGGTCGCGCTCCGGCAGGCCGCAGTAAAACAACTCCGGTCCGACGAAGAATTTCTCGGGCAACTCGGTGACTTTGTAGGTGCCGTCCCTGAACACGAGCAGGATCCTGTCGAACTTCGTGCACTCGACCTTGAATTCCTCGCCGTTGACTTTATAACCCACGTAGCCGCTCTCGCGGTCGTAGGCCACCTTGAACGCCTTGAACGCGACTTCCTTGGCGTCGATGTCGTCGTGGCGGCTCGACTTGGTGGTCAGGCGCGGATACTGCGGGCCGTACTTCTCGATCAACGCTTCGAGGTGGGCGATGGCGTATTGGGTCAGGCCTTTCAGGTTCTTGCGCGTCTGTTCGAGGTCCGCCTTGACCCGGTCGGTCTCTTCGCGGTGCCGCTGGATGTCGAACAGCGAGATCCGCCGGATGCGCACCGCGAGCAGCTTTTCCACGTCGGCATCCCCCAGGTCGCGATACATCTGCCGGCGGAACGGTTTGAACCCCTCGTGCACAGCGGCGACGACCGCCTCGTTCGTTTTGCACTTTTCGATCCCTTTGTAGATCCGTTCCTCGATGAAGATGCGTTCCAGCGTGCGGAAGTGCAGCTCGTCCTCGAGTTTCTTTCGCTTCAACTCGAGTTGGCGCCTGAGCAACTGAACCAGTTGTTCCGTGTTCTCGGCCAGCACCTCGGATACCGTCATCTCGACCGGACGATTGGCTCTGATGACGACGATGTGGCTGGCGATGGTGACTTCGCAATCCGTGAAGGCGTGGAGCGCATCCACCATTTTCCCTGCATCCACGCCCGGAGGACACTTGATTTCGATCTCCACCTCCTCCGACGTGAAATCGTTGATGGATTTGACCTTGAGCTTGCCCTTGCGTGCGGCGTCCTCGACCGAGGCGATCAAGGAATCGGTCGTGGTCGCCGGCGGAATCTCCTTGATGACGACCGTGGATTCATCCCGGATCTTGATCTTGGCGCGGACCTTGACGCTGCCTTTGCCGTCCTGGTAATCGCGGGCGTCCATGAGGCCGCCGGTGGCAAAGTCGGGCAGGCACTTGAACGGCTGTTTCTTGAGAATGGCGATTTGCGCCTGGAGCAGCTCGGGAAAATTATGAGGCAGGATGCGCGCGGCCAGGCCGACGGCGATCCCTTCGGCGCCGAGCATCAGTGTCAGCGGCAGCCGGCAGGGCAGCGTGACCGGTTCCCGGTTGCGTCCGTCGTAACTCGGGACGAATTCCGTGATCTCGTCGTCGAACAGCTCGCCGCGCGCGAGTTCCGTGAGGCGGCATTCGATGTAGCGCGGCGCGGCGGCGGGGTCGCCGGTGAAAATGTTCCCGAAATTTCCCTGACGCTCGATGAGATAACGCTTGTTCGCGAGCACCACCAGCGCATCGCCAATGGCGGCGTCCCCGTGCGGATGATACTTCATCGTGTCGCCCACCACGTTGGCGACTTTGATGAACCGGCCGTCGTCGTTCTGGTGCAACGCCCACAGGATGCGGCGCTGCACCGGCTTCAGGCCGTCGGCGAGGTGCGGTATCGCGCGGTCGCGGATGACGTAGCTGGCGTATTCGAGAAAGCCACGGTCCACACGGCGATGCAAACCGCCGTCGGACTTCCTGGGGTCAAACGGTATGTGCGCAATGGCGGCGGCCACGTCCTCCGCGAGAACATGCGTCGCACCGTTGCCGTTCGTTGCGGCGGATTTCTTCGCGGGCTTTTTCTGCACGGGCGCGGGCGTCGCGCCTTCGATGGGCAATTCTGGTTGATCAGACTCTTTTTTACGTTTGGCTGACATGAGTTAAAGCAGTGCGCATTAAGCCAGAAGGGACCCACCGAGTGCAAGCATACTTTACAAATAGTCGGGCCAAACGCATACTACGCCAGCATGATTGCCAGACCCTTTTGGCTCGAACGCATCAAAACCGCATGGCAGGAAGCTCCGATTGCGTGGCTCTCCGGCGTGAGGCGCACGGGCAAAACCACATTGGCGCGCGATCTCGGCGATGAGCAAATCCTCTACGTCAATTGCGATTTGCCCGCGACCGGGGACATGGTCCGCGACCCGGCCCTGTTTTATCGGAATTGCCATCAGCAGATTATCGTGTTTGATGAAATCCATCAAATCGGCGATCCCAGCCGGGTGCTGAAGATCGGCGCGGACATGTTTCCGAAGCTCCGGATTCTGGCCACCGGTTCATCCACGCTGGCCGCGAGCAAAAAATTCCGCGACACGCTCACCGGCAGAAAACGGCAGATTCATCTCACGCCAGTTCTCAATACCGAGTTGAAAGCCTTTGGCGTCGCGCTGCCGAAACGTTTATTGCACGGCGGTTTGCCACCCGCGCTGCTTGCGGAAACCAAGAAGCCCTCGTTCTACCGCGAGTGGATGGATTCATTTTTTGCCCGCGACATCCAGCGGCTGTTCGCCTTCCGCGACATGAACCGGTTCAACTCATTGTTTGAATACCTCCTGCGCCAGAGCGGCGGGCAATTGGAAGTGACGAAGACCGCCGTCGCGCTGGGCATCACGCGGCCCACGGTGGAAAGCCATTTGCGGGCGCTCGAAATCACCCACGCCATCACCCTCGTGCGACCCTTCTCCGGCGGCGGCCAGAAGGAACTGGTAAAACAACCCAAAGTGTATGGCTTCGACACGGGCTTCGTGAGTTTCGCGCGCGGCTGGGACTCGCTGCGTTCCGACGATTGCGGCAGCTTGTGGGAACACCTGACCCTCGAACATCTGCAGGCGCACCTGCCTGACACACCCATCCGCTACTGGCGGGACAAGGCTGGCAGTGAAATTGACTTTGTCGTCACGCGCGCTCGTGACACGGTGGATGTGATCGAATGCAAATGGAATCCCGCCGCGTTCGACGCCTCCGCCCTGAACCTGTTCCGCTCGTATTATCCCAAGGGACAAAACTATCTGGTCACGCCCCTGGAAGGGCCGGCCTATGCCAGACGCTTCGGAAAGCTGGAAGTGACCGTCTGCGAGCCGGACGGAATCGAAGCTTGAAACAGGATTGTGTCGGCTTGTCAGTTCGTTTGTGCCTCGGCACGATGTGCGCGTGAGCAGACAACCGGACACGCAAGCCATGCGCGAACGGTTGACCAAGCTCTTTGAGTTTCTCAAAGCCTATACTGATCTCCGCTATCCGCCGGTTCGAGAAATCAATTCTCAACTCCGAACTCTTTGGCTCAAAGAGTTGGGAATGTGTCTGGCGGGTCTGAATCCACACCGCCATTTTGTGTCATGGATTGATATTGGAATGATTTACCCCGGCCGTTGCCCTGGGCTATTATCTTTCGGGCTTTCAGCCCTGTGAATCAGCGTTCACTCCTCCACCGGCACGACGAGGCGGTCCATGATGTAGTCCTTGCGCTCCGGCGTGTTCTTGCCCATGTAGAAATTGAAAATGGGCGCGGCCTCCATTTTCGACGCGTATTCCACGCGGCTGAGGCGCATATCCTTTCCGATGAATTGCTTGAATTCGGCGGGTGAAATCTCGCCAAGCCCCTTGAATCGCGTGATCTCCTGCTTGCCGCCAAGCGTCTTCACCGCCGCGTCGCGTTCGGCTTCCGAGTAGCAGTAAACCGTCTTCTCCCTGTTACGGACGCGGAACAGCGGCGTCTCGAGCACGAACAAATGGCCGGCCTGGACGAGCGGATCGAAGAACCGGAAGAAATACGTGATCATCAGGTTCCGGATGTGCAATCCGTCCACGTCGGCGTCCGTGGCGAGGATGACTTTTTCGTAGCGCAATCCTTCGATGTTGTCCTCGATGTTGAGACTCTGCATGAGGTTGTACATCTCGTCGTTCCTGTAAACGACGTCGCGCTTCAGGTCCCACACATTGAGCGGCTTGCCCTTGAGCACGAACACCGCCTGGTTGTTGACGTCCCGGCAACTCGTGATGGACCCGGCCGCCGACTGGCCTTCGCAGATGAACACCATGGTCCCGCGGCCCTTGTCGCGCTTCTTGTCCAGGTGGTTCTTGCAATCCTTCAACTGCGGAATGCGGATCGTAATCGCCTTGGCCCGCTCGCGCGCCAGCTTCTTCACGTCCTGCAATTCCTTGCGGAGCTGCTTCGTGTCGTCGGCTTTGGCGAGGATCCTCTCCGCGATTTCCTTGTTGCGATTGAAAAAGTGGAGCAGTTCCTCGCGCACGCTGTTCACCAGGTCGGCGCGGATCTCGGTGTTGCCGAGCTTGTTTTTTGTCTGCGACTCGAACACCGGGTCCTTGAGCCGGATGGCCACGGCGCCGATCATGGCCTCGCGCACGTCGTCGCCCTCGTATTTCGCGTTGCCGAATTCGTTCACCGCCTTGAGCAGGCCCTCACGAAACGCGCTCAGGTGCGTGCCGCCGTCGGTCGTGTACTGTCCGTTGACGAACGAGTAAAACGTCTCCCCGTACCGGCTGTTGCTGTGTGTGAAACAGAACTCAAGCGTCTTGCCTGAGTAATGCAGCGGCGGATACACCGGTTCGCTGCCGTCGGATTCCAGGTCCTCCATCACCAGGTCCATCAAGCCGAGACGCGACTGGAACGTTTTGGGCCCGGGCAGGCCGGTCATGTTCAGCACCAGCTTCAAACCCGTGTTCAAGTAACTGTAATGCCGCAGCCGATGCTCGACGTGCTCCGCCCGGAACTGGGTCTCCTTGAAAATCTCCGGGTCCGGCTCGAACTGGATGCAGGTGCCGTCCGGTTCCGCCGGGCTCTTGCCGCGCTTTTCATTCCGGAGCTTTCCCTGTTTGAACGAGGCCTCGGCGAAGTCGCCCTCGCGATGGCTGCGCGCGACGAAGGTTTTCGAGAGCGCATTCACCGCCTTGGTGCCGACGCCGTTCAACCCGACGCTGAACTGGAAGACGTCGTCGTTGTATTTCGCGCCGGTGTTGATCTTCGAGACGCAATCCACAACCTTGCCCAGCGGGATGCCGCGCCCGAAATCGCGCACCGCGACGCGGGTGCCGTCGATGCTGACATGGACCTCCTTGCCGTGGCCCATGATGTATTCGTCGATGGCGTTGTCGAGGACCTCCTTGAGCAGGATATAGCAGCCGTCGTCCGGGTGGGAGCCGTTGCCGATGCGCCCAACGTACATCCCGGTGCGCAGGCGGATGTGTTCCAGCGATGAAAGCGTCTTGATCTTGCTCTCGTCGTAATTGTGTTTCGCGGTTTCAGCCATGGTTCATGCACTGTCAAGATGGTGGAAACCGTTGATGATGCAACCCGGAAATGACCGGCCCAAACCCAAACCTCAGGGCCAATTCATGAAGGTGGCGATATCGGGGCGACGACGGCCTCGTCCCCGCGATCCCTTGAGTTCCTGCAACCTCAGTGGGGACGAGGCTCCGCCCCCTCATGAATTGGCCCTGCCGAAACCTTGTGAATAACTTTCGACCGATTTTGCTTGATTTTTCGGAAGGCCTGTTGGTTAATGACGTACTCATTAAGCAGTAACCCGGAAGGAATTTTATGAAGTGTTTTCTATCGAACCCAAGGGCTCGAATGATCCTCTCAATGTCGGGGATGGTCGCCTTTCTGTATTTGTCCCCAGCCTCCGCTGAAATCCAATCCGGAGAGGTCCTTGTCAAAGCCGTTCACGGAGTGGCGACCTATTCCACCGACCACGTCACTTGGCGGCCGCTCCAACCGGATCTCATTTTGAAGCGGGGTGCGGTGCTCAAGACGGGCGCGGATGCGACCGCGGATCTGGTCATGGAAGACAGTGGGACGGCGTTGCGCATGACGCCGGACACGGAGCTCGAGGTGGCCAGATTGAATACGGAATTGGCTGGGGAACAACTTGTTACCGAGACGACCCTGAACTTAAAGTCCGGCGCCATCATCGGTTCCCAACGCAAACTGTCCAAACCGTCGAGATTTGACATCAACATCCCGGGGGGGGTGGCCACCATCCGCGGCACCGAGTATCTCGTTCGCGCCGACGGGGCGGTGACCTGCGTCAGTGGAGAAGTCGAGGTCAAGTACACTGCTCCCGGAAAGCACAATCAGACAACCTTTGAAAGCGCCAAGGTTCCTGCCGGATACTCCTTTAATCCGGCGACGGGACGCGTCGTTCCGACCACCTCGGCCTATCTCAAGAATATCATTGCGGATGTCAATGCGGTCCGCGATTTCGCGCGAGTATTCAAAGTCGGCCGGGGGACGTTCGTGATCGTGAAGCCGGAGCCCAAGCTGTCGCCGATCTGTGGGCATGGGCATGGGCATGGCGATGATGACAATGACAGAGACCACGGGCGCGATGGGCACGATGGGCACGATGGGCACGACCAGGCCGGCAACGGCCCCGGTTACGGCGATTTCGGCCGTTGACTCAGGGGGCAGGGTCCTGATTTGAGAGGGCGACGGCCTGCAACACGGCAGGGACGATCCGCGGTCGGTCCGGTCGCGATCGCACCCAGTGCGGCCCTGGCGTCAAGCGCATCCAACGGATCCAAATCAAGACACACCCTCACCACTGCCCTCCGTGACATTTGCACGCTAATCCATTAGGGTGAGGTGGTTTATGGACCGTTGCTCAGCCCTGGATTTTCGCGTGCCGCGTGCCGGCGCCGTGCTGAGCCGCCGGGGGCGGTACATGAACCGGCGGGAACGCAGCCGGACGCTGGAGATGCTGTGGGTGATGTTGGCGCTGTTGGGATTGGGGATCTGCAGGGCTCCGGGCCAGCCGGGCAGTGTTCCGCTCGTGCGAAGGGTCTGGTTCGAAGCGCGGACCGCTCATTTCACCATCTACAGTTGCGGCGCGCCACGGGACGTTTACAGACTCTCAGCCCGTCTGGAGCAATTTTGCGAGGCCTACACGCTGCTGGCCGGGGCTCAAGCAGTGGCCTCGCCTCCGATTGTGGTCATGGCCTTTCCCGACCAGGAATCCATGAAGCCGTTCCTTCCCCTGTACCAGGGTCAGCCCGGCAATATCGCCGGCTTTTTCAAACGCGGCAGCGATGAGAACCTGATTGTGCTCGCGCTCCCGGGTCCGGACGCTCCCTTCACGGGCATGGAGGTCATCTTCCACGAATACACCCACCTGCTGTTCCGGCACAACGACCCGGTTTGGCCGCTGTGGCTCAAGGAGGGGATGGCGGAGATCTATTCCACCTTCGAGACGTCCGGCTACAGCGCATTCATTGCCGAACCGATCGCTCCCTACCTGCGCCTGCTGTCGCAACAACCCCTCATGTCGCTGCCCCAGCTCTTTGCCGTCACCCCTGAATCACCCCAATACAACGAGCGCGACCGCGAGGGAATTTTCTATGCCGAATCGTGGTTGCTCACGCATTTCCTGATGGCGGGCGATGTCCCCGCGTACAAGGCGGGCTTCGGACAGTTCACGGGGCTTCTCCGGGAGGGCCAGCTTCCGGAGCATGCGTTCACCAACGCGTTGCGCACCCCTTTGCCCGTGATGGAAATCCAACTGCGACGCTACCTCCAGCGCGGAAGTTTTGCGGCGATCCGGCTATCCTTGCCGGCCAATGTCTCGTCGGCGAAAACCGTTTCCACGCGGCTTATCACACCCGTGGAAACCTGGTTCCGCCTGGGTGACGAACTGCTCCGGATCGACCGTCCGGACGATGCGGAATCGTACTTTGCCCAGGCGCGAAAGCTGGCCCCCGCCAGCCCGTTGCCATGGGAAGGGCTGGGCATGACCGCCGCCCGTCGTGAGCGGCACGAGGAGGCGGTGCGGAATCTGGGGGAGTCCTTGCAGCGAGGTTCGGACAGCTTCCTGGCGCATTACGTTTATGCCAGGGAAAAGTACCGGCTCACGGCGGATTCCGGGAACCGGTACGCCCCGCTCAAAGGGGCGGCTGCGGCGGAAATCCGCCGGGAACTTTTGAAATCGATTGCGCTGATGCCGACTTTCGGGCCGGCGCATCAATTGCTCGGCTTTTTCGAAATGGTCCAGGGTGAGGATCTCGCGTCCGCGGAGGACCATCTGCGTCTGGCGATCCAACTCGAGCCGGAGGACTTATCTTACCTCCTGTCGCTGGCTCAGGTGGAATGGAGAATGAAAGAGCCGGACGCGGCGCGGCGCACCCTGGAGCCGCTATTGTTGCCAAATGCCCAGGCGGATCTCCGCGCGCACGCCGAGGAAATCATCCAGGAAATCAACCGCGATAATCCGCGGAAGTGAGCGGTAAAAATGCGACGCTCCCACTTCTGGCACGCAGGGTTCAGACTTCCGCCACGACCGTCACTCCTCCCGTTTCAGGGATTGCGGCGGAATCCGCACGCTGGAAGCATGCACCACCCCGTCCCGGTTCAGAGTACTCAATGCGATCCGTCATGGCAGGTTCGTCAGGCTCGTGTCGCGGAACGGGGCGCCCGCCAGATAGCATCCGAGCTCTGTCTTCAGTGAATTCACTCTCGCGGCATCTTCTCGAGCCGCCGCCAGCCGGATGCCTCGCCGGGCGGCATCAATCGCCTGGGGAAAATGGCCCGCCTCGGCGTAAGCAGCCGCGAGGGTGCTGAGGACGGCCGGATTCGTGCCGCCGGAAAGTTGATCCGCCTGTGCGGCCAGCTCGACGGCTTCGGCTCCGTTCCGAAGCGATGCCCCGGGATAAGTGGCGAGCACCCAGGCGAGATCGTTCCGGACCCCGACATTCCGGGGTTGAAACTCGAGCGCCTTATGAAGGCAGTTGACGGCTTGGTCCGCCTGCCGGTTTCGCAGAAACCCCATGCCGAGATTATAATCAGCCTTCGGGTAGTCAGGCTGAATTGCGAGGGTCTTTTGAAAGCAATCGATTGCCCGGGTCACGCGGCCCTTCTGCAGGCAGGCGATGCCGAAGTTGAAGAAAGCATCGGCGTAACGGGGCCGGAGCGCCGTGGCCTTTTCGAATTGAACGATTGCCTCGTCCACTCGACCGCGTTGCATCAGGGTGCCGCCGAGGTTATTGTGCGCTTCCGCATCGTCGGCCTGGAGGTCCACCGCCTTTTGGAATTGATCGGATGCCTCCTCGAGCCGGCCCACTTTCAGCAGGGCGGTGCCGAGGTTGTTATGCGCTGCGGCGATGCCGGGTTGGATCTGCAGAAGCTTTTGGAAGCAGGAGATCGCCTCGTCAGGCCGTTCCTGTTCCAGGCGTGTCATCCCGAGGTTGTACCAGGCGTCCGGGAAATGATGCCGTATCTCGAGCGCCTCCTGGAATTGGACGGCCGCCTCGTCCCAGTCTTTGTTCTGCATGAACACCGTGCCGAGGTTGTTATGGGCGATGTAATTGTCCCGGGTCACCGCCAGGGCATGCCTGAAAAGCGTTTCGCTGTCCTGCCAGAACCGGAGTTGATGCGCGGTGCCGATCAGGCACCCTGCAAGCGCCACACCCGCCGCCGGAATGAGGGTTGCGGGCTTGAGCCTCAGCTTGGCCGCAAGATCCACGGCACCAAAGACGACCCCGATCGCCACTCCGATCGTCGGCAGGTAAGTGTAACGATCTGCCATGGGCTGCCGGCCGACCTGCACCAGACCGATGACAGGGACCAGCATCCCCAGATACCATAGCCATCCCATCAGCAGGTAAGGTCTTCGCCGGCGGGCCCGCCAGACCCACCACGAGATCAACGCCACGGCCGCGGCGGCCGCCAGAGCCTGGGACCAGGGCACCGTTTCGCGCAGCGGGTAAATGACCGCGAGATGGATTGGGCAGAGGCTCATGAGGAGATACTTCGCGTAACCGAGCGCCGCGTTTTCCAGGCGCAGACCCAGCGGAAACTGTTGGAGCGACGCAACCGAGTCGCCGCGTTGCTGCGCGAGGAATGTCACTACGCACGAGGCTGCTGCCAGGGCGAAAAACGGCCATTTCTCCAGGACCAGTCGCCGGGCGGTTGAGGATGCAAGCCGGCGCAACGGCCACCAGTCCAGCAGCAGCATCACAAACGGCAACGTCACCAACATCGGCTTGGCCATCAGCCCCAGGGCAAGGAACAGCAACGTCAGGGAATAATCGGCGCTCGAACATCGGGCGTCGAGGGGCATGCGTCGATCCTTCACTCCGGGCGCGCGGTCCCCGGCTTTGGGTTGTCTTCGGGTGTATCGGACGTAAGCGATCAACGCCAGCAGCCCGAAGAATGCGCAAAGCACGTCCTTGCGCTCGGCTGCCCAGGCCACCGATTCCACCCGAAGCGGATGCCATGCGAACAATGCGGCGACCGTCGCGCTTCGCCAGAAGGCATGGGTTGCGCCCGACAGGAGCAGAAAGAGGAGGACGGCGTTGATCGCATGAAAGGAGGCGCTGACCAGGTGATGACTGCCCGCGTGCAACCCGAACATCTGGCAGTCGAGCATGTGCGACAGCCACGTCAGCGGATGCCAATTGGACGTGTGCCAGGTGCCGAACGCCCAGCCGACTCCCGCCCACGTCAGACCCGACCGGACCACCGGATTCTTGCTGACATAGACCTCGTCGTCGTAGTTGACAAACTCATGATGCCGCACCGGCAAATAGACGAGCAGCGTAATCAGCGCAAGCAGCACACACACGATACGCGAGCGTGACATTGGCCCGTCTTTCTATCACAGCGGGCGGATGAATCAAGGACAGTCGTTCCGACGAACGGCAATGCCATGCATCTGCAACTCGCGGGCACTCCCGGACGCAGCTATATCATCGCCGCCACTACCAACCTCTCGTCGCCTCAATGGACGGCCTTGTACACGAACACTCCCGCTGCAGGCCTCCTGGATTACCAGGACGTTGTCGCGGGAGCTTTTGTCAACCGCTTCTACCGCGCTTGCGTGACGCAGCAAGGCGCGAACAGGTTAGTAGGGGTTATGGGGAGGCATGCCCATGCCGCCGCCCATGCGTTCCATCATCAATGACATCATGCTGTCGTATTTCTTGTAATCCGCCGCCGGCTCGAACTGGCTTGCAGCCGGTTTCGAGAGTTTGACGTCCTTGAACAGCATGGTCGTCTTATGGCCTTCCTGGGTTGTTTCGATCTTGACCGGGAAGTTGTTCAGATCGGTGGCGTTCCAGAGAAGGGATTCCGTCTTGTTCCCCTGGTCGTCGGTCACGACAGCCTTGTTCTTCACGCACGGATGGCCATCCAAGGTTTCTTTTCCCAGTTCCGTAATCTCAATCTTGTAAGCGGATTCGGGTTTGATCGTCGTGGCGTCTGGAATCGGGTTCTCCACATATGCCTGCCAACTCGGGAACAACATGTAGCTGACCTTTTTGTCCGGGCGCGAAACCATTATCATCTGGTCCATCCCCATCGCCTTCATGTGCGGGTCCATCGCGGCCGTGTTCATTTCGAACCGCGACTTGCCCTGATCGACGGCAATTTTGCCGGTCATGGCGTTGGCGTGACTTTCGCCTGCGGAGGATTCTCCCCGGACCTCCATGGTGGCTGAAAAGGAGGGATTATTTCCGAAGAGTTTGGAGGTGCTGCCGCCGAATTGCGGTCCCCGCGGCGGCCCTCCCATGCCGCCCGCCCGCCCGCCGTATTGGCCGTAAGCCGGAACAAGACTCAAGCACGCAATCGCCGTCGCAATGGCTGTCAGGTAGTTTTTCATAGAAGATTGAATTGTTGTCCTATCCGGCACATTCAATAGCAGGAGGTGGCGCAAAAACCAGAAAAAAGCGACGGTTCGTTTTCTTGACCGCTTCGGGAATTGGACTTAGTGTCTGCCCATCACAGGGGAGCCAACCGGTCGCCGGCATGTGCCGGCGCAAAGGCTGAGAGGACTGCGCGGGAGCGCGGCAGACCCGTTGAACCTGCTCCAGATAATGCTGGCGAAGGGAGCCACTGTTGTGGCGGCCACCGGCGTCCGGCTGGCCCGGCTCAAACCCGCCCGCATTCTCATCGAGCTTTAAAAGAGCGGCCACGGTTTGTGGCCGCGGCGGAGAATCTGGTGTTATGATTGCGACCAAAAATTCGTTCGAGCCCCACAGCAGCGAGACGCTTCCCGGCTCAACCCGGGTTTATGCCGCGGGCAAAATCCATCCCGGCATCCGCGTGCCCTTCCGCGAAGTCAAACTCTCGCCGACCCACTCCTCCAACAACCGTGTCGAAGCCAACGACCCGATGCGCCTTTACGACACCAGCGGGCCATGGGGCGACCCTGATTTTCACGGCGACGTGGCGCGAGGCCTGCCGCAGGTGCGCGAGCCCTGGATTCGGGCGCGCGGCGACGTTGAAGAAGCGGCACCGTCAGGCAAGGGCGGCCCGGCGTCCCCTGGCTCTTCGCAGTTCCAGGTCCCAACTCCACTGCGCGCGCGTCCGGGCAAGATCGTCACGCAACTTCAGTATGCGCATCAGGGAGTGATCACCCCGGAAATGGAATTCATCGCCATTCGGGAGAACCTCGGCCGCGAGAATCTCAAATCCCAGAATTCAATTCTCAAGTCGGGATACCGTCCCCTGGGCGGCGAGGCGTTTGGCGCCGGGATTCCCGAATACATCACGGCGGAGTTCGTCCGCGACGAGGTCGCGCGCGGTCGCGCGATCATTCCCGCGAACATCAACCACCCAGAAAACGAGCCGATGATCATTGGCCGCAGTTTCCTGGTCAAGATCAACGCCAACATCGGCAACTCGGCGGTGGCGTCGAGCGTCGAAGAGGAAGTTGAAAAGATGCGTTGGGCCATCAAATGGGGGGCGGACACCGTCATGGACCTGTCCACCGGCAGGAACATTCACGAAACGCGCGAGTGGATCATCCGCAACTCGCCCGTGCCCATCGGCACCGTGCCGATCTACCAGGCCCTCGAAAAGGTCGGCGGCAAGGCCGAGGAATTGACCTGGGAAATTTACCGCGACACCCTTGTCGAACAATGCGAGCAGGGCGTGGATTACTTCACCGTCCATGCCGGGGTGCTGTTGCGCTACATTCCTCTCACGGCCAATCGCGTCACCGGCATCGTCTCCCGCGGCGGCGCGATCCTGGCCAAATGGTGCCTCGCGCATCACCGCGAGAACTTCCTCTTCACGCACTGGGATGAAATCTGCGAAATCATGGCCGCCTACGACGTCAGCTTCAGCATCGGCGACGGATTGCGTCCCGGGTCAATAGCCGATGCCAACGACGAGGCGCAGTTTGGCGAACTGCGCACGCAGGGTGATCTGACCAAGCGCGCCTGGGCGCGCGGCGTCCAGGTGATGAACGAGGGCCCGGGCCACGTTCCCATGCACCTCATCAAGGAGAACATGGACAAGCAGCTCGAATGGTGCCACGAAGCGCCGTTCTACACGCTCGGCCCGCTCACGACCGACGTCGCCCCCGGTTACGATCACATCACCAGCGCCATCGGCGCGGCGATGATCGGCTGGTACGGCTGCGCGATGCTCTGCTACGTGACGCCCAAGGAGCACCTCGGGTTGCCGAACAAAACGGACGTGAAGGACGGAGTCATCGCCTACAAGATCGCCGCGCACGCCGCCGACCTGGCGAAAGGCCATCCCGCGGCGAGGCAACGCGACGACGCGCTGAGCAAGGCGCGTTTTGAATTCCGATGGGAGGACCAGTTCAATCTCAGCCTCGATCCGGAGACCGCGCGCTCGTTCCACGACGAAACGCTCCCGCAGGAAGGCGCCAAGCTCGCGCATTTTTGTTCCATGTGCGGCCCCCACTTCTGCTCGATGAAAATCACCGAGGACGTCCGCAAATTCGCGGCCGAGCAGGGTGTCACCGACGAGGAGGCGCTGACCAAGGGAATGGAGTCGAAGTCGAAGGAGTTCCTCCAAAGCGGCGCCGAGGTTTACACAAAAGCCTGAACCGCGGAGCGCGCCGAGGACCCGTCGGTAGTGGCGGTCCGCAGGCCTGTGGAGCGCGGCTGTGTCCGTCGAGGACCAGCCGCAGCACGGTAAGACACGGCGAAGGCCGGGGGATAGTTCCACGGCGTAGTGAGGATGTTCGCGCGCAGCGACTGGTGCTTTGCACACAGTCGCGGTCCGTAAGGCCGGGGAGCGCGACTGTGTCCGCCGAGGACCAGCCGCAGCACGGTAAGACACGGCGAAGGCCGGGGGATAGTTCCACGGCGTAGTGAGGATGTTCGCGCGCAGCGACTGGTGCTTTGCACAC
>Ga0224555_1003894_pt1 | contig 14511 bp, 11 predicted proteins | sample 714S23034metaG_FD_180687 | JGI IMG/M metagenome (GOLD analysis project Ga0224555, IMG submission 180687) | Peat soil microbial communities from Stordalen Mire, Sweden - 717 S2 30-34 | ecosystem: Environmental > Terrestrial > Soil > Wetlands > Peat | place: Sweden: Norrbotten County, Stordalen...
TGGTTATCGATGTCGTTGCCGGAGATCACGGTGCCGGTGACGGGGGCGGTGCTGAAGAGGTTGATGCCGGTGGTGCCGGAGGTCGCGGCATCCTCAGTATCGGCGCCGTTGCCGGAGATGCGGTTCCCGATGATGGTGTTGTTGTTCATGTTGACGGGCGGCGCGGGCGCTGGTGCCGAGGCATGGTTGTGCATGGTGACGCCGGGCAGACCGTTGTTATAGAGATCGTTGTCGATGACGACGTTGCCGGTATCGGTGGTTCCGGGGAAGGGGGCGAAGATGCCGACGCCGGCGCCTGCTCCGGGAAGCTGGGTGCCGTTGTGGAATGAGGCGTTGTGGCTGATGGTGTTGTTCCAGATGCCGTAGGGGAGGGTGGCGGTGGGAATGACGCTGGTGGCGGGCCCGTGGGAGGCCAGGGTGATGCCGCAGTCAAACGGGTTGTCGTGGACCTGGTTGCCGGTGATGAGGTTGTACTGGCTGGGGCCGGTTTCATCGCTGATGAGAATGCCGCCGGAGTTGTGGTCGCTCTCGTTGTTGCGAACGGTGGCGTGATCGGCGCCCATGAGGTGGATGCCCTCGCCGCAGTCGTCGCCCTCGTTGGTTTCAAAGGCGGGGATGTTGGGGCAGGCGCCGGCGGTGATGTCGAGAGACTGGTTGTTGCCGTAGACGTGGTTGTCGGCGAGGGTGACGTTGGAACCGTTGACGACGAGGATACCTTCGAAGTTAGCGTTGCGGACGTCGAAGCCGGAGACGACGACGTTGGAGACGCCGGCGTTGGGGGCTGCGGAGCGGCCGTCGATGAAGATGCCGTTGGAGAGGCTGGTGGCGTCGATGACGGTGTGGGAGCCGGCCGCTAGCAGCGAGACAGACTGGGTGATGGTGACCTGTTCTTTGTAGACGCCGGGCCAGACATAGACGACATCGCCGGGGGCGGCGGCAGAGACGGCGGCGGCGATGGTCTTTTGGCAGCCGAACTGGCCTTGTTTCTGGACGCAGAGGGTTGCGGCTGAAACGAGCGGGGTGGCGGCGAGCGCAAGCAGGGCGCAACGGAACAGCAGGCGAGAGCGGTGACGAATCGGATCGTGGGTCGACATGGGGTCTCCTTGGTTTTTCGAATTGTGTCTTTGGCGCGGCGGGGGAGCGCGGGTGAACCGGGTCTGGGACGCCGGGCGCCCATCGTACACGGGCGGTGGATGTTGATTCAATCATTCGAGAATGAGGGAGTGATGAATTGCTGTGAAGAGGGCGAAAAGGGGTCGGGCGGAGTGTGCAATTGGGGCTGGTTTTGCACCGGTTTTGGGGCGGGAAATGAGGGGTTTTCGCGTGGTAAAATAAGGGTGGAAGCGAATCCTGCAAGTCCTCGTTTTTGCATGGTTTTTCGGGCGAAAAACGAGCCTCCTGGCGCCGCAAAAATCACCCCAGACAGACCGGAGTTTCATGGCAACCAAAGAAGTGACACCCACGGACGACGCGATCCCGACGAACGTGAAGGCCGCGAAGAGTGGCGGCAAGGGCGAGAACGGCAACGGCTCTTATACCGGCGAGAACATCAAGGTGCTGGAGGGGCTGGAGGCGGTGCGTCTGCGGCCGGCGATGTATATCGGGTCGACGGGGGAGATGGGGCTGCACCACCTGGTGTACGAGGTGGTGGACAACTCGGTGGACGAGGCGCTGGCCGGGTATGCAACGAAGATCGAGGTGACGATCCACGACGATAACTCGATCACGGTCGTCGACGACGGGCGCGGGATTCCTGTGGACGAGATGACCCTGGATAACGGCGAGAAGATGCCGGCGGTGCAGGTGGTGCTGACGAAGCTGCACGCGGGGGGGAAGTTCGACACGTCGAATTACAAGGTGAGCGGCGGGCTGCACGGGGTGGGTGTGAGCTGCGTGAACGCGCTGAGCGAGGAGTTCGATGTGGAGATATGGCGGCCGGCGAAGCCGGATGAGCCGAGCCACACGTACGAGCAGAGCTACTCGAAAGGCGCGCCGACGACGAAGCTGAAGCAGACGGGGACGAGCAAGCGGCGGGGGACGAAGGTGCGGTTCCTGCCGGACAGGTCGATTTTCACGACGACGGAATACAACTACGACACGCTGGCGCAGCGGCTACGGGAGCTGGCGTTCCTGAACAAGGGTCTGACGATCACGCTGACCGACGAGCGGATCACGGATCCGAAGACGGGCGAGGCGAAGAAGACGGAGTTTAAGTACGCGGGCGGGATCGCGGAGTTCATCAAGCATCTGAACCGCGGCAAGCAGGTGCTGCACGACAAGCCGATTGTGATGGAAGGGCTGCGCGATGACGTGGATATGGAGATCGCGCTGCAGTACAACGATGGCTACTCAGAGACGGTGTTCTGTTTTGCGAACAACATTAATACGGTGGATGGCGGGACGCATCTGTCGGGGTTCCGGACGGCGCTGACGCGGACGATCAATGCGGTTGGGCAGCAGCTGGGTCTGTTCAAGGATGTGAAGGAGAACCTGACCGGCGATGACGTGCGCGAGGGGCTGGTGGCGGTGATCAGCGTGAAGCTGCCGCAGCCGCAGTTTGAAGGGCAGACGAAGGGGAAGCTGAACTCGGACATTGCGGGGACGGTGCAGGCGCTGGTGAACGAGCGGCTGGGCGGGTTCCTGGAGCAGAATCCGCCGGTGGCTCGGAAAATTATCAACAAGGCAATTGAGGCGGCGCGGGCGCGTGAAGCGGCGAGGAAGGCACGCGACCTGACGCGGCGCAAGGGCGCGCTCGATGGGGGCGGGCTGCCGGGGAAATTGGCGGACTGCTCGGAGCGGGATCCTGGGCGGTGCGAACTGTATCTGGTTGAGGGCGAGAGCGCAGGCGGGACGGCGAAGCAGGGGCGGGATCGCCGGTTCCAGGCGATTCTGCCGCTGAAGGGCAAGATTCTGAACGTGGAGAAGGCGCGCTACGACAAGATGCTGGGGCACGAGGAAATCCGCGCGATGATTACGGCGCTGGGGACGGGCATTGGCAAGGACGACTTCGACGCGACCAAGCTGCGCTACGGCAAGATCATTCTGATGACGGACGCCGACGTGGACGGGTCGCACATCCGGACGCTGCTGCTGACGTTTTTCTTCCGGCACATGCAGGAGCTGATCAAGCGGAACAACGTGTATATCGCGCAGCCGCCGCTGTACAAGATCAAGAAGGGGCGGTTCGAGCAGTACATCAAGGATGACCGCGACTTTGTGAAGGTGATGGTGAAGCGCGCGGCCGAGGGAATGATCATCCGCTACGGCGAGGGCGCGGCGAAGCTGGAAGGAGCGGCACTGACGAAGTTCATGGGGCAGCTGAACGAGTATCTCGGGTTCTTCGATAAGGTGAACACGCGGCTGCGCAATGAGGAAGTGACGAACCAGCTGGCGCGCGCGGAGCTGACGAAGCGGGTGGACTTCGAGTCGGAGACGAAGCTGCAGGGGCTCTACAAGGAGCTGGAGAAGATCGCGAAGAAGTATCAGTTCAAGGCGCTGCACAAGCCGGTGCAGGATGAAGAGCATCAGACCTGGTCGCTGGGCTTCATGGATGCGCAGGGCGCGGAGAGGAAGATTGACTGGGGGCTGGCGTCGACGCCGGAGTATCGGCAAATGATGTCGAAGCATTTGCAGATTCGCGAAATGCTGGAGCCGCCGTTTGTGGTGGAGTACGCGGCGAAGGCGCAGGAAAAGGGCGTGGGTGTGCCGGACGAGGAAGACACGGGCACGGAAGCCGAGGCGGAGACGAAGGGCGAGGCGGAGGCGGGCAAGCCGGCTCCGAAGCGCACGGGCAAGGCGAATCTGGAGCCGGTGGAGAAGCAGACGCCGCGGGAACTATTCGAATACGTGATCGAGCAGGGCCGGCGCGACTACCAGGTGCAGCGCTACAAGGGTCTGGGCGAGATGACGGCGACGCAGTTGTGGGATACGACGATGGATCCGGAGCGGCGGACGCTGCTGAGCGTGAAGCTGGAAGATATTGCGGAGACGGAGACGATCTTCACGACGCTGATGGGCGAGGACGTGGAGGCGCGCCGGAAGTTCATCGAAGACAATGCGCTGGATGTGAAGAACCTGGATATCTAGAGGCAGGGTTTAGGGGATAGAGTTTAGGGTTTAGAAAAGCGATGGCCCTCCGGGATGGAGGGCCATTCGTTTTTGGTTTCGTACGCGAGCGGTGGTCGGTTGGTCGGTTACACGCCAGCCGAATTTGCCGTCTGGGACGCAGGTGCGGCGGGCGGCGCCGCAGTGTCGATGCACTCGATCGGGAGGCGGATGAAAAATGTGGTGCCGTGGCCCACTTCGCTTTCGAAGGTGAGCGAACCGTGGTGGCGTTCGATGACGGCGCGGGCAATGGCAAGGACCTGACCGGTGCCGCGGCCGACTTCCTCTCATTTCCCCCCTCGTCCCCGGCCTGGCTCGATCGGCAGATGGATGAAGAACGTCGTTCCCCGGCCAACCTCGGTTTCGAACCAGATTCAGAATCCGCGGATTCTTCCCGAGTACCTCTGCGGCGGTGTACCCGGTTAGTTCCGTGAATTTCCGATTCACATAGCTGATATCGCCGCGCGGATCGGTGATGACCACCGACACCGGGCTCTGTTCCACCGCTGCGGAGAGCTGCCGCAGCGCATCCTCGTTGCGCCTCCGCTCGGTGATGTCGCGAAAGGTCCAGATGCGCCCGTAGTAACTGCCATCGCCGCCCCGCACCGGCGCGGTGTAGCGTTCCAGAAATATTCCATTGACCAGTTCGATCTCGTCCCCGCCGGTCTCGTCCGGATGCGTGTAAAGGTGCATGACCCTCGCAAAGAAGCGGTCCGGTTCCCGAACCCGCCGGCGAACGTGCTCCAGCACAGGAGCGTCGTCGTCGGAGTCCAGCAGCTCCCGTGGAATCGAGAAGATCTCGTTGAATCGCCGGTTCTGTAAAATCCGCTGCCCATTCGCGTCCACCACCAGAATTCCGTCGATGGTCGCGTTGGTCTGCGCCTCCAGAAATGCGGTCTTGGCCCGCAGCTCCATCTCCCCATGCTTGCGCTGCGAGATATCGCTCATCACGCCGTCGGCGAAGCTGACTCCCCTGACCTGATAGGAAACGGCGCGGCTGTGCAGCCAGATCCAGACATCGTCCTTGCGGTGGAACCGGAATTCCAGGTTGCACCCTCCTCCCCGCAGATACATGTCGTCCATGGCGGTTTGTATTCTGCGCAGATCTGCCGGATGCACGCGCCCCAGAAAGAACTGATCTCCGCCGGTGTATATTTCCTGGTTGGTATACCCCAGCGTCTTCTCGCATTTGGGACTGATATAAACCACTCGGCCCGTCGCGTCCCAGGTCCAGGCGATGTCGGGGAGGTTAGTCAGGATGCGCCGGAATTTCGCTTCGCTCTCCCGAAGCAGGTCCTGCGTCTTGCGGCTGGCCGTCCGGGTCGAACTCACCCATGCGGCCACCAGCGCGCTTAGTAAGAGCGGCAGGAGACAGGGCCACTCCCCCGCGCTGATGCCCAGCGTGTGGAGCGGCGGGATAAAGAAGTAGTCCAGCACAAAGGGCGCCAGCACGGCGCTCAGCAAGCCCGGGACCCACCCCCCGAGCCACGCAGTCGCCACCACCGCTGCCAGGAACAAATATTCCTCGCCGTGCGGCAGCTTCGCGTGGAGAAATAAGGAGGGCGGCAGCGCCAGACCCAGCAGAACTGGCGCCAGAGCGATGCGGCCGATCCTGTGCCTCAGGACGGCGCCCATCCATGTTTTCCATGCGTCGCGCACTCGCATCCGTGATCGGCGCGCCCCCGCACCCCATCACCGGCATCGCCCTCTCGGACGCGCCGCTTTTGCCGATGCACACAGCAGGGTGCCCCGCGCCATGTGGGGAAACTGCACATCCCGGCCGGCAGCGTTCGCCCATGCACACTGCCACGCGCCGCCCGGATCGGTTTCTTCGCTGGCTGCATGGCTCCCCTGACTTAGCTCGCGGAGGTGCTTGTGAGCGACAAAATCCTTTTTGTGGGCGACGAATCCTCCGCCCTTGACGGCTTCCGGAGAATCCTTCATCGCGACTTCGAGATCACCACCGCCGCCAGCGGCGGCGAAGGCCTTATGACGCTGGACCGCGACGGTCCCTTCGCCGTCGTCGTCTCGGATATGCGCATGCCCGGCATGAGCGGCGCCGAATTCCTCTCCCGCGTCCGCCAGAAAGCTCCCGAAACCGTGCGCATGTTGCTGACCGGCCACGCCGACCTGCACGCCGCCATGGATGCGGTCAACCGCGGCCACATCCTCCACTTCCTGACCAAGCCCTGCCCAAAACCCATCCTGGTCGCCGCCATTAACAGCGGCCTCGACCAGTACCGTACGGTCGTCGAAGAGAAGGAACTCGCCCGTCAGGCGCGCTCCATGCAGCGCACCAGCGTCGACTGGTCGGCCGCTGTTCCCGCTCAGTGGGAGATTCAGGTCACTCGCCGCGGGAAATGTACACGACCTTGTGGGAGACGATTCGCGAAGGGCGGGAGTGGAGGGGCGAATTTCGAAACCGGAAGAAGAACGGTGAGCTGTATTGGGAAGCGGCGGCGATTTCGCCGATCACCGCCCCGGACGGCTCGATCAGCCATTTTCTTGCCATTAAGGAAAACATCACCGAGCGCCTCGCCCTGGCGGGAGAACTTCGCCAGGCCCAGAAGCTGGAGGTGATCGGGCAGATGGCCGCCGGGATTGCGCACGAGATCAACACGCCGATACAGTTTGTGGCCGACAACCTCACGTTCCTCGAGGACGCATGCTCGAGTATCTTCGGGCTGCTGGAGTCCTGCCGGCCAGGGGAGGGAAAATCTCTGTCTGAGGCTGAGGCGGCCCGAGCCCGGGCGGAGGCGGACTGCGATCTGGAGTTTCTGCGCGCCGAGGTACCGCAGGCGATCGAACAGAGTCTGGAGGGGACAAGGCGTGTGGCGACGATCGTGCGGGCGATGAAGGAGTTTTCCCATCCGGACGTGGCGGAGAAAACGTACTGCGATCTGAACCAGGGGATTGCGTCGACCCTTACGATTGCGCGCAGCGAATGGAAGGACGTCGCCGAGATGGCGTCGGACTTCGACGAAACGCTGCCCCCGGTGCTGTGCCATCCGGGCGAGATCAACCAGGTAGTGCTGAATCTGATTGTGAATGCCGCGCATGCTATTCGGGAGCGGCCTGAGAAGGCCGAAAAGGGACAGATTACTGTGCGCACGCGGCGGAGGGGGGAGTTTGCCGAGATCGCGGTGAGCGATACGGGACATGGGATTCCGGCCGACATTCAGGGGCGCATATTCGAGCCGTTCTTCACCACGCGAGAGGTTGGCTCTGGGACGGGGCAGGGGCTGGCGCTGGCGCACAGCGTGGTGGTGCGGAAACACGAGGGAAAGATCTGGTTCGAAACCGAGGTTGGCCGGGGAACGACGTTCTTCATCCATCTGCCGATCGAGCCAGGCCGGGGACGAGGGGGGAAATGAGCGCGAAGCGGGTGCTGTTTGTGGACGACGATCGCATGGTGCTGGCCGGCCTGAGGCGTGGGCTGCACGACACCCGAGCGGAATGGGAAACGCTGTTCGCCGCTTCGGGGCAGGAAGCGCTGGAGGCGATGGAGAAATCATCCTTCGACGCGGTGGTGACGGACATGCGAATGCCGGGGACGGACGGCGCCGAGTTGCTGGAGCGGATCAAGGACCGCTATCCGCAGGTTATCCGCATCGTTCTGTCGGGGCAATCGGAGAAGGAAGCGATGCTGCGCTCCATTGCTCCCGCGCACCAGTATCTGGCCAAGCCGTGCGATCTTCGCGAGCTGAAGCTGCGGCTGCAGCAGGCATTTGCCTCTCGGGACCTGGTGCGGAACCCGGGGATTGCGGCGGCGATCGCGCGGCTGCGGTCGATACCGAGTTTGCCGGCGATCTACAGTGAGCTGACCGCCGCGCTCGGCTCCGAAACGACTTCCCTGGCACAGATTGAGGAGATCATTGCCAGGGATGTCGGCATGGCGACGACGATTCTGCAGCTGGCCAATTCCGCATTCATCGGCTTTCACGGCCAGGTACCCAGCCTCCGCCAGGCGGTGTCGCTGATCGGTGTGGATACCGTGCGTACCCTGACGCTGTCGATCCATATCTTTTCGCGCTTCGACCGGCATTCGGCCATCGCGGCGCAGGCGGCGGCGTTGTGGGAACACAGCGTCGGAACCGCTTCTCTGGCGCAGAGGATCGCCACGATGGAGACGGGCAACAAGGGAATGGCTGAGGAGTGCTTCGCGGCAGGTCTGCTGCACGATGTGGGCAAGGTGATACTGCTGGGCGAGCGGCCACGGGAATATGACGAAGTCCGGAAGCTGCTGGAGATCGATGACGCATCGGTGGAGCAGGTGGAGAGCGAGATTCTGGGTTGTTCTCACGCGCAGCTGGGCGGATATCTGATGAGCATCTGGGGACTGCCCATCGCGCTGGTGCAGGCGGTGGCGCTGCATCACTGCCCATCGTGCGCGCTTGAATCGGAATTCTCGGCGGTGACGGCGGTACACTGCGCCGATGCCCTGGTGCATGTGGTGCAGGAGGGGAAAGAGAAGCCGGTTGTGGACGCCGCGTATCTGGATCGGCTGCGCCTGGGGGAAAGATTGATCCCCTGGCGAAATCTCCTCGAGGAAAAGCGTGCCACGCTTCAGTGAAGATTTGGATAGGTTCTGAACGCTACGGGTTCAGCGTCGAAGAAAGTTCCGCTTGGACGCGATGTTTCGAGAAGAACCTCGAAATATGGGAAGCGTTCGAGATGGTCTGGCTAGGATTGGGAAGACAGGCGACGACGGCCTAGCCGAGTGAGCCGGGACGGGTTGGAGCTACTGCCAGGTGGCGCCAGCGTCGGTGGTCGTCCAGGTGGCACCGGTGTCGTCTTCAAGCGTGATCTTCTGCGGTGAGTCGACGCGGATGTGGACGATGGCGTGGGTGCGATCGGCGGTGGCGGGTAGCTGGACTTCGGTCCAGGTAAGGCCGTTGTCGGCGGAGTGGAAGAGGCGGAGGTGATCGCCGCCGGCCCAGACATCGGCGCCCCAGATGGAGACGACGCGGAAGTGCGCGTCGGACGCGATGGGAACGGGCATCCAGATGCTCGGTTGGGTGGAGCGTTCGAGTTGGCCGCTGCCGGTGATGCGGAAGCGGGGACGCGCGATGGGCGCGGGGATGAATCCGGCAACGGGATGGGTGGCCCGGAGAGCACCGAAGGCGGGGCTGGGCGCGACCTGAACGGATTCGGTGCTGGAGGCCGGGGCGGACGAGCGCGGGGCGGCTTTGGATTCGGCCATGGCGCTTCGGTACGCAGTGATTTGCGCCTGCATTTGTGCGTGGATTTGTGTCTGTTCGGCAGGGGGCGCGTTTTGCGCTCGTTGGGCAGATAGATCGCCCAAACTCACGCTGGAAGAGGCGCCGGCAACGGGCGCTGGCGGCGCAGGGGCGGCGGCGCCGACGCGGGCTTCTTCGGTTTGAAGGACCGGTGACGCGGCGGGCGCGTGTGGGGTGGTGCGCGAGTGTTTGGGTGCTGCGGGGGGCGCCGCTGCCAGAGCTGCGTTGGTGGCGGCACTGATTTGGGGCGTGGGAGTTGCGGGGCGTTGCTGAGCGGCGGTGGTCGCAGCGGTTTGCATGGGCGCGGGGTTGGTGTGGAGCGTGCGATAGAAGACGATCGTCGAAGCGGCCATGACGAGCAGCGATGCGACGAGGGCGACGCCGGCAAACCAGTTGCGGAGCGGCGGGCGCGCGGGGAGCGGCTCGGGCAGCATTTCCTTTTCGGGTGCGGCGGCTGTGGCCGTGTGGACGATGGCGCGGCAGTCGGGGCACGCGGCGAGATGGGTGAGGACGCTGGTGCGTTCGCGGTCGATGAGCGCGTCTTCTGCAAAGGCTGTGAGGAGATCGGCGTCGGGATGAGGACCGGTGGCCTGGTTGTGGGCCAGGTGCGTGCGCAGTGTGCTGGGGGGTATCCGCTTCACGATGCCGATCCGTCCTTGTTATAGAACGCGGGTCCGGAGGATTCTTGCCGCAGTTTTGCTGTGAGGTCGGAACTCAGGCCGGGGCTGAGGTCGCGGACGTCGGTGTCTGTGAGGAGCTCGTCACACTGGCGGGCGGTGAGGCCCGAGGCGCGGAGGCGTTTGACGACTCGCTTGTGAAGGTGCGATGTGAGGCGGTCGAGGCGGCGGCTCATGGTGGACTCATGGACGTGGAGGGCGCGGGCGAGCTGGGCGAGGGTGCGCTGGTCGAGGTAGTACGACGCGAGGAGGAAGCGGTCTTCGGGGGCGAGTTCTTCGAGGGTTTGGCTGAGGGCGGCGGCGAGGCGCGGGTCGGGTGCGGCGGTGGTGGGTTCCGCGGGAGCGGGGAAGGTGGCGCCGGATTCGACCTGCTCTTCGAGGCTGACGGTTTTGGCATACGAGCGGCAGCGGTCGATGTGGTGCTGGGCGAGGACGGTGCGGAGCCAGCCTTCGAGGGAGCCGCGGCCCATGTAGTAGTCGAGTTTGGAAACGCGGCGGCCGGCGGGGTTGGGGATGCCGTAGAGGTCGGCGTAGAGCTCGTCGGCGAGTTCGCGGCCGGTGGCGTCGTTGCCGGCAATGCGATACGCGCTCTCATATAAGGATGCGCGGAATCGGGTGAGGAAGTCGGTCCAGGCGTCGTCGTTGCCGGCCGAACAGGCGCGAGCGAGGACGAGTTCTTCGATGCGGAGCTTTTCGAGCAGCTGGAGCTGGTCCGATTCGGGGGTGTTGGGGGCGTATTTCGTCACCACGGCGGTGACAAATTGCAGGAACTGCTCGGGGGAGATGCCGTAGCGCGAGGCGCCGGAGTCCGGGTAGCGCGCGGCGATGGCCTTCGAGACGGCAACGCCCAGGGCGGGCGGTGGGGCAAGGGTCGAAGGCGCGGAGGTCGGAATCACAAAACCAGACATGAAGGCCTGAAAAATTCTCTGCAAGAACGGACACCAATGGCGTTCTTCGGTTGCGCAGGCAGTTTTGATGCCGCAAGCGGAGGCAAGTATGAAGGTAGCGCCGGAATGTGTTTTGCGGAAGGGGCACGATCGCTGGTGGGTGGCGGGAGGTGCATCGCTGTTGCTGGGGCTGGCTGGGCTGGGAATGGGCGGGCCGGGCGGAGGGTGGCCCACGGGGAATTTGGGAGCTTATCGGGTGCTGCCGGCGATCCGGCGCGGGAACCTGGCGATTTTTCCGGTGGTGGGAGGGAAGCCGTATAACACCTCGCAGCTTTTGACGCTGGACGAGGGGATTCGTACCGGCGAGGTGGTGGTGACGGAGGCGGGGAGCGGTCGCGGGCTGGTGCGCGGCGAGCATCCGGCGCGGTACAGCGGCGGCGCGGAAGTGAACCGGCTGGTGCTCTACAACAATTCGGCGCGACCGCTGCTGCTGCTGGCGGGGGAGATCGTGACGGGCGGCAAGCAGGATCGCGTGATCGGGGCAGATCGGATCGTGCCGCCGAAGGGCGGGCCGATGGATCTGAATGTGTTCTGCGTGGAGCCGGGACGGTGGGTGGAATCGAGCGCGAAGTTTGGGTCGATGGCGGCGCAGATGGCACAGCCCAGCGTGCGCATGCCGGCGATGGCGAAGCAGAACCAGGAGGAAGTGTGGGATCGGGTGCGCGCGTCGAATGCAGCGGTGGCGAATTCGCTGGGGAGGTCGGAGTCGCTGGGGGATGTTCGCGGGATGAGCTCGTACGCGAAGGTGTTTGCCAGTCCGCCGGTGCAGGCGAAGCTGGAGGAATACGGCGGACATGCGGGAGAGGAGGCGATCCTGAATGAGCTGCGCAAGCAGGGCGCGGTGGGTGTCGTGGTAGCGGTGAATGGGAACGCGGAGTGGGCGGATGTGTTCGCGAGCACGGATCTTTTGGCGAAGTATTGGCCGAAGCTGATGCGGAGTTATGTGGCGGAGGCGGCGACGGCCGGTTCTGTTGAGGGCACACCGGATGTGAGTGATGCGCAGTCGTTCATCACAAAGCTGAGCGGCGGGCGTGAGGTGGTGGAGACGGAGCCCGGGGTGTTTCGACGGACGGAGACGACTGGGGACGGCTACAAGGTGTTCACGCTGCGTGGGCTGGAGCCGGAGGCGGACTTCGATGTGCACATCACGAAGATGGTGACCGACCGCTAGCTGTAAGTCGACCCGGGTCTCAAAGACGAGACCCGGGGGCACCTGATGCGGGCGAGGACTTAGCTGTCTTTGCGGTAGAGCATGTCGCGCATGACGCGGCGGCGTTCGGCGTTGGCTTCGCGATCGTTGCCGAATCCGGCAGCGGATTTGGGGCCAGCGGAGTCATCGGCGTCAGGTTCGCTGCAGTCGGGACAGCGGTTGGCGAAGCCCGGTTTGTCGGGCTTCAGCTCGAACTCTTCACCACAGATTGCGCAGGTACGGATGGGAAATGACATCTCCATTTCTCGTGACAGAGCCGGCGATGGCGCCGGGCAAGAGGTTGTTAGACAGCCGCCAGTGCATCGACGTTCTGCGGAGCCGCGGGCTGGGCGGTGCGCTCGGCGTAGACCTTTTGTGCGGCGGCGAGCGCTTTGCCAAACGCAAAGCCGGGCAGGTTGAGCGAAGTGGCGGCGATCTGTTCGAGGGCGCCGAGGATGGCGATGGTATCCATGTAGTCGAAGAGGCCGATGTGGGCGATGCGGAAGAGCTTGCCTTTCATCTCGCCCTGGCCGTTGGTGACGATGGCGGCAAAGCGGCGCTTGAGCTCCTTGACGATGACGCCGGAGTCGATGCCCGCGGGCGGGAGAATTGCGGTTGCCGCGGCCGAGGGTGCTATGGAGTTGAAGAGTGTAAGACCGAGCGCCTGGACGGCGGCGCGAGTCATGGCGGCGCAGGTTTCAGCGTTGTCGATGAGGGCATCGCGGCCGGCGGCGAGATCACCATTGCCCTGGGCGGCGATGTACTCCAGCGCGGCGCCGAGCGCGGCGATGAGGGCCACGGCGGGCGTGTAGGAGGACTCGCCCTTCTGCGCGTTCTTGCGCTCTTTGCGGAGATCGAAGTAGTAGCGCGGGTTCTTTGAGGTTTCGGCGGCCTTCCAGGCTCGATCGCTGAGGCTGATATAGGCGAGGCCGGGCGGGATCATGACGGCTTTTTGGGAGCCGCCGATGATGACGTCCACACCCCAGGCATCGACGTCGAAATGCGTGGTGCCGAGACCGGTGATCGCGTCGACGATGAGGAGTGCGTTGCTGCCGGCGTCTTTGAGGAGACCGCCGATGGCTTTGATGTCGTGGCGGACGCCGGTGGAAGATTCGGTCGCCTGGACGAAGACGCAACGGGTATCGGGGCGGAGAGACTCTTTGATTTCCTCGAGCGAAAAGGTTTCGCCGTAGGGGACGCTGACGAGGTCGACCTGGCATCCGAAGGCTTTGGCGAGGGACTCCCAGCGCTCGCCGAATTTTCCGGCGGAGAGGACGAGGACGCGGTCGCCGGGCGAGGTGAGGTTGGAGACGGAGGCTTCCATGGCGCCGGTGCCGGAGGAGGCGAGCAGCAGCACGTCGTTTTTGGTGCCGACGAAGATTTTGAGCTGGGCGAGGACACGCTCGTAGAGGGCGCGGAATTCCGGAGTGCGGTGGTGGATATCCGCGGCAGCCATGGCGAACTGAGCCGCCGGAAGGAGCGGGGTCGGGCCGGGAGTGAAGAGACGCGTCTTACGAATCATGGGATGAGAGCCTCTGGCTTCATTTTAGAACGGCGGACGCGAGGAGATTTCTCCCTATAATGGGGCGTCTGAGGAATGGAGGGCATCGATGGATCTGGCGAAGAAGATCGATCAGGACATGGTGGCGGCGATGAAGGCGCACGACACGGAGCGCACGCAGACGCTGCGGATGGTCAAAGCGGCGCTGAAAAACCGGCAGATCGAGAAGCGGTCGGACCTGACGGATGCTGAGGGGCAGCAGGTGCTGACGACGATGATCAAGCAGCGCAAGGAATCGATCGAGGCGTTTCAGAAGGGCAATCGGCCGGAGCTGGCGGGGAAGGAAGCGCGGGAGATTCTGCTGATCGAGAGCTACATGCCGAAGGCGGCGAGCGCAGAGGATCTGCAGAAGGTGGTGGATGAGGCACTGGCGGGGACGAGCTTCGGGCCGCGCGATATGGGCGCGGCGATGAAGGCAGTGCAGGCGAAGGTGCAGGAGGCGGGGATGCGGGCGGATGGGAAGGTGCTGAGCGAGATCGTGAAGGGGAAGCTGGCGGGGAACAGCGGGGAGCCGGGAGCCGGGAGCCAGTAGCGAGTCAGCGGCAGATCCTCAGCGAAAAGCAACCGCGGATCCCTCTGCTGCGCGTCGGGATGACACCCTGAATGAAGGGACGATCAGGCGATGGCGCGCACGGGGGTGCTGGCGGATAGGCCGGGATCGGTGGAGGAGTCGCCGACCGTTAATTCGCCGGCGAGGGGCAGGAAGACACGAAAACAGGTGCAGGCTCCGCGGGAGGTGTGCAGACTGCGGAAGGCGATCGTGCCTTCGTATTTCTGGACGATGCCTTTGCTG
>Ga0224555_1003895_pt1 | contig 14509 bp, 17 predicted proteins | sample 714S23034metaG_FD_180687 | JGI IMG/M metagenome (GOLD analysis project Ga0224555, IMG submission 180687) | Peat soil microbial communities from Stordalen Mire, Sweden - 717 S2 30-34 | ecosystem: Environmental > Terrestrial > Soil > Wetlands > Peat | place: Sweden: Norrbotten County, Stordalen...
CGCCACACCGCCGCTCCGCGCCAAACAACCGACGAAACTCCTGCACCGTCATCATCTTGCCTCTTCGATTTTTCATGCGTCTAGACTATCGCTTTATCTTCGCCTGAGCAAGCTTGATAATCATCTAGGGCTATATTCGCTGCTCTTATCTCTTTCGACCAACGACGGGGCATGTCGCTATCCCCCGTGAGGAGTGCCCACCCATGACGCCCGACCTCTGCGATCACCTCAGGGTCCAACACGTCTTGTCTCTTCGCAACGTGCTCGTCGTGAGTGACGATGGAAAAACCGGCCTTCCGCAGTTCCGCTGGGAGGTAGTCGGCCCCAAGGTCTCGGTCTGTGAATATGACCGGATCAGGCGGCGAAATATGTGATTGCCGCCTTGATTTCACTTGGTTTTAGTTTGAAGTCGCGCGCCAGAGACTTCTCTGTTTCGCCTTCTTTCTTGCGACGCCATATTACTTCTGCGTTTATTCCGCTTCTCCGGATTGATGGCTTTCCGGACGCAACGAAGGGGTAGATGGTTATCACCCTGCTGTGCGTTGGTCTTCCCGCCTTCATTGGGTAAAGCCTCGTAGGCAGTCCAGAAGCGTCTCGGTCGATTCGGTTCAGGTATTTCTTCAGTATCGACTTGAACGCATATTGCCCGTGCTTGGACACGTTTAACGGGTTCTTCAATCTAGAGCCAGTAAGCCGCTGAACAAATATCTGCTGGCCGAGTGTCTCGAATATGCAGTTGAGCAGGGGCCTGGGTTCGCCGCCTTCTTCTCGGAGGTATTCGATAGCTCTCCGGACACTTCTCACGCCGATTTTCCTCTCGCGGGTAGAGGCTAGCACCTGCGCCTCCACCAGATTAAAGAACGAAAGTAGGTTTCTCTTTGGGTCGGCGGGTTAGATTATTGGGGGAGCTTTGCGAACCCCTCTACGGGTGCGGTAGGAGTATCCGGAGATCCACGAGCGCAACGTCCTTTCGGGCACACCGATGTATTCGGCTACATCTTCGATGCTGTAGCACGGGTACTCGCGCACGTCTTCTTGGGTCCGCTCTGTCTTCTTACGCGCCATTTCCCGCCCATATTGCTGCGCAATTCCATCGCCCGGCCGTCGCGGCAGAGTTCTGCGGAGGCGAGTCTGATGTCTGTTTGATAGTCAAACCCGTCTAGCAAATCCTCGGGTACGCCGCGTGAGTCCATGCGGTAAGACTTCCATCTATAGCTGCGGTGGGCTAGTGGAACGCCCGCTGAACACGCTCCGAAAGTGAAGTGGACATTGCTGGCCTTTCGTCCTTTCGGGTGTACCGAAAACTATACTCGTCCCTGAAGGATTGTAAATACCTCGTTGAAGCCCAGAGGTAACCTCGCCAACTACTCGCCCCACGCTACTTGGGAAGCAGGGAGAGAACGCCCTGGCTGGGGCTGGGGATGACGTGGGCGGCGATGAGTTTGCCGAGGCCTTCGACACTGCCTTTGGCGGCGTCGATGGCGGCGCGGACGGCGGAGACGTCTCCCTTGATGAGGACGGTGATGTAGCCGCCGCCGAGCTTCTCGCGGGCGAGGACTTCGACGTTGGCGGTTTTCAGGGCGGTGTCGATGGCTTCGAAGACGGCGGTGAAGCCCTGGGTTTCAATGAGGCCTACGGCGAAGTTGGCTTGGTTATTCATAAGGGTCTCCACGGGGGTGCGGACTGAGGACTGTTCGATGAGGGGGTTGAAGTCGGGGGCGGCAAAGTAGGCGGCGCGGGAGCCAGGGGAGGGGCGCGGGATGACGTGGGCGAGGACGGGCGTCTGCATGGCTTCGGCGGTGAGGCGGGCAGCGCGGGCGGCGGACTGCAGGTCGCCGACGCTGCCAGTGAATTTGATGCAGACGCCGGGTGCGTCGTTGAGTTCGGTCTGGAGGACGCGGATGGAGGCGTTCTTCTCCATGGCGTCGAGAACGACCATGGCGGGAGACCAGCCGCCGATTTCGATGAAGGCGAGGGCTTCGGTCATGGGGCCTCGGGGGTGGAAAAGCGAATCACAGGGAACACAGAGGAAAAGAGAGAGCACAGAGGGGATGGGTGGGTTCTGAAGCAGGACGGAAAGTCAAATACGGAGATTCTGGCTGCGCCAGAATGACGCTTCAAAGGGGTGGGTGCGCCGGGATGACGGTTCGAGGGGATGGGTGCGCCGTGATGGCGGTTCTCTCGTGGAAGTGAGCGACCCCACGATAAACGCTCGCGAGGCTCGCGTTGATCATGGGGCACCCGAGGTGAGGGCGCCTGGGTGGGGGTCACAGGAGGCCCCGGTTTTTCATTTCGTGGAGGACCTGGTGGACCATTTGCTGGACGTGTTCGGGGCCGATGTTCTGGGCGGCTTCGGGACTGCGGACGGGGCAGCCGGAGGCGGGCGGGTTGACCAGCTCGAAGTCGGCGAGGATGCATTGCAGGACTTTGCTGAGGGCTTCGTGTTCGGTGCGCTGCTGCGGGGTTTGGGGCAGGCGGCCGGTGCCGAAGTGGATGCCGCGCAGCTCGGCGGCGGCCTTGAAGCCGAAGGGGAACTCGAACGGGTAGAGCATGGCGTCGAAGAGTTCGAGCAGGCGGAACTGCCAGCGCATCGCGGCGTCGGTATCGCCTGATCGGTAGAGATCGTAGATGCGGCGCGTCACCTCGGGCACAACATTTGACGAAGCATGTGTCCCGCCGTCGCAGCCGATCATCAGCATGGGGACGAGCACGGCTTCCCAGCCGGTGAGGAAGGTGAAGTCGGGGCGCGCGGGACGGATTTGCGAGATGAGGCGCATCATGAAGGCGAGATCGCCGGTGGAGTCCTTGATGCCGATGACGCGGGGGAACTCGTCGGCCAGGCGGCGGATGGTGGGCACGTCGATGGGGCTGGCGAACATGGGGATGTTGTAGAGGGTGAGGTCGATGGGGGATTCGCGGGCGATGTCGGCGAAGTAGGCGTAGACGGACTCGGAGGTGAGCTTGTAGTAGAAGGGCGCGACAATGGCGACGGCGCGGGCCCCGAGCGAAGCGGCGTGCTCGCAGGCGGCGATGGTCTCCTTGACGTTGGCCTCGGCGGCGCCGGCGATGATGGGCACGCGGCCGTTGTTTTCTTCGGCGACGATTTGGGTGATGCGGCGCCGCTCGGCCGGGGTGAAGCGGGTGAACTCGCCGGAGGAGCCGTTGGGATAGAGGCCGTGGACGCCGCGGTCGATCAGCCAGTTGACGAAGCGGCGCAGTTCGGGCTCGTTGATCTGGCCGCGGTCGTCGAAGGGGATGAGGATGGGGGTGAAGATTCCGTGGATTTTGTTGGCGGCAGTAGCGGACACGATGGGTACCTGGCTCCAAAATAACAGTACTCCATGGTACTAGCTTGGGGGGAAATGGGTGATGGGTCGGTGCTCATGCAACCGTTACAATTGTCGGGACTTCCGGAGGGACAGAGTGAAGTGGATTAAATGGGTCTTCGATTCGTTCTTCGCTCCGCAGACACGCCCTCCCTACGGCCGTGCCTTTATGTGGAGAGGGCTGGTCGCAGGCCTCATCATGGCAATTCTTCTGATCGTCTGTCTGATCATGCTTAACAATCCCGAGTTTCTGCCGGACAATGGCAGCAAGCTGATGCCAAACACCGTGTTGGGGCTATTTCTGATTGGGGATTTTCTGCTGATGCGGCGTTGCGTATTAGAGCTCAGGAATTCAAGGTGAGCGCGCGGTTTATACTTTCGGATAAAGCTCGCAGGGGCGCAGTGGAGGACCAGTCTATGCGCGGTCTTTCTTTCTCCGGCTCACAATTGTTCAGGATGCTTGCGGTGGTCGCGTGCGCGTGGGGGGTTGCTGCGCCAGCGTGCGCGGGTGGGCCGAAGCTTGCGAAGTATCCGCTGCGGGTGCATGTGCTGGCTTCGGATGAGACGCACCGGACGCCGCGGATGAGTCCAGGCGAGGCGGTTGCGTGCGATCAGATTGAAGGCATGCTGGACTCGATCAGCCCCAACTTGGGCGGGCCGATCTCGATCAGCGGGATTTCGAGCGATCCGTGCTCGCTGCACGCCCAGTTCGTGGTGGGGCGGTTGATGGACCTGCCGGATGAAGAGCCGGTGTTTTCGGGCTCCGGGCGCGGCGACCTGGTGACACCGCCGAGCGGGACGCAGGGGCTCACGTTCACGTACAACGACTGCATCCGGGTGCGGGTGCATCCGGGATTCGAGTCGCTGCCGGCGCGATGGAAGAAGCCGGGGAAAAAGCTGGAGGTGCTGATGCCCTCCGACGACATCCCGGAGAACGGGCGACCGCTGCCGCCGGTGAAGTGCTCGTTCACGGTGACGCTGCACGACTGGGTCTATCTGCTGCTGCGGAATGGGAGGCTGGTCGAGGTGACGCAGGAGGTTTACTGGGCAAAGCCGGCGCTGCGGGTCTTTCTGAGCGGCGTTGCCGAGACGGTGCAGCCGCGGATGGAGGACTTTACGGTGCCGGCGTATCCGAAGAAGTAAGTGAGCCAATTCCGGAGTTCACTCATTTCAGATCGTGGAAGGTGAGCCTCGCGCCGGAGAGAATGGCTACGCGTGTTCCCGCCGGCGAGCACGCGACGGATGCAGAGGCAATATCTTTGGCGCTCGCATCTCGCCATGCCGGGGCGGGAAAACTCGCAAGCAGCTTGCCGGAGGGAAGTATGTAGGCCGCGACCGCTTGATCGCTGACCATGATGAAGCGGTCAGTAGAGCCACAGAAGGCTCCGGTAAGCGAGCCGTAGATTTCGCTGTCGGCAACCGTATAGTCGAGTTTGCCGAGCGTGAGGCCGGTCTTGCCGTTCTTCAGGAGAACATCCTTCGACGCCGACTCATCCCAATCGAGATTGGGAAATTCGACCTCCCATGCCCCGTTGGGAGAGCGCACGGAGGACCAGCCAAACTGTGCCATGACGCGGCCGGTCTTGAGATCGACGACCTTGCGGCCGGTGCGATTGTTTTCGAACTCTACCTCGCCATCCTCAGTCACGCCGCCGCCCATACCTCCGCCGGCGGCGATGTACTCACTGGTTCGGGTGGCGACGAGGGTCTTCGCGGGCCAGTCGTATACGGCGACGGTCATCGGGGTCCGGGAGTCGGTCTCGGAGTAGTTCGAGACCAGGCGTCCGTCGCCGGAGATCCCAGGGTCTACATCCGAATCGGGCGGATACCAGGAATCAGGAATGGTCTGGAGCTGCCCGGTTTCGGTATCGAGCAGAAAGAGATGGGGGTGCTCGGTGGATACGCTGGTGGAGACGATGGCCGCTCTTCCGTCGGAGGTAAGGGAGAGAACGTCCGTGTCCGGCTGAAGATTGACGATGTGGGCCACGGCGCCGGTTTGGGCGGCGTAGGTGACGGCCCGGAGATGCTCGAGCTGGCCGGCCACGCTGGAACTGAGGCCAATCACATGCAGGAGGCTCCCATCGCGGCTGAATCGCAGAGAAAGATTTCCATTCGCAGTCACATGGGTATCTTGCGCGGTGGCGGCGGGCTGAGCGAAGGCGACCGCTGAAGACACCAGCAATGAAAGAACCAATACAACGATTTGCGAGCGGAGTCTCATGGGATGGACTGAATCAGACGCAAGATGCCGGGGATGTTCCAGCATTGAAGCCGCTGGATTCCTCCGCCGGTTTGGAACGGCAAAGAAAGGGGGGGACAAATTGTCCCCCTTCGAAGGCATCGGCCAGCGATGGATCGCGGCGGCGCAACTTCTTTAGATAGTCCGAAGGGTTCGCCGAATCCGTCAGCGCGGAAACGATATCGACGAGTACAAACCACCATTCGTCGTTGTGGAAGAGGCGGCGAACCTGCCGCTCTTCGAATAGGGCCATGTTGCTCAACGAGGCCTCCTTCGCTGCCTTGAGAATGGCCCAATTCTAGCTGAATGGGAAGGATACAGTGTCGCCGTGATTCAGTCGCTGCAGAGTTCCTGGGCGAAGGTGTCGCGGTGGGTGAGGATGAGGCGGTCGACGTTGGCGAGCAGCAGTGCGTAGGCTGCGACCGCGATGGCGGCGAGCGGCGCGAAGATGACGACGGCCAGCCAGGGATTGTGGAAGTGGCGGCAGATGAGTGTGACCGGGACCTGGAGCAGAATGCTTCCGAAGAGGATGGCGAGCACCAGCAGGCCGCTGGTCTTGCCGGCCGTGGGGCTGCGCATGCGGCGCGCCTGGGCGAGGGTGATCTTGCGCGGCGCCTGGATAGAGCGCAGGGTGCCGAGAGTGAGGTTGGCGAAGAGCATGAAGATGACCCACAAGAAGGTGGAGATCTGCGTGGAGAGTGGGATGGGAACGGTGGCCACCGCCGCGACTACGCACCAGGCAAGGACAGCTTCGGCGCCGAGCAGCGCCAGGCCGGCGATGTTCTTGGCGAGGATGACGTCGCGCAGGCGGACGGGCGCGAGCAGGTAGAGTTGCACGCCGGCGCCGTCGGCGCCGAAGATGTTGTAGAGCGCGGCCAGCAGCCCGAGCATGGAGTAGCCGATTGCGCCGGTCAGCAGGTACGACGGATGGCGCGCGAGCATTCCCTTGGCGAAGAGGAAGACGAAGACCAGCGGGGTGAGCATGGCGATGATCTGGTTGCTGTTGCCGCGGAGGTAAACCCACTCCTTGCGCAGGCAGGCGGCGACGCTGGGGGAAAGCAGTTGTTGGTTGTTAGTTGCTAGTTGTCGGTCGAAGACGCCGGCTGGGGTGGGTGTGGGCGGCCGCGGGTGCGTGCGCGGAGCGGCGATGACGGCGGCAGTGCGGGGCGCGCCTTCGCTGATGTACTCGCCGAGAAATTGCTTGTGCAGGCGGAAGGCGAAGGCGGCGAGGAAGAGCGCGGTCCAGGCGAGCAGCGCGGCGAACTGCACCAACCGCGCGAGCGGATGTCCGGGGAGGATGGCGCCGGTGGCGAAGCCGGGCGGCAGCCAGTTGAGGAAGGGGTGCGTTCCGCTAAGGAAATTCAGCCAACTGTTGGCCCTTGCGCTGGGATGTCCGGTGGGATGGCGGAATTTGAGGGGGCGGTGGAAGTTGAGGAACTGGAAGCTGACGAAGACGAGCGCCATCAGTGCGGTGAAGATCTCGCGGGCGCGGCGGGTGGAGAGCCAGCGTTCCATCCAGACGGCGATCATGCGCGAGAAGAAGATGTTCAGCGCGGCGTAGATGGCGAGGACGAAAAAGGCGGCGGGGGCGAGTGAGGAGTCGGCGATGGCGATTCCGAGGGCCGCGGCGAAGAGCGCGAGGCAGCCGACCATGGTGCTGGGCGTGAGCAGCCCCAGCAGCAGGCGCAGGACCAGGTAGCGGGGGAAGCGCAGAGGAAAGCGCAACAGCGAGGCGGGGTCGAAGGTGGAGAGCGTGGCCGCCATGCCGGCTCCGTTGACGCTGATGAACTGCCACAGGATGGCGATGCCGGCGAGCAGCGGGATGAGCCTCTCCGGATGGTGATGGGCGATGGCCCGCCAGGCGAGAAAGCCGGCGCCGGCCGCGGGTCCGATGACCCAGAACGCGAGGATAGGCCAGAGGAACATCCGCAGCAGGATGGAGAGGATAAATCCGGCGGTCTTGCCGGAGGCGGCCTGGCGACGGAAGCCGTTGGCGAACATGCGCCAGCGCAGCCACGCGATGGCGACGAGCTGCGTAGTGGCGGGAATGTCGCGAACGGGCGCGGATGCGGTGCGGTCGTCTAGCTGAGCCACGAGAGCTCCTGCTCGGGCGGCGTGGCGGCGAGGTTGCCGGTGCGATCGGTGCCGACGATTTCGAGGAAGATCTGCTCCAGGGTGAGGGGCGCGCTTCCGGAGCTCGCTACGCCCGCGCGCAGCTGTTCAATGGAGCCCTGGGCGACGAGCTGGCCGCGGTGGATGATGCCGATGTGCGTGCACAAGCGTTCGACGATCTCGAGCACGTGCGAGGTGAGGAAGATGGTGGCGCCGCGCGCGATCATGCGCTGCAACATCTGCTTCAGCGTGCCGGCGGCGATGGCGTCGACGCCTTCGAAGGGCTCGTCGAGGAAGAGGACCTTGGGGCCGTGGATGACGGCGGCGGCGAGCGCGAGCTTTTTCTGCATGCCGTGGGAGAAGTCGGTGACCAGCTTTTTCTGGTCTGCGGAATCGGCGAGGTTCATGAATTCGAGGAGTTCTTCCGTCCGCTGCAGCGTGGTCGCCTGGTCGAGGCCGTACATGCGGCCAACGAAGCGGAGGTACTCGCCGGCGGTGAGGCGGCCGAACAGCGCCATGCCTTCGGGCACGACGCCGATCTGGCGCTTGAGCTCGGCGGAGTTCTGCGTCAGGTCCGCGCCGAGGACGCGGATGGTGCCCGAGGTGGGCGCGAGCAGGCCGGTGAGCATTTTGATGGTGGTGGACTTGCCCGCGCCGTTGGGGCCGAGGAAGCCGAAGAACTGCCCGGCTTCCACGGTGAGGTTCACTTGGTCGACGGCGGTGAAGTCGCCGAAGCGACGGGTGAGGGAGGTGGTCTCGATGGCTGGCGGCATGGGTTATGCAACATTCTAGGGGGGAACCGGGCGCGCGTCGATTAATAAGTGGAGGAGAACTTGGGGGATCGGCGAATTGGCGTGAGGCGCGAAGGGTTCAATTCGCATAAACGAAGCGGAAGGTGCTGAGTTGTATGCGGGCTGACCCTTAATAATCATTGCTATGCCGGAGGGGGCAAAGGACAATAGCGATACTTTTTCGAAATCTGGACTTGGAGGGCACGGCTATGCCATCTACTCAGGATTTTGATTTTGAGAACCTGTACGGGGTCACGCAGGAACGGGCCCTTAACTTCTGGGCGTCGCATCTGCAGGATGAGATGGGGAGTTCGCGGTGGGCGCAGATTCGCGACTCCACGGGCGTGTATCTGGCGAGCGTGCTGGGACATTTCAGCCTGCAGTCGGTGGATCGGCTGGCGGTGCTCTCTCCGGAGTACAGCGTTGGCGAAACGGAGTTCCGGCAGTTTGCGGACCTGACCCAGATCGCTGAGATGATGATGCAACAACTGGCCAGCGCGAACAATCCGCTATGGATGGAGTCGGCCGGCGCGCATATTCTGCTGTATGCGGGCTTCTTCCAGAGCCAGAACCGGCACCGGCACAACATTGAGTTCTTTGCCACGCTGGGCCGGGACTGCTATCGCATGGCGGCCGTGGGCAAGCGGGAAAAGATGATGCGGCTGATGGCGGCGGAGTTCGGGCAGTATTTGTTCCATCTGGCGAATGTGCAACGCAATCTGCGGGAGAGCCGGTATCTGATCCGGGCGGAGGAGTAGATCAGGCTCCCGCACGCGCCAGATGGCGGGCAGTCCATTTCCATGTGGAGCGGGCGAGCTTCCAGACAAGCAGGCCGAACCAGAAGAGCCATGCAAACAGCATGAACAATGCCGGGAACCCTCCGAGCCACCCTATTGCGGGAATGAACAACAGAACAGCCGCGATTGCGGAGCAGATCGTGATGAACATGCCCGGCTCGCGCCATTTCCGAGGACGCTTGCCTGGAAACGCGCCCAGCAGGAACCACTGAAGCGCGATCAAAAAGAGCAGACCGACATCGACTTCTCTCCGCCTGGCCAGGAATGACGATCCTGGTGTCCAGTCGCCCGCTTTTAATACGCCTGCGAGGGTCCAACGCGCCGGGCAAGGTGCTCGCCAGTCGGTCAGCGCAATGACTGGGAGGTTGGCAAAGATAACCAGCTTCTCCCGGGGCGACAGTTCGTAGGTCATCCAGCAGGGGTTGAACGAGACGACTTCGTTTTTCGGGCCTGAAGCTTGGTTGGGCCCGGTGGGCGTGGTTTCTGTGGCCGTACTGCTGGGGGTTGGTTGTTTGCGTTCGCGTATGGCGGCCGCGTCCCGCATTTCAAGCGACACGATCAACGGCACGGCTACAGCCAGGTTGATTGCAGCCAGCAGGATTCCGCGCCGCCAGTTCATGCTGGCAAGGTTACTCCTGCCGCAGGCGAAGGCCGCACTTTCTTGCGGCAAGGGGATATAACGGAGGCAGGAGCACCCAACATGGAACCAGACATAACGCGGCATAGGTTCGTCGAACCGCGGGAGTGCCTTTACTGGGAGAAGCCGGAGCTGGTGCGCGGAGGGATGAAGGAGCGCTTTGAGCTGATCGAGACGTACGAGGATGACAGCCATCTGCGGCGGTATCTGCTGAAGTGCCGGGAGTGCGGCCAGCTTTATTTCCACGAGTTCTTTGAATGGGTCGATTGGGTGGAAGGCAACGATCCGCAGTATGTCACCTATATTCCCGTAAGCACGATGGAGGAGGCGGCAGGCCTGGCGGCGCTGGACCAGTTCGCCCTGCAAATGGTGTCACCGGCCCTCTATATTAACTTTCCTTCGGACGCGAAAGAGCCCACCGTGTTTTGGCGTGGGAAGGATGTTGCGGGCGCGTGACTGCTCTGGAACGGTTGGCACAACGTTGGCGGCCCCGGAACCTGGTGAGTTCCGGGGCCACACGGAGGCGCTATGCGGCTGAGTCGTCCACGCTGCTGTCGTCGACTGGCGCGACGTCGTCGACAGACGAAGTATCGTCGACAGCGGCAGTATCGTCGACAGCGGCAGTATCGTCGGGAGCGGCTTCCACGGCGGTGTCGTCGGGCACGGGATCGGCTCCTGCTGTGTCGAATGTGCCTTCGTCTCCAAGGCCTTCGGCGGTTTGCGCTTCGCCGGTGGCGGCGTCGCCGTAGAGGGTCGCGTCGTCGGTCATGCCGGCTGCGGCATAACTGTCGGCGGTCGTGGCGTCCTGGTCGGCGGTTTGCTGGTCCCAGTTGGCCCAGCTCTCGTCCAGTTGCTCGGTGTCGGCCGAGCCGTCGTTGGTCAGTCCTCCGCCGCTTGCGTCCGCGCCCGAGGCGGCGGCGGAAGCAGCGGAGGCGTCGTCGGTCGCGGCTGCGTAATCTCCAGAGGCGGCATCGGTCGCTTCCTGCGCCTGGTCGGTGGCCGCAGTCTGCTGGTCAGTCGCCGCGGTTTGGAGATCGCCGGAGTCGGGACCGGTGAGGTCTCCGGTGTCGCCGGCGGCAGTTGCCGCGGCTTCCGCCTGGCTTTGATAGTCGGCGGCGGTCGCGTAGTCGCCGTCAGAGACGGCTTGCTGGGCCTCGTCCTGCAGGTTGGTGACGTTGTCAGTGGGGTCAATGGTGGGGTCGTCTGGCATGGGTATACCTCTCTTGGGCTATGATTGCGAACCGGCATGTGCCGGCGCGGGGACGGATGGTTTTTGGCGCAACGTGATGACATTTTGACATTGCGGACAGCGGACGTTCAGTGACGTCTTGCCCCGCAGGACGGCAAGCGGAACCCGCATGGCGTTCTGGCACTTGGTGCAAACGACGCGGATGGAGTCTTGCGGAGCGGGCGGCTGACCGGGGCCGGAAGCAGATGGACGTGGAGCAGGCTTGGCGGGCACCGGCTTGGGCGGAGGCTTGAGCAAGTCGGAAAGCTGCTTCCGGGCCGGCTGGATCTTTTCGCTCCATTGCATGAGGTTGGGCTCTTTTGCCGCCAGACCGAGGAACCGCAGGCGACGCGCGGTGTACATCGTCGACGACATGGTCATTTCGGAGATGTGCGTCAAATTATCGGCGCTGGCATCCTCCTGCTTCATCCATTCTTCGATGTTGACCTGCTTCATCAGCGGGGCGGAGCGGATGGACCAGGTGAGCAGAACGCGGCGCGCGAGCGCCTCGTCTCCGACGGCGAGCAAACCGGCGCGGTCGGCGGTGACCTCGGATTGGCGCGACCATGCCATGAGCGGCATTTCGAGAGCGCCCCCAATCAGTTTGGTGGGACTGATGGCGTTGAGGATTCCTCCCGCCAGCACGCCGGTGTGCCCGCTCAGATCGCCGGCGACGAAACGGATCACCGTCTTCCACAGGGCGTGGCCGGCGCGGCAGTGTCCCATCTCGCGAGCCAGCACGAAGAGCAGATCGTCGTCATGGAAGTTGGTGAGGATGGAGGTGCCCAGCACGATGAATGAGCTGTTGTCGGAGCCGAAGGTATAGGTGTTCCACATGCTGTCGCCCGAGACATACACTTCGGGCATATACGACACGCCCAGAAGCCGCGCAGCGAGCACCGCAAGCTTCCACACATTGGGCAACTGATTCGGACCGAGGAGAATGCCGTTGTAGGTGGCTTCGATCCACGGACGGCCCACTTTGTCGGAGGCGGTGCGCGCGATGGCGCTGAGCGAGGACATATTGTGCAAGGTGTTCATCGCCTGCCCGTCCTGCGCCCACAGGAAGACGGTGCGATCGAGCACGTATCCGGGATACAAGGGACGCACCCATCCACATTCCGTGCAGACAACCTCCGTGGGATCCAGATGGACTCCGCCTCCGCCGCAGGTTTTACAGACGCGCGCCGGCTGCGTGAAAGAAAAATTCGACAGTGCGGAGGTCGCAGCGACCGACACGGATGGCGAGCTGGCTGCAATTGGCGGCGATACGGATGTTGCGGGCTGTGATGGCGATGCCGCGGGCTGTGATGGTGATGTCGCGGGCTGTGATGGCGATGCCGCGGGCTGATAGAGCGGTGCCGCAGGCGGGATTGGGACCACCAGCGGAGTCCCGCACACGGTGCAGAATCCCGCACCCGGTGGGCCGGGCCCGTGTCCTTTCGGGCAGATGAGCGTTAGAGCGGCGGTGGTGTCCACGGTGCTTCCCATTCCGGTCACACTCCAGACCTGCGCTGGCTTTCCAGCTCAATTAGCGCGAGCTTGAATGATACAGCCAAGCAAGAGTCCACGCTGCCAGTTCATGGCAGTAAGGCTACTCCGTGCGGCCAATTTCGGCGAAAAGTTGGTGGCCCCGGAACTCGGCGAGGAGTCTCGGGACCACGTCCCATGCAGGCGGCCCTATTATTTCTTCTGGCAAAAAGCGACTTCATTCCCACTTGAGTTGCGGAAGCTCACTGTGGGCCGGCCCTGCGGCGAGTGGTATATGGAATAGAATCCCTGGGGCATCACACCGTCGAGGGAACCGCCTTTGAATGTGATCCGCTGTGATCCGGCGTCGAAGGAAAAGGTGCCAGATCCGCCGTTGGCGCCTGCATATTGGTGAGTGCCGGTGATGCTGAAGTTGAGCATGAAGTTTGCCCGGCCGCTCGACCAGCACTCGTAGACACCTTGAGGAACGGATCCGCCGGCACTGTCGCCCTGCGTTGCAGCGGGCCGAGTGGCTGGCGTCGCCATCGCAGGATTCATCGCCTGCTGCGGCCTCGCTTGAGGTGCAGATGTGCCCTGGGCAGGAGCCCTGATGTGATCCGAAGCGCCCACGTCAAGCTCCGCGGGGCCGGTCTCGTATCCCATATCGCATCTCAGGTGATAGAGCCCGATGGTGGCCCCATTCCCTTTCACATTCAACACAATGCAGGTGTGGTAGCCATTTTGCTCGCCGTAAGGCGCTGCCTCGACATGTGCGCCAATCGGAAACCGCTTCGCCCAGCGGTCGGCCATCACCGCCGCTGCCTGCCCGCTGTCGGGGCGCACGCGATTGGACGAGACACCATAGTCGGAGGTTGTTCCGTCGATGTTGGTGCACTTGACCATGTAGTTCGGAGCGCCCCGGGTAACGACGCAGGGATACCAGTCATTGCCGAACGGAACGGCCTCCACGTGGTCCCCGATCCTGAATCCCTGCGCCATCACCGGGGAAACACTGAATGAACCGAAGGCCAGAAGCGCCAAAAAGACGCCGATCTTTCTCATGTCATTCTCCTCAAGCTGAAAAGCACCGCCGATGTACTGTCGCGGCAATGCCTGTTCTCCGAGTTGAAGCTGCCTCGGCTAGGCTCGAAGTCAGCGAATCAGCTCGTCGAGCCGGCTCACATCCAAACCGGCCTGCTGATAATACTTCCGGCACAGTTCCAGCAAGCTGAAACCATCCTCGTATGCGGCAAAGGCACCGTCCTCCGGCTTGTCCAGATAGATCAGGCCTCCGCTCACAACAAAGAGCGCCACCATCGGCTCCGGCGAATCCTCGGTGATCACCAGCGTGTGCGCCTCGCCCGCCGGTTCGTAGATGAAGGTCCCCGGCTTTGCCACCCAGTCATGCTCCAGGTATCGCCAGTGGCCGCGCAGAGTATAGCCGTGAACCGTGCCAACATGGTAGTGGGTCCCAATCCGCGAGCCCGGCAGACCCTTCAGCACCACGCTGAACCCTCCCGTAGTCACGTTGAAGTGACAGGGCTGAAACCAGACGCCGTCCGCGTACGGGACCCACAGCCGGTCATCCTCCAGGTCAATGTTGCTGATGAAGTGTTCGCGGCTCCGCTGGTCGGGGTTGAGGCCGTCGGTGAAGCTGGAGAATGTCGCAATCGGCATGTCTTCCTTTTCAGACCGGAACTTAGATTTTTGCCCTGCCGGGGTGGCGGCAAGTATACACAGTGTTCGATTCCGGCCAAATCGTGCCGAAGTAATTCCCCTAAAGTCTCAACCGGTCGGTGCAACACCATCTGATATGGATTCATTTTCTAAGGTGGTGTTTATGGCACAAGGAAAACGGGACAGGCTTTCCACGGAGCAGAGGATCGACATGTGGCGCCGCTGGAAGGCG
>Ga0224555_1003897_pt1 | contig 14504 bp, 11 predicted proteins | sample 714S23034metaG_FD_180687 | JGI IMG/M metagenome (GOLD analysis project Ga0224555, IMG submission 180687) | Peat soil microbial communities from Stordalen Mire, Sweden - 717 S2 30-34 | ecosystem: Environmental > Terrestrial > Soil > Wetlands > Peat | place: Sweden: Norrbotten County, Stordalen...
CACAGTCTCACTGCTTCGCCATAATCCCGTCCTCGACACGCTGGAGTTCTGTCTCATTCTGCTGGTTGCGTCGATTCCAGTCGCGATGCCGACGGTGCTCTCTGTAACGATGGCGGTCGGTGCGCGTCTGCTGGCGAAGAGTAAGGCAATCGTTACCAGGCTTTCGGCAATCGAGGAGTTGGCTGGCGTCGACGTTCTTTGTTCGGACAAGACAGGCACCCTGACCCAGAACAAGTTGACTCTGGGCGATCCGTTTACAGTGAACAACATCCCAGCCGACCAGGTAATTATGTGGGCGGCGCTCGCGTCGCGTGCTGAAGACAAAGACACGATTGATCTTGCGGTGATCGGCGGGGTGAAGGATGCGAATGCGTTAAAGGGCTTCCAGGTGGTGCACTTCCAACCCTTCGACCCAGTGCACAAGCGCACTGAAGCGACCGTAAAGGGCGGTGATGGCAAACAGTTCTTCGTGTCCAAGGGAGCGCCCCAGGTCATCCTGCAGATGTCGAAAAATGCCGATGCAGTGAAGCCCGAAGTCGAAAAGGCCGTGAATGAGTTCGCCGGGCGCGGCTTCCGCTCACTTGGCGTCTGCCGAGCGGATGAGGCAGGCAACTGGCAGTTTGCCGGCGTCATCCCCATGTTCGATCCGCCGCGCGAGCAGGCGAAGGCAACCATCGCAAGCGCCAGGCAGATGGGGCTAAACGTCAAGATGGTCACGGGCGATCAGACCGCCATCGCTCGCGAGACCAGCAAGCAACTCGGCCTGGGGACCAACATCGTCGATGCCAGCACCCTGGGCGACACCAAGCAGCAGGCCGGCTCGCAGGTCATAGATGCAATCGAAAACGCGGATGGCTTCGCCGAAGTCTTTCCGGAACACAAATACTTCATCATTGAGGCGCTCCAGAAGAGCGGTCACATCGTCGGTATGACGGGAGACGGCGTGAACGATGCGCCCGCGTTGAAGAAGGCGGACTGTGGCATTGCTGTCTCGGGCGCAACCGACGCAGCACGTGCGGCAGCGTCCATCGTCTTACTCGCTCCAGGGCTCTCGGTCATCATCGATGCCATTAAAGAGAGCCGCAAGATATTCCAGCGCATGAACAGTTACGCCATGTATCGCATCGCGGAGACGCTCCGCGTAGTGCTGTTCATGACGGTGGCCATCCTGGTCTTCAACTTCTACCCCGTGACTGCAGTAATGATCGTAATGATTGCCTTGCTCAACGATGGAGCAATTCTTTCGATCGCATACGACAACGTCCGATACAGTAACAAGCCCGAAGCATGGAACATGCGGCGCGTGCTGGGCGTCTCGACAGTGCTGGGAGTCAACGGGGTCATCGCTGCGTTCCTTTTGTTCTGGCTCGGCGAACGCGTCTTCCATCTCGACCGCGCGCACGTTCAGACCCTGATGTATCTGAAGCTTTCGGTGGCAGGCCATCTCACGATCTTCCTGACGCGCACGCGCGGGCCTTTCTGGACGATCAAGCCTGCGAAGATCCTTTGGATTGCGGTGCTCGGCACACAGATAGTTGCAACCCTTATCGCGGTCTATGGCTTGTTCATGACGCCGTTGGGTTGGGAGTTCGCTGGCCTTGTCTGGGGATATGCGATTCTCTGGGCGCTGTTCACCGACCGCATCAAACTTCTAGCCTACCGGGTCTTGGACCATGTCAAGGCGGACGAGGCAAAGCCGGAAGACAAGGCCGACGAGGCAAAGCCTGAGGCCAAGGCCGACGTAGCGAAGCCGGACGTCAAAGCAGACGAGCCAAAGCCAGAGGCCAAGGCTGACCAGCCAAAGCCTGAGGCCAAGGCCGAGCCGAAGCCAGAGGACAAAGCTGACGCAGCGAAGGCTGAGGACAAAGCAGACGCCGCGAAGCCTGAGGCCAAGGCTGACGCAGCGAAGCCGGACGACAAAGCAGACGCAGCGAAGCCTGAGGCCAAAGCTGACGAGCCGAAGCCTGAGGACAAAGCAGACGCAGCAAAGCCGGAGGACAAAGACAAGGCGCCATCCGATGTGACGCCGCAGCTCGTCAAACGAGTCCATGAACTTTACGAGGAATTGGGGCGTGAGGATGTTCAAACTGTTCAGGACTGGGAGAAAGCTAATCCGGCGACCGGAAAAACAAAATCCCAGAAATAAACAGACAGGGACAGTGAGGCTTACATGACCGGAAAATCGAAAATCACAATCAGTTCAGAGGATTTCCGTGTGAATCCCGGTTCGGAGTTCAAGCTGAGCGATAGGCCGACGGATGTAAAGCCCATCTGCAAGTCGAAGAAGCAGTACAAAAGACTTCTCGACGAACATGTGGAGGCACTCAGCGATCTGCAGCATCTGCACTATTGCTTCAAATCGCTATGCGCTCCTGCTTATCTTTCAGGGGATGGACGCCGCGGGTAGCCGTCTTCTTCATCGGCGCGGCTTGGTTCATTTATGTGGCGAGTGTCGACCTGTCGCTGGTGCCTAACAAGCACCCGCATTCCGTTCCCATTGGCCAAGTAGCGGAGCTATCCGGATATTCACTCTCTCATAAGACTCGCAGAGAGGGCGGCGTGAGCTTTAACAGAAGGGTTCGGTGCCACCCAGACGGCGGCGATAGAGCGACGAGAGATTCAATGATCGAGATGATTTTGTATCCGCTTCGATTTGAACCGATTTATCAATACCGACTTTGGGGCGGCCGGCGGTTGGCCTCACTGCTCGCCACGCCGCTGCCGAACGACGGCCCGATAGGCGAAGCGTGGGTCCTCAGCGACCGCGACGACCATCCGAGCAAGATTGCCAATGGACCGCTCCAGGGGCAGACCATCGGCCGGGTAATGGAGCAGTCGCAGGAACAATTGATGGGAAAGCTGGCCCGGCGTTTCCAACGATTCCCCTTGCTGCTGAAGTTTCTCGACGCGCATGAGATGCTCTCCGTCCAGGTGCATCCCGGATATGCGCGCGCAAACCCGCCAGCGGCAGACGGGACCGCAAAGACCGAAGCGTGGGTCGTCCTCGAATCGGGGAAAGAAAGCTGTATCTATGCGGGCTTGAAACCTGGCACAACTGCGGACGTTCTTCGGCAGTCGGTCGCGAGCGGAACGTTGGCAGACCATCTCGTATCGATCGCGCCGAAGCCTGGCGACGGCGTCTTCATCCCGGCCGGGACGGTCCACTCTCTGGGCGGCGACGTGGTGGTGTTCGAGGTCCAGCAGAACAGCGACACGACATTCCGCCTGTACGACTGGGGTCATGTCGACACGAAGACGGGCCGGCCGCGGGAACTCGAGGTCGATCAGGCGCTTGCCTGCATTGATTTTGTAGATGGCGCGGCCGGTCTGGTGACGCCGACGGTAGAAGCGGCTGCATCTGGAGAGCGCGAGCGACTCTTTGACTGCAACGCATTCCGGTTGTGGCGCCTGCACGGAGAATCGCCGTTTGCGGTTGGAGCCGCGGATGTACCGCGCGTACTGGTATGCACTGAGGGCACGGGACAGATCGAGCACGGTGGCCAGACGTATGCTGTCCGCAAAGGCGAGGGATGGCTCTTGCCTGCGGTAGTGGGCTCGTGTACTTTTCGCCCGAGCAGCGCAATAGGTTTATTGGAAATCGCAATACCGGAGAAGTCCGAAAGCGGTCGGGCCAATAAGAGTTCAGGGGTGGATAGCGAATGAAAAAGCTGGTTGTTTTCGATCTCGACGGTACGCTTGCCGAAAGTAAATCGTCTCTGGATGCTGAAATGTCGAAGCTGCTGCACGACCTTATCGGTGTCGTCAAAGTGGCGGTGATTTCCGGGGGTGATTGGCCACAGTTTGAAAAACAAGTGCTCTCCCATCTCCCCCATGACCAAGGCCTCGCGAATCTGTCCCTCCTTCCAACGTGTGGCACCAAGTTCTTTCGGTATTCCGGACACTGGAAGAAGATCTATTCGGAGGATTTCACCGCGGACGAAAAGAAGAAAATCATCGACTCCCTGAACAAGGCATTCCAGACATCTGGCTTCAAAGTCGAAAAGGTCTGGGGAGAGGTCATTCAAGACCGCGGAAGCCAGATTACCCTCTCCGCATTGGGTCAAGAGGCTCCACTGGCGGAAAAGATAAAGTGGGACCCGGACTTCGCGAAGCGGAAGAAGATAAAAGCTATCCTCGACCCTTTGATTCCCGGCTTCTCCGTGCGGCTTGGCGGCGCAACGTCCATCGATGTCACCAAACCGGGCATCGACAAGGCCTACGGGATGCGCAAGCTGCGAGACATCCTGGACATTTCCCTGAAAGAGATGATCTACGTTGGCGATGCTCTGTTTCCGGGAGGCAACGACTATCCTGCGGAACAAGTCGGAGTGATTTCGATTCCGGTTCGGAGGCCTGAAGATACGAAGCGGGTGATCGAAGCGATCATCGCCTGTTTAGGCGGCGATCAACAGGCTGACTTTCAGGCGGGACTTCGATGAGCGGGCTTAAGCTACAGCGCATCGGCATGTTGATGGAACCGGAGCCGGGCAACCCCCAGGAGGTCGAAGGTGTTCTGAATCCGGCTGCTGCTCGCGGCCCGGATGGCCAGCTCTACCTCTTTCCGCGGCTGGTCGCGAAAGGAAATTACTCGCGCATCGGCATTGCGCGGGTGCGGTTCAATGCAGACGGAGACCCGGCAGGCGTCGAGAGGCTTGGCATTGCGCTCGAGCCGGAAGCCGATTATGAGCGGCGCCCGGACGGCGGCGGCGGTTGCGAGGATCCTCGTGTCACCTTCGTGGAACCGCTTCAGCGCTATCTCATGACCTATACAGCGTTTTCAGCCCGGGGCCCGAGGATCGCCATAGCCCTATCGGAAGACCTCTTCCATTGGCAACGTCTGGGGCTCGCGAGCTTTGCTTCATGTAATGGCATCGAATTCGACGACGTGGATGACAAAGACGCCAGTCTCTTCCCTGTCGCCATTCCGAATCCGTCCGGGCACCCAGAGTTGGCCATCCTGCACCGCCCGCTTTTTCCCGGCACGCGCCCGGAGGAAACTGCCTGCCGCCCGGAATCCCGCAAACTGGATCTTGATCGGGAAAGCATCTGGATTTCCTATTGCCCAATGACATTGGAGGGTAGCGGACCCGATCGGCTCGGGCGGTTTACCTCTCATCACCGGCTCGCTACTCCGGTGTCGGCATGGGAGCGACTCAAGATCGGCGGAGGAACTCCGCCCTTCCTGACCCGGCACGGCTGGCTGGTTGTTTACCACGGTGTCAGCGACCTGGCAGAGCCGGGCAGCGAAGAGCATCAACTGTGCTATTCGGCCGGGGTGATGGTGCTCTCAAAGCAGCACCCGCAAGTGATCCTCTATCGCTCGGCGGAGCCGGTGTTGAAGCCAGAGTTGTCGCAGGAACGCAGCGGCACCATCGCCAACGTTGTGTTCCCCACCGGCATCGACCGTCGCGACGATCTGGGCTCACTGGACCGCTTCGATGTCTATTACGGGATGGCCGACAACCGCATTGGCGTGGCGCGCCTTGACTTACCGGATGTGCTACCGAAAGGAGGAGATCCTCCGTTTGTCCCAGGCTTCGACAAGGCGCCGGCAGAGGGGGAACCATGAGGGTTGCGTCGCTCGTACCCCGTTTCGTCCGACCCTCCCAGGCAAATAATCCGGACCACTCCAAGTGGGGGACTCTTTCCAACACGACCGTTGGCATACTGATGGCCACAATCAACGCGTCGATCGTGATGATCTCGCTTCCGGCCATCTTCCGGGGCATCGCCCTCAACCTGCTCGTCCCCACCAACACCGCCTACCTGCTGTGGCTGTTGATGAGCTACATGGTCGTCACCGCGGTCCTCGTAGTGTGGACTTAGGGCGGATCGGGGACATGTTCGGGCGCGCGTGAAGATGTACAACCTCGGCTTTGCCATTTTCACCGTCGGCTCCGTGCGCCGTATCGGCAGTTTGATCACCCGTTTGTTCAAACATTTGACTATGTCATGATCTCCTGACCTCTCTCGACTCCGAGTTTGATGTTGATTCGCCTATTCTCCGACAGCCTTTTCAACCTTGCCGACAAAGTTTTGAACTTTGCCAGCATTTTTCTCAGCTCTGCCATCGGCCTCCAGGTTGGGGCTGCTGGCGAGTTCGCCGGCCTTCTGCTTGATTGCGCCTTTGAGATGCAATATAGCGGAGACACGAACGCCCACGGGTATCAGTATTGTGGGGTCCATTGGTTCTTACCTCTGGACGGTAGGATATCGATTTGATGATGAGGGTTTTTTGGGGGGCGTGAAGTGCCTCGTCGCTGGTCCTTGGTGGCGGCATTAAGCTCGAGACGCAGTAGTTCCGCGCACGCCAACTCATCAAGCGGCCGATCCGCCACCTACCGATGGATTTGCCCCACCTTCATTCAACTCGTCATCCGTCAGCGGCATGACATCTGTAAACGCGAGAACAGCTACGAAATGCAGGAACGCGACACATGCAGCGCGGTTACGTAGGATGAGTTCGTGCCCAAATCGCAGGCCACACCGTTACCGGCAACAACGAGACTCACGTCGCATCATGGCGTGCTGCAGTTTCTTAAGGACCTCGGTCCTGGGTTGATCACGGGAGCCGCAGACGATGATCCGTCAGGCATTTCGACATACTCGGTAGCTGGCGCGTCCTATGGGTACGCAACTCTTTGGACTGCTCTCTTATCTTTTCCGTTAATGGCCGCGATCCAATTAATGTGTGCCCGACTGGGCATGGTGACAGGCTGTGGTCTTGCCAGTGTGATCCGCAGCCGCTACTCGCGCTGGGTCTTATGGTTTGCTTGCGCATTGGTGGTGATTGCTAACGTGTTCAACATCGGAGCCGATCTCGGCGGCATGGCGGATGGGATGCAAATGATCACCGGGGTCCATGCATACATCTGGACTCTGTTTTTCGCAGCTCTCATCATGGGGCTATTACTCTGGACTTCCTACCGCATCATGGCGCGGGTGTTCAAATGGCTAACTCTGGTCCTCTTTGCTTACGTCATCACAGCCTTCCTCGTTCATCCCAACTGGACGTCAATTCTCCGGGCAACCTTCATTCCCCACATCGAATGGACCAAAGGATATCTCGCGGTCCTGGTGGGAATCCTGGGAACCACGATTTCGCCCTACCTGTTCTTTTGGCAAGCTGCGCAGGAGGTCGAGGAAGATCGTGACCATGGCAAGATGACCGTCGCCCAAAGGAAAGGATCGACAAACAAAGAACTCCGAGTTGCAAGAAGAGACGTTATCACCGGCATGGCGCTATCAAACTTGGTGATGTACTTCCTGATCCTGACGACGGCCGCAACTCTGAACGTCCATGGCATGAAGGATATTGAGACAGCAAAGCAAGCCGCCGAAGCTCTGCGTCCGCTTGCAGGCAAAGGGGCATACTGGCTTTTCACCCTGGGATTAGTTGGGACGGGAATGCTCGCGGTTCCCGTTCTGGCGGGCTCCTGCGCCTACGCGATCGCGGAAGGTGCGAGTTGGAAGGCAGCCTCTCTTAACATCAAACCGGGCTTGGCCAGCAAGTTTTACGCCGTGATTGCTGTGTCTATACTCGTGGGACTCGCATTGGATTTTGCCGGACTCAACGCCGTGAAAATGCTGTTTTGGTCGGCGATCCTGAATGGTCTATTGGCCCCACCGCTTGTGATTATGGTCGTTCTGCTGACGAGTGATCGAAAAGTCATGGGAAATCGCAAAAATTCACGCGGCATGCAGGTATTGGGGTGGACCTGCGCCATCCTCATGAGCGCAGCAGCAATAGGCCTACTGATATCCCTGCGATAAGAGCATTGAAGTAGGACCATTGAAACGCATTCTACTTCGGACAAGCGGCAGAGGCCTTCTGCGTCGCAATAACGTGGTCTGATATTGTCAGATGGGTTTTCACGGCTCGGTGCGGCGCTGCCCGACGCCGGGATATCGAAGAGCGCACGGCTCAAACCTCCGCGTAGCCATTTGGGCGTCGGCGCGTAGCGTTCTTCTCGACAGCTTGCACGGAAACCCCCAGGCGAGCTGGCTGGATGCGATCGACGCGGGCTCGAACGAAGGAGCGCGTATAAGACTGCGCTACCCGGTTCCAGACCATCTTGCGGGTGTAAAGGTAAGCGCGTTTGCGCATTGCCTGGCGTTTTGCATCGTTGTCCAGGAGTTCAATTGCCGCAACTGCGATGGCATCCGAGTCCCCAAAGGGGACCAACGCTCCGCGCCCATCATCGAGAAGTTCTGCGGCGTGCCAGTATGGAGTCGAGATGATCGCCTTGCCAGCGCCCATGGCATACGCCAGCGTCCCCGATACAGCCTGTGCCTCGTGGCAGTAAGGCGTGATGTAAATGTCGGCCGAACCCACCAGAGCAGCCATCTCCCTGGGACTGACGAACCGGTTGTGGAAGACCACCTCTCGCTCCACTCCAAGTTCCTTGGCCAGGGCCTGCAACTGTTCCCGGTATCGATCCCCTTCTCGTGCCCGGACTTGGGGGTGTGTGGCCCCTGCAATTACATAGACAACATTGCTGTGATGCGACAAGATGCGCGGCAGGGATTGGATCACGCTCTCGAATCCCTTGTTGGGGGACAACAAGCCGAATGTTAGCAATACAGACTTTCCTCCGAGAGAGAGTGAATCTTTGTAAACATCCGATTCCACAAAGGCCAGGTCGGGGATGCCATGAGGAATCAGGTCGATCTTCTCGCCTGGAATTCCAAATACATTCTGTAGAACCCGAGAAGAGAATTCGCTCATAACAATAAGACGCTCGGAACGTGCGGCGATCTGTTGCATAACGAATTGTTGGTGGATATCTGGCTGGCGAAGAACAGTATGGAGAGTCGTGACCACTGGCATTGTCAGGTGCTGCAGTAACTCAAGAACATGGCTGCCGGCATTCCCTCCAAAAATCCCGTACTCGTGCTGTAAACTCACTAAGTCCACATGACTGGCGTTCAGAAAGTCGGCGGCTGCTCGATAGGAAGAGATGTCGCCCTCTTCAACCTGGAATCGCACCCGTGCAGGGTAGGCGTACGACGATCGCGGGTCGTTGATGGCGACTACCGAAGTTCCACCGGCTCCGTACTCGGCAGCTAAGGCATCGCACAAATCGGTCGTAAAGGTTGCAATTCCACACTGTCGAGGAAGGTGGTTTCCGACAACCGCAACCCGGAGCGGAAGCGACCGGCTGGGCATCAGATGCAAGCGGGATATTGACTCTTTCCCCAATGCCGGAGGCCAAACTTCGCGCCGCACCAAGGCGTTCGGTTGCGAACTTAAAGAGACGTTAGATACAGCCATTCCAGGCTCCTGTCTACAACTTGCGAGCGCAGATGGGCTCGGAGGCAACACTCCAAATGAGTGTCAGCGGCCAAGCGCCCGAATCGTCGCCAGTGCTTCACTCGTAACGAAGGCCGGGCAAAACCAGGGCGGCGTCGATATCCGCCAACGTCTTGCGGGCCGGACCGACGGCGCGAATAGAATTCCCGTCTCCGATTCTTCTTTTTCCATTGCGAACGAGCGGAAGCCACTGGTGAATACGAAGCATCCAACGGAGGAAACACAGATATCCCACAGAAGCGGCCCGAGTCTAAGAATGTGGCGTACTGAACAATTCATCATCGCCTGACCCTACTCCAGATCGGCTTGGGATGGCTGTGCATTATTGCACATTGTCAGAAGACTGGTCTGGACCGAGTGATGAATGAAAGATGTTGGGCGGCGGCAGTGTAGAAGGGGGCTTGCCTTCAGAGAGATGTAGCGTGTCCCCTCAGCGGTTCATCGTCTCTTCAGGAGCCCAGGATCTCATTCAGCAGTTCTTGGAATGATCTGTCTGTCTGGATGATGGATTTTCAGGTATTCGCTCAAGAACTCGACCGCGCTACTCTTTCCCGTTGCATGGCCGATGAGTATGATTTCTTCGGCATGGACAAGGTCCCCGGCTATCTCCTCGTAGTAGGGTCCTCCTCGGGAACATGATCGCTGCCGCCGACAAGACTCTCAAGCAGCTCTTCGTGGCCGTGACGGATCTGTGCATTCATCTTAATGGTTATTTGTTTTGGGTTATTAAGGGGAATGAAGATATTAGAACTGGCCGGACTCGGAAAGTTTAAACCACCATGCGGCGTTCGCGACAACTTCGTTTGCCCTTGGGCTTCCGTCTGACGCTACCCGATAGCCCCGAAAGCCGCCTCCAATCCCACCTGGGGCGTTACCGCTGAGACGAGTTGCGCCGCACCCGCGCCCGCACCGCGGAGAACAGCGCCCCCGCGCCGCCCACCAGCGCCAGCACTACCGTCGGGTTCTCCGGCGAATCCGTGCAATCACTTTTCGGATGGCCCCGGCGCTTGACCCCTCAGGGCCTGGCACCGAGGGTGTTGTTTTTGGTGCCGACGGCAATCGGCGTCACCACTGGAGTGGCTGCACCGATGAGCTCAACCAGACCTCCGTAATAATATCCACTGGCAATCCATACGTCGCCGGAGCCGTCGACCGCGACATTGCCCGCTTTGGACCCACCGCCGGCGATGTAGCCGGTCGAAGGCGAAATCGGCGAGCCGGAGTTGGAGAACTCGGTGACGTCTTCCGCGCTGTGATTAGTCAGGTCGGAAAGCCATATATTGCCGGCTCCATCGATCGCCAAGCCGTCTACGCCGACCAGTCCTCCGCCCGTGTATCCGGTGGATGGAGAGAGGGCGGCGCCGGAGTTCGAAAATTCGCTGAGGCCCCCGGCAAAGAAATTTGCCGCCCATACGTTCCCGGAGTGATCGATCGCAAGGGAGCTGGTGCTACCCTGGTACACGCCCCCGCCGAAGAAGCTGGAGAGCACACCGGTGAGGTTAACCGTGGCGACTCCATATTCCTGGTAGTTGTCGAACGAGGTCCACACGTTGTTGGCGCCGTCGACCGCAGGAGAGGTTGTGCTGTAGTCGGCTCCGGAATAACCGTTCCTGGTTGGTTCTGCCGTTGCCGCCGGGAGGATCACCGCGCCGGAACTCGAGAACTCGGAGATGGTGTAAAGAAAGCTGCTGACCCAAACATTGCCCCCCACATCGAACGCGATGCCGCCGGATTGATCCGGCAGGCCCGGGTAACCGGCCGAGGGCGAGATCAGCCCACCTGAATTGTTGAGTTCGAAGAGGCCGCTGCCGGGATTCTCGCTGCCGATAATCCAAACATTGTCCGAGGCATCGACGGCGAGCGCGCCACCGGCTGCAATGTAACCGGTGGCGGGAGAGATGGGTGCGCCCAGATTGGAGTACTCGCTCAGGAACGCCCCGCTCCCCGACCCGCTATTCACGAACCAGGCATTCCCCAAACCGTCGATAACGAGAGCATCTAACCCAAGTACGCCTGGCGTGCTGATGCTGAGCGAAATAGTGAAGTCGTTGGGCTGCGCCCCCAGCGCGGACCCAAAGGGAGGATCCGCGGTAGAAAGACCGTACAACGCCGCAATATTCGCGCCCGGGTTGTGCGCAATGTTGATCGCCGCGGTTGCTGTGTCGGACGGCATCGTCCCGCTTGACCCTGCGGATTGGGCGTCGTTGAAGAGCGTATAGCAGGCGGTGGGGTTGGTGGGTCCGGTGAGTGCGCCGCTTGAATTGATGCAACTGGCGAGAATGTTGGCCAGCGTGTTGATTTCAGCCTGCGGAACCGTGCCGTTCCCTGCCGGCGTGGTCGCCAGGGCGGCTCCGGTGGAGATTCCGGCGAGGTTGGTGGCGTTCGCGAACGCATTGGCGATGCCGATCTGCGCCAGCGCCGTGCCGGAGGACGAGACATCGGTCGCGTCGGTGGCGAAGCCGGCGAAGGCGTAGGCAGCAGCGACGGTCGAAACTTCATTCACCGCGATAAATGGAGTGCTGCTCAGGAAGTTACCCGAGCTCGGACAGTTGCCCAGCGCCGCAAGCAGCCCCGCCGCGGAGTTTGCGATGCCACCCTGGGATCCGCCAAGTGAGTAAAGGTAAACCTGGGTGTTGGGAGTGCAGCTATAGTCGCCGGAGATGGTGAAGCTTCCATCGGCGGCCGTCGGCACATAGGCCCCAAGGGAGCTGGCGTATCCGGTGGACGTTGCCCTCAGCAGTGAGACCGACGGCTGGCCGTAGCCGGTGGTGTTTGCCGCCAGCAGGTAGACCTCGGCCCCCACAATAGGTTGCTGGCCGCCATGCACGCTGCCATGGATCGCAAGCCCGGCGTCCGCGGTGAGAGCTGAGGTTGAGCTGAGGGAGCAACCGGTCAGCGTGAGGGGAAGCAGGCACGCGAGCGGCAGCCATGGGAAAGAGAAGCAAAGACGCATAGACTGGAATCTCCTTTTTCTGCGCCGATACGCTGGAATTGTACCCCTCCTGAGGGGTTTTGCGCGACCAAAGCTGCATTTGCAGTTGCGAACACAGAGCGATTCCGTGCCGCCCTGGACTCGAACACGTAATCGAGATCGTTCCTCGTCGATTTCTCAGACACTCTTTCCTCCTCCTTTATCCTCAGCGACTCGAATTACCGGCCTCGCGATCATCGTTAGTTTGCCGGAAGGGGAAACAGCGCGATCCGTCGCAACATTGCTGCGAATCGCCCGCGTGTCAGGTGCCCTTCGGCCAGCATCAGCCAGTAGTACCGTGCATGCTTTACCAGCCGTCCTCCCGTCTTCACCAGCCTCTGCTGAAGGCTGGTAAGCGACCACTTTCCGATTTCCTTTGGCAGCACCAGCCGCCGCCACAGGTTTCCCAGGTTGTACGCGAGAATGCTGAGCCACAGCCGAACCTCATTGCCGCGAAACCGGTGGCAGCTCAGCCGTGTCATCTTCACCGCCTGCTTGCCCTCCTTGATCCATTGCTCTGCCTTGCCGCGCTGGTTATAGAAATGGATAACCTTCCGGTTTCTGAGCTGCGTGTTGGTCACGATGAAGCCCACCCGAGGGAACAGTTCCCCGGCATGAAACTCCACCTTGGCAACCACCCTCCGCGCCGTCATCCAACTGGCTGCCCGGTAAAGAAAGCCCTTGTACCACACGACTGGTTTATACGCCGGACGGCCTACCGGTCGAGTCAGCAACTCTGCAATATCCCTCATCAGGCAGTCGTTGGCCGGAATTCGGATCGCGTACTTCGCCCCACGCTCTTCCAGTGCTTCGTAGATGTCCGGTTTCGCAAAGGCCGCGTCGGCCCGGAACCAGACTTCCTTGCCCAGCTTCTGTTGCCGTTCGATCTCTGGTAGCAAAAGCTGCTCCCAGCCATCGGCACTGTGAACGTTGCCTGGCCGCAGTCTTGCGGCAACACAGTCGCCCGCACTGTTGAACAGCAGCAGCGGGTGATAGCAGGTGGATTCATAGTGTTTGTTGTAGGCACTCTGTTCCTGTTCTCCGTAGACCGGGATCTCGGTCGAGTCCATGTCCAGCACCGCCCGCCATGTCCACTCCTGTCGTTCGACCTTTGCAATTAGTCCCCGGTTCATCGCCGCCAGACCGCGCAGGTTCACAGCTTGCGTCAGCACCTCGGTCTCAAACCAATGCAGCCGGGAGGGAAGCGCCGCGCCGCGATCCCGGATCTTCTCCGAGCCAATCAAGCGGAAGGTCGGGTCCTGGGAAAGGCGCTCCGCGTCGTTGAGATCTTCATAACCGGCCAGGCGGCTGTAGATCGACTGGCGCAACAGATCCGGCAGAGGCAATTGCGTATTCCTGCCACGACGGGCATCGGTTAGATTATCGGAGATCAATTCGCTCAGCCCGAGACGTTCATCCAGCTCTCGAACCACCAACAAGCCAGCGTCGGACGTGACTCGTGATCCCTGGAAATCAACCTTCAGGGAGGAGTTGAAGGAGAAGTGGAAAGGCCGGTTTTGGTTCTCACCCATTGGGTTCATACCTCCGGGGCGTCTTCACCACGTTCGCACACTCATAAACATTGACGATTATCACGCTCCGAGGTTTCAGAATTATGAATCAAAAAGGAAATGCGGGCTTAAGAGCATTTCACCGGCCAAGGAGATATGCTGTTCCGGTTTGCTCATCGCGCACCTGTGCTCGGCGTCCTGGTTAGTTCCCGAGCTACGCTGTGCGTGAGTTTCGCGGTCTTTCTCATCGATCCGACGGCGCGCACGAGGAGGCGACTCCCTCAGGCAAGCCCAAAGGAGCGGGACGGAGTTGTTCCTCGACCCGCTCCTTCCCGGGCTTAGGCAGTCGTAAGCCTACCGCTCTTGGATGCGATGCAAGCCAATAGATCGTTCCATGATTTGGCGAACGATGCGACGCCTTCTCCGAGCAACTGGGCGGCGACGGCGTCCGTGTCAATACCAGCCTTCGCGAATTCCGCGAGTATTTTGTCGGTATCCTCGGGTAGAGCTTCGCCGAATTCTTCATGCGCGGCAAGGGCTTTCAAGGTGGACTCGGGCATCGTGTTAACCGTGAAAGGCAAGGCGAGCGCCTCGACGTAAAGGATGTTCGAGGCTTTCGGGTCCTTGGTTCCAGTGCTGGCCCATAGAAGCCGCTGGGACCGCGCGCCGGCATTCAAGATGCGCCGCGACCGCGGCGAGTCAAGCAGAA
>Ga0224555_1003898_pt1 | contig 14499 bp, 13 predicted proteins | sample 714S23034metaG_FD_180687 | JGI IMG/M metagenome (GOLD analysis project Ga0224555, IMG submission 180687) | Peat soil microbial communities from Stordalen Mire, Sweden - 717 S2 30-34 | ecosystem: Environmental > Terrestrial > Soil > Wetlands > Peat | place: Sweden: Norrbotten County, Stordalen...
AGAAGGCTTGCCTGGGCTTCAATTGGACGATTCTTCGCCCTACCCCTGCCGTTGCCAGAAATGCGGCGAGGTCAAAGGTCATGCTTCTCACCACAGAAATCTGAACGACTCGTCCCCGATGCGGTCTTCACGGGAGCGGTTCGGAAGGGTACGCGGCCGCTTCAGATTTGAAGTGGCCGGGATTGCCAGGTCGCCTTCCCGTGTGTGCAAAATTATACATCTTGCCGTCTTCGTTGGGGCGGATAGCTTTGCCTTCGGGTGCGCCCTGATAGTGCATTGCTGAGGAGACAAACGGCGGAATGGTCAGAATTGCACATTCTTATTGGCCAAAACGCGCGAAAAGCGGAAATGGGCGAAAATGAGGAAGCTTTGAGCAGCCGATTAAGATTGGTCCTCTTAAGTCGCTCAGCGTTTACCGATCAGTTCGCCCCCTCCGGGATCGTAGCCGGACATCAATCGCCATCGACAGGTCCTTGGCGAGCACTGAGGAACGAAGTTCCCGCAATACATTTCGGCAACTTCGATTGCCGCAGGCTTCAAACTGACCGACCACGGGGTTCTTCGCTCGCGTCTTCGAGGAGGCGGACCACGCGGGCGATGGGGAGGCCCATGACGTTGAAGTAGTCGCCGTCGATGCGGGGGACCCAGCGGGCGGCGTAGCCCTGGATGCCGTAGGCCCCGGCCTTGTCCAGCGGCTCGGGGGTGGCGCAATAGAGGTCGAGTTCGGACGCGGGGATGGCGGAGAAGGTGACTTCGGTGGTTTCAACGGTGCTGGCCACGCCCGCGCGCGTCGCGACGGCTACCCCGGTAAGCACCTGGTGCACGCGGCCGGAGAGGCGGAGGAGGATGCGCTTCGCGTGGGCGGCGTCGTTGGGCTTGGCGAGGATTTCGTTGTCGAGGACGACGGTGGTGTCGGCGCCGAGGACGAGCAGCGGGGCTTCGTTCGACCCCACCCGCGACGATGAAGCGGCGCTGGATGGGGCGCCCGTATGTTTTGTGAAGACCGCCGTTGCCTTCTCTTCCGCCAGGCGGCGCACGTATGCTTCCGGCGTTTCTCCTGCGCGAACCGACTCATCCACATCCGCCGCTTCCACGCTGAACGCATACCCTGCCTGAGCGAGCAGTTCCCGGCGGCGCGGCGAGGCGGAGGCGAGGATGAGACGGACGTTTGGTGTTGCCTGCACATTGACCTCAGGGGCTGAAGCCCCTTCTCTTTCGGTGGCAATTTTATGGCACGGATACCCAAGGCTAAAGCCTTGGGCTACCAGCCGTGCCCTTAAGCAAGACATTGGTCTTGGCTAGCGAAAGGCCCGGGGCTAAAGCCCGTCAATTCATTGACGCTATTCATGGGGCTAAAGCCCCATGCCAATCCGAAAGACACGCAACATCTACGTCGTCTTCTCGATGGAGATGTCTGCGCGCATGGTGTGGGTCTCGCCGGGCTTCAGCGTAATGGTGTTGTCCGCCACATTGGCGGTTTCGATTGCCGTCATGTGCAGCCATGCGTCCGGCTCCATGTCCGCCATGGTCGCCGTCAACTCCTTCCACGGGTTCCACACCACGGTCGAATTCGATCCACTCTTCGCCACCCAAAACTTTCGCCCGCCCGCCGGATCGTGCAGCACGCAGGTCGCAGTCGTGTTCAGATACGGCCGGTCGGTCCGCCCCTCAAACTTGAACGGGCCCGGCGCCTGCACCTTGCGCTTGAATCCATCCACCTTGTCGATGTACGTCTTCCCGCCCAGCCCGTCGATCTCGACCTGCCGCGCGTCGGCCACCGCGTAGTAGGTGTGCAGCGCCTGCTCGAACACCAGCGGCGCTCCCTCCGCGGCCTGATCTGCCTTTGCGGTCGCAGCCGCGGGCCCTCCACCGCGCGCGCCACCGTTGCCGGAGTCGTTCTGCACACTGAGCTCCAGCGTCAGCTTGCGCCCGATGCCGACCCGGTAGCCGAGCTTGAAGTGGTCGTACCCAAGCGAGCGACTCAGCTCGTTCGGCGCCAGCGTAAAGGCCAGATGCAACTCGTCACCCGCCATCGCCGCAAACGCCAGCTCCCACTCGCTGATGCGTGCGAACCCATGCTGCGGCCCCTGCTTGCCGTCGTGCCGCTCTGCAAACCACGGAAAGACGATGGGCACGCCGCCGCGGATGGGCTTGCCCGGCACGAACTCCGCGCGCTGGCTCAGGAAGATCGCCGGCGCCTCGCCCGCGGGCTTCCAGTGGGTCACATGCGCGCCCTGCAGGTAGATGGTGGCCTCCGCCGCCGGCGCTGTCACCCGCGACACCACCAGTCCCGACGCCGTCCTCTCGAACCCCAGCACACCCGGGATCGCAAACTTGTTCTGCAGCTCAGCTATATCCGCCATCGCACACTCCCCTCGCGCTTTCCAGTCTATGCGAGTCGCATGGATAGGGAAACGGCTCTAACATATTGGTATGGCTGTGCAGAAACTTAACGACCACCGGTTCCACCTGATCGCCAAGGCGCTCGCGGACCCGCGCCGCTACGATCTCCTCCGCCGCATTGGCAAGGCAGGCGATACCCTCGCATGCAAGTCCGTCCGCGGCTCTTCCTTTCAGCGGCCCACCTGCGCAGGAACAGCCGCCAGCTTGCGCCGTTCCGTCTCCAGGTAGGTGTACCGGATGCGGTGGATCACGGTGATGGTGGAGAACACGGCCAGCACCCACAGGCACGGCGCCATCACGCCCCAGCGGTTGCACAGCGCGCCCAGGATCACGCACACGATGCGCTCCGGCCGCTCCATAAAGCCCACCTTGCAGGTCACGATCAGCGCCTCGGCGCGCGCGCGCGTATAGCTCACCATCACGCACGCGGTCATCACAAACGCCACCAGCCCCACGTAGAACAGCCGGTTGCCGCGCGCGTAGTACACCAGCAGCCCGAAGAAAATCGCCACATCCGAGTAGCGATCGATCACCGAATCGAAGAACGCGCCGAACACCGAGACCTGGTTGGTCTTGCGCGCCACCCGGCCGTCGACCATGTCGAAGATGCCCGCGCCGATGATGACCAGCCCGGCGATGAAGAACATCTTGTTCGCGTTGTGCACCCGGGCAAAGCCGAAGAAACACGCGGCAATGGTGTTGATCACCAGGCCCAGAAACGTCAGCACGTTGGGCGAGATCTTCGTCAGCGCCAGGCCGTTGACGATCTTCTGCAGCAACCATCCGCTGCCCTTCCCGAAAGCGCTTGTCCAGGTCATCTAGTTACGGCCATCGAACTGCGGTTGCATTGAGGGATGCGTGCTCGCCGTACGGTCGTCGATCTTACTCCGAATCGCTCACCCCGTCGCCAAATCCTCGTCGGAGATCTCTTCTTCCACCTCATCGTGGATGGTGATCAGCTTCAGCACTTCCAGCTCGCGCTTTCCGTTTGGGGTCACCACGGTGGCCACGTCGCCAATCTTCTTGCCCAGCAGCGCGCGCCCGATCGGCGAGGTGGTCGAGATCAACCCCTTGGTCACGTCCGATTCCTCGCTGGTCACCAGCTTGTAGCTGATCTGCTCGTCCTTGCTGGCGTCGAAAACCACCACGGTCGCGCCAAAGCCGACCTGGTCGCGGGGGATGTTGGTCAGGTTCACCATGGCCAGCTCGCCCATCCGCTGCTTTAGCTGGCCCAGGCGCGCGTTCACAAACACCTGGCGCTGCTTGGCCATGTGGTACTCGGCGTTCTCGCTCAGATCTCCCATCGCGACCGCCTTCTTGATCTCGGCCGGCAGCTCCGTCGTGAGCTCGCGCTCTAGCAACTTAATCTCTTCTTCCAGTCGCTTCTTAATATGATCTGGCATGGGGCCTTCCGGAACCTTCTAACCGCAGTTACTGCGGATGTTTGGATGCTCGTCCAAGTGGCTTTCTTTTCAGAGGAAAACACAAGAAAAACTGGCCGTCCTGCCGCCGCTGCCGGCGGACGTCCCGGGCCCGCATCCGCGCCGGCCGCGCGTGCTCAAATCAAAACTCCATTATACGTCCCTCGCCCGCACTCCCCCAAACCCGCCCCGGATCGGGGTACTGGTAAAGTTTGCTTTTCCACAAGGCTTGCGGCTGATCGCGGAATGGCCGATGATTGGCGCATGGACATAAACACTCGCGCCTTCCATATCGTGCAGCAGTCGATAGGCGGGGAGCCGAAGAAAACCATGAGGCTGCGATTGCGCTCCACTACATGCACTACAACTACTGCCGCATCGATCAAGCGATCCGCGTGACGCCGCGGTGGAGGCTGGACTCGCGCATCATGTTTGGTCTATCGAAGAGCTTGTGGAACTGCTAAACGCGTGAAAACCGAATATAATTTCCGCCTATGGCATCAATTGCCCATATTTGTTGCTTTCACTGCAAACATTGCGACTCGCCGATATGGCTCCCGCACGATAGGATCGGCTTGCTATTTGCAAGTCCAGTCCATCGAGAAATTGATTCTCGGTCGATAGCTGCTGTATGTGGCTCATGCTCGCACATAGGAAGCTATTCTCTATTTCGGGATTCTCCTGACTACGATCCTCGCAATACGGTGATAGGCAGACCGCCAGTTGGGGACACGGCTCTCGTAAGTTGGCTCGAATGCGAGGGAAAAGATTGCCAACTGCTGTTGCCACTATTTGTAACGTGGTATGGAGAGATTTCGGAAGAGGTCGGTTTAGAATTGGCGCAAAAATGGCTTTGGAATGATTTGAAATGCGTGGCTGGTCATTCCATTCCGAAACCCGCATGGGCTTTCCCAAAAGGCTCATCTGAGCACACTCCGGTATATTGATCTGGAGTAAGACAGGCCGCCCCCAGGTGACGCTGGGGGCTTTGTATTGCCAAAAGCATATCGTGGTAGCCATGCCCCTACACGACATCGCGGTACTGGGTCTGATCGTTCTCTTCGTTGCTTCCGTTCTGGGAGTCCGCATCCTCTGGGACATTTTCAAGTTGATACGCGGCTTTTGGATCGACTACCGCAGGGTGAACCGGCTTGACGAATAGATTTCAAACTTGACCAGTATCCGGCCCGGGCACGCGGCTTCCCGGGATGGGGTGGCGCCGCTGGCGCGTCCCCGAAAATATAGTTATGCATCACTTTGTCGGATGGATTACATTATGGTATTGCCCGGCTTCAAGGGCGTCTCAACTTTCCGGACTTGCGCCCTCCGGGTTGAAGGGCAATCTGGGCGGGCACCCAGGCATTCGGCAATCCCGCGGGCAAGAGCACCACGATCCGTCGCGCGATGCAGCGCCGATTCCAATCCGCATGCCCGACGGACGACGAGGGAATCAGCCCGCGCAGGGTGCATCCACCCGAGGCTGTCGCCATGATCGCTTACGAAGATGCGAAGTTCGACCCTATAACCTTCCTCGCCAACTCCGGCCTGGGGCGGAACCTGATCCGTCTGCGGGCCAAGCAGGTGTTCTTTGCGCAGGGAACCCCGGCCGACTGCGTCTTCTATCTGCAGACCGGGCGGGCCAGGCTCACCATCGTCTCGGAAACCGGCAAGGAGGCTACCATCACCCTGCTCGGCCCCGGCGACTTCATTGGCGAGGAGTCGATCGCGGGGGTTCCCGGTCTGCGCATGGCCACGGCCAGCGCAATCACCGCATCGACCGCGCTCCGCATCGACCGCGACGAGATGATCCGCGTCATGCACCAGGAGCCTGGCTTCTCCGACTTCTTCTTGTCGTTCCTGCTCGCCCGCGCCATGCGCACCCAGGCGGATCTGGTCGACCAGCTCTTCAACTCCAGCGAGAAACGCCTCGCCCGCATCCTGCTGCTGATGGCGGAATTTGGCCAGCCCGGCGAAATCGAATCGCTCATTCCCAGGATCACGCAGGAGACGCTTGCCGAGATGGTCGGCACCACCCGCTCCCGCGTCAGCTACTTCATGAACCGGTTTCGCCAACACGGCTTCATCGAATACAACGGCCGCATCCGTGTCCACAAGTCCCTGCTCAATGTCATTCTGCACGACCAGTCGTCCCGGGGAAGGGCCGAGAGTTCCGCCCTGCTGGACACGGCGAAGCGGCGAAGGAAGCCCGCGGCACGGCGCGCCAACAGTGGTCAAAATCGAACAGGCAGCCAACCCCCAGGTGAGACGCTTTAGGCTGGGCCCACATCCTTAGTACTCATGCTCGAACCGGTACAGAGATTTGTGATACATTTCCGCCATAATGCTGAAAATACTGGCGATACTCACGATGTTGATCCCACTTGCAGCGGTAGGGTTCTGGCCGGTCAGGATGCGCTCAAACGGACGCCAGAAGATGGGATCGCAAAAGCTGGGTAGTGTCCTAATTTGGGAATTAGGACAGTAACCCAACGGCCACATCCGTGTCCACAAATCCCTGCTCGATGTTATTTTATTCTGGACGACCAGCCGTCCCGGGAAAGGCCGAGAGTTCCGCCCTGCTGGACACAGCGAAGCGGCGAAGGAAGCCCGCGGTACGGCGCGCCAACAGTGTTCAAAATTGAACAGACCGCAAATTCCCCCAAGTGAGACGCTTTAGACTGGGCCCCCATCCCTGTACTCATGCTCGAAGAAAGGCACCCCTATGGCCGATCTCGATGCAAACATCGATTTCCGACCTGGCAAACCGACAGCCCTCCCCAGGATCCTGCTGGTCGACGATGACGAAGTGGTCCTCGACACCCTTACCCAGGTCCTGCAAGTCAGCGGCTTCGCCGTCAGCTCCGCCCCCAACGTCAATCAGGCGCTCGCGCTCATCAGTTCGCAGACCTTCGACGCGCTGATCAGCGACCTGCACATGCCCCAGCCCGGCGACGGCCTCACCGTGGTCAGCGCCATGCGCCACGCCAATCCAAAGGCGATAACGCTCATCTGCAGCGCCTTTCCCGAGATGCAGCAGGCCACTACGGCAATCCTGCACCAGGCCGACGAGATCCTGGTGAAACCCCTGCGCCCGGATCACCTGGTCCAAATCATCCTGGAAAGGCTGAGGCTGGGGGTGAATACCGCCGCTCCGCTGCCGGTCGAAAGCGTGGCCGACATCCTCGAGCGATCGGCCCAGTCCACCATCGAGGAATGGCTTTATTCCGTACGCGACCAGCCGGAGATCATCTTCGTCCCGCTGGACGACGACGCGCGCTGCGCCCACCTGCCGCAACTGTTCCGCGAACTGGTCTACCGCCTGCGCAACCCTGTCAAGCTGGGCACGCGCGCTCCGGCGTCCCCCGCTGCCGCCGAGCACGGCCTGATTCGCCGCCAACAGGGGTATAGCGCTGCCATGCTGGTGGAAGAGTCGCGCATGTTGCAGGTCAGTATCTTCCAAACCCTCCAGGACAACCTGACCAGAATCGACTTCAGCGTGCTCCTGGTCGGGGTCATGGCCATCGCCGACGAGGTTGACTCGCAACTCGCCCAGCAGATGGCCAGCTATATCTCCGAATCCAACAGCGACGTTGAGCCCATAGATTCCTGGCGAAACCCTCACCGGCACGTCGCCTAGCCGTGCGGCCCCGGCACCTGCTCGATCTCGCGCCGGTGCGGTTGCTTCCCAGGATTGTCTATCGATTGACAGCAGCCTCCGTGTAACATCGCAGTCAAACCTCCGGAGGCTGCTCCTTGATTCAGCTCGTCTTCGCAATCTTTCTGATGACGGGCGCCTGGGCCGCATGGCGCCGCAATCCGCTGTACTCCACCCGCTCCACCCTGCGCTCCGCGGCCATCGCCCTGCTGGCCATCGCCGGAGTGATCGTGCTCATCGTCGCGACGGTCAACCTGACGGCGAACCGGTCGGTCGCAGTGGCCGCCAGCGCCCTGGCCGCGGTCATCGTCTTCGGCACCCTCGCGCTCATCTTCATCATCCAGGCCGTCAGTGTTCCCAAGGAGTCGAAGCCCGCCTCAGTTCCCCACTCGGTCAGGCTCGTCACCAACAATCGCAGGAAGATCTACACCTGGCTGAAGGTCTTCGCCATCCTCATCGTGGTCTTCGCCCTCGGCGGCCTCATCCCCGGCGTGGCCAGGTACGTCTCGCTTACCCTGGGCGGCCTTACCCTCTTTCTCGCCATCATTTTGTTGCCGGTCCTGTACGTCACCAATCGCGGCTTCGATCAGTCGCTCACCGCTTTGGAGCTCGATCCCTGGGTCCACTGGCAGTACACGCCCGAGCAGTGGCAGCAATGGAGCGCCGAGCAGGCCGCGCGCCTGGAAGCCACGCCCCCCAGCTTCGTCCTCCGGCGCGACGGGCACCGCTTCCTCTTTCCCTTCGCCATCATCATCGGCGGGGTCGCCTTCTTCTGCCCCGGCGGCTGGCTCTTCAAGACCCTCTACCTGGTCCTCATCTGCGCGGCCATCCTCACCGTCGCCGTGCTCGCCGGGCGCGGCGGCGCGCACTCCGCCGGGAAGCTCCACGCCCACCTGCTCCAGGCCGCGCCCGAAGCTTACTTCGGACGCGACGGCGTCTTCTGCGACGGCGTCTTCAGCCCGTGGCTCAACGTCAGCACCTACCTGCTCTCGGCGGCCATCGACCAGCGCCAGCCGCGCAGCATCCTCCTCCGCTTTGAGCGCTCCGTCCCCAACCCCTACGGCCCCACCCAGGTCGTTCCCATCCACCAATCGGTCCTGATCCCCGCCAACGCCGGCGGCGACCTCGCCCGCCTGCAGCAGGAACTCACCGCCCGCTGCCCCAAAGCGCAGATCGCGCTGGCGTAGACCGACTCACCCGCTACGGCGTCCCGTTCCCGTGCACCACCTGCTGCTTGGTCCACGTCCCCGCCATCACTCCATTCGGATTCGCGTTCGGGTCATTGGTCTGGTAGCTGGTCCCGCCGTTCACCCACGTATAGCTGTACGCGCTGGAGACGTTGCTCACCTGGCCGGTGCCAGGGTCCAGCACCGTCTGCTGGTCCAGCGCAAAGTTCACCCAGTCAGACGCCGCCGTCGACTGCGCGTTCATGCTCGCATTCGCATTGGCCATGGATGCGTTGGTGCTCGCCTGCATCTGCGCCATAAACTGCTGGTGCATCTGTGCCTGCGCCGCCATCGACTGCTGGAACTGCTGATACTGGGCCTTCATCGCCGCATTCGTGGCCGCAATCATCTGCGACATCACAATGTTGGCCTGCTGCTGGTTGCGGTTCACCCACGCCTGCTCCCAGGGCATCAGTTCCACGGCTCCCATGCCCGGCGCGTCCCACACCGCCAGCACGCTGGTAAGCTGCGCCGACGGCGCGCTGTAAAGCCTTGTGGACGCGTTGCACTGGGTGATGTCCGAGGCTGGCCGGTCCGGCATCCCCTGCAGGATCGACTTCATCCCGGGAAAGATCGTCTCGGTGCAGTCCAACATCACCCGCAGTTCGCCCAGCATCGCGAACGTCCCGTTCTGGTAGCTCACCCGCGCCCGCGCCAACTGCCGCGTCTCCTTCGGCGGTGTCAGGTGCTCGGCCGCGTACTTCGGCGCGTACACCGCCTCGGCCGACGCCAACCCCTGTTGCGCCAGCGCATTTTCAGCCGCGGGCTCCGGCACGTCCGACACGTACGTCATTTTCAGCGTCGGCGCCAGGAACTTCAGGAACGCCTGCGCTCCCAGCGCGCTCTTCAGCGGCAGGCAGTCCGCCTGGGTCGTAGCCGCCATCGGCCCCGTCCCGAACCGCCACCCGATCGTCGGCTCACGCTCAAACGCCGACAGCCCATCCGGACTCGTCACCCGAAACACCGCGAACGGAGTCCCCACGCACTGCCCGCTGCCCTGCATCAGCGTCCCCTGGAAGTGCCAGTTCCCCGGAACCGTCACCTCAACCGCGTTCATATTGTTCAGCGAGGGATCGACGATCTCCTGCTTCACCGGAGCGGCCGCTGCTACCGGCGCTGCGCCACCCGCACCCGCCGCTTCCCCTCCGGCGGACGCCGTGGCCGTTCCCGATTTGCACCCAAACGCAGCCAGCGCAATCACCACGCCCGGCAACAACGTCCTCGCAATCGACATAAAGGGATCCTCCTGGAAGTTGGTTGGAACTCTGCTGCGTAGGCAAGGATTCTCGCACAATTACTCCTCTTCGCGCGCGGGAATTCGCGCCGCCCTTGCTACTCCGCCTCCAGCCCCGGCTTGGAGCGGCGAATCTGCGCCCACAGCTCGCCCGGCTTCAGCGAGTGGGGATAGTGCAGCATGCCGACCATGAAGGCGGGGAAGGTGTCGTGGGCGATGCGCAGCGAAGCCGGCAACACGTACAGGTTCATCGCCAGCTCCGAGATCAGCAGCGCCGCGGCCGCGCCGTAAAGGCCCTCCCAGCGCGCAAAATAGAAGCATGCGGCACAGGTCAGGCTGGTGGCGATGAGGTAGACGACCGCCATCTTCTGGTGCTGGTTGGTCGAGGTCATCAGCGTGGAACTGGTGGACCACAGCGCATTGACGACCACCACCAGCAGCAGGATGCTGAGCAAGCCGCGGCTGGGCGGGATGCGTCCTCCGGTCCAGCTATGGAGAATGTATGGACCTACGGTCATCACCCCGGCCACGATGGCTAGCGCAATGATGACCGCGAACTGGCAGGCGCGGCGGTGGAGGGTGCGCGTGAGGTCGATCTTTTTCGCGCCGTACGACAGCGTCAGTTCCGGCTCGAAGGTGCTGTTCACCATCTGGACCATCATCAGGGCGCCACGCGAGATGGTGCGCGCGGTGGAGAAGATGACCACGCTGACCGGACCCAGCGCATAGGAGACGGCCAGCAGCGTTCCCTGCAGGTTCAGCGCGTTGCCTACGGGGAATCCCATAAACGCGATGGCCGGCCGCGTGAGCCGGCGAATCTCGCTGAAGCGCGCATGCCTCCAGCCGAACTCGATCCAGGGAATGTCGTGCTTGACCAGAAACGACAGAAAGATGGTGCCGCCGATGTTTCCCGCCGCATACACGATGGCGGTGGTACGCGCACCATGACCCAGCGCAACCGACAGCAGCGTGCAGGAGAAGGCCGCCAGCGCCATCGCGCTCTTGACCAACGACCCGTACGGGTAACGGCCAATGGAGCGGTACGCCGACTGCAATAGCTGCTCAAGCTGCGCCAGCAGGATGGATACGCAGAGGTAGAAGACGATCCACTTGGTGTCGATCTCGCCGATGTTGCCGATCTTCAATATGCGGTTGACCGGCAGGAAGTAGAGCGCGGCGCTCAGCAGCAACGTGAAGGCGGAGCAGATGGCGGCGATCAGCCACCAGCAGCTTTGAAAGACGCGCAGGACGCTATCGCGGTCGCCCCCAGCCACCATCATGGTCATCTCGTTGCCGGCAACGGTGCCGAAGCCGGAGTTGCTGGTGGCCAGATAGGTGGGAATGGAGTTGAGCACCAGCCATTCGCCGTACAGCGGCACGCTCCAGTAATGGAGGAAGACCGGGACCTGAATGAACATGATCGCGGTCTGCGCGAGCCGGGATACAACGTTGGAGAAGAGGCTCCAAACCAACCGCTTTTTGGTGTGGCTATCCATGGAGCTTAGGCCGATTGTAGCAACCGAATCATGATCTCACCGGAACCTCTAGTGGTTCCGCAACTGCCGGTCGATCTCCAGCTTGTCCCCGATCAACTGCGCCAGCATCTCCCGGTCGCCGCGCCGGTCGGCCTCCGCAATCCGCGACCGCAACTCCCGCTCGCCAGCGCATCCGTCCGCCCAAGTCCGTCTAATAACTCTAACCCTGCGCTGGATTGCCGGAGCGGGATTGCTGGAGCAGGAAGGTGTGGTCGCCGCGGTGTTTGTGGATGATTCGGTAGCCCGCCTGGTGCAGCCTCACGATCGTCTTCCAGGTGCGCCCGGGCCTGAGCCAGGGATGAAACTCGACGCATAACTGGCGGATGGGAACGCGCTGGTCAAGGAACCGGTCGATAATATCGTATTCGAAGCCCTCGATGTCCATCTTCAGCAGGTCGATGGCGGAGTCGCCATTCCTGCTCATGATGGTGGGCAGGTCCCAGCATTCGAAGGAAATCTTTTCGACACCTTCGCGCGCGACCGAGTAGGAACCCTCGCCCGGGTCTTTCGGCAACGAGAACTGGACGATGCCGGCATCCGCGGCCAGGCCAACCGGGAAGAAGCGCAGGTTGCCGAGGTCGCTCTTATCCAGCTTTTCGACCGTGGCGATCCCGGTGGGGATGGATCGAAGACCAGCAGCGGCCTGGACGCAATCTTTGCCAGTTCCAGTTCAAAGGTCATGCCCTTGCCCACCCCGGCGCAATAGCACACCCGCGGGATGGGACTGGTGTGAATCACCCAGCCGGTGACTCGATCGCCGATACATTGGACCTCCGGGGAAGACGAGCAGAACAGTCCATCGACGGCGAGACGAGCTTTGCTGCGCAGCCAGCGGTTAATTCCCATCCTGCCTCCATTTTAACCGGGTCGTTGGGCTAGAACAAGTTAGTGGTTCCGCAGCTTCCGGTCAATCTCCAGCTTGTCCTCGATCAGCTGCCCCAGCATCTCCCGGTCGCCGCGCCGGTCGGCCTCCGCAATCTGCGAGCGCAGCTCGCGCTGCCGCCGCTCCAGCCGCCGGTGCTCCAGCGTGTGCAGCGCGCCCTCCACTTGCGCGGTGAGCGGCGGATCGCTCGGCTGCGGCGAGTAGTCGAGCGCATGCGCCAGGTGCGCGCGCAGCTCATCCGTCGACGCCGCGTCCAGCGGGTTCGCCGGCGCGGGCGCGTGGGCCAGCGCATCCAGCAGATCGGCGGTGGCCAGGTCGGCAATCCACTCCGGATGGTCGGCGATGCTGGTTGACGCGATCACGCGCGCCGGCTCGCTCTCCTTGAGTACCAGCGCGCGCAGCAGGATGCGCTCGGTCTCGGTCAGCGGCTCCTCCCGGTGCGCGGGCACGCTGGCCACGCGCTGCGCTGCCGCCTGTTTGAGTTCCTCCCGCATCAGGGCCGAGTCGATGCCCAGCTTATTGGCCGCGTCCTCCGCAAACTGGTTGCGCTTGATCGGATGCGTCATGCGCCGGATGTGCGGCAGCAGGAAGTTCATCGCGTTCACCTTGGCCTCCGCCGTCCGCCCGGGGAACTGCGCGCGCGCGCGCTCGATCAGGTAATCGGAGTAGCGCTTGGCTCCGCGCAGCGCCGCGCCGTAGGCCTGGATACCCTGCTCGCGCACAAAGCGGTCGGGGTCCAGCCCGCCTTCCAGCGTCGCCACCTTCACGTCGAAGTCTTCCTCGGTCAGCAACCCGATCGACTTCTCCGTCGCCGTCGCGCCGGCGGTGTCCGGGTCGAAGTTCACGATTACCCGCTTGGTAAAGCGCACCAGCAGCCGCACCTGCGCCTCGGTGAACGCGGTGCCGGAGACGGCGAGCACGTTGTGAATCCCCGCCATATATACGGAGATGCAGTCCATCTGCCCCTCCACCAGCACGGCAAAGTCAGACTTGCGCATCTCCGCCTTGGCCTTGTCCAGGTTGAACAGCACATGGCCCTTGCTATACAGCGCGGACTCGGGCGAGTTGAGATACTTCGCATTCTTGTCGTCGGGGTCCAGCGCGCGCGCGGTAAACGCAATCACCTTGCCGCCCTCGTTCGCAATCGGGAACGTGATGCGCTTGCGAAAGCGCGCATACAAATCGCCCGTGGGCAGGCCGTCGTCGCTTTTTTCCTTCGACGAGAACAATCCGCTTGCCCGCATCACCTCTTCGGGAAAGTTCCCCTTCAACGCGTCGCGCATATGGTTGAAGTCGTCCGGCGCGTAGCCGATGCGGAACGTCTTGATGGTCTCCGCCGACACCCCGCGGCGGGTCAGGTACTCGCGCGCCCGCGCCGCCTCGGGCGACTTCAGTTGCGCCTCGAAGTACTGCGTCGCCGCCTCGTGGATATCGAGCAGTTGCCGCCGCAGCCCGGCCTCACGCGCCTCCTCCGGCGAGTTGAACTCGCGCTTGAGCAGCGCAATCCCCGCCTTCTGCGCCACCGCGCGCACCGCCTCCGGAAAGCTGAGCCCCTCCATCCGCATCACGAAGGTGAACACGTCGCCCTTCTCGTGGCAGCCGAAGCAGTAGTAGTAGCCGTGGGTCGCGTTCACGCTGAACGAGCCGGTCTTCTCCTTGTGGAACGGACACAGCCCGGTGTAGTTCTGCGCGCCGGTCTTGCGCAGCTTCAGATACTCGCCCACAATCCGGACGATGTCCACCTGCTGCTTCACGAGTTGAGCAAAGTCATCCGCCATAGCCAACGCAAAGATGAGTGTAGACGAAAGGATGCAGCGCGAAGCGGACTATTCCGTCCCGCCGGGTCGCGTCGGCCAAGCTCGGGCTCTCGATAACAAACATTGACAAACTTGATACCGCGCCGAACTCGAAGTTGAGTTATTAGAGTTGGACAAGAAACTGCCGATAAGGGACTCAGTTGACTTTTATGGAGTCCCCTTGTGAACTTCAATACCATTCGATCAGTCTCCCGCCGCTCTAGAGCATTTTCCGTTTTACTGTAGACCATTTAGAGCGAGCCTGAACCAAGCGTGAGCGTTGGCGGGGGTGATGTGTGGGAGAGCCTCGGTGATGGCCTGATCGAGAGTTTCCTTGCTTCGAGCC
>Ga0224555_1003900_pt1 | contig 14494 bp, 14 predicted proteins | sample 714S23034metaG_FD_180687 | JGI IMG/M metagenome (GOLD analysis project Ga0224555, IMG submission 180687) | Peat soil microbial communities from Stordalen Mire, Sweden - 717 S2 30-34 | ecosystem: Environmental > Terrestrial > Soil > Wetlands > Peat | place: Sweden: Norrbotten County, Stordalen...
GGCGGCACGGCGTTTCTGTGAGGGCTGCCCAGGAAAACTTTGGGGCTCTCGTTGGGCACACCCAGCGATTGAGATTGCACGCGCTCTTGGGGGCGCGGCCGGCAGCCGTGGGGCCTATTCGCGCCATTTGGGGGGTGCAGGACAAACTCGCCCTCAATGCGGATGAAGAGAAGGCCATTGAGAAGCTCCAAGCGTATGATAAGATTAGAAGTTGCAGCAAGGAGAGATTCGGTCAGAGCTCTATCCCGCGCGCGTCCGGGCCGAGAGCGACGGCCCATAATCGCCACAATGGCTGCTGCGAGTACGTTCAGGATCAAGACGACAATTGTTGGTGTGTGTACCAGTGCGCTTGGCTCAACAGATGCAAACCTTTCATAATCTCAACTCAATGCCTCCCAGAACCATCGCCGTAGAGGGCCCTGCCGCCAGCGGGAAGAGCACTATCGGCCGCCTGTTGGCGGCGCGCCTCGGATACACCTTCCTGGATTCAGGGATTCTGTACAGATTCATCGCCCAGAACGTGCTTCTGCAAGGCGTCTCCCCTGACGACGAGGCCCGCGTGACCGACTTGGCCAACAAGCTGGATCTTGCACTTCCAATCGCCAAGGCCACGGATGGTAATGGCGGACACGCGATGATCGATCTTCAGGGTCTTCGCGCTCCGGAGATTGATCAACTAGTACCGATTGTGGCACGGTATCCGGGGGTACGAGAGACGGTTCGCGGCCTCCAGCGCGCGGCGGCGTCCCGTGGCAGGATTGTGATCGCGGGCCGTGACATTGGCACTGTCGTTTTGCCGGACGCCGATTTGAAGGTTTTCTTGAGTGTTTCTGTCGAGGAGCGCGCCCGGCGGCGATACGCAGAGCAAAGGAGATCTGGGGAGCAGGCCACGATGGCTAGTACCCTAGAAGATCTCAGGAAGCGAGATGCACTGGACAAGGACCGGGAGATATCCCCGATGAAACGTGCGGATGACGCCATTGTCGTGGACGCCGACTTGGCTACGCCGGATGAGATCGTAAAGAGTATTATTGAGAAGCTTACTCCGGTCGCTGGAACGCTGACCTAGAAGGAAAGAGACGATGATCATAACAATGGAAGTGCCGGGGCTTGCATTCGCCGGAGAGTCGAATGTGGGTATCGATGCTGAGTCGCTGGCCAAAATGGTCAGCCACATATCTGCGGTCGCCAAGTCAGATATTCATCTGCTTGTTACGGTTGGCTTCCAGAACTTTCAGGCGCTCGTTCAGCATGCTGAATTGCGCACGGAGCGCTACATCTTCGACGCGACCGCGAATCTAATGGCGCAGGTGAATGCTGTGGTCCTCTATGCCGAACTAGAGAAGCGAGGCTTTCAGCCTAAGCTTCTGTCAGAACGAGATGTGCAAACAAGCGAGATTTCCGAAGTGTACACGCCCGCATTGGCCACTAGATACCTTGCCCACGAACAGATTGTGCTTTGCAATGCCGCTGTTGATGAGGGCGGGCTATTCGACGAGGACCTGTCCGCAGTGACCAGAGCCTTGGACGTTGCTGCGACGGCACTCTGCAAGGCCGTTCCAGCGGGTAGTCTTGCCCACCTGAACCCTGCCGCCCATGGTCCGGTTCTGATCAATTCTCAAGATCTTGTGGTGGGGACCTCAGTACTACCATTTTCGGGAGCGGCGGCGGCGTTGTGCAGGACTCATCGTTTGCCAGTGGTTCTCTTCGATCCGAGATCGACAATTTCAGTTGGTGACGCCCTGATGCAGGGGGTACAGGCACCGGATCTGGTCGCCGTGCTCAGGTAAGCATACGGCTCTCCGCGAGAGAGCAACGCTAAACTACCGAGGCGTGTTGAATGTGCCCAATTCATGATGAACTCTAAAGTATTCCCCGGAGATCATTGATGGCCGACACGCCTTACCGGAAGATACGGCTCTTCGTCGCCCACACCAGCGAACTGACCGCCGAGGTTGACAAGGTTCGCGAGGTCGCACATGAGTTAAACAAGTCTATCGCTGACGCCTTGGGCGTATTCCTGGAAGTTGTCGAATGGAAAACTCATGTCATGTCGATGATGGGACGGCCGCAACAGGTCATCTTCGACCAGTTGCCGCTGTCGACGTGGGATATCTTTATCGGCATCCTGTGGCTGAGATTCGGAAGCCCGACGGGAGCCGTCGATCCGGGTGCTGGAACTCCCTACGCTTCAGGAATCGAAGAAGAATTCACGCTTGCGTACGATCTCTGGAGGAATACTGGTCGACCGCAGGTTCTCTTCTTTCGGTGCACGCACCCGACAGCACCCTCGGCAATCGACCCTGACGAGTTACGGAAGATAAACCAGTTTTTTTCATCCTTCAGCCATGCAGGCTCCCACCCTGGACTTGTAAACACCTACGATACGGTTGAGGCCTTCGCACAGAGAATTCAAACCGATCTTATCCGGATTCTTTTTTCATACGCCGATCAACAAAGGCTTAAGGCTGCGTCGACAGCCGAGGCCGGAGATCTGACTGCCCTCAAAATACCGGTGGAAGATGGCTTTCTTGGCTTCTTCGTCCCAAAGAGCAACGAAGAGAGAAACGTTCGAAAACGAACCGCTCTGAAACTTGAAAATAGGTTGATCAGATTGGCTGCGCAGACAGGATTCTCCTATCTAGCGAAGGTCGGGCATCGATTCAAGGAACAACTTGTTGATTGCCTGGAATCCGGTGGCGCGGTTCAGATCATCTTGCTGAATCCATGGAGCGAGACGGGCTTGATGATCGCTCTGGCGGAAAGTGAAGAGAAGAATACTGAGCAGCCGGTTAGTGATGTCTTCGAGTTAAGCGGCGCAGACGCTCAGCGGCGTATTCAGCACAGTGTGTATTACAGCCAAAAACTCGGGCAAATCCGGGATGAGTATGTCGCCCTCCGCAAGCAATTCGGCGAGCAGATCGAGGTCCGCCTGACGACTCACGACATGCCAGCGACAGTTCTGATGACCTCAACGATGGGCTTCTTTGAGCCCTATCTTCCCATCAATCTCAAGACCAGACTGGCACACCATATGAACACCTTTGAGGTTCAGTTTGGACACGAGTGCTATTTTTATCAGCACACCTCGGAGTTGTTCAATAGGTTGTGGCAGATGTCTGAAGACTATGAGGTTTTCTCATCTAAGGAGTCCGCATGGAAGCAGGCATTCCGCGCGACCTTTACGAGGGCAGCTCGAAGCATATCGGAACAGCGTACGAGAACGCCAAGAAAATGAAGAGGTCTAGCCCATGGATTTGAAGGACTTAACTTCCCGAGCCGCATGCGTGAGGGGAGAGTTTCACAAACTCGAACAACTGAAGTTCGGTCGGCCGTGGTCCATTGAGGACGTCGCAATCGGAATGGCGAGCGACGTCGGCGACGTGCTCCGACTGGTGATGGCCTGTATCGGCAGACGCGATATTCCAGACGCTAGAACCAGGCTCCCTGGCGAACTCGCAGACGTCCTGTGGTCTGTCCTAGTAATTGCCAGCGAACTCGACATTGACTTAGAGAAGGCGTTCCTAAGTACAATGCATGAGATCTCGACGCACATTGCTTCGGACTTAGCTGGACAGGATGTCGGCGAGAAATGAAAGCTGGCCGCTCCCAAGGGTTCAAAGGGATAGTCTGTGCGACGGCGCGGCGTCACACGTCGGGGCCAGACTCCAGCCGCCTCCGCCACGAAAACCAAACATCACGGTGGATAGGTCAGGCCTTGGTTCATTTCCAGGCGTTCCTCATTTACGAGGCCGTGCCAAGATGCTACCACCCCCGCTAGATTCACAAAGGCGTTCCCAATGGTCGTTTCCCGTCCGTCTGAAACGACTACTACATCGCCCGTAGGTTCGACAAAGAGGTATGTGCCCTCCCGGTCCCGACGCCGAAAAACGACAAGGTGGATGGCGTGCTGGTGCGCCGCAGCCTCAACTTTGGCGGCAACGCTCTCGAAGTCGGCGTCACTCAGCTCCAAGAGATCCTTGTTATCGAAACCATAGCTCGAATAGATTACTTGGTAAAGTTTCCAGATGTCAGGTGCAAATGGACCCCTCACCAACTCAGGTATGCCGGCTACGTGGTGTTTGTTTAATGCACACACGACGGTGCCAAGCTTGATCTTCAGGCTTGGAAAGTCCCGGCGACAGGTTTCAAGGAGCTCTCTAATCACACTGAAGTGCCGCGGATCGCCTACCCGCATGCGATGGTTGACCTCGGGATTGTCGGCGTCAAGGGGCAACCCAACCCAATCAAGCAGCGGTGCCAGTTCCCGAAGTCTCCGCTGAAACCCAGGCCCGTTTGTCGACAGTATCGTGCGCAAGCCGACCTGCTTCGCAGTGCGAAGCAATAGGGGCAGTTCTGGCACGAGCGTTGGCTCGCCACCCGTGATCACAATGGTCTCAACACCGAACGACGGGAGACTCGTTATCAGTCCCAGCAAGGCTTCCGCTTTTGCCGGTGCCAAGTCGTGCTGGGGGCCAAAGCAAAACGGGCACCGGAAATCGCACGTGCCGAGTATACGTAGATCGAGCGCTTTCGGGAGCCTTGTCGTGAAAAGAGACCGCATCTGCCCTCTCATTCTACTTGGGCGAGTTCGCATCATAACACCTTGCCACGATTCGGGAGGCGCACGGCTACGTTCACTTACGTTCACCGGAGAACCGCCAACCGGCCGGATTTGAGGAGATCAATTTAGAATCAATCGTTTTGCCAGTGTCACTCCACCGTGAAATGCGTGGCTGCAAGCGGTTTTGGGGTATCATTGGGCGAGTATTTGATCATTGACAACCGAAGCCCCCACAACGATCTTCGCCTCCGAAATCTCCACTTGAAGTTAACAGCATGGAGAATTTCGACCGCGCTGAGTTCTCCAAGACCGTGTTCGGATCTGTGTTCCTCTTGGGGAGCCAATCTAAGTCCTTTATTTCCAATACAACCCACCAGCTTTCCCCAGCGCGCTCGCAGCCTGCCGTCCTAACCAGACGCCCCCACATACGGGCGTTTTCTGCAACACTAACGATGTGGCGGCCGATGATTCAGCAACGCAACTGCGGGAACAGGGTCTGGCTCTGTTGCGGGACGTCTTCCCGAAGGATTCGTTGACCGGATTGAAACACGCAGCCGCCCGGTGCTTTGAGGCGATCACGGCCGGGAAACCGTCTCCCGAGCATTACCACTTCAACCGATATTCCCATTCCGTCCTTCTGACTGCGCTGATGGATTTTGACTGTAGCGGCGCGGAACAATTGCTGGCGCCTCTATCCGCTGCAGGTCTCGACCAATTGTTCTCGGAAGCTATGGGCTGCGAGTGGGCTTGCAACATGGAACAGTCGTGGGTCCGGAAGAAGTTTACCCCGCTTCAGGCGCCGAGCCCCGAATACCATCCCCAGAATTGGCACCAGGACGGCGCGTTAGGAGTCCGCTTTCCCTTGGAATCCGGGCCGGTCATTCCCATGACGCAGTTGCTGACCTGCTGGATTCCGTTGAACCCCTGTGGCAGAGACAGCCCTGGCTTGGAATTCATCCGCCGCCGTCAAGCAGCCTTACTGCACTTTACCGAACTCGACGACGCGGCCCTGCGCCGGCGCTTCCCGCCGCAAGAATTCTGGGCGCCAGCCCTCGAATCAGGCGATGGTCTGGTGTTCCTGAACGGCACCCTGCATCGGACCTATGCACGTCCGGAGATGCGGCACAACCGGCTGAGCGTGGAGTACCGCATCTTCCCTCGGTGACCCCAGGTACACGCGGCGCGGGACGGCAGCGGAAAACAACCGTCGCAACTCCGGATTCAAGTATAATTGAAGCGAAGAATGGAGCGTAAATGGGTAAAAAGGTAGCCATTGGTTGTGCCGGTGCAGTACTCGTCTTCGCGCTGATCGCGGGAGTATCAATCAGCGGAATCTACAACTCGCTTGTGCAACTCGATCAGGCCACCGAAGCGCAGTGGGCACAGGTCCAAAACGCATATCAACGGCGCGCCGATCTGGTGCCCAACCTGGTGGCCACCGTCAAAGGCGCTGCCAACTTCGAGCAGAGCACCATGACAGCGGTTACGGAGGCGCGCGCCAAGGTCGGCCAGGTCACACCCGCCGCGATGGCGGACATCACCAAAGATCCGGCGGCCTTCCAACGGTATCAGCAGGCGCAGCAAGGGTTGTCTTCGGCGCTGTCTCACTTGCTGGTCGTCACCGAAAATTATCCGAATCTCAAAGCGACCGCCAACTTCCGCGACCTGCAAGCGCAACTCGAGGGCACCGAGAATCGCATTACGGTTGAGCGACAGAGGTTCAACGAGGCGGCGCAAGCCTTCAACACCCGCCGCAGCAGTTTTCCAACTGTACTGATCGCCGGCTTCTTCGGCGACAAATTCGCAACCAAGCCTTACTTCCAGGCGCAACCCGGAAGCGAAAAGGCGCCCGAGGTGAAGTTCTAGGTTGCTTGTGCGCCGAAGTTTGCTAGTCTTTATCGTCCTCGTTTCGGCCGCGCTCCTATACGCGGCTGAAACGCCCATCCCTCCGTCGCCCACCGAGTGGGTCACCGACACCGCGAATTTTTTGACGCCGGAAACGGTGCGCTCGCTGAACGCACGCCTGGCCGCCTACGAGCAGGCCACAGGCCACCAATTGATTGTGTACATCGCCCCCACGACGGGCGATGCGCCGATCGAGGACTGGTCCGTCCGCGCCTTCGCAAAATGGAAAGTGGGCCGGAAGGGGCTCGATGACGGGCTGGCCCTTTTCATCATGTCCCAGGATCATAAGATGAGGATCGAAGTCGGTTACGGACTCGAGGCCGTAGTGCCCGATGCGATCGCGAACCGTGTGATCGACGAAGTGATGGCGCCTCGGATTCAGGCCGGCCATCCCGACGACGCGGTAACGGCCGCCATCGACTCGCTCACCGGAACCATCGGCGGGCAGGCCGGTACGCCTTCGCCTACGCCGACGCCGGAGCACTCCAGGCCTTTGACCGTATTTCAATGGATCGCCATTGGAATCGGCGGGATACTTTTCCTGGCCCTCCTGATCACGCATCCGGCACTAGCCTTCTACCTCCTGGCCAGCATCGTGTCAGGCGGCAGTGGGGGTGGCGGCGGAGGCGGCGGCGGATTCGGCGGGGGCGGCGGACGCTCCGGCGGTGGAGGCGCGAGCGGATCATGGTAACCATCGACAAGGATCGGATCAAGCAAGCCATTCAGAAAGCCGAGAGGCGGACTTCCGGCGAGATCCGCGTTTCGGTGTCACCGCTGTTCTGGGGCGATGTTCGGAAAGCCGCCGAGAAGGCGTTCGAGCGGCTGGGTATGACCGCGACGAAGGATCGCAATGCCGTGTTATTCTTCGTCGTGCCGACGCGCCGTAAGTTCGTCGTGTTAGGTGACAGCGGCGTCCACGAGAAGGTTGGCCAGGAGTTCTGGCATCATATCGTACGCACGGTGTCCGAGAAGTTTAAGCAAGGCGATTTTACGGGCGGCCTCGTCGCCGGAATCGAGGAAGTCGGCGAAGACCTGGCCAAGCATTTCCCCTACGCCGCCGCCACCGACACCAACGAGTTGCCGGATGACGTCGACTACGGCCCCGAAAAGCCTGCCGGTTGAAGCGCCCCAGGCGCGCCTGCAATGCGATCACCGGCCGCTGCCGGCTTCGTCGATCGCCAGCAACCGCCCCTTGCCGACTTCCAGCGGTACAGGCTGCCCGGCTGTGAAACTGGCTGCCTGCTGGAAGTTCTCGATGGCGGGCGCTCGAATTCTGACATTGGCGGGATTGATGCCCAGGGCTTTCCAGTCGATTTCGAGACGCGCCTCGACGGGTTCGTTCGCCCAACTGGCGATCGCCACCAGCGCGCGGCGCTTCCCGCGATAGGTGGTCGCCAGGACGTCGCTTCTTCCCGTCTTCACCGGGTTCGATGGCGCCCAGTAGCCGAGCATCTCCGTGTCCGCAATGCCATAGTCGTCCCAGAAACGCCACAACGGGCGCGGATCGCCGGAATGCGGGAGGCGGTTGGTCATGCCGTAGACCATACCGCGCCACGGGTTGCCGTCGTCCTGGAGCATCTCTCCCATCAACCCGTACGGAATTCCGGATACTTCCACCAGCCAGAAGTCGGGCGGCGAGTTGTAGTCGAAATACTCGCCGAACCACAGGCGGTCGACGAATGGAAAGTGCTCCAGGTAAAGGTTGGCGCTGTTGGCAAAGCCGTCGCGCGGGTTGAACTGGTTGGCGGAATGCACGTCGATCATCGATCCGGGACGGTTGCGCGCGAGCACCTTGCGAATCCGTTTCATGGTGGTGCGGTCGAAGGCGATGTCATCCAGGTAAATGCCGTCGATGCCAACGTTCTCCGCCAGCCAGCGCAGCCCTTCCACATAGAAGTTGTGCCAGCGGGAGGTGCCGGTTGTCACCAGCGCGGCGTCGTGCAACGCGGGCACGTACCATCCGGGAATGTAGTGCTCCGCTACGTGCTCCTGCAGCCACGCGGGGCCGCCTCCCGGGCCGTCCGCGATCACTTCGTCGCCCAGGCTCAGCAGCGCCGGTAGCTCCGGAGCGTGATTGGTCAGCTCCCGCACCGTGTCGTAGATCTTCACCTGCATCCCGCGCCGGTGGGCGTCGTCGATGTAGGCTTTCATCTCGTTCGCGCGCAGGAACGGGTAGTTGATGAACGGATTGATCGGAGTGGCGTGATGGATGTTGACGGTGTTCGCGCTGGTCGCGGCGATTTCGTCGAGCGGGGCAAATGCGTGATAGTAGCGCGTACGCCACTGTTTCCGCGGATCGATGGGATGAAACGGCGTCACCAGCAAACGGAAATCGTAGTGCTGCGTTTCGCCGGCGGCGAACCGGCGCGGCCCGCCGTAGCAGGAGATGAGATAGGTCTCTGTGCCGCGTGCGCCGAGGCGGCAGCCGCCCTTCCCGCCGTTGTCCCACGAGGCCGGCATAATGAGCGGCTTGGAGAGATAGAAGTTGGTGTTCAGCGGGCGCGAATAGTGGTCGTCGTGCAATTCGAACTGGAGACCCGCGTTCACATCGCCGACCCAGGCGCTGTCCTGGTTCCGCTTCACGTCCCACTTCCATGCGAGGCTATCGGGCCGCACGCCCCCCTTGATCCCCAGTCCCATCGCATAGCGCGCCACGGCGGACGACACCGGAATCTCGAGGCGGATGTCGCCAGCTTCCATGGCATCCCGCGCGGTCAAGGCCACGGATAACTCCATGCTGCCGTCGAATTCCATTTGGCCCCTGAGATCCACGGCAAGCGCGCCGGCGCGATTCCGCGCTTCCCAGACAGCCGCTCCTTCCGCGCGTTTCACGAATCGGGGCGCGCCCATCGACCAGGGCATGGGCCGTCCATTGCCGTCTTCCACGATTAGCCGGATGGGCGCCGATAGGATTTCGCGCGGAGTGCCGGTCAGGCGCGTCATCTCGATGGCAAAGTAGCTGCGAATCGAGGCCGGCATTCCATCGGACCCGAGCGATACGGTCCGGCCCAGCACACCGATAGTGTTGCCCGCCACTTCCACCGGCGTGTAGGGCGGCACGAGGCCGTCATCCACGGCCAGTTGTGAATCGAGCCAGCGCAAACGGGAGAGACGCGATGGCTCGTCGTCCCCGGCGTTGCGGATGGACTCTGGTGCGACCGTCAATTGGAAGCTCACCGGTACCGGTTGCCGATCGTCCGCGGTCACCGTCACGACGCCGGAGTAAGCGCCCGGCGCGGCGTCGGGCGGAACCTGCACACCGCACCAGAGCGGCCGCACGGTCCCGCGGGCCGCATCCACCTGCCGCATGAAGTTGCGGCCCTGCCAGTCGACACCTCCGAGGTTGAAGCAGCGGAACGCGCCGGCGGGAATGGCCTTGCCGCTCTCCCGCCGGGTTAATGCTGTGAAAGTGGCGCGGACGTTCCGCAAATCCGTTCGGGCCGCCCAGATTCCCAGTTGGAAAACGTAGAACTCGCCCCGTGCCGCCGTGCCCCGAAATGGTTCGCCCGGTGCGCGCCGCGCCCATCCAGCGGGAAGGTCGCCCGTCATGCGGATGGGGTGATCGCGGTCCTCGGGAAACACCAGGAAGTCCGCGTCCGGATTGTGTGTCAGAAGGTCCGCGACTTCGCTTTTGGTGGCGATGAGCTCCATGGGAGCGAAGCTGTCGAACTCATCCACCGATTGGATCTCGACCAGATCGGCCCGCGGAAATCCTGCTAACCGGGGCCGCGCCTGTTGAGGCTCCGTGAGATGGTGCTGGGCCAGCCAGGCGGGGTCGGCCGTTTGTTCCGGGGCCCGATAGGTGAGGGCCGGATAAGGCGACTTGACATTCCCGGTGTAGGGCAAGTAGTAAAGCCAGTAATCGCCGGGTCCGCCCACGGGTTGGAAGACGAGGTCGCCGTATTCGCGATTCACGTCCACGCGCGCCACGTTTCGAATGCGGGTTTCCGTGCGTGCGGAGACCACCAGGATCTCCTTCTTCTCCGGTTCGTGGTCTCGCCGCCGCCAGGGAACGTGAACCCACACCGCGTCGGCGGCGGCCTGCACGCGGACGACGACCCGATGCGTTCCGTAAACGTCGGCGTCCCAGGTCCCCGTGCCGTAGCGAACCTCTTGGGCGCTCAGGGAGATGATGCCGCCACCGGCGACAAAGAGCAGGCTTGCCTGAAGAAGAGATATGCGGGCGGGAATGAGGACGGGACGTGTATTCACGATCCTACCCATCAGATCACGAATCGCAGCGACTGTTACCGAGCCGCGACCGTCAGGGAGCGGTTTCCCCAAAACCTCAAGCACCCGTTCGGCCCATGACCACCGTGTGAGGGCTCATGGGAATAGGGTGCGCGGTGATGCCTCCGAAACCTGCCTCGTGGTACATGGCCGTCAGTTCGCTCAGCGTATAGGCGTCGCCCGCCGGGGTGGAGGTCAACATGGTCATGCTGAAGGCCGCGGGCATGGGCGGGGAGACGCGATCCTCATTAGGCACGAACTCCAGCGTGGCGGCGCGCCCGCCGGGGAGCAAGGCGGCGTGGACCTTCTGCAACAGGTTCACGCAGGTCCGCCGATCGAAGTGGTGGAGGAAGTTGGTGAGCAGCACCGCGTCATAAGGCCCGCCGAAGTCGACCTCGAAAGCGCTGCCGGGCAGCATGTCGTAGCGGTCGTGGACGCCAGCCTTGCGGGCGTTGTCCAGAGCCACGCGCAGCACCGGCGCCCAGTCGAGACCGGTGACGCGGGCCTGCGGGTTCTGTTTGGCGATTTCGATGCCGAACAGGCCGTGGCCGGCGGCGATATCCAGCACGCGCATCGGGCCGGCGTGCCCCTCCAGCACAACCGCGCCTAGCGGGCCCACCATGGGAGCCATCATCGGCGCCATGCTTTCCGCGAACTGGACCCAAATCGGATTCTCCGGCTCCACGCTGCCATCGCCCGGCATGACCGTGCGGCCGGTGCGCACGATTTCCGCCAAATGATCGTAAGGTTCGCGCATGGCCGGGTTGCCCAGGAATTGCGCGACCGAGGCCAGGCAGGACGGCGAGCGCGGGTCCAGGAAGGCGGCGCTCGTCGGGGTGTGCCGGTAGCGCCCGTCCTGTTTGACCAGGATGCCGTAGATCGTGAGGAAATCGCACAGGATGCGGATGCCGCGTTCGGATGCCGCGCAATGGCGGGCGATGGAGGCCACGTCTCCCGGCCCTTCACCCACGGCCCGGAAAACATCCAGATCGATCGCCGCTTTCAAAGCCGCCGTGCGCTGATGCGCCTGTAGCATTTCGAAAATCAGACCGGGCGTCAACGGAGCTTCAACACTATTCCCAGCGTGCATAACCAGCCTCTTCCTCACTTAGCCACAATGCTGTTCCCTTAATGATGTTTCGGTGGGGCAGGCGATCGTTTTATGTCGCCTGCCAACGCTCCCCGCAGGCGGCAGACCACAAAGTGCGATGGTCTGCCCCACCAAATATACCTAGTGGGCCTTCGCGCCGCTCGCCGGCAGAGAGAATGCGTAGAACGTATTGCTGGCGGTTCCGAGCGGATCCAGAGCGGGGAAGTTATGATACCCGGTGCCCCAGTACAGCGTGCCGTTTACGATCGCCGGAGCTGCGTTAACCGAACCTGGCGCCCGGAACGACCATAATGTCGCGCCGGTCGCGGCGTCCAACGCGTACATATAGCCAGACATGGAAGCCACGTATGCAACTCCATTCGCCACCGTGACAGGAGCCAGCGCCAAGGCGTGTTTCCCCCGGTGAACGGTGCTCATACCGGGATCCTGCACTTGCCAAAGAATCGCTCCCGTAGCCGGGTTCAGCGCGGCCCAGGAAGCTCCGTTCCAACTGACCCCCGACGGCTGCAGTGTGTAGGTGCTCTGGGTCGTATTGCTGATCGCAACGTAGATGCGCTGGTTGTCGGATGCCGTGCCCCACTGGATTCCGCCGACTTTCCCGCCCGGCCCGACACTGGTGTGCCACACCGTCGCTCCGCCCTTCGTCGCCACCGCCCAATACTCGCCGCTCTTTTGACCGGCCCCCACCAGCGGGATCTCCGATCCATTAATGTTCGTCGTGAAAAGGTTCGCGCCGGCGCCGAAATCGTAATCCTCTCCAGCGGGATCGGGACAAGCGCTGCCCCCGTCGGTGCAGGCGGTGATCCACGCGTCGTCCGGCGAGAACCGGCTTCCCCACTTCACGTTTCCAGTGGCCAGATCCAGCGCCACAATCGAATCTTCGTAATTGTTCGTCGCCTGGCACGCCAGAATCGCCTTGGGGATCCCGTGAGCGGCCTGCTCACACAACTGAACGGACAGAGGAACCAGATAATTGTTGCCCGTCGTCACGTAAATCTGGCTGCGCGCGACATCGATCACCGGTGTGCTGGACCACACCGGAGCGCCACTATATCCATTTGGGACGAAGTACGTCTGCCAGAGGATCTGCCCGTTGGTTAGCGAAATCGCGACAAGGCTTCCGCGGAAGGTCGGGTTGGTCAGCTTTTCTTCCGTGGAGGACACCCCCATGTAAGCGATTCCCTTGTAAATAATGGGGGAGGTGGTGGCGAGAGAATTCAGGTTGGGATCGAGTTCCGTCATCCACAACAGACTGCCGTCGCTCGCATTCAACCCCAGAAGATAAGACCCGTAAGGGCCTGGAGTCGCCAGCGACGAGCTCGCCCCGATGATTACCATCGTGCCGTAGAGCGTTGGCGTGGTGCGCGACATCACCGCCGAACTCAATCCATAATCGGTCATCTTGTGCTGCCAGACGGTGGCTCCGGTAGCCGCGTTCAATTTGTACAGGTTGCCGGACCAATCGGGAAAGTAGACATAACCTCCCGTAGCATCCACCGATGGGGTCGCGGAAACGTCGTTTTGCGTGGTGAACTTCCACTTTACGGTGAGGCCGCTCACGTTTTGATTATTCAGGACTGTTTCCGCGGAAGCCCAACGGCTGTTATTCAGATCGCAGCCGGCGAAGGGCCAGCCGTTAGGCGCTTGCGCAAAGGAGGGCACGGCGAGCAATAAAATAGCGCCCAGCGCAGCCTCCATCGCGCACCGATAGTTGTACATATAGCTGTGGCTTCGTTTGTTTGTTTGCGTGGTTCTGTAAGATTAGCACGGCCAAGAAAAGCATGCAATTCGTCAGAGACAAATCAGTACTACTCTTCGCTCGATGGCCGTGCCGAGCTCCCGGAGGACTGGTACCGGCAGGCGCGCTTGAGCCAGTTGGAACAGCTCGTTCTCCTCGCGCCGGATATGCTCCGTGAGCAAGCCGCACAACCGCTCCAGCAACGCCGCGGTGGGCGCGGAGCGCAATTGTGCGATGAGATCTTCCGCCTGGCGATGCTGTGCGACCAGGTCCGCAACCAGGGACAGCTTCCCCAGGGCGTTTTCGATGGCCGGGAACAGGATTTGCTCCTCGATTTCGAAGTGGTTGGCGAGTTCCAGTTCGTAGCGATCGACGGCGCGCCGCGCAAGCTCGGCCACGTTTACCGGCGAGCGATCCTCACCCAGCGAGCGGCGCGTCAGCACGCACATGGCGAGGGCGTTGTGGTGCTGGTGCGAGAGCGGGATCAAATTGGGGTCGCGCAGCATGGGCTTGACTGTTAATATAGCGAAAATGAACTGGAACGATGCCGCCGAAGACTTGCTGCAACAAATCCTGGCTCAAACGCCGCGCCCGTTGAGAGAGGGAGCCGAGGCGCAGCTTCGCGAACGCGCAGAGAGTCTTGCCGACGACGATGGCAAGCGCCGGGTGGGCGTGGAGACCGTGATCGCGGCCTGGATCGCCACTACGCCGGAGGCTGTGCGTTCCGACCTGCCGCGGCAGATGGAGCGGTTCGGGCTGGACCCGGCCGAGTACGCGCACTTGCTCGAGTAAGAGCGGGGCTCAAGCCCCGCGCGGGCTTAAGCCCGCCCCCCATTTCTTGCTCAGGAGCGCATCCAGGGAGGCGCGGCCGGGGCCGAAGATCAGCACGATCAGAAACCCAACCAGGAATGTGTACGGGGCCGCGGCGTAGAATTTATCCGGGTCC
>Ga0224555_1003901_pt1 | contig 14492 bp, 10 predicted proteins | sample 714S23034metaG_FD_180687 | JGI IMG/M metagenome (GOLD analysis project Ga0224555, IMG submission 180687) | Peat soil microbial communities from Stordalen Mire, Sweden - 717 S2 30-34 | ecosystem: Environmental > Terrestrial > Soil > Wetlands > Peat | place: Sweden: Norrbotten County, Stordalen...
GCGTGCCCGAAAGCACCAGCGGCGTCGCGTTGGCCGTCCAGGTGTAGGTCACGCTGCTCAATCCCGCGTTGCCGCAACCGTCCACCGCTGAAATGTAGAACGTGTCCGACACCACGCAGCCGTTGGTCGCCAGCACGTTGCTCACGCTCAGGGGCGCGCTCCCGCAGCCGTTAGCCGCGCTCACCCCGTTGGTCACGCTGGCGGCGCTGGGCAAGGCCGCAGGATTGCAGCCAAGGTAAGTGTTGGTCGGAGTTCCGCTGATGACCAGCGGCGTCCCGTTGGCCGTCCAGGTGTAGGTCACGCTGCTCAATCCCGCGTTGCCGCAACCGTCCACCGCTGAAATGTAGAACGTGTCCGACACCACGCAGCCGTTGGTCGCCAGCACGTTGGTCACGCTCAGGGGCGCGCTCCCGCAGCCATTGGCCGCGCTCACTCCGTTGGTCACGCTGGCGGCGCTGGGCAAGGCCGCAGGATTGCAGCCAAGGTAAGTGTTGGTCGGTGTCCCGCTGATGACCAGCGGCGTCGCGTTGGCCGTCCAGGTGTAGGTCACGCTGCTCGATCCCGCGTTGCCGCAACCGTCCACCGCTGAAATGTAGAACGTGTCCGACACCACGCAGCCGTTGGTGGCCAGCACGTTGCTCACGCTCAAGGGCGCGCTGCCACACGCATTGGCCGCGCTCATCCCGTTGGTCACGCTGGAGGCGCTGGGCAAGGTCGCCGGATTGCAGCCAAGATAACTGTTGGTCGGAGTGCCGATGATAACCAGCGGCGTCGCGTTGGCCGTCCAGGTGTAGGTCACGCTGCTCAATCCCACATTCCCGCAACCGTCCACCGCCGAAATGTAGAACGTGTCCGACACCACGCAGCCGTTGGTCGCCAGCACGTTGGTCACGCTCAAGGGCGCGCTCCCGCAGCCGTTGGCCGCGCTCACTCCGTTGGTCACGCTGTTGGCGCTGGGCAAGATCGCCGGATTGCAGCCAAGGTAAGTGTTGGTCGGGGTTCCGCTGATGACCAGCGGCGTCGCGTTGGCCGTCCAGGTGTAGGTCACGCTGCTGGACCCCACATTCCCGCAACCGTCCACCGCCGAAATGTAGAACGTGTCCGACACCATGCAGCCGTTGGTCGCCAGCACGTTGCTCACGCTCAGGGGCGCGCTGCCACACGCATTGGCCGCGCTCATCCCGTTGGTCACGCTATACGCGCTGGGCAAGGTCGCCGGATTGCAGCCAAGATACGTGTTGGTCGGGGTTCCGCTGATGACCAGCGGCGTCGCGTTGGCCGTCCAGGTGTAGGTCACGCTGCTCAATCCCACATTCCCGCAACCGTCCGCCGCCGAAATGTAGAACGTGTCCGACACCACGCAGCCGTTGGTCGCCAGCACGTTGGTCACGCTCAGGGGCGCGCTGCCACACGCATTGGCCGCGCTCATCCCGTTGGTCACGCTATTCGCGCTGGGCAAGGTCGCCGGATTGCAGCCAAGATAAGTGTTGGTCGGAGTGCCGCTGATAACCAGCGGCGTCGCGTTGGCCGTCCAGGTGTAGGTCACGCTGCTCAATCCCACATTCCCGCAACCGTCCACCGCCGAAATGTAGAACGTGTCCGACACCATGCAGCCGTTGGTCGCCAGCACGTTGCTCACGCTCAAGGGCGCGCTGCCGCAGCCGTTGGCCGCGCTCATCCCGTTAGTCACGCTATACGCGCTGGGCAGAGTCGCCGGATTGCAGCCAAGGTAGCTGTTGGTCGGAGTGCCGCTGATGACCAGCGGCGTCGAATTCGACGTCCAAGCATAAACAACATTGGTGGTGGCCAGGTTCCCGTAAGTATCGGTCACCTGAATCAAATAGGTGCGCGTATAGAGACAATTGGTGTTGGTGTCGCGATGCGTGACAGAGATGTTCGGAAGTCCGCAACTCACGACCGCTGTCACGTTGGAGGCGATGTTGTTGTCGGACGGCAAGTTGGTTGGATTGCAACTCAAATACTGGCCCGGGGTAACGGTCACTTGCGGCGGGGTGGTGTCGGCATATCCGAAACTGATCCCTGTCGTATTCTCACAGGCCACCACGTTGACCTGCTGCTGGCTGTTGATGACGCCCACCGGATAAGTCTCGGCGTAGCCGGCTTGCGGGGTTACGACAACCGTGTAAATGCCGCTGCCCAAATCGTTGAAGGCATAGTTGCCGTTGCTGTCTGTATTCGTGCTGGTCAGGAAATTAGTGCCGGTCGAACCGTAGAGCGAAACCGTCCAACCGATCAACCCCGTGTCCCCGGCGAGGTTGGTGGAGCCAACAGCGCAGTCCAGCACCACCGAGCCGGACAATTGATTGGAGACGGTGCATCCTCCAGTGCCATGACGTGAGACAGTCCCAATGGACGAACAGCACACAGTAATGGGACTGCCTGTTAAATCATAAACGCCACAGTGAGTGGCGTCCGAATTCACCGTACCTACAACACTAATGGTGAACATCTGGTTACCCGGGGAACTTATCACGTCGTAACACACGTCAAAATTTGTCGAAGCGCCGGCGGCGAGAGTGAACGGCTGAGGTGGCTGGCAATTCAACCCTGACAACAAATCCCCAGGAGTGGCTTCGACGACGGCCCATGTGCCTAGCGTCACATCGCTGAGCGTTGAAAAGCCGCTGTTGGAAACCGTCACGGCGACCGTCACGGCCGGTTGATCGGGAAGAATATCGGGCAAAACCAACGTGCTGCCGCCATTCTCCGAGGCCTGAACATAAGGCGAAGAAAGGGCCAGGCTGCAGGAGATCGAAGCCGGGGTGACCAGAGCCGCAGCGGAGGCTGTGGCCGCGACGGTCGTCCCATTGGTGATAACCTCCGCGCCATTGGTAACCGTGCCCGCCAAATCGGCGTCGGCCGTGACCGTCACGGTGTTGGTGGCGTTGGTGGCAAAGGCCATGGAGAAATAAACCGTGGCGGCAGCGCCAGGCTCAAAAATGTTTGTTGGGCTGGCGAAATAATTGGTCGTGAGATTGCCGAGAAGATTGTCTGAAACGACGACGTTGGTCAGAGGGATTGTGCCGCAGTTGGTAATGGTGATCTCGTAACAGAAAGCGGGATTGTTGCTGGCTGCCCCACCCGGGCAGTCACCGACAAATCCTTCCGCCACCGAACCAAAAGAACCGCAATTGGTCCCGCCCATGTAACAGGCGATCTTTTTGGTGACATTGATGCAGGGGGTGCAGGGAATGGGAACTTCCAGCATGACGAACTGGTCGTTCGTCGGGGTGGTGACATAAATGGCGCCGTAAACGTCGCCGCATTGCGGGATCCAACTGGCATAGTTATTACTGGCCGCCGTCAAGAGCGTGCTGACAACCACGGGATCAAACACCGGATACTGGTCACTGCTGCATCCTCCGCTCGGGGCTGGGGTGCTGTAGAATCCGCCACAAGGATTAGTTAAACCAACTGCACTCCCTACCAGAGTGTTGATCGCCACCTGCACATCCCAATAAAAAGCGTTGGTTCCGTCATAAGTTTGATGATTAAGAATATAATTAACCATCTGCCAGTTCGTCGATGAAACTAGGGTCTTGGGGTGGCCCGATGGCAACTCTGCGTTTAAACTCGCGTCACAGGTGGGGTACAATGATCCCGTAAAGAGGGTGCCCGGGATTGTGAAGTCAAGCGCATTAATCCCATTCCACTCGTCAACGCACCAAGCCGGATAAAGACCGTATGGAATTGGCGGATTCGAATAATTGGTTTTATTTACAATGTTCGTGACATCGACAACAAATGTGGCAACGAGCGGCGTCGTAATGGTCTTGGCATTAGGATACGCGGTAATGTAAGATGCCAGTTTGTTGCTCGGGCTTGGAGGAAAATTGAGAAAACAAACCTGCTGGCCGAACGCCGGGCGTTCACAGCCAAGGAAGAGAGATGTTGCCAAAACCAGCAACAATCCAAAACGTCTAAGAATGGGGGAATTCATTTTAGTTAAAGAGCAAAACTGACGGAAACTACAAACATTAACCACTAGGTTTTCTACATCTTGTGCGGATTTCATTAAGAAATCGAACATCACTCAACCTCTACAGACAAACTGAACCACCCTAGACTGCACCTCCACATTGGAAGATGAGCAGACTAAAAAGCAGCCCAATGGAGCGTGCCCAATCCTTAAAACTCGTTCCCCTGCCGCTGGGTCTCAAAAGGCCTATCGCCGAAAGCGCCTGGCGATGGTTACCAGCCCGAATACCCCGGCGGTAAGCAGCCATGCCGTGCTTCCCCCGTCAGGGACATTCTTTCCAAACCCATTCGGATTAGCCAATAGGCTCTCGGTGGTTAGAACCAAGGCGGACAAAACAAGGAGCAATAACGATTTCTTCATAAAATATCTGATTCCATTTAGCTCAAAGCAAACTGATAACAGGCGGCAACGAATTGGTTGACGGTGGCGGCGTTGGAGGAAATGGAGGCGGCGTCGCGAAGAGCCTGCTTGCAGCAAGAGTTGCCGCCAACAGTCCCAACAATAACCAAACTTTAGCCTTTTTCACAATTAATCCGTTTCCTTCCGTCATCTGTCTCAAATCTTTACTGTTGTGTCTCAAAACTAGAACTTTCATAAACCTAGCTAGATTCATGCCAAAAGCGACTAGTCCGAGCGTTTCACGCGGATCATATTTACCATCAGCATCTTACATCATTTTTTCCCATCTCAATTCCATCACGCTATATTGCGAAAGTGTAATATATTCCGACAGCAAAACACAAAAAACGCCTCTTTTTCATGCGCAAGATGCTGGTTTTAAACAACATACGCGCTTTTATCTCATTCTGTAAGGTTTTCCGACACTTTGAAGCTTGGTTTGAGCGAGTGGCGAAGGAGGATTCTCGCTCAAATCGAACGCCAACACCCCCTGTTGGTTGCCAAAACGATTCCGGGCACGCTGAATCATAGCAAATGCAACGTCTCCTCGATGAGCGCGAGGGTTTCTGGCGAGGGTCCACCCTTTTTGGGATTCTTGAGCGCATCGGCTTCATGTTGGCGGGCGGCTGCTTCCTCGTTGTATTGCCGCAAGTCCAAATCCAGCTTCTCGCGCTCAAGGCGCAGCCATTGCGCGTTGTGATCGCCGCCTCGCTTGCGTCCAAAATCCCTCGCCGCAGAACCCCTCGTATTTTTAAAACACGCTTTAAGTTCGAGGCGCATCCGGCGCGGCAGGAGAGCAGAGGAAGACAATAAAAAAGGCAGAGCCATGAAGGCCTGCCTTTTTGAAAACCAATGGCAGACGATTTCGCTTAACTGATAAAAAAAGGCGCGGAGCATTTTGCTCCGCGCCTTGAAAAGAGGCGAAACGAGGAAACCTAACTCAGCTTGCGCCGAATCGCGCCCAAGCCCAGCAGGCCCATTCCGAACAGCGTGGCGGTTAGACCGCCGTCGGGCACGTTAGCTGTGCCTTGGACGATAAGTCCCGTCGGATTTGGAGAGCTACCAAGATTGTCAACCTCAAACTCAATAGTGTTTACACCCGCTGCCAAAGTGGCGGTGAATGGAGTCCAATATTCATAGCTCTGCTCATCATTCTGAGTGCCCCACCCTGGGCCTTGCGCTGAAGTTATAGTTCCGTTGACGAAGAGCGCCCCGGGATTATCGCTGGAAAACTGCCCGCTAATGGTGTCTCCGGCAGAGGCATTGATAGTGAGACTGTAGGTGTAGAGGCCGGGATCCTGGTCGACGCCATTTGCGGTGCTTGGAGCGATCCATAGGCCGGTCAGCGAATTTGGAACCCAAGGAGAACCATAATAGTACGCAACCGTGCTACCAGGAGCTCCCGGCCCGCTAACTGTGTAATTATTACCGTCCACCCCTGTGCCGATACTGATCGAATTTGCCTGTGCCGACTGCGTGATGGCCAAAGCCATCCCCGCCACCAAACCCAACATTGTTTTTCCGTATTTCATAATTGTTTTTTTAGTGCTTTTCTGACGTTTCGCTCAATTCTATTGAATAGACGTTCAACTTCTTTTGAATCTTACGCAATCGGCGTGCCAACTTCTCCATTGCGCTGCCAAAAGCCTGATGGATTATATGTAACCGGCGCATTTCAAATAACTTACGCATTACAATATTCCGCATTCCGCGCTTGCATTCAAATCTCTAAAAGGGCCGAAAGTGTAAAGCGTTCCGACAACCAAACGCAAAAAGGCCCGTTTTTTAATACGTAATGCGCTTGTAATAAACAACATACGGTGTTTTTCTTAATTCTGTCAGGTTTTCCGACACTTTGAAGCGTGGTTTGAGCGAGTGGCGAAGGAGGATTCTCGCTCAAATCGAAGACCAACACGCCCTGTTGGTTGCCAAAACGATTCCGGGCGCGCTGAATCATACCAAATGCAACGTATCCTCGATGAGCGCGAGGGTTTCTGGCGTGATTCCGCCCTTTTTGGGGTTCTTCAGCGCATCGGCTTCCCTTTGGCGCGCGGCGGCTTCCTCGTTGTATTGCCGCATGTCCAAGTCCAGCTTCTCGCGCTCAAGGCGCAGCCATTGCGCGTTGTGATCGCCCTTCCGCAGCGCCACCAAGTCGGCGCATAACTGGCGCAGCCGTTGCAGTTGCGCGGCGGGATTATCGCCGCCGGAAGGCTGCTGCTGCAACGCAACGGCGATGCGCGCGGTCAGGCATACGGCCAATTGATCGGCCAGTAGGCCGCCGGCTGCCTGGCTGATTTCGGCGGCGTTGGCGCCGAACTGGCGGACGGCTTCCAACGCCTCCTGTTGCGCTTCCCAATCCCGGTAGCCGCCCTGCTTCCAATTTGAGACGTTTGTTTCATTGATAGGCGGGCCGTCAAACTCCCCGGCCATGACAGCCGTGACTTCGGGCAAACCGTTGAGCCATTCGGCGATTTGTTTGCCTTCATCGCCATTTTGCAGGCGGCGGTTAATCTGCTCGCGGATGGCGAGCGGCAGCCGTGCGATTTTGCCATTTCGGGTCATACTATTTGTTTTTTTGGCTTGATCCACCTTGATCCACCTTGATTTGGCTTGATTCACCTTGATTGCCTTGGGTTGCAGGCGGCACAGCAGGCCCTTCATTCCTGTTGCCTTCCGTTGGTGGTGGACCGTCTTCCGCCAATACGCCAAAAAGAGCCTCGCGCACTTTATCTATCTTTTGGGCTTCCGTCATGAAGCCTTGGCAGATTTGTTCCCGGTTTTCCTTCACCCATTCTCGAACCCGCCTTTCAAAATCTTCGTTCTTTTCCGCCCGGTCCATCTCCAACCGCTCGCGCTCGATCCGCAACGATTCGGCGCTGTGATCGCCGCGCCTGAGATCCACCAAATCATGGCACAACGCTCGCAACAGATTCCAGTCCACCGCGCCGTTGCCGTCCTTCGCCGCCAATTGGCGCGTGGCGATGGCGTAGCGGCCGGCCGTCCAGGCGGCCAGATTATCCGTCAGCGCGCCATCGGCGGCCTCGCTCAACTCCCTCGCCTCGGCCACGACGCGCCGCACTTCGGACATGGCCGCCTGATGAGCCAGCCAGTCGCGGAAACCGCCCTGTTGCCAATTCAATATATCCTCTTGCGTGACCGTCCGTGCGCTGGACTGCGCGGCCAGCGCTGCTTGCGTTTCCGGCAGGGCGTTCAGCCACTCCGCAACAGACGCCACATTCTCGCCGGCCTGCAAACGACGATTGGCTTGTTGGCGAACGTCTTCTGGCAACAGGGCTATTTTGGTGGTCATCATGGATTTGGGGAATTCAACGGGTTCCGGTTGACCCAGCGCCGCTTGCCAGGGCGGCGCTGAAACATTTCTGGCCCGTTTAGCGAACAAAGCCGAACATACGCGAACTTAAGCGAACAATTTTGCATTCAATTTCCGTTGTTGGCGTTTTCCTGCCCATCCGGGCTGAGTTTTGAACCATCCCAGCCATACAAAATTTTCTGGATGCGCCCCAACTTCTCCTCGGTGGTCAGGCTGTCATCAAAACCCGACACTTTCAGATAAGCGCGCAAATGCGGCAATTCCTTCTGTGATGCGGTGATTGCCTCATAATCAAAATACTGTTGCGCCAGCTTTAGGCGCGACCGTCGGAGATCGTTGTCCTCGCTTGCCAGGAGCAGTTTCGTGAACGAAACCAACTGGTCCAATTCCTCCGGCTTTTCGCTGGCCAGTTTCAGGGCGGCTTTTCCAACCAGTTTCACTGCCGCCTGTCTCATGCTGGCCACGCTCACCGGCAGATCATTCAATTCATCGGCCGCGGCCGCTTCCTCCAGCAACTCTTCCACCTGGCGTTCGCGCGCGCGGCGGCGGTAAAATCGGCCCAGGCTCGCCATGGTGGCTGTCACGCCAAATTCCTTCTGGACCCGCTCCAGCGTTTTCGCGTATCCCAAGTTCTCTTCAAACAACCATCCCTCCAGCGTCTCGCGTTGCTCAGGCGTGAGCAGGCTCCATGTGGAATCTTCGCGCATTTTTCTCATCTGGAAATTTTGCGGTACGAATACCGGCCTTTGATGTGCGCGTGAAAATACTTCCCGTGCGAACTCGCGTTCATCAGGCCCACATATTCTGAGTGCGGCACGTCGTAATATTCATACACGCCGCCGCTGTGGAAAGCGATGGTGAGCGTGCCGGTCCAACTATAATCCACCCCGCACAAATCTGATGATTCGACTGCAATCATGCCGGAAAAGTAAAACAGCAGGAGATGGAAATCTTCTTAGTGAATGTAACTTTGTATTAAGAAGAACCGGAAGGAGGCTCACGCCGGCAGAGACGGAGGGCCACTTCGTGTCCCTTTGGTCTGCCGTCAGGGCTGCTTTTGCCGGGCGGCCCACCTTTTTTGCGAAGCCCCAGAACATTTGAGCAATACGCGGCCAAGTCTTGTTCCCGTTCGAGCGGGTAACGGGCTGCCGATGGCATGATCTCTCCGCAAACGACCATCAAGTCGCGGTAAGTCCAGTTGTGCCGCTTCACCAGCGGCCAAAAGGTGATGATTAATTCATCCACCTCTGCCGGTTCGCTACGAAGCGGCGCCACCGCCAGTTTACCAATGGTCTCCCACTTGGGTGAGTCTTTGAACCGTTCGGCCGCCTCGCGGTGGTGCCATTCCCACCAAGCGTGGCCAAATGGCGTCAACTCGCGAAAACCGCGCTGCAGGACGCCCAGTGCCGCCAATTCGCGCTTCTCCGGGTCGGGATCAAAACTTTCTGGAAGAACGTGGTAATGATAATGCGTCTGGAAATGTAAAACGGCATCAAGCCATTCGCACCATCGTTCCATGCTGCGCTTCATCAATGCAACGGCTTCCGCTGGACGCTTGTTCATGTTGAGCGTCTTCGGTCCTACGAAATCGCTGAAACACTCGTGTTCAAAGGAAAGCGGAACAATTGCCCGACACAGAGTTTCGGCCTGAACGTCCGCATATTCGCAGAACCGATACACGCTTTGCATCACGTAATGGAACTCATTGTCTTTTGCATGCCCAAAAACTTCGAGAAAACCACGCCAAGCTTGCCCCGTTTGCATAGCGCGGTCTTTGGGGTTCTTATTCTGCGCGTATTCGGCGGCAGCTTCCAACACAATGTGTCCGAGCCATGCCTCGATCACGAATGCATCAATGTAAAAGGGATCCTGTTCTTTTTCGCACAATGCCTTCGCCTCCTCGATGGACTTCATGAATGGCAGCGGCCCTCGTTGTCTCGGTGTATCACTCACAGGTTAGGCGGCTTAATGCAATCCTCCGTCACGAGTTTTTTCGCGTCGGGATAATTCCTGGGGACGCCGGGGGCGGTGACGGGTTCCCCTCGTTCAATCTTCGCGGCGACTTCTTGGTTCAGGGCCAGGAGTTGCGCGAGCAAATCCTTCTTAGCGTTGAAGCCGTAGGCGGTGAGGACGGCGGTGTCGAGGGCGGCGTGAGCGTCTCTGAGCGGGTTCGCGCCGGGCAATTCCAGTGTGCGATAGAGGGCGCGCAAACCGCCCTTTATTTTCGGCAATGCTTCCGCGCGCACACGGCGGACTTCGCGCGCCGCCTCAGCCACGGAGTCAATCTGCTTCACCGTCGCCGACTGCGGCCACGGGAACGTGTCGAAAACGGTGTCGGAAGTGTATCGGAAAGTGCCTCCCAAAGTGGAACAGCGGGCAGTGAACCAAATCCAGTGTGGATCGGATTGCAGCACACCGAATGAATAATCGTCAGAAAACGGAAAAACCATGAGCGTGTTGTCCGGGTGAACTGAGCTCGAAACAACCTCGAAAATCGGGCGTTTCGTGACGCGGGAGCAAGCAATATAACGCGGCACTCGCGAAATTGCTGCCATAGTTCCTGGTTGGTAGTCGCGAAGCTGCCACCAGCGTTTCGCGAGGCGCGACCAGCGGGTGCTGTCTTTGCCGGTGGCCTTTTTCTCGCTCTCCGCCTTAGCAAGCACAACCGGCATGACCAACTTTTTCACTCGCTCAAAAGCGGCCGCGTAGCGCATCGCTTCGAGCATGTCACGTTGAGCAAAGTCAATAATCCAGCGGCCAGGTTGCCCAGCATCCACCAAGTCACGACCAATCATGTAAGGGAACAATACCTCGCGGTGGTCTGGATGTTCGCGCAGGAGTTTTGCTGCCTCATCTGGAGTGAGCCAAAAACCCTCGTTAAAGGGATACTGCCCAACGTAAACACGCTTCGGCTCTTGGTTCACACTCAGCAACGACGCCTCGCTTGCATCCGTATCGGTTGTCAGTGTTGGACCGATGTAATCAACCTCCTCGCGTATCCAGTCACTAACCATATTGTCGCCCACTTGTGTAAATAAACTCTTCTTGCCCTTTTGTTCGCCCTTTGCCCAGTTAACGATGGAGACATGCACAGCGGCTTCGCCGGACCAGACTTGCTTGGACACCGCCTCAGTGATCGTGCCACCATTTTTCACGATATAATCAAGGCTCGCCACGCGTGATTCGTTCTGTCGAATCGTCTTCGTGCCAACCAACCCGGCTCTCCCGGCCACAGGATCATTCGAGGTGCAAGCCGGCAGGTTGTCGTGCGCCTTGCGGAACCAATAAACGCAGAAGTCAGCCATTTTTGGAACGTCCGGGAATATGGCATGAACCTTTCGGACATAATCATAGCCGTGTTCCTTTGCAAGATAGCGCGATCCGAGGTAAGGCGGGTTGCCAATAATGACGTCGGCTTTCGGCCATTGTGTGGGCAAACCTTCGGGCGTGAGCAGGGCGTCGGCGGCGATGAAATTTTGATCCAGGTTGTCCAGCGGGAGCGGTTGTTCGGTGATGTGCAGTTCGTCAATCGCCAACTTGCGCGCAATCATCATTGTGACTTTGGCGGTTTCGACGGCGAAGGGCAGGATGTCAAGCCCGAAGAAGTTTTGCGCGGTGACGAAACCGAAATACCGCGTGCGGGGATCAATCTCCTTGGAAAGCTCGGCCATCCGTTCATAGATGCGTGATTCGAGGCGTTTCAACTCGCGATAGGCAATGTAGAGAAAGTTGCCGCAGCCGCACGCCGGGTCCAGCACGATGTAGCGGCGCATCCGGTCTTCGAGTTCCCGCAGGCGCTTGAGCGTTTTGGCGTTTTCTATCTGTTCGCGCCACGGCTCGACAATGGTAGGGCCGACAATCTTCATGATGTCGGACGGATGGGTGAAGTGGGCGCCGAAAGCGCGCCTTTCCTCCTCGCCCATGGAATGCTGGAAAAGAGTGCCAAAGATTTCGGGCTGAACCTTGGACCAGTCGAATTGGGCCGCCTTGCGGAGCAAGACAAGCTCGCCGTCCTGGATTTCCAACCGGGCCGGTTCACGGAACAGCCCGCCGTTGAAATAGCGCACGCCCTTGAAACGCCCGCCGGACATGGGCGGGTTGGTGTTCATGGCCTCGAACAATCCGCCGATGAGGTCGTAGGCGCTGGCGGGCGTGGAGCAATCCTCCAGGATTTGCGTGACGAAATACTTGGGCAGCAGATCAATATCCTCCGCAAAGAGCGCAACCAGAATTTGGAGGATGAACCGCTGGGCGGTTTCACGCGGCACGCCGCGCTGGCCCAGTTTGCGGAAACATTGGGCGAGACAATCCGCCGCTTCGCGAGTGACCTTTTCGCGGTCGTGCTCGAAGGTGGGTTTGGGCGAACCGGGGGCGAGAAAGGCCAGCGGCCCCCAGCGGTCCGGCAAATCTGTCAGCGCGACGGTATCTTTGGGCGCGTCAATATCGGTGTCGAAATCATAAACGCGAAACTCGTCGAAGTTGCACAGCACGACATAACGCGGGCGGTTGGGGACCAGGCGCGTCCAATAATCGAAAGCCTGCCGGCGATGTTTCTGGAGATTCTCCCCGCGCTTTTTCATTTCCACGAGCACGACGGGTTTCCAGACATAATCGGCGAAGGCCGTGCCGCCGCCGTCCTCGGCGGATTTGCGCACGCGAAATTCGGTCGTGCCGCCCACGTCAAGGCAGCCGGGCTGACCAAAAGCCTGGAAAAGGCGATCAAGGAAGATTTGCGCCTGGCTCTTTTCGTCGCCGGTGACATTTTTCTGACACCAGGCGGTAAATTCCGCGAGTTTTTCCCTGCTCGGCATGGGAGGGTTTTACCGGAATGCCGCCGTTTCGGCAAGGTGGAATCCACGCACACGTTCGAGGCGCATCTGGCCTGGCCGGAAAGTAGAGGGAGGCAAAAAAAAGACAGGGCTATGAAGCCCTGCTTTTTGAATACCAATGACAAACAAAGTTCTTAGCAAAACAGCTTGCGACGGATCGCCTGCAAACCGAGCATTGCGCCGCCCAGGAGGCCAAACGTCATGCCGCCGTCAGGAACGCTTGTGATGGAAGCATATAGTCCAGTGGAATCATTAGAATATGGAAAGCCGTCAGTGCCGACCACGAAGTCAATCGTGGCCCCGGCGCTGAGGTTGACGGTTTCGGTGTTGAATCCAGTACCACTAGGATAAGCCGGATTGAGTATCGCGTTGTAGATGGGAGAGTTGTTCTCAAGCACATTCACATTTTTAGGGTTCTGGGGTAGCGTATCCTGGATTGTAAAATCCTGTGAAATGATGTACTCGCCGCTGCTGGGGGCCGTGAAGCGAACCACAGAGCTTTCGCCAAGCGATCCTGGATGCATGAGCAGGCCCGTGTTCGGTGGCCAAACCAAGGTGCTGAAAGGAACGGGAACCCCTTCGCTATTATGATAGACGCCAGGGGGCTGTCCACCGGTCAAACCACTCGACCAATACGACGTGTCACCGCTCACTCCTTGGTATGTATCCAAGGTGAACCCCGATCCGAGAGTCTGCTCCCAACCATAACTCCAAACTCCGTTTAGGTTTGAGCTGGCAGAAAACTGCAACGCAGGATCATAAGTATTCGCCTTCGCCACGGACGCGGTCACCAAGAGCGCTCCTGTCAGTGCCATTCCCGTTATTAGTGTTCTTGCTTTCATCATTTTTTCCTTGCTTTTTTATCTTGTTTTATACCGCTCAATTTCTCTTGTTTCACTTGAAGTTCTTTAGCAGAACAGCTTGCGACGGAGCGCCTGCAAACCGAGCATTGCGCCGCCCAACAGGCCAGCCGTCATGCCGCCATCGGGAGTAGATAGGGTAACATTGTCTATGATTGGTGAAGCCTGCGAGCCATTAGGCGTGGTTTGGTAAAACTTCAGGGCTACAGCACCGGCTGCATTGGCCTGAACCTCAACGGTTTCCTGATTTCCCGCCGGGTTTAACGTACTCCAACTAAGGTCGCTTAAGTTCACCACGGGCACGGGGTCGCTGTTAACGTCCACGACAAACCCGTACTTCTGACCAGGACGGTTATCGCCAGAGTAATTGAACGAAAGCGTGTAAAACGCATTCGGAGTCAGGCCCACCAGTGTATTGGCAATACCGCCATTCTCGTTGAGAAGGACACCTTGGTCAGGTGTGATGGTGTTGACCGCCAGGTAAGTGCCACCGCTGAATGTCCAGCCGTCAGCATTGTTAATGCTGTAGTAGGCCGTATCAGCACCCCAGCGCTCGCTGTTGATGTCATTGCCAGAAAGGTTCAAATCGGAGCCCAGAAAACCAGGGGCATTGAAATCCTCGCTATACACAATTGTGTTGGCCCGCGTCTGCATGGCGGCGGCCAACATGGTCATGGCCCCCAACATCACTGCAACTTTTCTCATTTTCATATTATTCTTTGGTTTCACTGAACTCTGTATTTTTGATTTTTTGAATCCGTCTTTGCCCGTTCAGTTGAGTAAGACGGATTTTGCTCAATGCAATGGATAGAACGCATAAAGAGTGCCAGATAATGGCAGGATCATAAATCAGTAAATAGTATACACAAATCGTTGTTGAGCAAGGCGTTATGAACAATCATATCTACTGACTATGCTAATTAGCATAAGAAATGCGTAAACTTTTCCGACAGGAAAATCGAAAAAAGCCTTCTAAAAACAATGCAACATATTGGATAGAAGCAACTTGCGTGAAATCCAGAGATTCTGTAAGGTTTTCCGACAAAAACGAAGGCGCTTCGGTCGTTTCGGCG
>Ga0224555_1003902_pt1 | contig 14483 bp, 8 predicted proteins | sample 714S23034metaG_FD_180687 | JGI IMG/M metagenome (GOLD analysis project Ga0224555, IMG submission 180687) | Peat soil microbial communities from Stordalen Mire, Sweden - 717 S2 30-34 | ecosystem: Environmental > Terrestrial > Soil > Wetlands > Peat | place: Sweden: Norrbotten County, Stordalen...
CGGCACAAATTTAGAGAGGTTTCCCACCGCTGCCGCTACCGCAAAGCAGCCTGAGAGAAGTCAAGATGAATACGTGCTTCTTATCTAAGCGCCATTCAGGTCAGGTCCCGGCTCGGAGGAGCAGGAACCAACAGAGAGCTAAAAGTCTCTGTCAATAATACATAACACAGGAAGAGGGGCTATTGCGGGGGGGCAGGAAAGGAGACCGTTATGGTTGGAATATGGCGGGTTTTAGCGTGGATCTTCCCCGGGAGGGATGGCACTACTGCCGCAAAGCTGAGTCTGTAGCGCCGCCATCCTGGAGCGCACGATCACCCACATGTCCGTCACGACGCCGCCACCTGGACGTGGAGATCCACACCTGCCCGCCCCGGCTTTGCCAGCGTCACCAGGATGGCCCGCCCGCGTGCGCCAGCAAGGCAGGCAAAGCGACTTGATGCGGAGAGCGGTTCAATTTACGGCCAACGGCAAGCCCGGCACGTTTCACGGGCCGAGTCAGGGCCGCTGGCATCCGTACCCCGATCAAACGCGGACTGATTCCTGATTTGTCTCGCTTGCCAGAGCGCCCCGGCCGCCCCCATTGGCTTCCAGTGTGGCTTTTGATGGCGTCGGAAGGACATTTTCGCGGGCGGTAGGACGGCACGGCCAAACCGATTTGGTTACTTTATGGTTACTTTATGAGCATCGTTTTGGAAAAGCCAGCAAAAGCAGCAAAGCGCATAAAAGCGCACAAATTCAAAAACAGAAAAACGGCGTACTCAGTCGTTTTTTAGACGGTATCCCACCCCTGGTTCCGTCAAAAGCAGCTCCGGGCGGCTTGGGTCGGCCTCCAGCTTCTCCCGCAGGTGCGCCATATAGACGCGCAGATAGTGCGTCTGCTCCACGTAGTTCGGTCCCCACACTTCTTTGAGTATCTGGCGGTGCGTCACGACCTTGCCCGCGTTACGCACCAGCAGGCGCAACAACGAGTACTCCGTCGGCGTCAATTTGATCTCCCGCCCCTTGAGCGTGACCAGGCGGCTGGAGAGGTCCACTTGCAACGGCCCGGAATGAAAGACCGCGTTGTCGGCCACCGGCTGCGCCCGCCGGCGGGCCGCGCGCAATCGCGCCAGCAACTCGGCCGTGCTGAAGGGCTTGTTCATGTAATCGTCGGCGCCGCGGTCCAGCGCGGCCACTTTGTCCTCCTCCTCTTCGCGCACCGAAAGCACCAGCACGGGGGCCTCGCTCCATTCCCGCAGGCGTTGCAACACGACCAGCCCATCCATGTCCGGCAGGCCAAGGTCCAGCACCACGATGTCGGGGCGGCGTTGCGCCGCCTCCACCAAACCCTCCTGCCCGCCGGCCGCCTCGAAGACGCGGTAGCCGTTGCCCTCCAGGGTCACGCGCAGCAGGCGGCGGATTTGGATTTCATCGTCAATAATCAGGACCACAGGCAGATGGGGTGTGTTTTCGCTCATGTAACTGATTCCAAAGCCGGCGCCGGATTGGCTGCCATCGGCAGGTAAATGCTGAATTCCGCCCCGCCGCCGGGACGGTTGCGCGCTTCGACCCGGCCCCCGTGCGCCTCGACTAATCCTTTGACAATCGAAAGCCCCAGGCCCGTGCCGCCGGCGGGCGCGCCGGGCACACGATAGAATTTGTCGAAGACGTGCGGCAGACTCTCGGACGGCAGCCCCGGGCCGTGGTCGGCCACTGAAATGGTCATTTCCTCCGGCGTGGCGGAAGCCTTGACCTCGACGATTGTGCCGGGCGGGGTGTAGTGGGCGGCGTTGAGCAGGAGATTGTTCAGCGACTGCTCGATCAGCACGAAATCCATCTTCACCAGGGGCAACGGCCGCTGAAGGGAGACCTTGATTTGATGATGGGACAATTCGCGCTCGTTCTGGCGCAACGACACGTTGATCAAGTCGGCCATGTCGCACCAATCCAGGCGCGGCTTGACGTTGCCGGATTCCAGGCGGGTCATGTCCAACAAATTGCTGACCAGCCGGTTGAGGCGCGCGGCGCTTTCCTGAATTTCATGGGCCAGAGTGTCGCGCAGCGGCGCTGGCGTGGTGGATTCCACCAGGGCGCTGGCGGCGGTGGTGATGGCGGAAATGGGGGTGCGCAACTCGTGCGAAATGGAGTTCAGGAGGGCCTTGCTCAATTTCTCCGATTCCTCCAGCAGATGGGCCTGTTGCGCCTCGGTGTCCAGCCGCAACCGGTCCAGCACCAGCGCGGCCTGCCGGGCGTAGGCGTCCAGCAAGTCGCGTTGTTCCAACGTCGGTTGGTGGTCGCCCTCCAGCGCCACCCCCAGCACGCCCACCGGCGCGCGGTTGGTTTGCAGCGGCATGTAAATGGCGGCGGCCGAGGGCAGGTTGTCCGTGAAGCGTCCCGCCGCCTTGCCGAAGCGGAAGGCCCACGCCGCCACGCTTTGTTCCTTCTCCGACACGGCAAAGGTGCTGGCGGGATGGGCCGTCCGGGCCAGGCTGCCGTCCGGTTCGCGCAACAGGATGGCCACCTTGGCCTTGAAAGCCTGCGCCACCTGCCGCACCAGCCTTTGCGCCACGTCGTCCACGTCCGCCGCGTCGGCCAGGTCGCGCGTGAGCAAATAAAGGGCCGTGGCGCGCTCCTCGCGCCGCCGCTCCGCCCGTTCCTGCCAGCGCACGCGGGAGGCGAATTGCCCCAGCACCAGCGCGACGACGAAGTACATGCTGAACATCATCACGTCCTCGATGTGCGTCATGTAGAGGGTGTAGCGCGGGTCCAAAAAGAAATAGTCCCACAGCAGCGCGCTGGCGGTGGCCGTGGCCAGAGTCGGGCCGCGCCCGACGCCAAAGGCCAGCAGCACCACGCCCAGGAGGTAAATGAGCGCCAGGGCCTGCGCCCCGACGTGCGAATAATTGTCCAACAAGACGTTGACAACGGTGCAAAGGCCGATCACGCCCAAACCCGCCGCGTATTGCCAGAAAGGCGATTCGCCGGCCAGGTTCCAGCGCGGCTTTCTTTCCCCTTGTTCGATCCGTTCGGGCCGGACGATGTGCAATTCAATGTGGCCGCTGTCCCGCACCAGCCGGCGCAACAGTTGGCCGCTGCGAAACCAATCCAGCAGCCCCTCGATGCCCGGCTTGCCCACCACAATCTGGGTGACGTTTTGCTGGCGGGCGACGCGCAAAATGCCGCGGGCCACGCCGGCGTCGGAAGTCATAATGACTTCGGCTCCCAGTTCGCGCGCCAGCGCCAGATGCTTGTTCAGGCGGTCCTGAGCCTCGTCCGACAGCGGTTGCGGCATCTCCACATAGACCGCCAGCCAGGGGCAATCCAGGTTGTCCGCCAGCCGCCGCGTCCAGCGGATCATGTGCGGGGAATACGGGCTGGCGCTCACGGCCACCAGCAGGCGATGGCCCGAGCGCCACGGCCCGCTGATCTGCATGGCCTGCAAATAATCATGCACGTCCTGCCCGACGTGGTCCGCCGCCAGGCGCAAGGCCATCTCGCGCAGGGCGTTAAGGTTGCCCTCCCGGAAAAAATTCATCATGGCCAACTCGGCGCGTTCGGGCAGATAGACCTTGCCTTCGTCCAGGCGCTTGAGCAGGTCTTCCGGCGGCAAGTCAATCAGCTCCATTTCCGCTCCGTCCAGCACGCTGTCGGGCACGGTCTCCTGCACCGTCGAGCCGGTGATTTGGCGGACGGTATCCACGCGGCTTTCGGCGTGCTGCACGTTCATGGTGGTATAGACATCAATGCCGGCGTCGAGCAACTCGCTGATGTCCTGGTAACGCTTGGCATGGCGGGAACCGGGGACATTGGTGTGGGGCAATTCATCCACCACGGCCAGCTTGGGACGGCGGGCCAGCAAGGCGTCCAGGTCCATTTCCTCCAGCGTCACCCCCCTGTATTCCACTTTGCGGCGCGGCAGGACGGTCAACCCGGCCAGCAGGCCCTCGGTTTCCTTGCGCCCGTGAGTTTCGACGTAGCCGACGACGACCTCCACGCCCTCGCGCTGGGCGCGCTGGGCGGCGCGGAGCATGGCGTAGGTTTTGCCGACGCCCGCGGCCATGCCAAGGAAAACCTTGAACTTTCCGCGCTTGGTGGCGGCATCGCTCTTCTGAATCGCAGCCAGCAATGCATCCGGGTCTGGACGACTGTCCTCAGCCATGAATTCAATGTAACCACCCCCCTGGAAAAGGGCAGCTTAAAAATGCGCGCGCATTTTTTTGACTTGGCTCGCCGCCTGTGCCAGCCTGCTTCGATGAGCTGCGTTCAATGCCCGTCCCGGGCCAGCCGCAAGGCGCCCGGGCTTTTTCATATCAGCCTTTCCGTCTCCGTTGCGTTCCTGCTTTGGCTCGCCGGCGGTTCGGCGGCGGCCGGCACGGACTGGCCGGAGTTCCGCGGGCCTTTCGGCGACGGCCACGTCTCGGCCCCCGGCGACACCAACCTGGCCGGGTTTCCGCTCCACTGGAGCGAAACGGAAAACGTCAAATGGAAAACCGAAACTCCCTATCGCGGATGGTCCACCCCGGTGGTGATGGACGGCCAGGTCTGGTTGACCACGGCCACCGAGGACGGCCATGACTTCCTTGCCCTCTGTGTGGACGCTGACACCGGGGCCATTCGCTTTCAAAAGCAACTTTTCCATAGCGACAACCCCGAGCCGCTGGGCAATAACGTCAACTGCTACGCCACCCCTTCGCCGGTGATGGAACGCGGGCGGGTCTATGTCCATTTTGGCAGCTTTGGCACGGCCTGCCTGGACACCGCCACGGCCAAAGTCGTCTGGCAGCGCGACGACTTGCCCTGCCGGCATTATCGAGGCCCGTCTTCTTCTCCCATTCTCTTCGAGAACCTCTTGATCCTGACCTTTGATGGCGTCAATTTGCAGTACATCGCCGCCCTGGACAAAAACACCGGACGCACCGTTTGGAAAACCGATCGCTCCGTGGCGTGGAACGACGAGAATGATCCCGGCCAAATGGCCAAGGAAGGCGACCGCCGCAAAGCCCACAGCACCCCGCTGATTATCAAAACGGATGACAAATTCCAGATGCTCAGCGCCGGCGCCAAGGCCTCCTACTCCTACGATCCCCGCACCGGCCGGGAACTTTGGCGGGTGCGCTACATGGATTGGTCTTCCGCCCCGCGGCCGCTTTTTGACCGCGGCCTGGCGTACTTCACCACCGGTCTGACCAAGGCGGAAATGTGGGCCGTCAAGACCGGCGGCCAGGGCGACGTGACCGACACGCAGGTGGTGTGGAAAGCCAAAACACACATCGGCAAATACGCCTCGCCGATTCTGGTGGACGGCCTGATTTACACCGCAGCCGAGGAAAGTTTCCTATCCTGCCTGGAGGCCGCCACGGGAAGCAACGTCTGGAGCGAACGCATCGGCGGCGGCTACCAGGCCTCGCCCATTTATGCGGACGGGCGGTTGTACTTCTTCAATCAACAAGGCAAGACGACCGTGCTCAAGCCCGGCCGCGCCTGCGAAGCCCTGGCGACCAACACCTTGGCCGGCGGCTTCATGGCATCGCCGGCGGCGGCTGGCAAGGCCTTCTTCCTCAGAACGCGCAGCCACCTCTACCGGATCGAATCCAGCGCCGCCAAGAGTCAATGAAAGAATGTTGACAGGAGAGAACAATACCACAATCAACCGCATTACCGCAAGGCTGAACCATTGCCAATAAGATCGGCCTTACCCGATAGCGGAGCACGCCCGGAGAGGGGCGCGATCCCAACGCCCCTAATTCGACAGCGCCTTGGGGGCGTCGGCGGCTTTTTGTTTGAAGACCACTTTGCCCGCTTCCACCGTGGCCGTGATCGGCTCGTTGGGGAGCAGGCTGCCCTTGAGAATTTCCTCCGCCAGCGGGTCTTCCAAATAACGCTCCACCGCCCGGCGCATGGGCCGCGCGCCGTAAGTGGGATCGTAGCCCTTCTCCACCAGAAACTCCCGCGCCAGCGTGTCCAGCGTCAGGTTCAGGTGCCTGGCTTTGAGCCGCGTCAACACCTTGGAAATTTCCAGGTCCAGAATCTCCAGCAGGTCCGGCTTGGTCAGCGAACGGAAGACGATGATGTCATCGAGCCGGTTCATGAATTCGGGCCGGAAGACCTTCTTGGCTTCATCCATGATCTTCTCCTTCATCTTGTCGTAGCTGTGCTCGTCACTGATGGGGGAGAAGCCCATGGTCGTCTGGCGGCGGATCAATTCCGCCCCTACGTTGGAGGTCAGCAGAACAATGGTGTTGCGGAAATTGACCACCCGGCCGACGTTGTCGGTCAGCTTGCCCTCCTCCAGAATCTGCAAGAGCATGTTCATCACGTCGGGATGCGCCTTCTCGATTTCATCGAAAAGCACCACCGAATAAGGCCGGCGGCGGACTTGCTCGGTCAACTGGCCGCCTTCCTCGAACCCGACGTATCCCGGCGGGGAACCGACCATGCGGGAAGCATTGTGCCGTTCCATGTATTCGCTCATGTCCAGTTGAATGAGCGCCTTGGAGTCGCCAAACAGAATCTCCGCCAGCGTCTTGGCCAAAAGGGTTTTGCCCACGCCGGTGGGGCCGAGCAGCGCGAAGGTGCCGATGGGCCGGCGCGGGTCTTTCAAATCCGCCCGCGAGCGGCGCAGGGCCTTGGACAAGGCGGCGACGGCTTCCTTCTGGCCGATGATCATCTTGGACATTTCCTGCTCCAGCGCCAGCAACCGCGCGATTTCGCCTTCCTCCATGCGCTTGAGGGGAATGCCCGTCCATTTGGAAACCACCTGCAAAATATCTTCCTCGCCCACCATGACGCGCTTTTCTTCGCGGCTGGCGCGCCAGCCGGCCAGCACGGCGTCGAGCTTCTCCTTGGCGTGCTTTTCCTTGTCGCGCATGGCGGCGGCGCCTTCAAAATCCTGGTCTTTGATGGCCCTCTCTTTTTGGGTCTTGATCTTCTCGATCTCGGCCTCCAGTTCCTTGACTTCCGGCGGGCGGGTCATGGTGCCGATGCGGGCGCGCGAACCGGCCTCGTCCATCACGTCAATAGCCTTGTCCGGCAAAAAGCGGTCGGTGATATAGCGGTCGGACATTTTGACGGCCGTTTCGATGGCCTGGTCCGTGATCTCGGCTTTGTGATGTTCCTCGTATTTGGGCCGCAATCCCTTGAGGATCAAGACCGCTTCCTCCGGCGACGGGGCTTCGACTTTGACCGTCTGGAAGCGGCGCTCCAGGGCGGCGTCCTTCTCAATGTACTTGCGGTACTCGTTGAGGGTGGTCGCGCCGATGCACTGCATTTCGCCCCGGCTCAAGGCCGGCTTGATGATGTTGGAGGCGTCCATGGTCCCTTCGGCCGAGCCGGCTCCGACAATGGTGTGCAACTCGTCAATAAAAAGAATGATGTTCTTGGAGCGCCGGATTTCATCCATGACCGCCTTGATGCGTTCCTCGAATTGGCCGCGGTATTTGGTGCCGGCGACCATGAGGGCCAGGTCCAGGGTGATGACGCGCTTGTCCCGGAGGATTTCCGGCACGTTGCCGCGGGCGATTTCCTGCGCCAAACCTTCCACGATGGCCGTCTTGCCCACGCCGGCTTCGCCCAGCAGCACCGGGTTGTTCTTGGTGCGGCGGCACAAAATCTGGATCACGCGCTCGATTTCGCTCTGACGCCCGATGACCGGGTCCATGTCTCCTTTGCGGGCGATCTCGGTCAAGTCCCGGCCAAAAGCCTTGAGGGCGGGCGTCTTGATTTCGCCTTTTTTCTCCGGCTGCCGTTCCTGGGCGGGTTCGTTGCCGCCCTGCGCCTCTTCGGCGGCGGCGAATTGCGGGTCCAACTCCTTCAAAATCTCCTGGCGCGTCTGTTCGATGTCCACGTCCAGATTCTTGAGCACGCGGGCGGCTACGCCGTCCCCTTCCCGCAGCAAACCGAGCAAAATGTGTTCGGTGCCGACATAAGTATGGTTCAGGTTTTTGGCTTCCTTGGAAGCCAGCGCGAGGACTTTCTTGACGCGGGGCGTGTAGGGGATGTTGCCGATCATCTTCTGGTCGGGGCCGGTGCCGACTTGCTTTTCGACCTCCATCCGCACCGTGTCCAAATCCAGGCCCAGCTTTTGCAAAACGTTGACGGCGACGCCCTGGCCCAGCTTGATGAGGCCGAGCAACAGATGCTCGGTGCCCACGAAATTGTGGTTGAAGCGATCCGCCTCCTTGCGGGCCAAGGCCAGCACTTGTTGGGCGCGGGGCGTGAAATTTTGCATGGATTCTTCGCTCATAACAACATGTTGTTCTGGTTAGTTTCTTTTGTCCAGCGCGGGGCCGCCGGCGGCGGGCGCTTTCGGGTTCGGGCGGCTGACATTGCGCAAGCGCTCGCGCAACATGTCCGCGCGCAGCAGATCGCGCTCCTCGGCCGGCAGTTTCTCGGTAAATTGCTTCTGCAAATGCGCCGGCTGGGTGACGACGAACAATTCGTCAATCAACGCGCGATCCGACGCGGGGAACTCCCCCAAATCCACCCCCAGCCTCATCAGGGATAACAGATTCATCGTCTCTTTGGAGGCGATGCTGTGCGCGTTGGCCAGTATCCCGTAAGCGCGCCCGACGTGATTATACACAATCTTGGGCTTCTTTTCCAGCAGCACGCTCCGGGCATTTTCCTCGTGCTCGATGATTTGCAGCAAAACCTTGTTCAACCGCTCCACGATGTCGGTTTCGACCTCTCCCAGGGTCATTTGGTTGGAGACTTGGAAAACATTGCCCAGGGCCTCCGTCCCCTCGCCGTAGAGGCCGCGCACGGCCAGGCCCAGTTTGTTGACCGAGGAAATGATCTGGGTGATTTGTTCGGACAGCACCAGCCCCGGCAAATGCAGCATGGCGCTGACACGGATGCCGGTGCCCAGGTTGGTCGGGCAGGCCGTCAAGTAGCCCAATTCGGGGCTGAAAGCGTAATCGAGTTTGCGCTCCAACTCGCTGTCAATTTGGTCAATGGCCAGCCAGGCCTGGCGCAATTGCAGGCCGGGGCGCAGGGCCTGCATGCGCAAATGGTCCTCCTCGTTAATCATCACGCAGAGGGATTCCTCCTTGTTGAGAACCAAACCGCTGCCGGAGCTTTTGGCCGCGTGTTCCCGGCTGATGAGATGCCGCTCGACCAGGATTTGTTTGTCCAGCGGCCCCAGGTTGTCCATCGTTTCGGAAAAGGCCCCGCTTAACTGCGGCAAACTCTCCACCGCCGGGCGGATGATCTCCAAGGCTTTGATCCGCTCATTCTTCTTGGCCCAGCCGGGAAAGGCCAGACCCCGCAAATTGCGCGCCAGCCGCACCCGGCTGGACATGACGATCCGGTCGTGCGGACCGGTGCGCCGGGCTGTCTCCACGGGCGGGCTGAGGAATTCGTGAATGTTCATGGCGTCACTTGGCCGGCGTATGATCCAGCAGTTCCTTGGTGGACTTGATTTCGTCGCGCAAGCTGGCGGCCTGCTCGAAATCCTCGGCCGTGACGGCCTTTTCGAGTTTCTTCTGCAAATGCTTCATGCGCTCGCTCAAATCCCGGCCCTGGCGCAGGGCGGCCGGGACTTTGCCCACGTGCTTGATACCCTTGTGCATGGATTTGAGCAGGCTCTCCAGCCCGTCGGAAAAAGTGGTGTAACACTGCGCGCAGCCCAGGCGCCCGGCCTTTTTGAAATCGGCCTGGGTGAAGCCGCAGCCGGGGCATCGTATTTCCACGCCGCTGGAGGACTGGGCGATCTCCTGCGAGGCCCCCAAGCCCAGCAGCAGGTCCGCCAGCGAGAAGCTGGCGGGATCGTTAACCCCTTTCTGTTTGGCGCACTCCTCGCACAGGTCCACCTTCTGCATCTTGTCTTCCACGATCTGCGTCAGATGAACCTTGGCCGGGTTCTGTTTGCATAACATGCAGAGCATATTCTTCTTCTCTCAGAGTAATCTTAATTGACCAAAATGATCTTCAGTCTCGGTTCTCACTCGTACCTTACAACATATTATATCGGTTCGCCAGAATCCCGGGTTAATTGGCGGTACTGGGACACCAGTTTCTCCGTCACCGGCCCCGGCTTGCCGCTGCCGATGACCCGCCCGTCTATCTTCACCGCCGCGATGATTTCCGCCCCCGTGCCCGTCAAAAAGCATTCGTCGGCGTTGAAGAGATCGTAGCGGGTCAGGTTCGGCTCGCGCACCGCCAAGCCGTTCTGCCGCGCCAAATCCATCACCACGCTCCGGGTAATGCCGTGCAGCGCCCCCGCCGACAACGGCGGCGTCAGCAAATCCCCGCCTTTGACCATGAAGATATTATCGCCCGAGCACTCCGCCACATAGCCCTCCGCGTTGAGCATAATGGCCTCCTCGCAACCGCTGTGGAGGGCCTCGATCTTGGCCAGGATGTTGTTGAGGTAATTGAGCGACTTGATGGCCGGATTCAACGCGCTGTGCAGGTTCCGCACCGTCGGCACCGTGACCAGGTCCAGGCCGCGCTGATACAACTCGGCCGGGTAAAGCTGGATTTTATCGGCAATGATGATGACCGAAGGCTTGGTGCATTTGAGCGGGTTCAGCCCCAGGCTTCCCGTGCCGCGCGTGACCAGCAGGCGGATGTAACCGTCCCGCAGCTTGTTCTTCCGGCACGTCTCCACCACCACGCGCGCGACCCCCTCCGGCGTCAGCGGAATGGTCAGCAGGATGGCTTTGGCGGAGCAAAACAACCGCTCGATGTGTTCGGCCAGCTTGAAGACGCGCCCGTGATAAGCTCGAATCCCCTCAAAAACGCCGTCTCCGTACAAAAGTCCGTGGTCAAACACGGACACCGTGGCCTTGTGCTGATCGTAATACTTGCCGTCAATATAAATTTTCATCGCTTCACTCCGCAATCAAGGTGCGGCTGGATGGCCCCGGAGAAAAGCAAAATCAAGGAGAAAATCGGGCCTGCCCGCTTGCTCCATCAGCAGTTCAACTTGCGAGGTCTTCAACATCGTGCCTTGGCGCGCCTTTCCGCCCGAGACCATCCGGCGCATTGGCCATCGCCTGGGATTGCGCGAGCAAGTGCTCTTCAGCCGGGTGACAGGCCAGTAATCCAGCGATGGAAGCGACGGCATCCTGGCGCATTCCACTTTTCTGGGTTGTCATTCCTAATCTTAATCTTGCTCCTAATCCGCACGCTGGAGGGGAGATGAGATTAAGATTAGGAGTAGGATTAAGAGGGGAACCCAAAAAAGCGAAATGCACCCCGACGGCATCCCGGCGCCGAAGCGCCTTGCTTTGGGCCGCTAAATGGATATTGTTTCCGTATGAAGACAAAAGGAGACCTTGCTTGAAGAAATCAACGCAAGGAATCCCCTTTGAGACCATTGCCGGTTTATGAGTTTTCCATTTCGTCATCCGGCCAGGCGCGCCGGCGTGGCTTTGGCCTGGAGCCTGCTGGCTGCTCACGCTGCCTTTGCCGCCCCGGTCAACACCCAGACCGCGGCCAATGCGGTCCTGGGCTGGCTGCGGCTGGATCATCAACCGCTGGGCCAGCGCTTGTCCGCCAGCGTTCGTGACACCGAAACCATCCACGACGCCGCGGGCGCGGCTTTGTATCATGTCGTGCATCTGAAACCGGCCGGGTATGTGGTCGTGCCGGCGGACGACACCGTCGAGCCGGTCATTGCCTTTTCCGCCGGCGGACGATTTGATGCCTCGTCGGGCGACCCGGTGGCCGCGCTGGTCAAGCGCGATGTGCCCCGGCGCATGGCGCGGGCGCGCGCGGGCGGGCATGACGCGGGCCACGCAAAAGCTCATCGCAAATGGAAGGGCCTGTTGTGGGCATCCCCCAATCCCCCGCCGGATGCGGAGGAAAACGACGCCATCGTCATCGCCTCGCAAGTCTGGGTCGCGCCGTTTGTGCCAACGCTCTGGAACCAGACCACGGATGTGAGCGGGGACGCCTGTTACAACTACTACACGCCGCCTTATGGAGCGGGCAACGCGAATAATTTTCCTTGCGGATGCGTGGCCACGTGCATGGCGCAATTGATGTACTATTTCCATTACCCCGCCACCGGCGTGGGCACGACCAGCTTCGCCATCACGGAAAACGGCATGGCATCCACCGGCAGCTTGATCGGTGGCAACGACGCGGGAGGCCCCTATCAATGGACCAACATGCCCTTGTCGCCTTATTCCGTAACGGCCACCCAGGCGGAAGCGATTGGCGCGTTGTGTTCCGATGCCGGAGTGGCGGTCAACATGGATTACGAACAGGACGGTTCCGGCGCGGCCATCCAGACGGCCCAACGCGCCTTGACCAGCACGTTCAAATTCTCCAACGTCGCTTATGATGAAGACGACACCGACGGCCTCAGCGGCCCAAGTCTGCTGGCCATGATCAACCCCAACGTGGACGCCCGCCTGCCCGTGCCGCTGGCCATCAGCTCATCGGAGGTCGGGCATTGCGTGATCGTGGACGGTTACGGCTACAGCGGCGCCACTCTTTTTCACCACGTCAACGCGGGCTGGGGCGGAGATGACGATGTTTGGTACGCCCTGCCCAATATAGATACTTCCGATGCCTACGATTTCACGATCATTGATGCCTGCCTTTATAATATTTACACCAACGGCTCCGGCCAGATCATCAGCGGACGTGTCACCGATCCCACCGGCGCGCCTGTCAGCGGGGCCGCGGTCACGGCCACGCGCACCGGCGGCGGCGCCTATGCGGCAACGGCGGATACCAACGGCATTTACGCTCTGGCGCGCATTCCGGCCAATTCGCAGTACGCCTTGGCGGTGACCAACACGGGATACGGTTCGGCTGGCGGCAATTATTCCACGGGCGCTTCGACTTACGGCACAACCACCAGCGGGAACGTCTGGGGGGCCAATTTCACCCTCTCACCGCCGCTGCTGGTCATGCCGGAAACGGGCTTCTCCGCCGTCGGGCCGGTGGCCGGCCCCTTCAGCGTGACGGCCCAATCCTGCACGTTGACCAATACCACCTCTTCGGCCATAAGTTGGTCCTTGAGCAATAACGCGGCGTGGTTGAGCGTGTCGGCCAGCAATGGCACGGTGGCGGCGGGCGCGGCGTCCGCCCTGGCCGTCAGTTTGAATTCCAAGGCCGGCAGCCTGGCGGCGGGCAATTACGCGGCCTCGGTCTTCGTGACCAATCTCAACAATCACCTGGCGCAAACCCTGGCCTTCACTCTCTCCGTCAAAACGACCAATTATCCGGTCTCCGTTGCGGGATTCAACGCGGACGTAGTGGTTGAAAGCGCGGCTCTCGGCGGCAACGGCCCGCTTTACGCGCAACAATTCGATCCGGCCATCGTTCAGTTCAACGGGATGCCGGCGGCGTTTTACCAGGCGGGATTGACGGCGGTCAATTTGGCCAGCAATTATGCGCCGTCGGTGAAAGGTCTGCCGCAAAGCGGACTCTTCACCAGCGCGGCCGATGGCGTGACCGCCTTTCAGCTTGGCCCTTACAACAGCAACAACGTGCTCTATCTGGTTCCCGCCTCCAACACCGCCACCCTGACGCTGACTTCGCCCGCGGCTTACAAATCGCTCGCCATCCTGGCCGCGTCGAGCCAGGGCGGCGGCAGCGGTTCGCTGGTGCTCCATTTCACGGACAACAGTTCCAGCCCGAGCGTGGCCTTCCTGGCGCCCAATTATCTGGTAACCAACAGCGCCGGAGCGGGAGCCGCTCTGACCAATTTTGGCATCGTGCTGGTCGGAACATACAGTGAGTTCTACACTGACGACTCCATTCCCTTTCCCGCGCTTTACCAAACTTCGATCAACCTGCAAACCCAGGGTCTTCACACCAAGCAGATCAGTTCCGTAACCTTCACCATGCCCGCCACTGCCAACACCAACATGGCAACCGGGGTTTTCGCCCTCAGCGGCGCGGAGTCGCCGTTCCCCGTCATCACTTCGCAACCGCAAAACGTGGCCGTGGCCCGTGGCGGGAATGCGGCCTTGAGCGTTGCGGTGACCGGCGCCGCCACGTTGAGCTATCACTGGTATCTCAACGGCTCAAGCCTGGCCGGCGCGCAAAGCAACACGATCAACTTTGCCAGTGTGAGTGTGACCAACACTGGCAGTTACCAGGTGGTCATCACCAACAACTCCGGGGCCGTCACCAGCTCGGTGGCCCTGGTGAGCATCACCAACCAGCCGGTTTCCTTCCTCACCGGCGGCAGCGCGCTGAAACTATCCGGCGGCAAATTTATTTTGCAGTTGACAAACCTGACGGGTCAGGGCCAGGTGGTGGTTTCGGCCTCGACCAACCTCTTGCAATGGGTTCCCCTCTTCACCAATCCGTCCGGCTTCGGCACACTCATGTTCACGGACACCGCCGCCGGCACGTTCCCGCACCGCTATTATCGCGCGACAACCCCATGACGCATTTTTGGCAGTTACAAGGCGATTTGGGTCAGCGGTTCGCAGAACATGGAGAGGCTTTTTTGCGATTGGGCAGCTTCATGTATCTTGTTGATGCCAAAGTCCTTTTCTTCACAGGCATCTGTGTCAATCTGAATAATCAAATGG
>Ga0224555_1003904_pt1 | contig 14480 bp, 13 predicted proteins | sample 714S23034metaG_FD_180687 | JGI IMG/M metagenome (GOLD analysis project Ga0224555, IMG submission 180687) | Peat soil microbial communities from Stordalen Mire, Sweden - 717 S2 30-34 | ecosystem: Environmental > Terrestrial > Soil > Wetlands > Peat | place: Sweden: Norrbotten County, Stordalen...
ACGTTCTCCGTAACGGTCGCAGTGGCCCGCACTCTCTCCCGCGCAAACCTCCACGAGTGCGCTCCAAACCCAGCCGCGATCACCAGCAGCAACCCGCCGACCCATGGCAGCGCCGCACCCACCGGCGGAGCAAACCGCTCGAAACTCTTCCGCAACCATCGCAACAACCCCATGGCCCCACTTTACGCGACGCCAAACCAACTCTCAGCCCCACCCCAGCCCCTATACTGAAGTCTCATGTTGACCGGACCACTCGCCTTCGAGCTGCCAGCATTTCTCCTCGGCCTGCTCTTCGGCAGCTTCCTGAACGTCTGCATCTCACGTCTACCCGAGCACCGCAGCATCAGCAAGCCACGCTCGCACTGCACCAACTGCCTCGCGACCATCGGCTGGTACGACAACATCCCCATCCTGAGCTGGATCCTTCTTCGCGGCCGTTGCCGCAACTGCAAGCAGCGAATCTCCTGGCGCTATCCGGCGGTAGAACTCTCCTTCGGCCTCTGGCTCGCCTTCGCGGCTCGTACAGCGTGCGTGCTCCTTACGCCGGGAATCTCCACCAACGCACTTGCTGGGCACTCCATCGACGCCCTCACCTTCGCCATTCTCGGTTTTCTGCTCATCGGCCTCATCGTCATGGACTGGCAGACCCACACCCTCCCCGACGCCTTCACCCTCACTGGCACGCTCCTCGGTTTCGTCCTCATCTGCATTCGCGCCGTCTTCCTCGGCCCCCACGAAGACGAACTCCTCCTCCTCGGCAGAAACCCCCTCACCAGCGTCGGCAGCACGGTCGATACCGGCAACGTCGTTCTCACCGGCCCCGAGCACCTTGTCCTCGGACGCCTCCTGGCCATCACCGTCGCCGCCAGCCTGCTCCTGCTCATCCGCTTCGTCTACAAAAAACTCCGCCACCGCGAAGGCCTCGGCCTCGGCGACATCAAGCTCATCGCGATGATCGCGGCCTTCCTCGGCTTCTGGCCGGCGATCCTCGCGCTCTTCCTCGGCGCCGTCCTCTGCTCCGGCTACGCCCTCATGCTCATCATGGGCCGTCGAGCCACCGCCGCCACGCGCCTGCCCCTCGGCACCTTCCTCTCCATCGGAGGACTCATCGCCGCCCTCCTCGGCAAGCCTCTCATCGCCTGGTACAGTTCCCTCCTCTAATTTCCATCTCACGTTGTGCGATGAGCGCGCGTCACTTGACCCTTGACCGCCCCCCCTCCTAAACTCAAACTGGCCATGACTAACAATCCATACATCTGGCAGTACCTGCCGCTCGTGCTTCAGATCCTCGCCGCCCTCGGCCTCTCGGCCTTCATGGTGGGAGCGTCCTACTTCCTGGGCAAGCACAAGCGCTCGCGTACCAAGCTCAGCCCCTACGAGTGCGGCATGGACCCCATCGGCGACGCCCGCGGCCGGTTCTCCGTCAAGTTCTACATGGTCGCCATGTTGTTTATCCTCTTCGACGTTGAAGCTGTCTTCGTCCTCCCCTGGGCGGTCATCTACCGCCGCCTGCCTGCCATCACCGGCTCGCGCCTCTTCGGATTCTGGGAGATGCTCGTCTACCTCGCCTTCGTTGCCGTCGGCCTCTTCTATGTCTGGAAGAAGGGCGTCCTCAACTGGTCCCACGACAAAGCAGATTTATAAAAAGGTCCGCAAGGTGCCTCTAGGAAAACTATGGCTGCTGATCCCATCACCAATCCCGCCACTCCGCCTTCCACGAGCCAGGCAGCCGTCTTCGGTAAGCAAGCCGTCACCGACGCCCTGGCCGACCATGCTGCGATTCTCGGCCTGAAAGACCTCATCGTCGACGCCAAGTGGGACCGCAAGGAGCTCACCCTCACCGTCGCGCCCGAGACCATCATCGCCGCCGCGCAGGCCGCCAGGATCGCCGGCTACAACTTCCTCGAAGATGTCACCTGCGTCGACTGGTACCCTACCGAGCCGCGCTTCCAGCTCACCTACCACATCCTCTCGCACACATTGAAGCAGCGCCTCCGCCTCATCTCCCGCGTCTCCGGCGACGACCCGCGCATCGACTCCATCACCTCTGTCTGGCCCTCCGCCAACTTCTATGAGCGCGAAGTCTTCGACCTCTTCGGCGTCCACTTCCCCGGACACCCCCGCCTCACCCGCATCATGATGCCCGACAACTGGAACGGCCACCCGCTCCGCAAGGACTACCCGGTGGAGGGGTATAGATAATGAGCCGAAACTCGCTTCTTGAAGATCCGAGGCCAAGCAGCTTCCTCGAAAAGCCCAGCGAAGATACATCCCAGGTCACCGACACCACCGGTGCCACGCTCGCCGGCTTCCGCTCCGCCGAAGACCTCCTCATCCCCGGCGTCGAAGACGTAGTCGAAGAGTCCACCACGCACCACAAGCCGCACGGCTCCGATCCCATCAACGACCAGACCATGGTCCTGAACATGGGCCCGCAGCACCCTTCGACACACGGCGTTCTCCGCCTTGTCCTCGAAGTCGACGGCGAGACCATCGTCTCCCTCGCGCCCGACATCGGCTACCTGCACACCGGCATCGAGAAGACCTGCGAGGCCAAGTTCTACCACCAGGTCGTCCCCCTCACCGATCGCATCGACTACATCTGTCCGATGACCAACAACCTCGCCTACGCGCTGGCTGTTGAGAAGCTCCTCGACCTCGAAATCCCCGAGCGTGCCCAATATCTCCGCGTCCTCTTCAACGAGCTCACCCGCATCCAGTCCCATCTCGTCTGGCTCGGCACCCACGCCATGGACATCGGCGCGCTCACCATCTTTCTCTACTGCTTCCGCGAGCGCGAAGACCTGCTCCGCATCTTCGAGGCCGTCAGCGGCCAGCGCATGATGGGCAGCTACATCCGCGTCGGAGGGCTCTCCGTAGAGCCACCCTTAGACATCTACGACAAGATTCGCGCCTTCCTCAACGCCTTCCCCTCCCATATCGAGGAGTACGAAGGCCTGCTCAACGCCAATCCCATCTGGATGGGCCGCCTCAAGGGCGTCGGCTATCTCTCCGCCGAGAACGCCATCGCACTGGGCGTCACCGGTCCACCGATGCGCGCCTCTGGCGTCGATTTCGATGTCCGCCGCGACATGCCTTACTCCGGCTACGAGAAGTTCAAGTTCAACGTCCCGGTCTCCAATGACGGCGACGTCTGGGCCCGCTACATCGTTCGCATGCAGGAGCTCCGCGAGTCGACCAACATCTGTCTCCAGGCGCTCGACGGCCTTCCCGAAGGCCGCATCACCGCCAACGCCCCCAAGATCATCCTCCCCGACCGCGAGCAGATGAAGACCCAGATGGAGTCCCTCATCCATCACTTCAAGATTGTCACGGAAGGCTTTCAGGTTCCAGCGGGTGAGGTCTGTTCCTCCGTCGAAGCGCCCCACGGCATGATGAACTACTACGTCGTCTCGGATGGCACTGCCAAGCCCTACCGCGTCCACATGCGCAACCCCGACTTCGCCACCCTACAGGCCCTCGAAGTCATGTGCAAAGGCCAACTAATCGCCGATGTCGTCGCCGTCATCGGGTCTATTGATATTGTTCTCGGAGCAATCGATCGCTAATGCGGAGGCCATGATCAACGAGCGCCTCCACACCGAACTCTGGACCTCCTGGGCATCCCTGCTTCGCAGCTACGCAGCCGCCCCACGGACTCAACAGCACCCACCACGCCGTCGTCGAGGTGAGCGCCAACGAAATCACACTCCGCGTCAGCGACCGCTGGCTCCGCTTCACGCCGAGTGACCTGCAGCACAGCGGAGAGGCCCCCATCCCCTTTACGCTCACCGAGGACGGCAACGTCCGCATCAACAACGGGGCCCCAGAAGAGATGGATCTCGCCGCCGAGCGGCTGACACGCGAGATGATGACTGAGCCGCAGTAGTCTTTCGACAGGACACACGAATGAGCGCCATCGCCAACACGATCTTCTCCCCCGAGCTCGCCGCCCGCTTTGACAAGCTGGTCACGATCTATCCCCTCAAGCGCTCGGCGCTCGTTCCCATGCTGCTCTACGCGCAGGACGAAGTCGGATACGTCTCCGACGCCGTCGTCGCCGAGATCGCCCAGCGCCTCGACCTCCTCGAGCTCGACGTCCGCAACGTCCTCAGCTACTACTCCATGCTCCGCACCAAGCCCGCCGGCAAGTACAACGTGCAGGTCTGCACCAACATCTCCTGCATGCTGCGCGGCGGCTTCGAGCTCCTGGACCACTGCAAGCACACCCTCGGCATCGGTCATAAAGAAACCACGGAAGATGGTCTTTTCTCTTTGGAAGAAGTCGAGTGCATCGGCGCCTGTTGCTGGGCCCCCGCCGCGCAGGTCAACTACGACTTCCACGACGAGCTCACCCCCGCCAAGATGGACGCCGTTCTCGACACCTACCGCGCCCGCGAGAAGAAGTAGCCTTGCAGCCCGCGGCCGCAGCGTCCAGAGCAAGCTTGTCCGTGCCATCGCAGCGCTTTTCGCGCTACACCTTCGAAGAGTTTTTCCTTCGTCAACCAAAGCATCGCCGCGCTCTGCTGCTCCACAACGCGGCAGAAAAAATCGCGTAGACTGTAGACCTACCCAAGGACACGTATGCCAACTCTCGTCTCGCACCCCGATGAAGTGAAGGTTCTCTCCAAACGCTTCGGCCTGGGCGCTACGAACATCGATCGGTACGTAGAACTCGACGGCTACAAGGCCACGCAACAGGCCATCGAGCAGGGTCCCGAGTGGATCATCAACACCATGAAGGCCTCTGGACTCCGCGGCCGCGGTGGCGCCGGCTTCCCCACCGGCATGAAGTGGTCCTTCGTCCCCAAGGTCTCCGAGAAGCCCAAGTACGTCCTCATCAACGGCGACGAATCCGAGCCCGGCACCTGTAAAGATCACCTGATCTTCCTCAACGATCCCCACGCGATCATCGAAGGAGCCATGATCGCCGGCCTGGCCATTGGCGCCAAGACGGGCTTCATCTACCTTCGCGGCGAGTACCGATATCTCCTCAACATCATGGAGAAGGCCGTCGCTGACGCCTACGCCAAGGGCTTCCTCGGCAAGAACATCTTCGGCCACGAAGGCGTCGACTTCGACATCATCACCCAGACCGGCGCAGGCGCCTACGAGGTCGGCGAAGAGTCCGCCCTCATGGAGTCCCTCGAAGGCAAGCGCGGCGTCCCCCGCATCCGGCCTCCCTTCCCCGCCGTGGTCGGCCTCTACGGTGGCCCCACCGTCATCAACAACGCCGAGACCATCGCCAACGTGCCTCACATTCTGCTGATGGGCGGCGAGGCCTACGCCAAGCTCGGCACGGAACGCAACGGCGGCACGCGCCTCTTCGGCATCTCCGGCCACGTCGAGCGCCCCGGCGTCTACGAGCTCCCCATGGGCTACTCCCTCCGCAAAGCCATCTACGATGTCGCCGGCGGCATCAGGGGCGGAAAGCAGCTCAAGGCCGTCGTTCCTGGCGGCAGCTCCTGCCCGGTGCTCCGCGCCGATGAGATCGACGTTGGCCTCGACTTCGACCAGCTGGCCAAGGCCGGCACCATGCTTGGCTCCGGCGGCATCGTCGTGCTCGACGAGACCGTCTCCATCGTCGAGTTCGCCCTCCGCACCATTCGCTTCTATCAGCACGAGTCCTGCGGCTGGTGCATCCCCTGCCGCGAAGGCACCGACTGGATCAAGAAGACCCTCACCCGCTTCCACGCCGGCGGTGGCAACAAGAAGGACATCGACAACATCCAGTACATCGCCGAAAACATGCTGGGCCGCACCTTCTGCCCACTCGGCGACGCCGCCGCCATGCCCATACTCGGCTTCATCAAGAAGTTCCGTCCCGAGTTCGAGGAGTATCTCGCCGGCGCCCGCGTAGCCAACCCCCTCATCCAGATCCAGCCGGTCGGCGAACACGAACTTGCAGGAGCCCACTAGATAATGCCAGACGTAACCCTCACCGTAGACGGCCAGAAAATCACCGCACCCGCGGGTACGCTGCTGCTCGAAGCCTGCAAGTCCCACGGCATCGAGATCCCCGCCTTCTGTTACTACCCCGGCCTCTCGCTCCAGGCCGCCTGCCGCATGTGCGTCGTGCGCATCGAGAAGATGCCCAAGCTCCAGACCGCGTGCACCACCCCGGTCACAGCGGGCATGGTGGTCATCACCGACAGCCCCGAGATCGCCCAGGCCCGCAAGGCCACCCTCCAGCTCCTGCTCGGCAACCATCCTCTCGACTGCCCCGTCTGCGACGCCGGCGGCGAGTGCGAACTGCAGGACATGACCTTCAAGTACGGCGCCGCCGACAGCTTCTACACCGAGCCCAAGAACCACCGCGAAGAGCAGAAGTGGTCGCCCGTGGTCTACTTCGACCGCCCGCGCTGCATCCTCTGCTATCGCTGCGTCCGCATGTGCGGCGAGGGCATGGACATCTTCGCCCTCGGCATCCAGAACCGCGGCAGCTCCTCGGTCATCGCTCCGAACATCCCCGCGCAGCTCTCCGGCGTCGTGGAAAACGGCGTCGAACTCGCCCAACTCGACTGCGAGCAGTGCGGCATGTGCATCGACGCCTGCCCGGTCGGCGCGCTCACCTCCGGCACCTACCGCTACAAGACCCGCCCCTGGGAGATGAACCACGTCGCCACCGTCTGCACCCACTGCGGCGACGGCTGCAAGACCACCCTCGGCGTCCGCTCCGTCTCTGACGGCTCCCAGATCCTGCGCGGCGACAACCGCGACAAGTCCGGCATGAACGGCGACTTCCTCTGCAACAAGGGCCGCTATGCCTTCGACTTCGCCAACAACGTCGAGCGCCTCACATCGCCACTCGTCCGCCACTCCGACGGCACACTCAAACCCGTCAGCTGGGAAGAGGCGCTCACCTTCGCCGGCACCAAACTCCGCGACCTCCGCCAGCAGCGCGGCCCCAACTCCATCGGTGTCATCGGCTCCAACCGCACCACCAACGAAGAGAACTACCTCCTCCAGAAGTTCGCGCGCACGGTCATCGGCACCAACAACATCGACCACCACCGCACCGCCGACTTCGTCACCCTCGCCACGGCATTGCAAGGAACCACCGGCAAGTTCGCCTCGCAGCGTGACGTCGAAAAGGCCCCGGCCCTGCTCCTCGTTGGAGGCGACCCAACCAACCAGGCTCCGCTCACGGCGTGGAACATCCGCACCAACGTCCGCCTCAACAAGGCCCGTCTCTACGTCGCAAACCACGAGGAGATCAAGCTCCGCCGCCAGGCCAAAGCCTTCGTCCAGGTCGCGCAGTTCGGCTATGGAGCCTTCGTCGAAAGCCTTGGCGCGGACAATGACTTCAGCAATGCAGTCAGGGCCGAAGAGCAGCTCATCGTCATCATCGGCAACGAACTTCGCGGCGGCGAGCTCGCCAATCTCATCAAGGCCCTGCCCAACGCAAAGTTCGCGCTTCTCGCCGACTACGCCAACTCCCGCGGCGCCTCCGACATGGGCGTCCTTCCCGATGTCCTTCCCGGCTACCAGTCGCTCCAGGGCTCAACCATCGCCAGCGAGTACGGCGCAGCCGATGCGCCCGGCCTGGACCTCCTCGCCATGTTCGACGCCGCAGCCGCCGGCAACCTCAGCGCGCTCTATGTCGTCGGCTCAAATCCCGTCAAGCGCTTCGGCATCGACCCCACCGCGCTCAAGTCCACCTTCCTCATCGTGCAGGATCTCTTCCTCACCGAGACCGCAGCCCTCGCCGACGTCGTCTTCCCCGCAGCCAATCTCTATGAGAAGTCCGGCTCCGTCACCAACAGCTACGGCGACCTCCAACTTGTCTCGAAGGCCGCCGACAAGGCCGGCACGCGCTCCGACTTCGAGCTCATCGTCCGCCTCGCCGACCACCTCGGCCACGACATCAAGTCCCTCGTTCCCTTCGGTTCACAAGCCAAGGGCCTCCGCGCTGACCAGGGCCAGACCCGCGGTGCGGAATCGGGCGAAGCCGACCGCCACGCTGTCTGGATCACCGCGAACAACCTCGAGCCCAAGCTCAGCCCCTTCGACCCCTTCGCCATCCTCGACGAGATCCAGCGTCTCGTCCCTGGCTACGACAAGCTCCTCCGCCTGCAACTCCTGTCCGGCAACGACCAGCACATCGCCCCTGCATCCTCCGGCCTCGTGCAAATTGAAAACCGCAAGGACCTCGTTCTTCCGTCCTCGGACACACTCTTCACCTCGGGCTCTTTGACTCGCTACTCTCCAATGCTGCAGGACGTGCAGCGTCACCAAACAACCGAAGTCTCCGGCCACCTGACCTCCGCCGACTGAACATCAGCCGTTAGCTCTTAGCTTCCAGCTTCCAGCTAACACCAAGAACCATAGCAGCGCCGCAAAGAGCGAACCGCTAGGAGCTAGCAGCTAAAAGCTAATGAGCCATCTCAATAACTTCGAAATCTTCCTGCTCTTCAGCATCGTCAAGATCGCGGTGGTGCTGGTCATCACGCTATTGGCAGTAGCCTACACCGTGCTGCTCGAACGCAAACTCCTCGGCCGCATGCAAAACCGCTGGGGTCCCTCGCGTGTCGGGCCCTTCGGCCTGCTGCAACCCCTCGTCGACGGCCTCAAGCTCTTCCTCAAGGAAGACATGATGCCGCTCGCCGTCGAGCGCCCGCTCTTCATCCTCGCGCCCATCATCGCGTTCTCCTGCGCGATGATCTCCATCTCCGTCGTTCCCTTCGGCGCGACCACCATGGTTCACGGCGTCGATCTCTTCCAGATCGCCAACCTCAACATCGGCCTGTTGGTCATCCTCGGCGTCACCAGCATCGGCGTCTACGGCATCGCGCTCTCCGGCTGGAGCTCCAACAACAAGTACTCGCTCTTCGGCTCTCTCCGCGCCACCGCGCAGGTCATCAGCTACGAGCTCGCCCTCGGTCTCTCGCTGGTCGGCGTCATTCTGCGCGCCCAGTCGCTGTCCTTACGCGACATCGTCAACTCGCAGTCCGCGCACGGCGCGCTCTCCTGGAACATCTTCGGCGGCTTCCAGTTCGTCGCCTTCTTCATCTACCTCATGGCCGCCTACGCCGAAACCAACCGCTCTCCCTTCGATCTCTCCGAGGCCGAATCCGAGCTCGTCGCCGGCTACAACACCGAGTACTCCTCCATGAAGTTCGCCATGTTCTTCATGGCCGAGTACGCCAACATGATCACCGTCGCCTGCGTCGCCACGCTGCTCTTCTTTGGCGGTGCGTCATCCCCCTTCGGCCACATCTTCGATCACGTCGCCTCCGGCTGGTTCCTCTCGGCTCTCTGTTCCGTCGCCTGGTTCGTCGCCAAAGTCTTCGCGTTCCTTCTGCTCTATATCTGGGTACGCGCCACGCTTCCTCGCTTCCGCTACGACCAACTCATGGGCTTTGGCTGGAAGTTCCTCCTCCCCGTCGCGATGGTCAACATCCTTGCCACCGCTCTCGCGCTCTCGTATCACAGCTAAACTCACGCAATCCAGTTACAATCACGACGAACAAACACAACTAAGCGAATCCAAAGTAAGCGCAGCAACTGAAAGAAACTAAGCAAAGCAACTGGAAAATAGATAGCCCACGATGCAAATTGCACTCTTTATCATCTTCGGTCTGCTGGCGGTCGCAGGAGCTCTCAACCTCCTCTTCCAACGTCATCCCATCAACTCCGCACTCTCGCTGGTCGTCGTGATGATGTCGCTCGCCGTCCTCTACTGGTCGCTCGGCGCAGAGTTCCTTGCTGCCGCCCAGGTCATCGTCTACGCCGGCGCCATCATGGTGCTGTTCGTCTTCGTCGTCATGCTGCTCAACGCCGGCGAAGAAGATCGAACCCACGGCTCAAAGATCGCCTACATCGCCGGAATCCCCGGTGCCGCCGCCATCTTCTGCCTGCTCAGCTTCGTCTTCCTCTCCGAGCGCGGGCAGTTCGGCACCACGCAGCTCGGCGGCTACCTCACCAGCTCCGTCTCCAACATCTCCGAGATCTCGCACATCCTCTTCACCTCGCTGCTTCTACCCTTCGAGGTCACCTCCATCCTCATCCTCGTAGCAATCCTGGGCGCCGTCGTCCTCGCTCGGAAGGAGCTCTAACCCGTGGTCACCACATGCACCATCCTCGGTTCCGTGATGCTCACCTCGATCGCCCTTTGTACGGCAATCGCGCTGCGTTCCCGTAGGAGCAACCGCTAATGGTCGTGCCTATCGCCTGTTACCTCGTCCTCGCCGCCGTGCTGTTCTCTATCGGCATCGCCGCGTTTCTCATCCGGCGCAACATCATCACCATCTTCATGTCGATTGAGCTGATGCTCAACGCCGTCAACCTGACCTTCGTCGCCTTTGCGCACATGTGGCATCAGCTCTCTGGCCAGATCTTCGTCTTCTTCGTCATGGTGGTCGCGGCAGCGGAAGCCGCCGTCGGTCTCGCCATCATCATCGCGCTCTTCCGTGTGCGCCAGACCCTCAACGTCGACCAAGTCGATCTACTGAAGAACTAGTAAGAGAGCCCGTCGAACTTCATGAATACGTCTCTGCTCTGGCTCATCCCGACCCTGCCCTTCGCCGGCTTCCTGATCAACGGAACCATCGGCCGCAAGCTGCCGCGCGCGCTCGTCGCGACCATCGCCCTGCTCTTCACCGCAGCTCCGGCATTCATCGTCGCGCAGCTCTGGATCTTCATGAAGTCGGCCGGCGCGCCACTCGCCCTGACCGTCACCAGCCGTCCATGGATCGCTGTCACCGGCTTCCAGGTCAACTTCGCCTTCGCCGTCGACCACCTCACCCTCATCATGCTCGGCGTCGTCACCGGTGTCGGATTCCTCATCCACATCTACTCCGTCGGCTACATGGCGCATGAGGAAGGCTACTGGCGCTTCTTCGCCTTCCTCAACCTCTTCATGTTCTTCATGCTGGTGCTGGTCCTCGCCAGCAGCTTCCTTCTGCTCTTCGTCGGATGGGAGGGCGTCGGCCTCGCCTCCTACCTCCTCATCGGCTTCTACTTCACCAGGGACTCCGCCGCCAACGCCGGAAAGAAAGCCTTCATCGTCAACCGGATCGGCGACTTCGGCTTCCTTCTGGCCATGTTTCTCCTCGTCGCACACTTCGGCACCCTGAACTTCTCCGGCATCTTCTCGCGGATCTCGGCCACGTCGCTAAGCGGTGGCTTCCTCACCGCCATCGCTCTTCTCCTCGTCCTCGGAGCCGCCGGGAAATCCGCCCAGATCCCGCTCTACATCTGGCTCCCTGACGCGATGGAAGGCCCCACCCCGGTCTCCGCGCTCATCCACGCCGCGACCATGGTCACCGCGGGCATCTACATGGTCGCCCGCTGCCACGTCCTCTTCGACCACTCGCCCTTCGCACTCACTGTCGTCGCCTGCATCGGCGCGGCTACAGCGCTGATGGCGGCAACGATCGGCATGGTGCAGAACGACATCAAGCGCGTCCTCGCCTACTCCACCGTCTCGCAGCTCGGCTACATGTTCATGGCCTGCGGCATCGGAGCCTACTCCGCCGGCATCTTCCACCTCATGACCCACGCCTTCTTCAAGGCGCTGCTCTTCCTCGCCGCCGGCTCGGTCATCCACGCACTCTCTGGCGAACAAGACATGCGCCACATGGGTGGCCTCTGGAGGAAGATCCCCATCACCTTCTGGACCATGACCGCAGCCGTCTTCGCCATCTCCGGCATCTGGCCCTTCTCCGGCTTCTTCTCCAAAGACGAGATCCTCTACCAGACCTTCATCTCACCCAGCCCGCTCGCAAAGCTCCTCTGGCTGGTCGGCCTCCTCACCGCTGGCCTGACCGCGTTCTACATGTTCCGCCTCTGGTTCAAGACCTTCTTCGGCGAGTCCCGCTCCAACGAGAACGCCCACGAGGAACACCTTGCCGCCGTCCACGCCGGCAAGTCCTCCACCCTGACCCTCGAAGCCGAGCCCGACTCCGCCCACGCCCACGGCGTCCACGAATCGCCGCTGGTCATGACCATCCCGCTCATCCTGCTCGCAATCCTCTCCATCATCGGCGGCTGGGTCGGCATTCCCGCAGCCCTCGGCGGCCACAACGAGTTCGCGCATTTCCTCGACCCCGTCTTCGCCAACGCAGCCGCGCCCGCAGTGGAAGCCGCATCGCACGGTCTCGAGATCACCCTGGCCGCCGTCTCGCTCCTCACCGCAGTCCTCGGCATCTTCTTCGCCTGGCTCTTCTACTACCGCAAGCCCGGCACCGCAGCCGAGCTCGCCAGGAAGTTCCAGCCCGTCTACTCCCTCCTCGACCACAAATACTGGGTCGACGAGATCTATGGCCGCTTTATCATCACCCCGCTGCTCGGCTTTTCGCGCATCATCCTCAGCGGGCTCGTCGACGCGGGCATCGTCCAGGGCACCGGCGCTGGCCTCGCCGCCACCACCCGCGGCGGCGGCTGGCTCGTCCGCCGCATCCAGTCAGGCAACATTCGCTCCTACGCCGGCTGGCTCGCCGTCGGCGCCGCCGCCGTCATCGCTATCGTGCTCTTCGGCCACAATGCTTTGCCGCACTAACCCGTCGTTGCTTTTCTTGCTGTCATTCCCGAAGGGAATCTGCTTCCAGAACCACTACAGGATCCAATGAACCTCGACCACATCATCCTGACGCTCATCCTCCTCGCCCCACTTGTGGGTGCAGCGGTGCTCGCCCTCATGCCCGAATCCGAAGGCAGCCCCGACGGAAGCAAGCGCCACGCCATCGGCGCTCTCCTCGTCACCCTCATCACCCTCGGTTTGACGCTCCACCTCCCAGCGCACTTCCACTACGGAGCAGAACCGCACACCTTCCAGTTCGTACAGAACATCCCCTGGATCGCATCCCCCGCCATCCGTTATCACCTCGGCGTCGACGGCCTCTCCATGTGGCTCATCGTCCTAGCCGCCTTCCTCGCACCCATCGGCGTGCTCGCCTCCTGGAACACGATTAACACCCGCACCAGGCTCTTCTACACCCTCTTTCTCCTCCAGCAGGTCGCGATGCTCGGCATCTTCGTCGCACTCGACCTCTTTCTCTACTACGGCTTCTGGGAGCTCTCACTCGTTCCCATGACGCTGCTCATCGCCGCCTTCGGCCGCACCGAAAACCGTCGCCGCGCCGCGATCAAGTTCTTCCTCTACGCCTTCATCCCCTCGGCCATCCTGCTCGTCGCCATCCTCTGGCTCTACAACCTCACCGGCACCTTCGACCTGCCCATCCTGCAGGCCCTCGCCGCCAGCCACGCCATCGCCGCGACCCCCACCGCGCTGCTGCTCTGCTCTCTGGCCTTCCTCGTCGCCTTCGCCGTCAAGGTCCCCGTCTTCCCGCTGCACGGCTGGCTGCAGGAAGCCGTCTCCGAGGCTCCCACCGCCGCCGTCATGGTCCTCGCCGGCAAGCTCGGCCTCTACTCCATCCTCCGTTTCAGCTTCGGCATCTTCCCCGAGCAGTCCCGCCATGTCGCACCGGTCCTCATCGCCCTCGGAGCCATCGGCATCCTCTACGGCTCGCTCATCGCCCTCATCAAGTCCGATCTCAAGAAGCTCGCCGCCTTCTCCACTCTCTCGCACGTCTCCTTCGTCATCCTCGGCATCTTCACCTTCACGGTGCTCGGCGTCGACGGCGGCGTCTTCCAGATCCTCAACGAGAGCCTCATCGGCGCTGCCTTCTTCATCCTCCTCGGCCTCCTCTACGAGCGCTACGGCACCTACGACATGCGCGACTACGGCGGCCTCGCCACGCGCCACCCGTGGATGGTCACCATGTTTGTCATCACTATCCTCGCAGCCGCCGGCCTTCCCATGCTCTCCGGCTTCGTCGGCGAGTTCCTGATCCTCTCCGGCTCCATGCAGGCCGTCGCCGCGCATCACGTCCTCTGGACCGTCATCGGCGCCAGCGGAGTCATCTTCGGCGCTTCCTACCTGCTCTGGATGATCCAGCGCGTCTTCTATGGCTCGGTGGGCATGCGCCCAGAGGAAGTGCCAGGCTGGGATCTCACCGCCCGCGAGCACCTCGAACTCTGGCCCCTCACCGCCCTCTTCCTCATCATGGGCATCGCCTCCCCATTCTGGATTCGCGCCATCGACACCTACGGCACGATCACTGCCGACAAGCCATCCCTCTTCGAACCCACCGGCCTCAAACACTCCGAGACCGAGACCTACTCAAAAATACTGTCGCAGGATGTTCTTAGCGGCACCGCCGCGCACCAGGAGGTCCGCTAATGTCCACCAACCTCCTCGCCCTGCTCCCTGAACTCATCCTCGCCCTCACCGGCGTCCTCGTCATGGTGTCCGAGCCGCTCATCGCGCCCGGCCAGACCCGCAAGCCGCTCGGCTGGCTGGCCATCCTCGGAACCTTCGCCTCCGGCCTCGCGGCGCTCTACCAGCTCCACGTCGTCAACGCCTCCGGCCCCATCACCGCCTTCTACGCCACCCTCCAGGTCGACGCGTTCTCCGTCTTCTTCCATCTCCTCATCGCGAGCATCGTCCTGGTCACGCTACTCGCCTCACTCGACTA
>Ga0224555_1003905_pt1 | contig 14479 bp, 11 predicted proteins | sample 714S23034metaG_FD_180687 | JGI IMG/M metagenome (GOLD analysis project Ga0224555, IMG submission 180687) | Peat soil microbial communities from Stordalen Mire, Sweden - 717 S2 30-34 | ecosystem: Environmental > Terrestrial > Soil > Wetlands > Peat | place: Sweden: Norrbotten County, Stordalen...
GCCACCTGGTCGCCGAATCGCTCGCCAATCTCCTCGCTCGTCGCCGGCGTATCCTCCACGGCGTCGTGCAGCAGGGCGGCGGCGATTGCCGTCGCGTCCAGTTTCATCTCCGCCAGCACCTCCGCCACCTCGAGCGGGTGCACAATGTAGGGCTCTCCAGAGGCGCGCGTTTGCCCCTCGTGGTGGCTCACGCAGAACTCCCACGCCTTTCGAATCAACGAGATATCTTCATGAGGCCGATTGGCCTGGACCTGCCGCAGGAGGGCCTCAAAACGCTCCCCAATCGGCCGCGGATCCTTGCGGCGAGCCGCTGCGCCCGGGCTCACGGCCGGCGCCGCTTCCGTTTCGCTCACGGGGGCGCTCGGAACCTCGATTGATTCGGTGTGGCGGACGGTCGCCATGCTTCATTATAGGCCGCTTGTCTTCTGCAGGCATGAATACGTCCGCTTCACTTGAGGATCGCCCCATTTCAGGCGGCAACTCGTCGCATCGCGCCGGGTCTGTTCCGCATGGGTTCTGAATTCACCCCAGGCATTCCCGAAGTAACCAAAATCCCCGCTCAATGTGTTGCCTGTTACATATCTTCCTATGGAAAAAGGCGCTTAATATCTGCCTCCAGAGGTTTGGACGGAGGAAATCATGCTGAAAAACCTCTTTTGGGCTGGTTTGGCCGCGGCAGTCGTTGCGGGCGTTGGATACGCCAATCAGTCGACAGCAAAGACGGTCATCATCCCGGTGAGTAAGGCGCCGCTGAACAACGGCAAGCAGATGTACGTGAATTATTGCGCCCCCTGCCACGGTGTGGACGGCAGGGGGAACGGCCCGGCGGCCGCTGCCTTGAAGAAGCAGCCCACCGACCTGGCCGTATTGAGCAGACACCACGGAGGGAAGTTTCCCTCGACTCATATCGCTTCGGTGCTCGAGTTCGGCGCGGCGAATCCATCGCACGGCTCGGCGGAAATGCCGCTGTGGGGACCCGTGCTTGGGTCCGTGGATTCACCCCCGAGCGAAGCCAACGTGAGAGCCCTCAGAATCAGCAACCTGAGCCGTTATCTGCAGACGTTGCAGCAGAAATAGCAATCCGGTCCTTTGACTCCCCACCCCGGGCAGTTACCCTTGGGTGGGGAGCCAATGGCAAAGACCCACAAACCGAAGACGGCCGCGCCGCCGCGCAAGCGCCACGCGAATCGATCGGCGCCAGTTGCCGCAGAGGGCGGTCCGGCTGGCGCATTCCCTCGAAGTGTGCCCCGAAGTGTGCCCACGCGCCGCGAATCTGCACCCTCCGCTCGCGCCGCATCCCGTCCAACCCCTGTTCCAACGCGGGCAGCGTGCGTCGGCGCCATCGTCAACCGCCGCGCCGCCGACCGTTTGCGCAGCGGCCACGTTTGGGTCTATGCGTCCGACGTGGTCGCCGTAACTCTTCCCAAACCAGAAGAAACACTCCTGCCGGTCGCCGACCAGCGCGGAATCTTTCTCGGCACGGCGCTCTACAGCCCTGCATCGCAAATCGCGTTGAGGCTGGTCTCGCGCGAAGCGCTCGACCACGCCGCGTGGCTCGAACTGATCGCAGCGCGCCTGCGCACAGCTATCGCCCGCCGCAAGCCCATGCTCGATGTGGCTAACGACTCCTGCCGCCTCTGTTTCAGCGAGGCCGACGAGCTGCCCGGCCTCATCGTAGACAAGTACGGCGACCTGGTTGTTTTGCAGTTCCTCACCAAAGGATTGCTCGCCGCGGGTGTTGCGGATGCATGCGTGCGCGTCCTGCGCGAGGAACTCGCGCCCGCGGCCATTTTCGAGCGACCCGATCCGCGCATTCGCGAACTTGAGGACTTGCCCGCGCCCAGCCCAGATCCTTTGTGGGTTGCCGATCAAGTATCGATTGCCGCCGCGGCGCGTCCCGTTGCAGTCACTGAGTTTCATCTGAACGGCCTCGTCTTTCACTACGACGCCAACGCCGGCCAGAAAACCGGAGCCTTTCTCGATCAGCGCACCAACTACGCAGCGGCGCAGGAGTGGGCGCGGCGCCTCGGCGCGGCGACTCCAGGTTCCCAGGGCCGCGCGCTCGACGTCTGCTGCTACCAGGGCGGTTTCGCCCTGCATCTTGCCCAAGTCTGCCGGCAGGTCACGGGAATCGACACCTCGCGCGCCTCGCTGGAAGTGGCGGAACGCAATCTCCAGGCCAACCGCGTTCGCGTTTCCGCCGATGTCGATTGGATCGAGGCCGACGCCTTCGAGATTCTCCGCGACTGGTCGCAAGCCGGCGAAAAGTTCGACGCCATCGTTCTCGATCCGCCGGCCTTCGCCAAAACCAAACGCGCCGTCGAGGGCGCGCTGCGCGGTTACAAGGAGCTGAACCTTCGCGCGCTCAAAATGCTGCGCCCCGGCGGTCTGCTCGTCACCTGCTCCTGCTCGCATCACGTCGGCTGGGCCGATCTCGAATCGGCCGTGGCCGCGGCCGCTGCCGATGCCTCGCGCCGCGTGCGCCTCCTCGAGCGCCGTGGCGCCGCTCTCGACCATCCGGTCATCCTCAATCTGCAGGAAACCGAATACCTCAAATGTCTGGTGCTTGAAGTGGAGTGAGGCAGAGAGCGAGGGAGCAAGCCTCCCTGGTGGAAGAGCCGCCGGAGCCCTGCGGGGAGCAAGGGCGCAAGCAAAAGCCGGGCAAGAGTTTGCCGGTGCGCTCAACGATGCGGCGCGAGGTTCCACGAGACACGCCCTTACGTTTGTTACAGGGTTTCTATATGTTTCCCTTAGGAGGAATGGTTCAGGCTGGATGTATCGCGCGGAGGCGCATGCATCCATGATGGCACTCACCGTTCTTCGGTATACGCTGCTGCTGCTGGTTATTCCGGCTTATTTCATCGCCCTGTCACGCCGCTGGTGGACGACGATCCCATTGTGGCTGGTTTCCACCTCTGTCATGCTGACGCACTTCCTGATGAGTGCTGGGCAGAGCGCCCCGATCGGCGGCGGAACGAATGAGTTTGGATTCGTCTACGTGGGAGAGATGACCAAGATCATGCTCATTCCCATGGTTGTGCAGTTCGCGGTCGTACTGCACGGCATGAGAATTGGAGCCGGCGGTCGAGCAAGCCACGGCTCGCGAGAGCTAGTTGAAGCTTTCGATGCCGGTGAGCGTTGAGCAGTTGAGCTCGATTGCGGGCAGCGATCATCGTCCGCGTCTTGTGAGCCACCGAATCCATCCAAAGAAATTTCGCCGCTCCGGCTTCTTGCTCCCTTGCTCGCTCGCTCCCTTGCCCCCTGCCTTTAGCTCCGCCAGCGCTTGCTTCACCTGTGCGCGTAGCGCTTCGGCCTCGACCGCGCAGGATCGCAGATACGCCGACACCGTCAATCCGGCTTCTGCGGCGCGTTGATGCAACCGCGCGCACTCCGCCCGGCTCAGGCGAATGGTCACGCTCGCCGAACGCAGATCGCGGTCCGGCGCAGTGCCCGTCTGCAATTCCGGCGCTGCGTCCACTGCAACGGCAGCGCCTGCGGCATCAAAAGCGCCTGCGGCACCAATTTCGATCGACGCAGCCGTGCGCGCACCGCTTCCCGGATCGACCGCCGGCGTCGGCGATCCTTCCACGCGATCCAAATCGCGATTCAGCGGCCGGTAACGTGCGTGCGCGCGCAGGGCGCGTTCGTAGCTAAGAGTGGCCACGTCTTCGCCCAAGTCGCTCGAGTTCCACAGCGGAGCATCGTCGTCGGCGTCAGATGGGGGCGAGGGCGGGGGCGAGGCAAGCGTGGCCAGCAGTCCCGCAAAACTGGAAAGAGAGGGGGAGGGCTGCGATGGAGCGGGCTGCTGCATGGGTTGCAGCATACTGCCGCTCCCACCTGCATACGTGAGAATTTTCCAACGAAATGCGCGGTGTCATCCCAAATCGGACACAGCCGCATGCAATTCCCAAATCGACAGGCTCCCGTCGACGCGGCTCCGCGGGCTGTCAGTTGACCGTGGCTTGTGCTGCTGGATCCGGCAGAATCCTTCCCGGCAGGCGCAGCATTGCGCTTATCGTCTCCGCTGGCACGGGACGCGAAAACAGAAATCCTTGCCCAAAGCGGCAGCCCAGTTGCCGCAGGAGCATGTATTGCTCGTGCGTCTCAATCCCCTCCGCCACCACGTCCATGCCCATCACCCGCGCCAGCTCCACAATGGTGCGCACAATCTGCAGCGGCTGCTCGCCCTCTGTCATGCGTGTCACAAACGAGCGGTCGATCTTCAGCACGTCGAAGGGCAGCGAATGCAGATGATTCAGTGAGCTGTATCCCGTGCCGAAATCGTCCAGCAGCAGCGAGACTCCCAGCCGTCGCAGGCTGCCCAACACCTCCATCGCCGTGCCGGGATCGGGAATCAGGCTGGACTCGGTCATCTCCAGGCCGAGCTGCTGGCTAGAGACGCCCGTCCGGCGCAACAGCGCTTCCACATGATCGGCAAGCCCCTGGCGTGAGAACTGCCGCGCCGAAAGATTCACGCACACCCGCGGGCCGGCCTGCCCGGGATCCTCAGCGCGCCATTGCCCGATCTGGTGGCAGGCCTCCGACAGTCCCCAGTCTCCAATCGGCAGAATCAGCCCTGTCTCCTCAGCAATGGGAATGAAATCCATCGGCGGAATAAGCCCGCGATCCGGATGTTGCCAGCGAATCAGCGCCTCAAGGCCAACGATGCGCCGCGTGGTCAACTCGACCTCCGGCTGGTAATACAGCACAAACTGCTTCTTCTCCAGCGCCTGCCGCAGGTCTGACTTGCGCGGCCAGATTCCGGTCACCGTCTCCACCGTGCGCTCCTGCTGCAGGCGGTTTCCGTTGAGCGCTTTGCGCAATCTGCGCAATTCCAGCTGGCCGGCTGCGATATCGGCGAGACTCTCCAGCATGCGCAACTCGGTCACCGCCATGGGCCGGCGCGGCTGGCATGAAAAAATAGTCAGCACGCCCAGAATCTTGCCATCTGAAGTGCGTACCGGAGCACTCGCAAACGAAAGTGCTTCGAGCCGGCGTAGCGGCAACCGTCGCTCCCGGTACTCGGGATCATCGTTGATGTTCGAGACCACCACCGGGCCGTCCTCGGCCAGCACTCGCTCAAAAATCGATTGCTTCCGCGGCAGCTCCCGCACCGGCTCGCCCCAATGCGACTTCATCCAAACACGGCTCTCGTCGCCAAACCCCAACAAGACTGTGTCGGCTTTGAAATACTCGGCGGCTAGCCGCGTGATGGCGTCAAAGTTCGCCTCCGGCGCTGTGTCCGGAATTCCCGTCGAGGCCAGAGCTTTGAGCCTCGCATCCTCTTCTTGACCATCCGACTTGCTAATCGCGAATTCCGCCTGTGGCATCACCTTCTCCATGGCCTGCGAAATTCCAACCGGCTCTCCGATGGAATGAGAATGCACCCCGCTTGTTTTTTGCCGGGATGCGGTATGCACGCCGTGTCTGTCCGCGCGGTTCTCCCGAAACAATGCGAGAAGTCCGGACAGGCCGCCCGCTTCCGGGCATTGCCGTGGATTTCGTATCTCTTTTATCGGAGAAGATTCTTATTCCATGAGGTTACGCACGGACATTCGCCCTTGGGTACGCGTCACTCGCTCGCGAGGCCAGCGACGATTACTTTTGTTTGGTCACTTGTCCTGTTTCGGTCCAAAGAAACGTGAGCTGGTCGGTTCCGTCCTGGATTTCCTGCTCTACGCTCACTCCGGATGAGTGTCCGCCGGCGACACTGTAATGCAGCAAGATCGGCCGCCCGCTCGACGAATCCGCCTGCATTAGCGCCGTCATCTTGCGCGCGTGCAGCGGATCCACGCGCGTGTCACTGGCTCCGGTAAAGAAGAAGACCGCCGGATAAGCCGTGCCCTTCTTCACGTTCTGGTACGGCGAATACTTGAGCAGGTACGCAAACTGCTTCTCGTTGTCCGCCGATCCGTATTCCGTCGTCCACAGCCGTCCTTCCTCGAACTTCTGGTAGCGCAGCATGTCGAGCAGCGGATAGCCGCACTCCACCGCTGCAAACAGATCTGGCCGCTCCGTGATCGACGCGCCCATCAGCAACCCTCCATTCGACCGGCCCATAATGGCGAAATGCGCAGTCGAGGTGTACTTGTTGGCGATCAGGTATTCGGCCGCCGCGAACCAGTCGTCGAAAACGTTCTGCTTCTTGTCGAACATGGCCTGCTCGTGCCAGCTCTCGCCGTACTCGTTCCCGCCGCGCAGGTTGGGCAGCGCAAACCAGCCGCCCTGTTCCATCCACCAGGCGTACACCGGCTTCCATTCTGGCAGCTCACTTATTTCGAAGCCGCCGTAGCCGGTCATCAGCAGCCGTTCCGTCCCGTCCTGCTTCAACCCCTTCTTTCCCGCAATGAACATGGGCACGCGCGTGCCGTCCTTCGACGTGAAGAAGACCTGCTTCAGCTCATATTGGCTGGTGTCGAGGGGAACCTTGGGTTGGGCAAAGACCTCGCGCTTGCCGGTCAGCGTATCCAGCCGGTAAATCGTGGGCGGCGCAATGAACGACTCGAAACTGTAAAAGCCGTATCGGTCCGTGGTGCGGCCTCCCACGACCGTCGCCGAACCGATGCCGTCGTACTCCACGCTGCCCGCCGCTTTGCCTTCCAGCGTGTAGACCGTAGTTTCTGTCTTCACATCGTGCAGCCGCTTCACATAAATCTTGTTGCCCACAATGTTGAAGTCGTCGATCGCGTCCTTCCCTTCCGGCACAATCGTGGTCCACACATCGGGCAGAACGCCGGGATCGGCCTTCATGATCCGCCCGTTGGGCGCTTTGTAGTCGGTCTTCACATACCACGCACCCTTGGCCCCCGCACCTTTAACATAGATAGCGGAAAACCGCGACTCCAAACCCCACACCAGCACATCGAAGTACGAATTCGCCTTAGTCAGATCGCGAAAAATAATGTCGACGCGTTTTGCGGGCACGCCCCGGTCGATCTCCACCACCAGGTAGTGCGCATCGTCGGTAACATAACCCGCAATCAAGTCGCTCGGGCCCAACTCTTCGCCGCGAAACTCATTGCCGAAGAGCATCGTGTCGTGGGAAATGCGCTCGCCCCACTTGTGTTCGTACAAAAGCGAGCGCTTCGCGTCCATGCGCGCGTAGTAGAGCCCGTGTCCGTCCGGAGTAAAGCAGACCGAAAGGTAATTGGCGCTAGGCAGCTCGTCCTGCATCGTCTTTCCGGTTTTCACATTGAATACGTGCACCGTGGTTTCGTCCGAGCCGCCCTCACGTACCCCGTACGCCACCAACGTTCCGTCGCGCGACACATCGTCCAGTTCAATTGAGGTATTGGGATCGCGGCTGAACTGCGCGGGATCGACGAGCCGCTTGTCTTTCTCCGCCCATCCGTGGCGCACGTAGATCGAGGCCTGGTCCTCGCCTGCCAGCAGCTTCTCGAAAAACAGATCGTCGCCGCGCGCAATGGGCACGGTCCAGCTTGTCACGTGCTCCAGTTGATCCAGATCGTCGGCAATCTGCGGGCGGATGCGCGCCTGCTCCATGTAACGCGCCGTGTAGGCGTTCTCGGCGTCGATAAAATCCTTGGTCTCCTGGCTCTGCGCATTCTCGAGCCAGCGGTAGTTGTCCACCACCTTGGTGCCGAAGTAATTGTCCGTAACAGGCGTCACCTGCGCGTCAGGCGGGGCCGGCAGCGTAATTCCGCCACGCCCGTGAATCGTCTGGCCCGCGGCCATCGCTCCCAGCCACAGCGCCAATCCAAGACCAGTAAAAAACCTCATGGCAACAGCATACGCGTGGCCGCGGATTGATTCCCAAGTCCCGCAGCGGCCCTTATAGAATCGTCTGCAGTGGCAAGCTCGCCCCCAAATCAGCCATCGCCCCGCGCACGCTCGCGGTGGGCGTGCTTTCTGGGCGCCCTTCATCCCACCCACGCGCACAGCGTCCTCTCGGCCACCGTGGTGCTCATGGTGTCCACGTTTCTGTCGCGCATCATCGGGCTGGTGCGGGTCAAGTACATCGTCTGGCTCTTCGGCCGCGGCGCTCAGGCCGACGCCTTCAATGCCGCCTTCGTTCTGCCCGACATGCTCTCCTACTTCCTCGTCGGCGGCGCGGCCTCCGTCGCCTTTGTCACCATCCTCACCCGCTATCGCGAGCAGGGCCGCGAGGCCGAAGGCGACCGCTCGCTCTCCGTTATTCTCTCCACCGTGTACCTGGTGCTGGGCGGGGCCATCGTGCTCGCAGAAATCTTCGCGCCCTGGTACGTGCGCTGGTGGTTCAACGGCTTCGATCCCGCAAAGGCCGCGCAGTGCACCATGCTTACGCGCATTCTGCTGCCCGCGCAGTTGTGTTTTTTCGCCGGCGGCGTCTTCGGCGCGGTCCTGATGGTGCGCAAGCAGTTCAGCGTCCAGGCAGTGGCGCCCATCATCTACGGCCTCGGCCCCATCGTCGGCGGTTTGTTGCTGGTCAAGCGCATGGGCGTCTCTTCGCTCGCCGTGGGCACGGTGGCCGGAGCCATCCTCGGGCCGTTTCTTCTCAACTGGTTCTTCGCGCACCGCGCCGGCTCGCGTTACCGCTTCATTCTCGATTGGCACGACGCCGGCTTGCGCGAGTGGGTGCGTCTGTCTCTTCCTCTTATGGCCGGCGTCTCGCTGGCGACGGCCGACAACTGGATCATCGCCCACTTCGCCTCCGCCATCGGCGGCGCGGTCTCGCTGATGAGCTACGCCAAGCAACTCTTCTCGGCGCCCATGGCCATGCTGGCCCAGGCCGCCAGCGCCGCTTCCATGCCTTTTTTCGCCAGCCTCTGGACGCGCGACCGGCACTACGAATTCGCCACCGGTGTTGCAGACTCCGTCTCGCGCGTGACTTCGCTCGGTTTGCTCGTTGCTTCCGGCATGGTGGCGCTGGGTTGGCCGGCCATTGATCTCGTCTTTACCGGCGGCCGCTTTTCACCCGCCGACGCGCGCGAGTGCAGCCTCTACTTCGCCATCTTCTCCGTCTCCATGTTTCTCTGGTCGGCGCAGGCGATCTACGCGCGCGCCTTCTACGCCGCCGGAAACACCTTCGCGCCCATGGTTGCCAGCACCATCGTCACAGTGGTCTCACTGCCCATCTACGACTCGCTCTTCCACTGGCGCGGCGCCACGGGCCTGGCGCTCGCCTCCGACGCGGGCATCGCTCTGCAGACCCTCACCATCGCCCTGCTCCTGCATCAGCGGCGCATGGTCTCCCTCGCCAGTCTCGATTATGCCGAGATGGGCCGCTGCCTGCTGGCCGCTTTAACGGCCGGCGTCGGCACAGGTCTGCTCGCCTGGGGACTCGCTGATCTTTCCCTGCATCTGCCGGCCCTGGCCGCGCTCCGCCATGCCCGCCATTGGACTGACGCAGTCATCCTCGTTGCCGGCATCGCCGTCTGGACCCTTATCGTCAAGTGGACTCTTGAAAAATCCGGCTCCGCTCTGCCGCGCGTCGCCCTGCGCCGCCTCGGTCTGGGCTAAAGAGCGCTCCGCGCGTAGCCGCCGGCTCAAACGTCAACCGCGCATCCCGCCAAAAATGCTCGCCCCGAGAGGGGATGTTCACTCGCTTCACTTCATTCACTCGGCGCAAAAACACAAAAGCGCCTCTGACCTGCAAAGGCGCTCTCGCGAGCAAAGTCGTGCGTCGCAGCGATTACTGGACGGGTTTCTGCGGCTCGGGCGCTGCCGTTATCGATATCTGCGCCGGAGCCGGCGTGCCAAGCGTCTGCGCCGGCTTCGCGTCGGCTTTGCGGATATCGATCCCGCCCTTGAAAAACGCGCCATCCTCAATGCTGATGCGCGCCGCGGAAACATCGCCGCTCAACGCGCCTTCGGCACGGATGTCCACGCGGTCCGAGGCCGTCACGTTGCCGCGCACCTTGCCCATTACCACCACTTCGCGCGCGGTCACGTTGGCGCCCACCGTGCCGTTGCGGCCGATGGTCACGCGGTTGCCGGGCAGATTGATCGCCCCTTCCACCTTGCCGTCGATATACAGCGATTCCGTGCCCGAGATTTCTCCCTTCACAAACAGGCCCTTGCTGATCACGGCCTGGTCGCCCGCAGGTGCTGCATTGCGGTTTGCGGACTCAACGCTCGCCACGGAAGCTGCGGGACGCTGCGTTTCCGGACCGGAGACTGGAATTGAAGGTTCAGACTGACTTGGTTTCCACATTGCGCTCAAAGTAGGTTCCTTTTCTGTCCGATTAGGACCGGGAATTGCCAAGGCCATTGGCTCGAACCCAAAAAATCAAAAACTATGCCAGGCGCAGCAATCGTCGCGCGCCGCAATGATCCTGCGGCCGAAATCCAGACAGGCTGCTGTTCCGTTTCGCCAGGAGCGGCCGTCTCCCACATTCTACGGCAAAGCGCGAGTTCCTGCGCCTGCCCCAGACGCCTGTGTGTTGCCTTCCGAGTTGCCTGGAGCATGTTCTTCACTTTGGCGCGCGCGAAAGTGAAGAACAGGCTCTAATCTTGGCGTATGACCGATCGCGAACTCGTGGCGCGCATCGCCGCCTCGGCCGGACGCAAGGCCGCTTACAAACAGTTGGTGCGCGAACTGGGCCTGGGCGGCGGGCGCGAACGCCGGCTTCTCCTCGAGCAGTTAGCCCGCCTCACCCTCCGCGGCCAGCTAGTCCAGCTCGATCGCGAGCATTGGAGCCTTCCCAGTGCTCCCTCCCGCTCGGGTTCAGGCCGGGGTTCAGGCAACGGTTCAGGCCTGGGTTCAGATTCGAGCAACAATCTGCTGTCCGGTCGCCTCGATCTGCACCGCGACGGCTACGGCTTCGTGCGGCCCAATCGCCGATCCGGAGGTTCCGGCGGTCAGCGGGCAACGGAAATTGAAGATATTTTCGTCCCGCCCAATGAGATCGGCAGCGCCATGCAGGGCGATCAGGTCCTGGTCGATGTCGATCCGCCCAAAGCCGACGGCCGTATGCAGGGCCGCATTGTGCGCATTTTGGAGCGCCGCAACCCCACCGTCGTCGGCACTTTTCACTTCGCAGATCCTGCTCGCGGTCACCGGCAAAACGTCGTCATTCCCTTCGACGAGCGCATGACCCAGCCCATCGTCATCCCTCCCGGCGCGGAGATCCCTCCCGCCGCCGCGTCCACCACTCCACATCGCGTATTGGGGTCCGAAGCGGCCGCCCGTCCAAAACCTAAAAGTCTGGAAGGCCCATCGAGTATCGACGGCCTCGTTGTTGACGTCGAGATCACCGGTTGGCCCACGCCCACGGGTCCTCCCATCGGGCGCGTCATCGAAATCCTCGGGGCTCACGATGATTTTGGCGTCGACGTGGAAATGATGATCCGCAAGCACCAGTTGCCGCGCGTCTTTCCTGACCATGTCCTCGCTGAAGCGCGCGCCGTCGCTCACTTCGACCCCAACCTTGCCGCCCGCCGCGCCGACTTTTGCGGCCTGCCCATCGTTACCATCGACGGCGAGACCGCCCGCGACTTCGATGACGCCGTTCTCGTCACCGATCGCGCCGATGGCGGCTACGAACTCCAGGTCCACATCGCCGACGTGGCCGAATACGTCCAACCGAACTCCGCCCTCGATCTCGAAGCCCGTCTGCGCGGCACCAGCGTCTACTTTCCCGATCGCGCCATCCCCATGCTGCCGCAGGAGCTCTCCACCGATATCTGCAGCCTTCGACCTCACGAAGATCGCCTGGTCCTCAGTTGCATCATGCAGCTCGATGCGGCCGGCCGCATTGAAAGCTTCGAAATCGTCGAAGGCGTCATTCGGTCCGCCGCGCGCATGACCTATACCGAGGTGTCGGCAATCATTGGCAACACCGATGCACTCGTCCAAAACTCAGAAGCGCGTGAGCGCCTCGACCAGAATCTCGAAACCCGCGCCCGCTACGCGCCGCTCGTTGAGAACTTTGAGAGGATGAAGCGCCTCGCCGTCCTCATGAATCAGCGCCGCGAGGAGCGCGGGTCCATCGATTTCGATCTTCCCGAGCCGGTCATCGAGTTCGACGAGCACGGCCAGATGCGTGGCGTTACCCGCTCCGAGCGCACCTGGGCCAACCGCCTCATTGAAGAATTCATGCTCGCTGCCAACGAGTGTGTTGCCGTCTGGATTGAAGATCTCGGCGTTCCCTCGCTCTATCGCATCCACGAGAAGCCCGAACCGCGCCGCGTCGTCCAGTTCGAAGAACTCGCCGCCAGTTTCGGCTATTCACTTGGTCTTGGACCGCTGCCTGTGAAACGCGTAGTTACCCGCGCCGAGCGCCGCGACTCCCACGGCCGCGGCCGCAATCCGCGCCAGCACGAAGTCCCGGAAGACATCGCCGTCACGCCGCGCATGTATCAAAAGTTGTCCGCGCGTATCGAAGGCAAGCCGGAAGAGCGAATCTTGAGCTACTTGATGCTGCGCTCGCTCAGCCAGGCCCGCTACTCCGAGGTCAACGAAGGCCACTTCGCGCTGGCCGCGCCCACCTACACTCACTTCACCTCGCCCATCCGCCGCTATCCCGACCTCATCGTGCACCGCATCACGAAAACTCTGCTCCGCGCCGGCGTCCCCGGCTGCAGAACCGTTACCCAGGCGCGTCTCGCTTCACCCTGGTCGCACCCCAACGAGGCCGGCCACACACAAAACCTCCGTGCCCCATCCTGTCCGCGTGACCGGGGCCCCCACGAACAGGTCTTCGTTCGTGGGGTGGCTAGGCGGAAAGGATGGGAAGGGGATCCTCCCATGCCGGAAGCCGAACTTGCCGAGATCGCCGACGAATCCAGTTCCGCCGAGCGTCGCGCCGCCGACGCCGAGCGCGAGCTCGTCGAGTGGAAGAAGGTGCGCTTCATGCAGGATCGTGTCGGCGACGAATTTGACGCCCTTGTGCTCAACCCCGCCAAATACGGCCTCTTCGTCGAGCTCACCGATCTCTTCGTCGAGGGCCTTGTCCCCATTGACACCCTCCGCGGAGACCGCTTCACTTGGCGCGAGAACACCCACGAGATCGTGGGCGAACGCACTGGCCGTCGTTTCCGCGCCGGCGACCGCGTCCAGGTCATCCTCGACCGCATCCTCGCCCAGGAGCGCAAGCTGCAATTCGCGCTGGTCGAGGAGGAGCTTCCTCTCACCAGCCGCAAGCCCTCGCCGTTACCGTCAAAATCGAAGAAAAACAAGCGCAAAAACACATCGCCGCCGCCCCCGGGCGGGAGCAAGCGGCGAACCAGGAAGGGTCGCAACCGCTGAACCTCAGCGCCTGCCAGCCCGTGCACCTCTATAGCGAATGCTTAAGCGCCCGCCTGTTTCTGGGCGAGCGGACCAATGATGGGAATGACAAACTTCGCGCCCTGAAACGCCTTAATGATGCAGATGAGCCAGAGAACGAAAAACCCCAGCACCACCACCAGGTGAATCGGCAGGAGAAACAAGCCAACGAATGGCACAAAGGTGAGCACGGTGAGTACTATCCATATTGCAAACCAGGCTGCCGCCAGAAAGATCGACTGCCAGGCATGGAATTTCACCTTGGGATTTGTGTTGAACGGCGCAACCACCAGGAAGATGATTGCCGGGATGAAGGTGAGATAGGCAAGGCCGCTCGCGGCGTCGTCGGAAAGTCCTGCGCTAGCTCCTGCTGCATTCGGATCAGCCATGACAACTCCTTATTGTTGAAATCATACTGAAGGGAAGAACGCTTCGCCCCGTCTGCGATCAGAGATACACCAACTTCGCAGTCCCCGAGCCAAGCGCTGAACTGAGGGCACCAGAACACCCCATCTCGCCCACGCTTGTCAAGGAAAATCACGCGCTTACTTCCCCGCCTGCTGCTCGGCAAGCGCCCCGATTACGAGCAGCTTGAACCGCTTGCCCATCGCCGCGTTCACCACGCACGCGATCCACACCGCAATCCAGAACAGCTCAATCGCCCGCCACGCCAAAAGGTGCAGGCGCGGCGAGAACAGCAGCGCGAAGATCAGCAAAAAGGCCAGCACAAGGTTCACCCCGAAGGCCCCAACGAACAGCAGGATCGATTGCCAGGCGTGGAAGCGTACGTACGAGTTGCGCTTATATGGCTCCAGGACCAGAAACAGAATCGCCGGGATGAACGTGAGATAGGCGATGGCGCCGGCCGCGTGGTCCGAGAGAACGAATTCGCCTTGGGCAGCATCCGGTTTTGCCATAGCATCTCCCTTCGGAGCGTGAATCCGGGCTGCAACTAGATCAACCGGCGGCCGGACGCCTTGTCAAGAGAATTTCTGCGCGAGGACACGGAGCCAGGTCCGCAGGCGGCCAAGGCTGAGGCAGGACGATCGGACGGCACACACGAGAACGGCCTCCATGCGGAGGCCGTTCCTGCACTCGGTACTTCGGGGGGCAGTTACCGGTTAGCTTGCTTCTCTGCCAGTCCGCCAATAATGGGCAGCATAAAGCGCTTGCCGTTGAAAGCGCTGACGAACACGATCACCAGCACGACAAAGAAGGCCAGATCCACGAATTGCCACAGCGACAAGGTGAGGAAGACGACCGTTGGAACCA
>Ga0224555_1003907_pt1 | contig 14474 bp, 12 predicted proteins | sample 714S23034metaG_FD_180687 | JGI IMG/M metagenome (GOLD analysis project Ga0224555, IMG submission 180687) | Peat soil microbial communities from Stordalen Mire, Sweden - 717 S2 30-34 | ecosystem: Environmental > Terrestrial > Soil > Wetlands > Peat | place: Sweden: Norrbotten County, Stordalen...
CCGCCAATATACAGGCGCTGGGGCGGTTATTGAAACACCAAACTTCACTCCCCTGGACTGCGCCCGTCTAATCCATCTGCATTTTCAAACCGGCGTTTTCACCGCATTTTCAAACCGGCGCTAACACGCGTGAAACTCGTCGTTGATATAAATGTGCTCGTGGCGGGTTCGTTGTGGCGGGGAAACCCTTCGCGATTAGTGGACGCGTTGTTTGACGGTTCGGCCACACTCTGCACCTCTGGCCTTGTCATGGCGGAATTCGAGGAAGTGATCCAACGAGAGAAATTCCAGAAGCGATTGGAGCAACGAGGCCAAAGCGCACGGGAAATCATCGCACGTTTTCGAGCAGCGGCGCTGATCGTGGAGAGTCCCGCCATCCCTGTGCCCGCCGCATTGCGCGACCCTGATGACATTCATGTGCTTGCCTGCGCGGCGGGCGCATGTGCCAATGCAATCGTCACCGGCGACAACGATCTGCTCTCGATGGAATCCTTCGATGGCATTCCGATACTGACCGCGCGGCAGGCGCTCTAAAAACTTGGAATTTCAGCAGTGTAACTGCGAGCGTCCCCTGGAAAAGTCAATCGCCGTCGGGGCCCGCTCAGAGCCGTTCGCGGCCGGCGTAACCGGATTCGAGGTCGTGCCAGAATTCGATGTCCTCCTCGTCTTTCTCCCAGCAGAGGAAGACCTCGCGGCCCTCGCGCACGGAGGGGAAGTCGATCAACCCGCGGGCCACGTCCTTGATCTGGATGTCGCGGCGATGGAATTGGAGGAGAAGTTCCTTGAATTCGCCCATGGCGCGCGCCAATTCATTGACAGCCGCGCCGCCGGAATCGCAGCCGGCGGCGGCGGCCAGACCGACGCCTTGGTCTAGGGCGCGGAGGCGCGCCTGGCAGGAGGCCAATTGCTCCAGCCATTGGCGGATGCTGGGCAGCAGGGCGCGCGCTTCGGACAAGGTGTAATGTTTGGAGAAACGCACGGCCTTCTTCAACTGCCGCCGGAGTAACGGTCCAGCTTGCGCTTGACATCGTCGTTGGCCTCGATGGAAAGGGACTTTTTCCAGGCTTCGACGGCTTTGCCGGTCTGGTGCAGGGCCGCGTAAACCTCGCCCAGGTGGTCCAGGATGGTGGGGTCGGCTTCCGGGGTGTATTGCTCGGCCTTGAGGAGCAAGGGCAGGGCCTGCTCCGGCTGGTTGAGCTTGAAGAGCACCCAGCCCAGGCTGTCCAAATAAGCGCCGTTCTTGGGATCGAGCTTGACCGCCTTCTCGATCAAGGCGCGCGCGCGCGGCAATTGCTCGCCGCGATCGGCCAGCATGTAGCCCAGATAATTGAGAGCTTCGCTGAAACCGGGCGACAGGTCGATGCACTTTTGCAGGTACTGCTCGGCGGAGGCGAATTGCTGGCCGCGCTCGCAGGCGGCGCCGAATTGGAAATAAAACCAGTAGTCCAGCTTTGCGGGCTGGCCGATGACTTCGGCTTCCTTGAAGTGCCGGATGGCCTCGGCATAGTTCTTGACACGGACGTAAGCCACGGCGGTGTAAAACTCGCAGGAGAACGCGTTGCCAAACCGCTGCATGGCCAGGTGCAGGGTTTCAAACGCTTCGGTTGATTTGTTCAAGGCCAGTTGGGCCAGGGCCAGGTCGTAATAGGCCTGTTCGATGGAGGGGTCCCAGTGGAGGGCGTTCCCAAAGTCTTCGGCGGCTTCGCCCGGCTTGTTGTCCTGGTAAGCCATCTCCCCCAGCACCAGCCAGGCCCTCGGATAACGGGTCGGATTGTCGTGGACGAGGGCTTGGAGTTGTTTGATGGCGTTGGTCCTGTCCGCGGCATCGTAATAAATGGCCGCCAGATTCTCATGGAGGATGTCGCGGAATTGCGAGGCTTCCGGGAATTCTGAGAGAAGTTGCACGTAGATGCCCACCGCTTTTCCCGGCTGGTCAAGGCGGTTGTAGTCATCGGCCAGACGCTGCCAGAGTTGGACATCGGTGAACTTGATCAGGGCGGCCCGGTCCAGGACGGCGACCGCCCCGGCCTTGGCCTGGGTGTCGTTGGGCTGCTCTTTCAGGTACTCGATGTGGAGGCGGGCCAGGGCCTCCAATGCGAAGGGTTCGGCGCGGATTTCAGCGGCGGCCCGCCGGAGGGTCTTCAGGGCCTCGGCCCGCTGGCGGCCCTGGAAGAGGATTTCGAATTGACATTCATAGCCGTCAAGCAGGTTGGCCTGGCGCTGGATGGCGAGCTTGGCGGTGGCCAGCGCCTGATTGGTCAGACCGGCTTGCAACTGCGCGCGCGCCAGCCAACTCACGATTTTCGCCGAGGCTTCGGGCCGGCGGGCGGATTTGGAGAGCAGCGCCAGCGCCTTGTCAGTCTGTTTGTCGTGAAGGAACCGCCGGGTCAGGTCTTCCACCAAATCCTCGTTGGCCGGATCGGCCAAGGCGGAGGAGTCGAACTGCTGGACCGCTTGCGCCTCCTCATCGTTCAACTCGTAACTGACCCCGGCGGCATAGCGCGCAAAGGCCTCCGGATTGCCCTTCGGCACGGCAATTTCATCCGCTCGTTGCCGGACCGCGTCCTCGGCGGCAGCCTCCCGCGAGGCGCGCGCCGGTGGCGCGGACGGAGCCGCGGTCGAACAACCCGAGAGCAGAACGCCGCCCAAACCGAGCGCCAGAATGAAATGAAATGCGTTCATGGGTGCGTCGGCGGCAAAAAACACCAGAATCCGCCTGGGAGGGGGCGCCTGAGCGCCTCGCGCCTCCCAAGCCCGGCTGACTACTTCTGCCAGGTGCGTTTCTTGTGGCGGTTGGCGCGGAGCTTTTTGCGCCGTTTATGTTTGTTAATTTTGCTTTTGCGACGTTTCTTTAGTGATCCCATAATGATTTGTTCAATTACGCGGCGTTAATATACCACTTTATTCAAAGGATATTCAATAATTCCTTCGGCCCCGGCCGCTTTAAGTTGCGGTATCAACTCCCGCACCACCTTCTCGTCAATGATTGTCTCCACCGCCACCCAGCCGGGCTGGCTCAAACTGCTCACCGTCGGGTTGCGCAAGGCCGGCAGGCTTTGCAACAAGCGGGCCAGGTCCTTCTGTTGGAGGTTCATTTTCAGGCCCACCTTGCTTTCCGCCTCCAGCGCGCCCCGCAGGAGCATGGCGAGCGTTTCGATCTTCTGGCGTTTCCAGGCGTCCTTCCACGCGGCGTGGTTGACGATCAGCCGCGGCGTTGAAACCAGCAGGGTATCGACGATTCGCAGGTTGTTGGCCCGCAGCGACGACCCGGTCTCGGTGATTTCGACGATGGCATCCACCAATTCATGGGCCTTGACCTCCGTGGCGCCCCAGGAAAATTCCACCTCCGCCTTCACGCCGTGCTGGCGGAGGTAGCGCCTGGTGATATGGACCACTTCGGTTGCGATGCGCTTTCCGTTGAGGTCCTTGGGGGAACGGATGGGGGAGTTCTCCGGCACGGCCAGGACCCACCGGGCCGGCTGGCTGGTCGCCTTGCTGAAAATAAACTCGCCCACTTCGTGAACCTTCGATCCGTTCTCCACAATCCAATCGTGGCCCGTCAGGCCGCAGTCCAGGTAACCGTGCTCGACATAGCGGCTGATTTCCTGGGCGCGGATGAGGCGGATCATGAGATGATCGTCATCCACATAGGGCACGTAGGAGCGGCTGCTGACCTGGATATGATAGCCGGCCTTGGCCATTTTGGCGATGGCGCCTTCCTGCAAACTGCCCTTGGGCAGCCCTAGTTTTAATATCTCTTTATGGCTCATAGTGTCCTGTGTCTCGTTTGACCCGCGGACGCGAATACGTCTTGGCGGAATGTTTGACCCGCGTGACCGGGGAGATTTTCCACTGTCGGCGCGGCAAAGCCAACTTTTTCTTTTTTGTCCTCATGCGCGCTGAGGGCCGTGATTTTGCCAGATCGCGCGGCGTCCTTCCACCCGAATCTCCCCTCGCGCCAGCGCGCCGATGACGGCCGGATAGAGCTTGCGCTCGATTTCCTGGAGGCGCGCATGGAGCGTTTCCGAGGTGTCGCCGGGCAGAACCGGCGCCGTTTCCTGGGCGATAATGGGGCCGGTGTCGATCCCCTCATCTACGAAATGGATGGTCACTCCGGTCATCTTGACGCCGTAATCCAGGGCTTGTTTCCAGGCTTCCAGACCCGGAAACGCCGGCAGGAGCGCCGGGTGAATGTTGACCACTTTGCCCGCGTAGGCGCGCAGGAACTCCCCTTTCAGTATCCGCATGAATCCCGCCAGAACCACCAAGTCCACCTCCGCGTCGCGCAACGCCTTGAGGCACGCAGCCTCCGCCACCCCGTCAAATCTCGTCCGGAATTTGCCCGGCGCAACATGCAGCGCCGCCAACCCCCGCGCGCGCGCCTGTTCGAGAATTCCGGCGCCCGCCACGTCGCTGATGACCACCGCGACGCGGGCTGGAATGGTTCCGGCCGCGCAGGCATCGGCGATGGCCGCGGCATTGGAACCTTTGCCCGACCCTAGAATTCCCAATCGACAAGCTTGTGGATCGAGCCCCGTTCTATGAATGGATGAGTTCCCTTGCGCCTCATAAAGCTCGATTGGCAGATCGTCCGGATCAGCGAAGAAAGTGAAGCGTCTATTGGCTACTTCGTCCAGGCGCACAGCCTCCACTTTCACGCCTTTGCCCTCAAGCTCGGTCACGCAAGCGTCGAGGTCGGTCACCGCGAAGGCCAGATGCCTGAGGCCCAGGGCTTCGGGATAGGACAGCCGGCTGGGGGAACCGGGAAAGGAAAAAAGCTCGATCCGCGCTCCACCCGGCGCCGCCAGGTCGAGCTTGTGCGATTGGCGGGCCGCGCGGAAGGCTTCCGCGATCACAGTCAAACCGAGAACCTCAGTATAGAATCGCTTCGAGCGGGCATAGTCGGAGCAAATGATCGCGACGTGATGAATTCCAGAGAGTTGCATTCAACGAACCTTCGTGCGCCTCGCTAAATCGTCTGCGCCAGATAGCCGCCGTCCACCCGCAAATCGGCGCCGGTGACGAAGCCGCTGGCTTTGGCGCTGGCCAGGAAGACCGCCGCGCCCGCCAATTCCTCCGGCTGTCCGAAGCGGCCCATGGGCGTATGCGCCAGGATGCTCTTGGCCCGCGGCGCGGGGGCGCCGTCTTCAAGGAAAAGGAGCCGGCGGTTTTGCTCGGCGGGGAAGAAGCCGGGGGTGATTGTGTTGACACGAACGTTGCGGGGCGCCCATTCGCGGGCCAGGAATTGCGACAGATTCAGCAGGGCCGCCTTGGCGGCGGAATAGGCCGCCACGCGGGAGAGAGGAACGTGGGCGGAAACGCTGGCGATGTTGATGATGCTGCCTTTGCCGCGCGCCACCATGGGCGGCCCGAATTCCTGGCAGGGCAGGAGGATGCCCCCCACGAGGTTCAGGTCGAAATTCGCCCGCCAATCCTCCAACGCGATCTGCTCGAACTTCAAGCCGTCCGTCAGCGTCACTTTGGAGTCATTTCCGCCCGCAGCGTTGACCAGCACGGTGACCGCGCCAAAAGCCGCCTCAATTTGCCCGGCCGCCTGCCGCAGGCTGGGCCGCGATATGGCGTCCGCCGGGAAGAACCGGGCCTGCCCGCCCGCCTTGACGATGCGCTGGACGCAGGCTTCTCCGCGTCCGGCGTTGCGGCCGACCACGGCGACCCTGGCCCCGGCCTCCGCCAGGCCCTCGGCCAGCTTTCCCCCCAGCACCCCGGTGCCGCCTATCACGACGGCCGTTTCTTCTGACAAATCGAACAGCATGATTCCCAATCTAAGGTTCACGGCGCAAAGTTCAATAAAAACCGCTCTTGCCCCCGCGCCCAAAGGCTGGCTCAATGACACAGTCGATCTGGCCCATGAAACCTGAAAGCAATTTCACTCAGGAAGTTCGCCCACCCGTGAACCCTTATTTGAATCTGGTCTCCGAACTCTCCCGCGTCGTCACCGAGGGCAGGTCCCTGCCGCTGGGTGGATTCCAGCCCGCCCCGCGTCCCCTCCCCTCCCCGGACGCCCCGGTGGCCCTGTTCTTCGCGCCGCACCCGGACGACGAAACCATCGGCGGCGGCCTGGCGCTGCGATTGTCGGAAGAGAGCCGATGGCGCGTGATCGACATTGCCGTCACGCTTGGCAGTCTGGCGGAACGCAAAGAAGCGCGCTGGCGGGAATTGCAGAGCGCCTGCCGTTATCTCGGCTTCGGCCTCGAACTCACCGCCCCTGGCGGCCTGGACCCGGTGCGCCCAGTCACTCGCTCCACGGCCCCTCAGGAGTGGTCGGAAAAGGTCGCGGTTGCCGCCGCCCTCCTCAAGAAGCACCGGCCCAAAGCGGTTTTTTTCCCGCATGAATTGGATTGGCACGGCACGCACATCGGCGTGCATTGGCTGGTGATGGATGCCCTGCGGGCGGCGGAGGCCGTACCTTGTTATCTGGTTGAAACCGAGTTCTGGGGCCAGATGACTTCGCCCAATTTGCTGGTCGAATACACGCCCCGGCACGTGGCCGACTTGGTCGCGGCGACTTCTTTCCACGCGGGCGAAGTCCGGCGCAACCCGTATCATCTGCTGCTGCCGGCGTGGATGCAGGACAATTCGCGGCGCGGGGCCGAATTAGTCGGCGGCCCGGGCCGGGAGGCGCCGGCGTTCCTGTTCGCCCAGCTCTTCCGCCTGCGCCGCTGGAACGGCAGCCAAGCGGAGAATTTCTTCGCCGGCGGACGCTTTCTCCCCGCATCGACCGGCGCGGCGGACGTTTTTGGCTAAGAGCTTGTCCAGAGCATCGTGATCTTCGCGTTCCGTGGTGAGAAAAATCGTTTCGCAATCGTGCGGTCAGTTGTCCGCAAACTGCGGGAAATCTCCTTGCCATTGGCCCGGAAGGGGGCATAGTAAATGCCGCCTGAAGAATCCCGGCATGGATTTTCAGACACGCGGACAAATCCACCGCCGTGCGAGTGCATTTCATTCGTGCATTCCATTAAAGCGCGTGGAAGCGTTGCGTGGATGCAAAAAAACGAGCATCACCAAATGCTCTGTAAGTGTCTTGTCTTGAACTGGATGGGGTCGTAGCTCAGTTGGTAGAGCGTCTCGTTCGCAATGAGAAGGTCGCAGGTTCGATTCCTGTCGGCTCCACCATCCTAACCTTAGGGAAATCAAGGCGTTGTGAGTTGATAATCAATCACTTACGAGATTATTAGCCAAACCAACGGCAAAAGTTGCGCGGGAGTTGCTGGGGGCTTGTTCGGGACTTGACGTGGAGCAAATTGGAGCATATAACGGAGCAAACTGGAGCAAAAAGCCTCCAACAAGAAAGTCTCGAACAATTATGGAACCAACAAAGCGAGAGATCCAAAAAAGCGGAAAGAAAAAGTGGGAGGTGGACTTCGGTATCGATGAAAATGGCGTCCGGCGCCGGCCCTATTTCGCCACAGAGGCTGACGCCGATGCGGCCATCGACAATTACGAGAAGGACCTCAAAAAAGGCGGGGAGTTCTGGGCCCGAATGTCAACCCCGGCGCGTAAGGAAGCCGTTTCTGTCCTGGAAGAAATCAAGGCAGCAAACATGACTCCCAGACAGGTTTGGGAAGATCACAAGCGCTGGAAAAAGGACAACCAGCAAACGACTACCACCCCCATGCCCTACGAGGATGTTGTGGCTGAGTTCAGAAAACGGAAGCTGGCAGTAGGAAAAACAGAAGAATACGTTAATGAAGTGGCGGACCTGTTCAAGAAGTTTGGCATGGGCCGGGAGAAGCAGCCCATCCACGAAATCCTGGCAGCCGATCTGGAGGCGTGGATTAAGACCCAGGAGGATAAGGCGCATAAGCCCTGGGGACTGAGCACAAAAAGGACCAACCAGGGGCGATTTTCCAGCTTGTGGGAGGTCGCAATTGCCAAAGGATGGTGCTCGCTCAATATCGTAGATCGCCTGGAACCCGTCGGCAAAATTGGCGTCACGGTCGAGATTTACCCGAACGAAACCACGTTGAACTTGATGGCCGCCGTTATGTCGAACAACGCCACCAAGCAAATCATCGCCCCGATGGCCTTGGGGTTTTTCGGATGCATGCGGCCGGAAGAAGCGCAGCACGAGAAGTTTGGTTGGCAATTCATCAACCTCAAAAATGGGCTCGTCAAGGTCACGGCAGAAGTGGCCAAAACTGGCGACGAACGCACCATTCGCCTGCAACCCGTCGCGGTCCAGTGGCTGCATCGGGCCAAGGAGTTGGGTAACCCACTGCCCCCGGTTAACGAACGCCGCCTGGTCGATCAGTGCTGCGAACTGATAGGCCTGCAAAACTGGATCCGTGACGGGATGAGGAAGAACTGCGCTACACATCTGCGGGCCGTTTATCGCAATGATTATGATGTCGTCAAGGACTGCGGGAACTCGATTCGAGTTTTGCTCAAGCACTACGCCGCTTTGCACGTACCAGATGATGTATCCTTGGAACACTGGAAAATCACCCCCGAAAAAGTGAATGCGTATCTCAGGACCAAAGAGTGGAAGAAGGTAGTGGAAACGGCGGCTAAAGCGGCGTTCGAAAAGGCCGAAGCCGAAAAGAAGGTCGAAGTTACTGCATCCGCTGAAGCGCAGCCAAAACCGTAGGCCAGTGAAACCGCCAAGTCCTGGAGTTGAACCTAATGGCAGGAATAATGCCAGCCTGGACCTTTTCACGTATCCACTCAACTGATAACTGGATACGCTCGGCCAGTTCTTCTATCGTTAGCAATCTATCGCTATCACTCACAGCTACATTATATGCAGTTTGAATAATCAACAGGGGAATCGCTGCTTTTTTTTGAGTAGAATGAGCATCGCAAGCATCCGCTATTAGTCCCACAACATCCACTGGTTATGACTATTGCTAGGATTAATTTGAGATTGGGGTTTGTAACAAGTGTCAGAGGTCGCTTAAACCAGCCACTCAAGGTCGAATCAACCAGCTTGAGGGAAAGATCATTGGCCGGAACACAATTGGCCAAAGGGGTCGCACGCAGGTACGTTGGGCACCAGCAATACCCGCCCCGGGTCATGTTCTCCAACTCCGGCGACAAGGGAAACGCCAACTGCATTTTGGTCCGTGAGGTGGCAACCGGATTTCATGCGTGCTTTCCGCTTCCGCTTTTCTCCGGGTGGAATGCCGGCGTCAAATTCGCAGGCCGCTGAGGCGACCGAGCGACCAGCAACGCGTCCAGGTCCGGCAAGTGGTACCGCTTGATAATTCTGCCGCCTTTGCTGGGTTTGAGTTCGTCGCATCTTATTTTGTATAGGAGGAAAACTGGCATGGCCACAAGCCGGATCGGGAGACGCTGAAGCTCGTGCAAGGCCGGAAGCGGGCTTGAGTGGTACCGGCGTGGCGGTTCCAGGCGCGAGGGGACCTATTTCAAGCTCGGTACCTCTAAAAATGGTGTTGAAGATCAAAATGGCTCACTCCAGCCAGAAATCCAAATCGTCGACGAAATAACGCCGCTCCATGCGGGTACCTTCGCCTAACTTCAACAGCTTCCAACGGATCTTCCCTGGAACGCGGGGCTTTCCCTCAACAAAAGGGACAGCTCGGCGGCCAATCGTGTCAGTGGAGACGTCAATATACGCTGCCGCACCCGATAGGCTTGCCCATTTTGTATATTCCAACATATTATTCTGTCACACTGTTGCTGCGCCCTGCTGCCAGGGGACCGGTGTCCATCCGCGCCAGAACCATCTCCAGAGGATCTGGGGGCTGCCAAGGCCACACGGAGCGCCGGTTGCGACTGAGTGAATGGAGTTGTTCTTGAGCTTCCGTAGCGAACCCAGGTTGTCGCCTGGAAGTAAAGTGTGAGTATTCACAACTTATTATAGGTAGTGAAGTCTCAATTACAACCCGTGAAGTGCTACTAACACCTGCTCTAGCGAAGCCGGATGCCCGATCTCCAACAGCCGGCGCCCGAATGTGCCATTTCTGGCGTTGCACCCTCCTTCGCATGGGACTGGAATGGAAATACATTCAATTGGACAGGGGTGGATGAGTTGCAGCGTGGAATTATTGCCCGCAAGTCGGAATAGTCACGTTGCGCAGAGCGAATAAAGCAATTTTTTCGGAACAACACACATAGAGGGCCTTACAATGGGGCATGACGAGTAGTAAGTACAAAGGGTTGTCCTACGACCCGACGCTCCGGAATAGCTATATGTCCCATGTTGTCTGGGCTGCAACTGGTCCGATCTTCGAGACTCCATTATCGCGCCGGCCCGGCCGGCCGGATATTGGCGCGCTGCTGGCCGCCCATACGCCACAACGGGCGGTAGTGATGCCGCCGACGCTCCGCCGCCGACACAGGAGGGACTCGTGAATTGCCGCACCAAGTCAAAAGGGCATCCATCCTTTGCAACCGCACTGGCTGAAGGTGTGCCTGTCGTCCTGCAGTGCGCCCCGGCACTGCCACCGGCAGGGCAAGACGCGGGTTGTGCGCAAAGTCCCCTCCCCATTTCATCGAAGGCGACTGTGAGCGGTGGTCGCGGAAGGACGTGCTCCTGCTGTGCCGCCGCGGCCACAGGCCTGCTTTGGCGAACCTGCCGCCGGGCGGGCAGCGGTACCTCGCCACAAAATACCTGCATTCGCTCGCGGACGGCGAAAAAGGGGCTCAGAAAGGCCATCGTCCTGCTCCGCGAAAACATGGCCGCCAAAAACCAGGCTGCACTGCGAAAGTTGGAGGGGGCCGGCAACGGCGCCGGTGGCGACGCCTACACTGACGCCGCGGCGGGAAGCAACCGGCGCCCGGTTCCAAACGCCGGCCAGCAAAGGGAGGTGACCCCGATTGCTGACGAAACTCATTAAGCATGCGCACCCCAGGTCAATGCCCGCGCAACCGGCAGAAGCGCCGCCAAGCAGCCTGTTCGGGCACCGGTCGCATGCCAATGTCGGCCCTCTCTTTGCCGGATTGGTCACCAATCCAACAAACCCTTCGGTTCCAAGGACACTGGCGGGCCGTAGGCTGAAAGCAAATGGAAACACTATTTGAAAAGCAGGATTGTCACGGGACTCTAGCGGCTGGATGCCGGTTTGGAAACTCCGCCGCTGACCCTGGTCAACCGCTTGCAGTCGCAATTGGGGAGCATCCGAATCAAGCCCTGGCGACCTTCGCCGGCAAGGGAACCATCCTGTCGGCGCCGAGAATGGCAGAAGCGGAAACGCCAGCGTCGGTTCAGACCGTGGGCGCAATTCAAAGTTCGGCCATAATTCATGTCGCCTGCCTCGCGTGGAACAACCCCTGTATCTTCCCACAGGACCCAAAACCTCAAACAGGAACCATGCGAACTGCATTTTTTCTGCTGCGCACTTTGCTGGGGAGTCGGGCATGGTACTGCGGCATCAGCCTCGGCTTCAGGGGAGGCCCCCTGAGGCCATTCGCTCCTGCATGCGATTGGATCCAGGCAATGCTTTTGCGGGCCGTGGAGGAAAACCGACGTCTCCCGCCCGGCGGTGATCGTAACCCCAATAACTATGTTGCCGATCAAGCGACTCTGGTAACGATCGCACCTTTGCTGTGCATTTTGCTGGAGGTGGCTTTTGACGGAAGCCGCCTCGACCAAGCAACCGAAAGGCCCGGCGGGGGAAATACCGCACGCCCACGGGGGAGCATTACTTGCCTTGGGTGCGAGCGCGTCACGGCGAATCTGTTGATATTCAATGACTTAGATCGAGCGTGTCAAGGGCGCAAAACACGCCAAAACCTGGAAACGGCGGCAAAACCTGTAGGACTACGTGAGTTTGCTGTGCATTTTGTCGGAGGTTTCTTGGAAGACCAAAACGCCGTCAAACATTCTTCCACAAGCAAATTTATAGGCAGCGCGGGATTACGTCCGTGCCTGCGAGCAAAACGCCAGGATTTCACACTGAAAGCGAACAAGCATTATGTGGCTCATTGATGACCCGGACAAGTATCGCACGTATAGAATTGGTCGGCGGGACGAGCGCGGGAACTACCTCCCGGCAATTAATTTGGGTATCCCGATTGAGGGAGCCGGCGACAATGATGCGGAGCGAGCTGGAAACACGAAGCGCAACCGCGAGATCGCCGAAGACGTATTGCGCCGATTTCAGCTTCTTGGAAACGGAGCTCTCACCGTTGAGGAGGTCGAGCGGGGGGTGCAAGAAATCGTCGCCCGAGCTGCGCGAGCCAATAGCGGAGAAACCACAGCGCACTTGATGATTGAGTGGCTTTGGAAAAATTTAGGACTTGCCTACTCCAGATTCTCATCGATTCAGGCCATGATCCACTGCCTATTGACGTTCGTGGACAAGAAAGCCCGGCAGGATCCCTCACGCGTCATACACGCTGATCTCGAAACGTTCTCCAAGCAACGGGCTACCTCCGGCCAGTATCGGAAAGCCACGATAAGGACTCACATCAAGGTCATCAAACAAATCTACCACTACGCAAAGGAGGTGGTTCATGTAATCGGCATAAACCCGGCGCGGGGATTAGGGATGCCGTCAGAGGCGAAGCGTGGGCGCGGACGCGTGGCCTTCGAAGTCAATGAGGTTCGCTGCCTTTTGCGCTGGCTTGAAACCATCGGCGAAACCGGCGTTGAATGGAAGACGTTGGTTCTCATCGCGGGATTCACTGCCATGCGATTGGCAGATGCGCTAAATCTAACGTGGGAGGAAGTGGATCTCGATGCGGAAGAAATCCGATTCGACCAGAACAAACTCGATTACCTCCGACGAAAAGGTGTGGAGATTCTACAGATGTGCATTCCAATACACGGGGAGTTGCTCCGGCGGCTCCGATACCATCGGGATCTGGTGCTCCGAGCAGGGAAGCCATTGAAGGGGTATATCGTCCCTTATTTGCAGGGGCGTGGTGAAGATCAAATTGGTGGTGCCTTCATTAAGCTGTTAAACCAAGCGGGACTGTGGACGGAGCAGGCGCCTCAAAAGGGCTTTGATCGCAAGCCTCTCCGGAGGGGATTCCACTCCTTCCGTCACGCGGTGATTACCTGGATGAAGAAAGCCGGCATCGCCAAGGAGCTTCGGAAGGAATTTGCCGGACATTCCGAAGAAAGCGCATCTCATGACGATTACGATCACGCCAAAAACGACGCGGGGGTCCTGCGGAAACATGTGTTGAGCGCGCTTCCAAGCCTTGATGCTGATCCGGATGAGACTGGCGACACTGAGCCGCTGGCCGCGCCCGAGATCGCCCTTTCCTCTATTCCGACAGAAGCTCTGATGGGCGAGCTAGCCAAGCGGGTTGGAACAAAGATGGAAAAATGAACATGGGCTAACGATGAAACGGAACGACGCAGAACAGCAGGCCGGTGCCGAGGTCATTGAAGAGGCGGATTTCAATACAAATCCTGCCGTCCTCGTGGAATTGAAGGATCGCAGCAACGAACGTAAAGGCCGCGCGAAGTACCTGTATACCTCCTTGTGTCACGAAACACTCGCCGTGGTGCTTGAGGCTTGTCGGGAGGAGCGAATCGTCCCAGAGTGGGCGACGGTATGTCTCCTTGGTCATCATGCGGGAGTGTTTGCAAGCACTGTGGTAAACCTTGAATGGGTCGCTGTCTCCTTTGACAGGGGCACGGTGAAGTACATCGAGAGGCGGGGGGGACACTGGACCCCGTATGAGGTGCCTCTGCCGCCTGAGGTTCTAAGCTATTTGGCAGACCTGCGGAAGAAAACGCCCAAAGCGCGATATTTATGCCCGATTCTTCGGGATCGAACCAGCCTATGCGACAGGTGGGCGCTCGTCGTTGAGAAACTGAGATTGCCGCGGATATCCCTCAGCTCAATGTGTGGCCCGTATCGAAGAACTTACGTGCGCCGTCACGAGATTGTTGCGAACATCAGGGCGGCGATCAAACTAACGCGTTGCTGGCTCGGAGATGCGTGGGTTAAGGTCTTCTTGGACCAGCACGCACCACCGCTCCTCGAGAAAGAGGGACTCGACACCAAGAATTTCGGGCTCTTTCCCCTCAATGAGAAGGAAATGCAGGAGCGCAGTCGTTTGTTAACGGATTCGAACCCACCTGAAGATGGTGCGACTGATGGCGCGTCAGCAAAAGCTTCCCAAAAGATAGAACCGGCAATTGTGAATTCCTAAAGACGTGTAAACCAAACTCTGGTGGCGACGACATAACAAAAGCACGAGGCGCTGCTCCAGATTGTCGGAACTGCTTCCCTTGGGACTTCCGCGCCGATGTCGGAGGTGAGGGCCCTTTCGTGGGGTTTGACGGCAGTTCGTTTCAGAGACATCCCGGCTTTAGCTTCTGTCCGAAAGCGTTCCTAGTTGGTCCAGTGCAGGAATAGTATTCTTGCAAATGCGCTCGGCCGTGTTCGGGAAGATGGCCCGTCCGAATTCAGGCCCCTTCGCAACTATTACGCTACCCCACGCTAGCCCCAATACTCACGGCACTTTGAAACCCATGGTGCTGCTGACAAGATTTTGGAAAGTACTATTGTCGGGTTGCCTGGATGCGATTC
>Ga0224555_1003908_pt1 | contig 14460 bp, 12 predicted proteins | sample 714S23034metaG_FD_180687 | JGI IMG/M metagenome (GOLD analysis project Ga0224555, IMG submission 180687) | Peat soil microbial communities from Stordalen Mire, Sweden - 717 S2 30-34 | ecosystem: Environmental > Terrestrial > Soil > Wetlands > Peat | place: Sweden: Norrbotten County, Stordalen...
AGGCGGTGCCGGTGGTGTGCTCGGCATTCACCTCTGTCGTTTCCTGCACCATCTTCAGCGCCTGGTGATCGCCGCAGGCCGTGACGCAGGCCGCACAGCCCTTGCACAGGTCGCTCACAAAAATTGAAAAGATGCCGCCCGATCCCGGAGCCTTGCGCTCCGGCGACGAGAAGATGGCATTCACCTTCTGGTAGGCCATCGGCACCTTGTCAATAATGTTGAAGAACTGCGCCTTGGACTGGGCCGAAAATCCGTCGACGCTCTCGGTGACCTCGCGAATGATCTGTGGCAGCGGCGTTCCCTGCTTGATATCCGCCAACATGCGCTGCCGCGCGAGCTTCTCGATCTCCGGCAGCTTCGAGAGCATCTTGCGGCGCTCGGCAGGATCGGCTACGTAACGCGTCACCGCCGTGTTAAGCAGTGTGCCTAGGTCCTGCGAGCAATTGGGCAGCGCCGTGTCCGGGCAAACCGAGATGCACTCCATGCACTGCGTGCAATTCTCAGGAATGTAGAGCGGCGTCTCGCGGCGCGCGACGTACTTGGAAGCGGTGTCGCCGGTGGCCGCGGCAATCACGCCCATTGCGGAGAGCGGCGTGGCCGGCTGGTTGTAGCCGTAGTGCGAGCGGAACTCCGCATCGAATGTGCTGACGCTGGAGATCGGAGTGCGGGGGCCCTGCCCCTCGGGCAGTGCGTGCGAACGGCAGCCGGCGCCCGTGGTGCAAGCCGCCGCGGCAAATTCCGGAACCGCGACATCTTCGAAGATCGGCAGCAACGCCTGACCGCGGAGGCTGGAATGATCTGCCGCGGCAATCGCACCGATCGTGATCTCTTTCACGAGATCGAAACCCTGCCTCATCACTTCCATGTTCGACTGCACCACGGCTTCGCCCAGTTTGCCGAACTTTTTCACGTACTGCTTGAAGACAACGTCGCGGTACTGTTCCTGCGTAATGCCAAACTCCTGCAACATGGGGCTGACCGCAAAAAACGCGCCCAGAAACGCATTGCCCTGCATGCGCAGTTGCAGATCGGCGCGGTCCGTGGCCTTGCGCGCGATTTCGAAGCCGGGCAGCGTGAACACGCGAATCTTCTTTTCGATAATCTGCTTGCGGGCCCAGATGGGCAGGTTCTGCCAGGCGTGCTCGCCGTCCACGTCCGACTCCCACACCAGGCAACCGCCCTCCTGCATGCCGTCGAGCGGATTGGTGTGCGTGAAGGCCTTGGGATCGCAGCAAAGCACCACGGTCACGTGGCGCAGATCGCAGTTGACACGAATACGATCCTTGGCCGCGACCATGAAGTAGCTCGTCGGCGCGCCCTTCTTCTCCGAACCGTATTTGGGATTGGCGCTGACGTGAATCACTTCCTTGGGATTGCCCAGCGCGTCCACTTCGTGATCGCGCTCGTAGAGCAAATCGTTCAGGTCGCCGAGAATCGCGCCGAGATTCTTGCCTGTGGTGATCGCGCCCCATCCGCCGATGGAATGGAAACGCACGGCCACTGCGCCATCGGGGAGCAGCGAGGGCATTTCGTCGGCGATCACCGAGTAGGGGTGGTCGATGCCGAGAACGATGAAGTTCGCGCCCTCTGCTGCGGTCTTGCCGTCTTTGCGCTTGCGGCCGGCGGTCGCGTATTCAAATGCGCCGATAATGTGCTCGGGGCGGAAGTCGCGCGATCCGAGACCGTAGCTGCCGCCAATGAATCGCGGTACTTCGGCCAGCTCTACCTTCGGCAGACCATCCGTTCCCTGCACCGCCTTCGAGAATGCAGTGCGGATGTCGCGGCCCAGTGGATTGTCGCCGGCCAGCGCCTCGTCGGTGCGCTCCAATATGATGACGTTCTTCTTGCCCTTGAGGGCACCAACCAGCGCGGCCTCGGGGAAGGGGCGGATCACATTCACGTGAATCGATCCCACACTCGACCCGCGCGTCTGGCGCAGATAATCGACTGCAGCCTCGATATTTTCCGCCGCCGAGCCAAGCGAAACGAAGACCGTTTCGGCGTCCGCGGTCTTGTATTCGCTGATCAGCCCGTAACGCCGGCCTGTGAGCTCGGCGAACTTCTCGTAGGCTTCTTCCAGAAATTGCAAAATCGGCTCAGCGAAGTTGTTTCTCCGCGCGATCACGCCCTGCATGTAGTGTTCCTGGTTCTGCACCGGGCCCAGCAGGACGGGATTGGTCAGATCCATCATCTTGGGCACGCGGCGGCGCGTGGCTCCGAACAGAACGCGCTGCGCCTCTGTGGGGCAGTCAATGATGTCGTCCGGCGCGCCCAGGTACTCGCGCATCAGCTCGGATTCGTGCTTGTAGAATGTGCGCTCCAGGTGCGTGGTCAGGAACCCGTCCATGATGTTCATGCCGGGCGTGAGGGAAAGTTCTGTCACGCGGCGCAGAATCAGCGCCTGGTCGGCGGCTTGCTGCGCGTCTTTACCGAAGAGCATGATCCAGCCGGTATCAAGGGCTCCATAAATATCGTCGTGGCCGCAGTGCACATTCAGCGCGTGCTTGGTCAGCGCGCGTGCGCCTACCTCCAGCACCATGGTCGATGCCTTGCCCGGCGCGTGGTAGTACTGCTCCACACCGTAGACCACGCCCTGACCGGAGGTGAAGTTGACCACACGTTTGCCGCACACTGAGTGCGCAATGGCGCCGCCCTGGGCCGCGTGCTCACCTTCCGTCTCGATCGCAATCGTGTTGCCGCCGAACACGTTCAGTTTGCCTTCAGCATAGGCCTGCTGGAACAGCTCGCCGCCTTCAGTAGAAGGCGTGATGGGATAAAATACACCGGCGTCGGCGATGCGCGTTTCCGTGTGGTACGAAACCAGTTGATTTCCGTTGGCGGTAACGCGGATGCCTGGATAGCGAGCAGCCTTCATAGATCCCTCACAATGAACCCTGTTTCGAAGTCTTCAGAACCGTTGCGTACGCCGGAGCGGGGAGGCGGGAACTGCTTCACGTCCGTACCCGGCTTCCAGGCCGAAAGATGTGCTGTGCGTGTGCGTCTGCCCGTGCGTCAGCAGCCGATCAATAGCCCTTTTCAAAGAATTGCCATGCAAGCAGAACGGCCGGAGCGGCAAACAGGAGACCTCAGGGGAAGGTTACTCCACGCGGATACAGCCATCCTAAGTATGCGCCCTGCATAGAGACGGTGTTTCATGATCTGGTACTAAATCGGGACCCCGTCCGGACGCGGGAAGAACGCCTGTTTTCGCGGCGTGTCGCCGTTGCGCTACCATAAAGACAAGATTGAGGTTCCTCATGTTTGTCGTGGTCTGGCAGTTTGAGATTGCTGAGGATAAAGTGGCCGGCTTTGAGGCCGCTTACGGGCCCGAAGGCGCCTGGGCGCAGCTTTTCCGCACATCGCACGACTACAAGGGCACCGAACTGCTCCGGGATGCTTATATTCCAGGCAGTTACCTCACCATCGATCGCTGGACCAGCGAGGAGGCCTTTCGTGCCTTCCGCAAGGACCACGACAGCGAATATGAGGTGCTGGACCGCCAGTGCGACGCTTTGACCAGCCGGGAAACCCGGGTGGGGGCGTATGCGGTTTGAGCTTTCCGATTCAGCACTATTCGAGCACAAGCAGATTCCGGCTGAATTGCGGTCCGGCCAGGTATCTGAGACCGCGGTCGAAGGTGACCAAGACGCCATTTTCTTTGATGGCCAGCCCCAGTAAATAGGCGTCGGTGACTTGTTGGGGGCCGAAGATGCGGTCTCGAAAGGACGCAGTCAATGAGCACCAGGTATCGGTGATCGACCAATATCGGTAGCCTTTCCGTTGGGCAAGATCCCCGAGTATTGCAGCAGCCTGAGCCAAAGTCCGCACAATTGGCCCACTCGCTGGATTCGTGACGATCCGCACATATCCAGCCTCAGTCAAGGGGCAGATTCCCCAATCCTCGTTGACTAACGAATCGAACCATTGTTGTGCGGCCGCGTACTGCGGATGCTCGATGCTGGTAAGCGCGATCAAAACGTTCACATCAAGCAAATTTCTTCGGGTCAAACTCGTCCTCCTCAAGCTGCTTCACCATTTCAGCGGTTATAGTTCGGCCGGTTCTTGGGAGCAGCGGAAGGCCATTGGGAGAGCGCTCGAATTCGAAACGCTCCGGCGCGCTGGCGGGTTTGAGCTCGGCTTTGCGGACGAGTTCGTTCATCGCGGCACTGAGGGTGATTCCTCTGGCATTGGCGTAATACGTCGCGAACTCGTGGACGTCGTCATCGAGTGTGATCGTGGTTCTCATGGCTTTATTCTACATCATTTTCGAATTTGATGCATACTGCTCTATTTGATCATTATCAACTTTTTGATGCACTCTCCAATTCTTGATGCGATTCACGCCCTCCAAATTAGCGATCTCAAATATTCCCTCTTTCTTCGCCATTTTCTCCTATTCTTCTGTGTCTCATCCTGCTACAATCCCTTCGAAATCCAATTCATGCCCCTCGCCGTTTCCTGCCGGGAAAGCACGAGATGCGCAGGGCGAGCATTTATGAGGAGCCCTCCCAATGGCCATCGTTGACGACCGCGCCAAAGCCGTAGAACTAGCCCTGGCACAGATTGAGAAGCAGTTCGGAAAAGGGTCGATTGTCCGGCTCGGCTCCCGCGAGGCGCTTTTGCCGATTGCCGTGATCTCCACCGGTTCCATCAGCTTTGACGCGGCGCTGGGCGTCGGCGGCGTCCCGCGGGGAAGGGTTTCAGAGGTTTTCGGTCCCGAGTCCTCGGGCAAGACGACCATCTGCCTGCAGATCATTGCCGAAGCACAAAAGGCGGGTGGTCTGGCGGCGTTCGTCGATGCGGAACACGCACTCGATCCCGGTTACGCCAAGAAACTGGGCGTCGATGTGGACAACCTGCTGGTTTCGCAGCCCGACTCGGGCGAACAGGCTCTGGAGATCACTGAAGCCCTGGTCCGCTCCGGCGCTATCGACGTGCTGGTCATCGATTCTGTCGCTGCGCTGGTTCCCAAGGCCGAGCTCGACGGCGAAATGGGTGACTCGCACATGGGCCTGCAGGCGCGCCTGATGTCGCAGGCGCTGCGCAAGCTCACCGGCACGGTTTCCAAGTCGCGCACGGCTCTGATTTTCATCAACCAGATCCGCGAAAAGATCGGTGTGATGTTCGGCAACCCTGAAACCACCACCGGCGGCCGCGCGCTCAAGTTCTACTCTTCGGTGCGCATCGATATTCGGCGCATTGCTGCCGTCAAAGAGGGCGACGTCGTAGTCGGTTCGCACACCAAAGTCAAGATCGTGAAGAACAAAGTCGCCGCGCCGTTCCGCGAAGCCGAGTTCGACATTCTCTACGGCGAGGGCATCAGCAAGGAGGGCGACGTGCTCGACCTGGCCGTGACCCACAACATCGTGGAGAAGTCCGGCGCCTGGTACAGCTACGCCGGTGAGCGCATCGGCCAGGGCCGCGAGAATACCCGCGGCTTCCTAAAAGAAAACAAGGAAGTCTTCGCCAAGCTGGACGCCGAGTTGCGCAAGCGGCTGGGCATCGGCGCCGCCAAGGCCGACGTGCCCGAGGTTCCAGCAGGCGGCGAAGTCCAAGCCAAAGAAGCCGTGCGCGGCCGCAAGGGATAATTCAGATCAATGTCCGTAGTGGCTGCCAAGGCAGCTTCTCAAGTAAGATTCGACACACCGAGAAATGGATCGTTTGATTTGATGCGAAAAATGAGTGCCTTTGCCCTTGGCATGAGCATGACATTCGTCTTGCTCGACTCAGAGCTTGCCATCGCGCAGTCAGGGACTGGCGGTCAGCTCGACGCAGTTGCCAAGCCGCCCGCATACGATGTGGTCTCCATCAAACCGACCGATCCGCAAGCTCACGCATGGTGGCACCGGCTGACGGCGGACGGCCTGTCGATGAACGTGACCCTGAAGTCTCTGATCTTCACTGCCTATTCTATTCAGACGGATAACCAGATCTCCGGCCTTCCGGGGTGGGCCGCCAGCACGCAGTTTGATGTCGAGGGGAAGATGGATGCAGATACCGCAGCGTCGCTCGCCAAGCTGCCTCAGAACGAGCAATACAATCAACGCCAAGCGATGCTGCAAGCGTTGCTCGCCGACCGTTTTGGGCTCAAGGTTCATCACGAAACCAGGGAATTGCCGGTCTACATTTTGGTAATTGCCAAGGGCGGCTCCAAGATGCAGGAGACCTCAGCCGATGAACGCACCGGCGTGAGCTTCGGGCACGGCCAGTTTACGGGACGCGGAATTACCATCGGGAGTCTGGTAGTGTACCTTTCAGGGATGCTGGGACAGCCGGTGGTGGACAAAACCGGCCTGACCGGTAATTATGACGCGAAGCTCCAGTGGACGCCGGACGACGCAGCCGGACCGTCGCAGACCTCCGGAACCTCGCTGGATTCCGGCCCGTCCATTTTTACAGCTCTTCAAGAACAGCTAGGGTTGAAGCTCGAGCCGTCCAAGGCGCCGATGGACACCATCGTTGTCGATTACTTGGAACGGCCTTCGGAGAATTAGTGCAGTACCTTATTGCGTTCATCTGCACCGAGGCAGGCGGAGACCTAGCTATAATTCCATCGCGAGCGAAAAGCCTGATTGACTTGAGCCGCAAAATCAGGAGATCAAGATGAAATCCTTCTCGCGCCGCGACATGCTCAAAACCAGCCTGCTCGCGCCGGCCGTTGCCGCCGCAGCCAGTGGCATGAACCCCGTTGCAGCTGCAATGCAAGTTGCCGGAGAAAGTGCCGGACCTCTTCCGGCGGCTCCATCGGGCGCAGCGCAAAAACCGGCGCAGCCCAATGCGGCGCGCGAGCGCCTGCTGCTCGATTTCGGATGGCGGTTTCACTTCGGCGACGCCAGCGATGCGAACAAGGACTTCGGATTCGGCAGCGGCAGAGCCGGCAACTTTCAAAAAACAGGCAATTTTCTTCCCGCCAGTTCCCTCGCCTTCGACGACAGCGACTGGAAGCCGGTCGATCTCCCGCACGATTGGGCCATCGAACTGCCGTTCACAAACGATCCTGCACTTCTGAGCAAGGGTTTCTACCCTCTGGGCCGCAACTATCCTTCCACGAGCATCGGTTGGTACAGGCGTGTCTTCGAAATGCCTGCCGCGGACGCGGGCAAGCGGATTTCTCTCGAGTTCGACGGCGCCTATCGCGAAACCATTGTGGTCTTCAACGGTTTTTACATCGGCCAACACAGCGGCGGCTACGATCCTTTCCGTTTCGATGTCACTGACTTCGCGAATCCCGGCGGAAGAAATGTCCTGCTGGTTCGCGTCGATGCGACGGAGAGCGACGGATGGTTTTACGAGGGCGCGGGAATCTACCGGCACGTTTGGCTCGTCAAGACGCACGCCGTCCACGTGAAGCAATGGGGAACATTCGTTGCGCCGGAAATCAGGCCGGACTCGGCTACGCTTTCCATCCGCACAGAAGTGAACAACGACGGCCAGGCCAGCGCAAGCGCACGCGTGGTTTCCACTGTTCTCGATCCCAGGAACAAGGCCGTAGGCAAAATGGTGACGGCGACGGTGGCCATTGCAGCGGGGGCCGAGCTGAATTTCGATCAGAAGATGACCATCAGCCAGCCGAAGCTCTGGTCGCTGGAAGACCGGAACCTGTACATGCTGGTCACGGAAGTGCGCGTGGGCGGCGATGTGGTCGATCGCTACGAAACACGCTTCGGCATTCGTTCCATCAAGTTTGATGCTCAGAAAGGCCTGCTGCTCAACGGCAAGCCGGTGATGGTGAAGGGCACCTGCAATCACCAGGACCACGCGGGATTGGGCGCGGCGCTGCCCGACGCGGTGCAGTACTACCGCATGCGCAAACTCCAGGAGATGGGCTCGAACGGCTTGCGCACCTCGCACAATCCGCCCACACCGGAGCTGCTCGATGCCTGCGATGAGTTGGGCATGCTGGTTTTTGATGAGACGCGCATGATGTCGTCGAATCCCGAGGGGCTGAATCAGTTTGAGAACCTCGTCCGCCGCGACCGCAATCATCCCAGCGTCTTCATGTGGTCGATGGGCAACGAGGAAGGCACGGCCAACACCGAACGCGGCGTGCTGATTCTCACGGCCATGAAGGAAGTCGCCACGCGGCACGATGGCTCGCGCCCTGTGTCCATCGCGCCTACGGGCGCAATCGGAACCGGTGGCCTCGCGGTCTGCGACGTCATCGGCTACAACTACGCGGATCCCGGCGCAGAGGCCTATCACAAGGCGCATCCCGAGAAGCCCGTCATCGGCACGGAGACCGTGAGCGCTGTGTGCACGCGCGGCATCTACGTGACGGACTACGACAAGGGCTACGTCGGCTCCTACGATCCCTACACCACGACCGGCCGCGCTTCGGCCGAAGGCTGGTGGAGCTTTTGCGACGCGCGCCCCTGGCTGGCCGGCGGCTTTGTGTGGACGGGCTTCGACTATCGCGGCGAGCCCTCGCCGAACGGCTGGCCGAACATCAGCTCGCAGTACGGCATCATCGACACCTGCGGATTTCCCAAAGACACTTTCTACTACTACCAATCGTGGTGGACCGCGAAGCCCGTACTGCATCTCTTCCCGCACTGGAATTGGCCCGGGATGGAAGGCAAGGAGATTGCGGTCTGGGTGCACTCGAACATCGAGAAGGTCGAGCTCTTCCTGAACGACGAGAGCCTGGGCGTGGGGGAGATGAAGAAGGACTCGCACCTTGCCTGGAATGTGCCCTACGTACCCGGAGTCATCGAGGCGCGCGGCTTTAAGGATGGCGAACTCGTGATGACGGCCCGGCGTGAAACAACGGGGGCTCCGGCGGCGCTCGCCATCTACGCGGACCGAGCGGAAATCGCCGCCGATGGCGAAGACGTCGCCATGTTCGCCGTGGAAGTCCGCGATGCGCGGGGGCGCATTGTGCCCGTTACCGATAATCTGGTCACGTTCAAAGTCATCGGATCGGGAAAACTGATCGGCGTGGGCAACGGCGATCCTACCGATCAGGAATCCGACAAGAGTTCGTCGCGCAAGGCATTCAGTGGCATGTGCATGGCCATCGTCCAGTCCACGAAATTGGCAGATAGCATCACGGTCGAAGCCACGTCGCCGGGTCTCGCTCCGGCGCAGGTAACAATTTGGGCAGGCGCGATCACGCTGCGTCCGCAGGTGGCCGCGTGGGAGCGCGAAGCGCCGAGGGGCTCGGGCATTACTGGCCTTTGGAGGCCCGCGCAGGACGGGGGCACACAACTCTTCGTGCTGCACCAGGATGGAGGCAAGCTCACAGGCGTTTTGGAAGCCGTCGGCATGGGCTGGGCGGGCGGATATGACGCGCCAACTCCGATTACAGACGGTCAGATTGATGGGACCAATGTCAGCTTCAAGGCCGGAAACAGCGTGTTTTCCGGCCGCATCAGCGGAGATAGGATCGAGCTCACGCGGACTTCGAACTTTGGCCCGCGTCCACCGCGGCCTGCAGCTCAGCCTGAAGCCGCGCGCCCCGCCGTCGGTCCGCCGCCCGATGGATCGGATCCGTCGCGCAGCCCGTTGTACCGTCCGCCGGGGCCCGTGCAGATCGCGTTGCATCGCGTCGAGCGGTAAGCGCGGGCTAACCTTGCCCAGGGCCGGTCTTCGCCAAAGCCAGGCGTTGAAATTTGCAGGCAGTTCAAAATGGACGTTGTTCAGCCCAAGCGGTAGGCTTGACGGCCAGGAGTAATGTATGTATAGTTATGTGCATGAAGGAGAGCATGAAACCTACAGATCAAACCAAGGAACACGTGATCGCAACCTACGTAAAGCCTGCCCGGCTGAAGGGTGCAAACGTTGTTCAAGTACGAGTGGGTACAGTCCAAAAGGAGCTCGGCTGGACAAATCGAACGCCGTCGGTCTTCTCCACCCTGAAGTCAAAGGAATTCCAGCAGGAAGCGGGCGTTGAGTTGATTGAAAAGAGAGGCGGGCCTTTGTCCGGTGGTCCCAGCACCACGGTGCAGTTTGTTTACCGAATTCTTGACGGCAGTACGGCTGAGAAGCCCTCTTCGCGAGAATCAAGAACAATTCCAAATGGAGCTGGTCTGGAAAAGCTATATGGCATCCTCGCAGATGAATTCAAGGAGCTTGGCGGCGGAGAAGCATTCCTGAAGGCCGAGAGAAACTGGGGACCGGATGCGTGGGAAAAATATGAACAGGAAGAGAGAGCGCGGAAGGAGAACCAGGAGTGACCCGGATTTACTGGGACTCGATGCTGTTTATCTACATGTTGGAAGGAAACCCGGTTTTCGGCCCGAAGGTTCACAATATCCTCAATCGAATCGTGAGCCGGGGAGATGCCTTGAGCACAAGCGTATTTTCCATCGGCGAAATCCTGACTGGACCGCGCCGCCGGGGCTCGAATTCCGGCGTCGACGTAGTAAAGCAATACTTCCTCAGCGGAGCAGTTGAAATCCTGCCGTTTACCGAGGCAACTGCCGACCGATATAGCCTCATTCGAGGAGCGAACAAGGTAAGCCAGGCAGACGGAATCCATCTTGCGACGGCGGCAGAAGCTGGCGTCGATGTTTTTGTGACAAACGACGGCGACCTTCGCAAGCTGTCGATCCCTGGAATCAAGTTTTTTGCAGACCTCGATGGCAAGATGTTCTGAGCGGCTTGAAGACGAAGCCCTCGTAGTCGTCCCATCTTCTCTTCCGCTCACTGCTAGAATTCGTAGTGAGCCCATGCCCCAGAAAGCCCTATATCCCGGAACCTTCGATCCGCCCACCAACGGTCATGTCGACCTGATCCAGCGCGGATCCAAGCTCTTTGACCATCTCACCGTGGCCGTTCTCAACAATCCGGGCAAGGATCCGCTGTTCACGGTCGAGGAACGCGTGGAAATGCTGAAAGAGGTCACGGCCGCTATTGGTAATGTCTCCGTGGCTACCTTCGACGGCCTCATGGTCGAATTCGCCCGTCAACAAGGCGCCTCGGCTGTGCTGCGCGGCATCCGCGCCATCTCCGACTACGAGCACGAGTTCCAGATGGCTCTGATGAACCGCCGCCTCGCTCCCGAGGTCGAGACCGTCTTTTTGCAGCCGGCCGGCCGCTACTCTTTTGTCAGTTCAAGGATGGTCAAGGAAGTCTTCAGTTTCGGCGGCGACGTAAGCGGTCTGGTGCCGCCCAACGTGCTCAAGCGGCTGCGCGTACGCATCAATAACGGCGCGAACTAGCGCGGCACGGGACTCATGCTTCTAGTCCTTCTACGCCATTGCTCCAGCGCCCACATCGATACCTGCAAACCTCATGCCGCTCGTGGGAACTTCTCCACCTTGGGCCGCTTGCGTTGTGACGCGTGCCATAGATCGTACTGCTGCTGCAAGTCGAGCCACATGCCCGGTTCGGTTCCTAAGGCGTCAGATAGCCGTAGTGCCATCGCCGCCGTAAATGACGCCCGTCCGTTCAACAGCCGAGAAAGCGTCGACCGCGCCACGCGCAGCTTTTTTGCCGCCACGCCAACCTGAATCGTACCCAGGTACTCACGAAGGATTTCGCCGGGATGGGCGGGGCTGTACATCGTCATCGCCATAGTGATTCTCCTCAGCCGTTAGTGGTAATCCTGGTAATCCACCGGGATTGCATTCTCGTTCTCAAACGTGAAGGTCATGCGCCAGTTCCCATTGACCTTGATCGACCAATGATCCGCGAGAGATCCCTTGAGCGGGGCAAATCCCAGCCTGGAATGTTCATGCGATTCGCGTTCTTGGCTGTATTAAGCAGCGTAAGCTGCCTGCGGAGCTTGATGGCGTGTGCCGGTTGGATGCCCGCCTTGCTACCCCGTCAGGTAGAACTTCTCCAGCCCCGCGTGCCGGAACGACCGAATCATGTCTCATTGTAGCGCGTAGCGCCTCACGCGTCAAGACCATGGTTTCCGGTACACGCGCAGCAGGCGACAACCTGAAGCTCGTTAGCGGAGCACTTTGCGCTCATCCGGAAATCTGTCAAGATAGAAGTGTCATGACCGTTACAGCTCCTACTAAAGTCTTTGCCGATCGCATTGGCCGGATCGAAGTATCCGCGACCATGGCTGTGGCCGCCGAGGCGGCTAAACTGCGCGCTCAGGGCGCCAACTTGGTGGATTTCGGGGCCGGCGAGCCTCACTTCCCCACTCCGCGGCACATCAAGGACGCCGCCATTGCCGCCATTGAGGCCAATTTCACCCGTTACACCGTGGTTCCGGGCATTCCCGACGTGCGCAAAGCCATCGTCGAGCGCCATGCCTGCGACTTCGGCTCGGACTACTCGATCGACGAGGCCATTTTCACGGCCGGCGGCAAGTTGGCGCTGTTCAACACCCTGCAAATCCTTGTCGACCACGGCGACGAAGTCATCCTGCCGGTTCCCTACTGGGTCAGCTTCAAGGACATCATTCAGTACGCGGGCGGCAAAGTCGTCTATCTCGAAACCAGCGAGGCAGAGAGCTTCCGCATCACCGCGGACGCCATCGAGCGCGCTATCACGCCGCGCACCAAGGCCATCATTCTTAACTCGCCGTCGAATCCGGCGGGTTCGGTGGTCACAGCCGAGGACCTGGAACGCATTGTCCACCTCGCCCACGAGCGCGGGATTTTCCTGCTTCTGGACGAGTGCTATGTGTACCTCAACTACGCCGGAAAGCCCGTCTCGGGAGGCTCATTCACCTGGGCCAAGGACCATCTGGTCATTCTCGGCTCGCTGTCGAAGACCTATGCGATGACCGGCTGGCGCGCGGGCTTTGCGCTGGCGTCGAAGCAGGTGACCGCCAACCTGAGCAAACTGCAGTCGCAATCCACCTCGAATGCCACCAGCTTTGTGCAGAAGGGGGCCATTGCGGCGCTGACCGCCTCGCAGCAGTGCGTGGCCGAGTTTCGCGCCGAGTTCATCGACTTGCGCGACTACATGCTGGCCAAAATCACGGCCATTCCCGGCGTCACCTGCACCAAGCCGGAAGGGGCGTTCTACGTGTACCCCAATATTTCGGCGTACCTGGGCAAGGGCGGCATCAAGTCGGCCACCGAGCTGGCCACGCGCCTGCTCCACGAGGCCCACGTAGTCACCGTGCCCGGCGAGGCCTTCGGAACCGGCGAGCACATCCGCATCTCCTACCCGGTAACCAAGCAGAACATCGACGAGGGCACGCGCCGGATGGGCGAGTTCCTGACCAGCCTGAAATAGCTCCGATCTGGGTCGATCTCCCGCCGTTGGTGGCAGCCAATTGCCCGATGCAGCGACAGTTGTTGCATCCCGGGCAGGCTGTCCCCGCCGGCGGTTTTTCTCCATGAAAATAATTCGCTTTGCCCTGTGCAAACGTTATCTTCGTCGGGTACTATGGCTCTTCAATGTTGAACGCTATCGATTTTCGTCCCGTGATACTGGCCGGGGGCAGCGGCACCCGTTTCTGGCCCCGTTCCCGGCGCGCCCGCGCCAAGCAGGTTCTCGCTCTCGACGGCGAACGCTCCATGATTCAGCAAACCGTGGAGCGACTGAAGCCGCTTACTACGCTCGAAAAAACCTGGATTATCACTAACGAGTTTTTGGCCCAGGAGATTGCCGACCAGTTGCCCGGCATGCCCGCCGCGCAGATCGTGCAGGAGCCGGTGGCCCGCAACACCGCTCCAGCCTGCGGCCTCGCCGCCTTTCTCATCGAGCGCGACAACCCGGACGCCGTGCTGGGCGTTTTTCCGTCGGACCATGTCATCAGCGACGAGCCGCGTTTCCTCAAGGCCCTGCAAAAAGGCATTGCCGCGGCCGCGGCCGGCGAAAACATCGTGGTGCTGGGCATCGAGCCCTCCCGCGCGGAAACCGGCTACGGCTACATCGAAACCGGCGACTTAACTAAGGACGACTCCGCCCTGCACGTGCGCCGTTTCATCGAAAAGCCCAATCAGAACCGCGCCGAGGAGTTTGTCGCCGCCGGCAACTACTACTGGAACTCCGGCATCTTCCTTTGGTCGGCCCGCACCCTGGCCAACGCCGTGCGCGAGCACCTGCCTGAAACCGCTCCGCTGCTCGAGTCCATCGCCGCCGCCTGGGGCACGCCGCACTTCGACGAGATCTTCCATAACGCGTATCCCAAGTGCGAAAACATCTCCGTCGACTACGCGGTCCTCGAGCCCAGGTCCGCCAAGGGCGAGCACCTGTCGAACCTCTACTGCATTCCCGCCGAGTTCAGCTGGAACGACCTCGGCTCATGGGCCTCCCTCTACGAGTACCAGTTGGAGACGCGCATGCGCGGCGACGCCGAAGGCAATGTGACCGACACCGGAGGTCACATGGCCATCGAGGCCAACGACAACTACATCTTCAGCCCCAAGAAGTTCGTGGCTCTGGTGGGCGTAAAAAATTTAGTCGTCGTCGACACCGAAGACGCGCTGCTGATTGCGCACCGCAACCACTCGCAAGATGTGGGCAAGATCGTGAAGGAGCTGGGCGTCACCGGACATTCCGAGCTGATCTAGACGAGCCAGCATTTCCCCTACGCGCGCTGTACAA
>Ga0224555_1003909_pt1 | contig 14459 bp, 11 predicted proteins | sample 714S23034metaG_FD_180687 | JGI IMG/M metagenome (GOLD analysis project Ga0224555, IMG submission 180687) | Peat soil microbial communities from Stordalen Mire, Sweden - 717 S2 30-34 | ecosystem: Environmental > Terrestrial > Soil > Wetlands > Peat | place: Sweden: Norrbotten County, Stordalen...
ATCCAGCATCGGCGATCCGTGCGTGACTATGCGTCGAAGACAATTGAAAGAAAAGTCATCCAAACGCTGCTCGATGCCGCCGTCCATGCTCCCACCGCCATGCACGAGGAGCCATGGTCATTTGCCGTCGTCCAGGATAAAAATGTTTTGGATCGCTTGTCAGAAAGCGCCAAAAAACTTGTGCACAACGAAGCCCAAGGTTCCGATACCGACCGTGCAAAGCACACGTTACATGTGGTGGACAAGCCGGATTTCCATGTTTTCTATAACGCCGGCACGCTGATCGTTATTTTCAGCAAACTACAAGGGGCGTTCGCCGTGGCGGATTGCTGGCTGGCGGCGGAAAACCTGCTGCTGGCTGCTTGTGCGCAGGGGCTTGGCACCTGCGTCATCGGTTTTGCGGTCTCGGCACTGAACACGCCGGAATGGAAGTCGGAGTTGAAAATCCCGGCTGAAATGACAGCCATCGCGCCGATGATTGTGGGTGTGCCGGCAGGTGAAACGTCGCCGGTGCCCCGCAAGGCACCGGAAATTCTTTCTTGGTTATGACACGATCGGGAGGCAGGTGTAAACAATCCTTACCCTGATGCCAGATTGTCTTTCTGATCGAGACTGAGCCGGTGGTGACGGTCTCCGCCGTCAGCAGCAGTCGGAGGATTGCTCCGCACCGCCCACCATGTGACCAGCCCGGCACCGGCGCAAATGATTGCCCCCACCGCAATCGTCCACGGCACGCCCACGGCATGAGACAGGAATCCAGACTCAATGCCACCCAAAGGCATCATGCCGCCAAATACCAGTGCCCAGATGCCCATCACCCGCCCGCGCATCGCGTTGGACACGCTGCTCTGGATGAGCGTGTTGGTGGTTGAGAAATAAAGGATCATTCCCCAACCACCAACCGCCAGGCACAGAAGCGCCAGCGGATACCAACGCACGATGGCCAACAGCGCCAGCATGGCTGAGAACAACCAAAGTCCGCCGAGAATCATCAGCCGTGGCCGGACGCGGTTTCCATAGGTCGCCACCGTCAGCGCCCCCAAAAGTGCCCCGAATCCGTTGGCACTGAGCAGAACACCATAGCCAGTTTCGCCGACATGAAGAATGTCGCTTGCATAGGCAGGCAGCAGCACTGCATACGACCAGCCAAAGATGCCCACCACGCCAAAGAGCAGCAGCAAAATGCGCACGCGACGGTGGCCGGCCACATACTTGAATCCTTCCATGATATGCCGCCCCGTTGAGTGCGGTTTGGGCCGGGGTTCATGCTTGGGCAGACGCATCATCAACAGCCCCACGATGACCGCAATGAAGCTGACGCCGTTCAGGATGAAACACCAAGTGATGCCAACGGATGCCATGAGCAAGCCCGCCACAGCGGGACCGACTACCCGTGCGCCATTCACGATGGAACTGTTCAGCGACACCGCATTCATCAGGTCTTCGTGACTGGTCATTTCGACCATGAATGCCTGTCGTGCGGGCATGTCGAAAGCCATCGCCACACCGCCCAGCGCCGCCAGCACGAGAATATGCCACGTTTGAATGTGGCCACTCCCCACCAGCGCGGCAAAGACGAAGGCGGTAATCATCATCGCAATCTGGGTGTAGAAAATGATGATCCGCTTGGGATGCCGGTCGGCCACGGAGCCGCCCCACAGGGATAAAACCAGCATGGGCAAAGTTCCGACGGCCGCCACCGTGCCCAACAAAACCTTCGATCCAGTCAACTGATATACGAGCCAGCCTTGAGCGGTGGTCTGCATCCAAGTTCCGATCAGCGATACAAGCTGACCGATGAAGAACAGCCGGAAATTGCGATGTTTCAGGGCGGCAAAGGTGTCACGCCATGACACGCTCCCCATTGGCCGAGGCTGCGCCATGAATTCTGGCGGAGCAGTGATGGCGGGTGTGGTAGTTTCTTCAGATGGCATCGGCGAGCAGATGTTACCCGGTTACTTCGTTTCAATCGAGTCTCAGGATTATTTTCCGTGCGCCTAGCAGAGCATTTATATCTTGATGCGGGTTGCCATGAAAAGTGGCAATATGCCAGCCATGAAAAACTCATTCATTGACCGGGTCAAGACGGCGCTGGTCGTCATTGATCTTCAGAAGGGCGTCGTCGGGCGGCAAACCGCTCCCCATGCAGCAGACGGCGTTGTGAAAAATGCGGCTGCGATTGCCGCCGCTTTCCGAAAAAACGGGATGCCAGTATTTTTGGTGCGGGTGGCATTTTCTACAGACGGTAAAGACGTGCTGCGTCCCGTTGTTGACGCACCTTGGCCGACACAAACTCCGCCGCCAGACTGGACGGAGATTGTTCCCGAAATGGGGCCGCAACCGGGCGACTTCGTGATTACCAAACACCAGTGGGGTGCCTTTTACGGGACCGAACTTGAATTGGCATTGAGAAGGCGCGGCATCACAACCATTGTCCTGTGCGGCATCGCGACCAACATCGGGGTCGAGAGCACCGCCCGTTTTGCTTTTGAATATGGGTTCAATCAGATTTTTGCGGAAGATGCCATGGCGGCCATGTCCGCCGAAGAACATGCGCTCACGGTTGCCAAGATTTTCCCCCGTATCGGTTTGGTCAGAAAAACCGGTGAAATTCTCGAAGATTTACTGCCCAATTGATTTTGATGTCAGCGCATTTAAAACGATTGGGAATGAATCGGCGCTTTGACTGGCCGGCTTGCTTCCAGGTATTCAGCAACCGGCCAGACAAATCGCCTCAATGGAAACCTAGACGGTCGCGCACTCACCGGTCATTCTAAAACCGCGCTCAACTCCGCCGTCGTCCGTTCATGCACTCCCGACCTGCTCCGTTTCGCTGCCGGTTTCAGAACGCCCGTTCAGTGCTTCGTCATTTTAACATCAGTGCTCCAATTTTAATACGTTCAATCGAACGTGATTTGTGGCGGCTTTCTGGAATTGGAAAGCCGGTAATTTAGTTAGACACCATCCCCGAAGCATTCGCTTCCGAAATCAACCGCAGAAAAAGCAGGCGTTGAAATCCGTTGACTGGCGTTGATGATTTCAACGCAGCTAAACGCCCTTCAATATTCGTTGTCAACGCCGGTCAACACGGTTCAACACACCACGTCAACGGCCTTCAACCAAATTCAACGCGGAAAAATCCATTGCCAAATCTATCCGGCCTAATCGTCCACCTTTGTTATCGAATCTGCCGATTATCCGCTAACCGCGTCGGCACAAAGGTGCCTAAGCTCGGTGCTGATGAATCCAGAAATCATCAACGACGGCCAGCCGGCAAAGCATAAACGCAGCGGCGGCGGGCGCGCCTTTCACAGCCGTATCGAATCGTTCGTGGATTTCATCCGCGAACAACGCCAGCAGCGCAAAACGTGGCAGGAAATCGCCACGCTGCTCCGCACCGAGAAAGGTTGCAGTATCACGTTTCAGGGTTTGCACCAGTTCTACCGGCGCTATCTAAAACGTCAGGCCCGGCCTCATTGGGAAAGCGAAGCGGTGATGGCGCAGCCGACCACGGTGAAGCCAGAGACACCAGACCAAAAGCCCACGCCAGCAACAACTCCAACCGCAACCAAACCAACAAACCAATATCGGTTCAACACGGATATATGAAAACAACGAAACATCGCCTGATACTGCCCATGCAGGCCAAAGGTAATATGGGCAAAAGCATCGAAGCCGCCGCCCGCGCGTGCTGGCTTAATCAACGTGGCATCCCGTGGCAGGGATTTGATTTGGACGGAGACAATCGCACCCTGTCCCGATTGTTTCCCAGTCAGGTCATGCTCACCCCGTTAAACGGCCAGTCCGAAGATTTGGACGAACTCATATCCATTCTGCGAAAAACCACGGCCAAACCCGTCACGCTGGTTGATCCCCGCGCGCATCTGGATGTGCAATTGATGAAGGCACTGTCTGCCACGCATTTCTTTGATATTGCCAGCGTGCAAAACATCGGCATCACGCTGATGGTTTTTCCGCTGGACGACCTCGACGTGATGACCAATCTCGACGCGGTTTGCCAGTTTTGTGGCAAACAGGTGGATTATGTAATTGTCCACAATCCGGCTCGTGCGCCCAAAACCCGGATGTTCGCCGGCAGTGAACTGGAAAAGGAACTTTTGGATCAAGGTGCCGTCACCATCACCGTGCCGGTGCTATCGGAATTCGTGAAACTCCGACTGGCGAAGCTGGAGGCCGACCAGCAGCGCGGCATTCCTTTCAATGAAGCCATCGGCAACGACACCCTTGGCTTGGACATCATGGCGCGCGGGGTGTTGCAGGATTGGCTGGCCACGATGTTCAATCAATACGACCGGATCGCGGCCAAACTTCTGCCGGTGGTCGAGGCGGCCACCATCAAGCCAAAAATCATTCCGCCCATTGGCGAACCGCTGTTCGCCAAACGTGGTGCGAAGGTGAATCTGGCCGAATGAAAGGCGTTGCCATGACCGAGCCACATCTTTTTGAAGAAATGCTCACCACCTATCCCGCTGAAAAACGGGAACTGGCGCGGATGGTTTATCACCGCTTCGCCGACGGCGACAGTGAACAATTTTTTACCCAGCTTTTCCTCGTGCTGGATGTATATGCTCATTATGTCGAGCGCATCCCCACCCGGATGATTTCGGCCAACGCCGATTCGCTGGCGACGTTGCAGGAAATGCGGGAGGAAATCAGTTTGCTCGCCAAAACGATTGAGACCCGCAATGTCAATATCACCAATCACGCCGAAAAAACGGACGAGCTTTGCCGGATCACACTGGCCAAATGCAATGAGACCGTCGCCGGTGTTGAATTGATGGTGAAAAATCTCGGTGCACGGGTGGATACCAAGGCCATTGTGAAGGGCATTGAAAACGCTCTGAATTCCGGCATTCGCCGGGAGGTCATTTCACCGTTCATCCAGCACACGGAGGAACTGGCGCAACAGGTGTTGCCCACGCTGGAAAGCATCCGGGAGTCGGCGAACGAAGCCAAATCGGAATGGTCACGGCGGATCTGGAAAACCGCGTGGACGACCAGTTTAGTATGGAGCATTGGGGCGGCAGCCATCTGCACCTGCCTGATCTGCCTGAAATTCGGCGCATACTGCGAACATAAAATGGCGACCCAAACCGCTGACATGGCACAGGTGATGAAATTTAATCAGGAGGCGTTCCAAAAACTGGCGATTGCCCAAGTGCCAGTCAGGGTGGTGCCGGTTCAAGATGATGACGGCACCCCCAATCCAAGGGGCTTTGCGCTGTTGATCGAAGGTGCCTATGCCGCCGAGATACGCCCGTTGGACGGGCAAAAAACCGGCTGCATTTTCTTCAACAGCAATGTCCCGTCAAAACAAATCCAGCAGTTGCAGCAGGCGACCCCAAATCCGATGCAACCGACCAACGACGCGGCAAAATAGGATGTTCGCGAAAGGCAAAAAACATGGAAGTCGGCTCATCCCTTCGCTACACTGCGCGCGCATGACCTCGCAGGAACAAGGCTTCCACGACTTCGCCGCGTTTGCCGCCAAGCTCAAGGGCGACGAAAAAAGCGAGGCGCAGACGTTCCTTTTTCATCTGCTCGAAGCGTTCAACCACGATCCTAACACGCTGCCCGAAGATTCCACCTTCGAGTATCGCGTCCGTTTTCCCGGCGAACGCACCAAATTCGCCGATTTCGTCTGGCCGGGCCGGGTGCTGATTGAGATGAAGTCGCGCGGCGAAAAACTTTCCCGGCACTACCAGCAGACGTTCGACTACTGGCTCAATCTCGTGCCGCACCGCCCGCCCTATGTCGTGCTGTGCAACTTCGACGAGTTTTGGATTTACGATTTCAACACGCAACTGCACGAGCCGCTGGATCGCTTCAAATTGAGCGAACTTCCCGCACGCCATGCCGCACTCAATTTTCTTTACCCGCGCAAATCCGTGCCGATTTTCGGCAACAACTGGGTGGAAGTCACCCGCGAAGCCGCCAAGGATGTCGCCAATGTTTTTAATTCGCTCGTCGCGCGCGGCGAATCCCGCGAAAGCGCCCGGCGGTTTGTGTTGCAAAGCGTCGTAGCCATGTTCGCCGAGGACATCGGTTTGCTGCCAGAAAATTTGTTCACCAGCCTGCTCGATGAATGTCGGAAGGCTGAAAATCCCACTGCCACCAGCTACGATTTGATCGGCAATTTGTTCCGCCAGATGAACGACCCCAAGCCGGCGCGCGGCGGACGCTACGCAGGCGTGGATTATTTCAACGGCGGGCTTTTTGCCAAAGTCGAACCGCTCGAACTCCAGCCGCCCGCCATCGGCCTGCTCTTTGAAGCCGCGAAGGAAAACTGGTCGCGCGTCCAGCCCGTCATCTTCGGCACGCTGTTTGAAGGCAGCCTGGGCAAGGAGGAACGCCACGCGCTCGGCGCGCATTTCACCTATGAGGCCGACATCCAGAAAATTGTCCGCCCGACCATCGTGCGGCCGTGGGAGGAACGCATCGCCGCCGGCAAAAATGTTGCCGAACTACTGGAACTGCTCCGCCAGTTGCGCGCGTTTCGCGTGCTTGATTCCGCCTGCGGCAGCGGCAACTTTCTGTTCGTGGCCTACCGCGCGTTGCGCGAACTGGAACAAAATCTTTTGTTAAAGCTGTTCGGGCAGGACAAACGGCAGTTTGAAAAAATCGGCACGGCCAGCGGTATTTCACCCAAACAATTCTTCGGACTCGACGTGAATGACAACGCCGTGGAGACCGCCAAGGTCACGCTCATGCTGGCGCGGCGGCTGGCCACGCGCTCGGCGCACGAATTTTGGGACGCGCACGCGGATGTGCTGCCCGGCGGCGACACTCACGCGCTGCAATTTGAAAAAGACCTGCCGCTCGACAACCTCGATGCCAACATAGTTTGCGCCGACGCGTTGTTCACGCCGTGGCCGGAAGTGGACGCCATCATCGGTAATCCGCCGTTTCTTGACGCGCGCCGCGTAACGATGATTCACGGCGCGGATTACTCAAAGCGAATCAAAGCCGCGTTTCCCGATGTGCCTGGGCGCGCAGATTTTTGCGTGCATTGGTTTCGCAAAGCGCATGAAGTTCTGAAACCAGGCTGCCGCGCTGGTTTGGTCGGCACAAACACCGTTCGGCAAAATTATTCGCGCGAAGGCGGGCTGGATTACGTTGTCAAAAATGGCGGCATCATCACGGAAGCCGTTTCAACGCAAGTTTGGTCAGGCGAATCTGCCGTTCATGTTTCGCTGGTGAACTGGCTAAAGAAATCAACAAAGACGCCGGCAGATTTCTGGCTGCCAAAAACGAAGAAGCTATTCACTCAGCTTGGTGACAATCTTGACAGCGAATGGAAGTGCGAAGAAATACCAGTCATCAGTGCTGCTCTTTCGGCAGACAAAGATGTGACTGCCGCGCTTCACCTGCGGGCCAACACAAATCCCAAGTTTTGTTTGGAAGGGCAGCAACCTGGGCACACAGGATTTTCAATTACGAAAGATGAGCTTAAACGGTTCTCGGCTCGCGATTCCGAATGGCGCGACGTAATTTTCCCTTTCCTGAATGGCGATGATTTCCTTTCTAACTCGTTCAAGACAGAACCAACATGGTTAATTGATTTTGAGGAACGCGATCTTTTTGCGGCAAAGCGACACAGAGACATTTTCGCACATCTTGAAAAGGAAGTGCTCCCGGATTGGATTCGTAATGCAGAGGAAGAAAAAAAGAAAACTGGCAAGACAACGGGAGAGCATCAAGACCGGCTGCAAACTTGGTGGCTTTTGAAGCGCAGACGTGGCGAACTTATTTCTGGCATCAATAAACTTTCCCGCTACATCATTTGCTCGGCAGTTACCAAGCGACAAATCTTTGAATTCATTTCATCAGATGTTCGTCCCAGCAACGCCTTGAAAGCATTCCTCTTCGAGGACGATTATTCATTTGGCATTATTTCATCGGGGATTCATTGGGAATGGTTCAAGGCACGTTGTTCCACACTCAAAGGCGATTTTCGCTACACCCCGGACACGGTTTTCGATACGTTCGCGTGGCCGCAATCGCCGACGTTGAAAAATATCCGGGCCGTCGCCGAAGCCGCGCTGGCGTTGCGCACGTTGCGCCACGAAATCATGCAGGCCAACGGCTGGTCGCTGCGCGAACTTTACAAATCGCTCGAAACGCCCGGCGAAAACCGCCTGCGCACCGCCCACGCCGCGCTCGACACCGCCGTCCGCGCCGCCTATGGCATGAAAGCCAGCGAGGACATCCTCGCCTTCCTGCTGAAATTAAACCTGGAACTCGCTGACAAAGAAGCCAAAGGCGAAGCCATCACGCCGCCCGGCCTGCCCGCGTTCGTGCCCAAGGCCGCCGATTTTGTCAGCAAAGATTGCGTGGGCGTCCCGTCCTGACGCCGGAGGAAATCAGATTTGTTGAAAAAACGGCCAACGAGCACTAAAATGTCCACCGGCAACAAAACCATTCTAAAACAAGTTCTGCGCGATGAGTGCCTGCCCGCGCTGGGCAGCCAGTCGAAGTATTACAGCGTGGACACCGTAAAAGTCTGGCTCAACCGGCGCAAACTTGATTCCCCGCCAGCGACGCTCAACCGTTATTTGCATGAATTCACCCGGACCGGCCTGATTTTCGCCGCCGGGCGCGGATGGTATTCCACCCTGGCAACACCATTCACATTGAACCACGAGCCGGTGGCCGGTCTGGTTCAGGAGTTGAAGAAAGCTTTTCCGTTGCTCGATTTTTCGTGCTGGTCAACAGAGCAGATCAGCGGGGCGATGCACCATCTGCTCAGCCGGTTTGTCACGTTCGTCTATGTCGAGACCGACGCGCGGGAGAGCGTGTGGCAGCACTTGCGCGACACCGGTTGGGATGCCTGGCTGAATCCGCGCGGCACGGAGGCGACCCGCTTCGCCGTGCGGGAGCGAACCGTGGTGGTCCGCAGCGAAAGCCGCAAAAGCCCGTCAAAAACGCCAGTTGCCCCCATCGAAAAAATACTGGTTGAGTTGTGTTTTGAAGCTCGCGACCTCCAGATCATCGGGCTTGGTGAATTTTACACCATGCTGGCGAACCTGGCCGGAACCCACCGAATCCCGATGGCCAAGCTTGTGAGCTACGCCGGCGCGCGGAAATTGCCGCTCCGGCAGCTTTTTGGGGAGGCTAATCAACTAATTCCGCCTTTTTGAAATAGGCGTAGAAAATTGATTTTCCAATATGATTTCAGGCGAATGTTTTACGAGCGAGTGGCAGACGCGCAAGCGCGAGGAACTCGGTGGTTGCGATCCGGTGCTGTTGGAAAAGACGATTCACGCTTTTGCCCTGCTGGATGCGCTGGCAACGCGAGGCTTGGAATTTGTGTTCAAGGGCGGCACGAGCCTGTTGCTCCGCCTCCCGCGCATCCGCCGCCTGTCCATTGACGTGGACATTTTCTGCCATGAGTCGCCGGAAAAACTCAACCGACTGCTGGCTGAAGTCAGCCGGACGCCGCCTTTCACCGGCATGACCGAGGATGATCGTGGGGATCATCGCATTCCGGCGCGACGGCATTTCAAGTTTTCTTACAAACCGCTTGATGCAAAAAATCCCGCGCCGTTCGTCCTGCTCGACGTGGTGCATGAACGGAACGTGTATCCCGAAGTGGAGCGCGTGCCGGTGCGGACGGTTTTGGTGGAAGGCGACTGCGCGCTGTTCGTCCCGACCGTAGAAGGTCTGCTCGGCGACAAGTTGACGGCCTTCGGGCCAAACACGACCGGCGTGGCCTTGAACGAGAAATACTCAATGCAGTTCATGAAGCAGGTTTTTGACATCGGTGAACTTTTTGATGCCGCCACCGATGTCGGTGCCGTGCGTGCCGCCTACAATCAGGTCTTCGCCGCCGAGAACAGCTATCGTGGCGGAAAATTTACAACGGAAACAGCCTTGGAGGACGCCTTCAACACCGCGTATCGCATCGCCCAAGTTGGCTTCGCCTCCGCGCCAAAAGATGGGCGTGATGCGCTGCTCGATGCCGGCCGCAAACAAATTGAAAGCCATCTTGTCGGCGCAAAGTTTCGGCGGGAGGAAATGAAAACTGCTGCTGCCAAGGCCGCGTTGCTCACGAGTGCGCTCCGCGCCACCGTGCCGCCAGCTTTTGGAGGGATGCGTTACGACGACACGAAACTTGCGGGTTTGAAAGACGCAAAATTTGACGCGGCTTATTCCGCCGTCGGCAAGCTCAAACCAATTCCCGAAGCAATGTGGTTTTGGGCCGAGGCGTTGCGATTGCGCGGAGTTAAATAATTGGACGAATCTAAACGCGGTTTGCGGTGGTAAACCCATTGTGCCTTCCGGCTTCGTGAATTGCGCCGCCCATTATACCGCTCCGTTGCGCTTGGTCAGGATGCTACGGGTCGGCTCGAAAAAGCTCGCCGCTTCCGTTCCTCCTGGCCAATGCTCACGTCGCAGGCTGCGGCTGGTTAAGAATTCACGAAGCAGACCATGAAGCCTTTGGCTTTGTGATTTTGCGTTATGGCAGGCAGTTCACACACATTTGAGGGAGTTTGACATTTTTACACCATCGTAAGCTTGCCTTTGGTGTCGGACAGGTTCAAATTTTTGTGGTTAGGTTGCGTGGAGCGTATGAAAAAACTGCTTTGCATTTTCGCAGTGGCACTCATCATTTTTGGTGCAATCTTTGGCTGGTTTGAATCGCAGTCGGATACCAGCGCACAGAAGGCCGTGGAGGAAACTCGGCAAAATTTACGGCAGCAAGGTTTTAAAACCGATCTTTCAGATTTTGATTTTTCAACTTCGTCCGAGATGCGCGCCCGCGAGGCGATTTTGAAAGCCACGGCTCCGGACTTTCATTCCGAGCCATTTCACGATCATCCAAACCTCATGGAAATCGTTGGCAGCAATTCTGTGATTGTTGTTTGGAAGCAAGATTCACTTGAACGTGCCAATACATCATGGCCGGTTAATAATGACATGCTCACATGGGCGGAATTTCGCGAAGCCCTGCAAATAAATCAAACGCAAGTGGACGCCGCCTGCGGTGCCGTCATGTCAGGCCCCATCGGTTTCAACTTGGATGCGCGCGGTGGCAATGCCGTTAAGCTTCCGCATCTAGCCGTGCTAAAGAATCTCACCCAGATGCTCGGCAGCCGGAGTGTCCTCGATTTGCACGATGGCAACCTCGATGCCGCGTGGACAAACCTGATGGTTGCAACACGCCTCGTCACGGCTTGGGAACCTGAACCAGCCGAAGTTTCGCAATTGGTCCGGTTTGGAAACACCACTCTCGCGTTCAACGTCATCTGGCAGGCACTCCAAACGAATGACTGGTCTGATGACAAGCTGGCTCAACTTCAGCGGGAATGGGAAGGGCTGGATTTTTTTAAGCACCTGCCGGAGACAATGGCCTTCAAACGTGCGAGTTCATTGGCGGCTTTCGAGCAAGAACGTAATCCGCCAGCAGATGAAAGGTTTTCGCTGGCAGAATTTTCAAAGGAAATGTTCCGTCATCCATTGAATACTTTGTCTGAATTGAAATATATTAGGAAACACAGCAGCTATCTCAAGCATGGCATCTATGAAGATGAAACTAATTCGCTTATTTTCTACCGGGATCGTGAAGTTGAGCTTCGTAATGCAATTCAAGCCAAGACCTGGTTACAGATGCGCCAGCTTCCCGGAGTGACTAACGAAGTGCTATTTCAGTCAACAAATCATTCGCGGACACAAGTGATGATGAATTTGCACCACGCAGGCATGCGTTTCCAAGAAAAAGGTGCCGGATTCCTCGGCCGAGCCGCTGATGCTGAAGCACGTCGCAGAATCCTGATCACCGCAATCGCCTTGGAACGCTATCGTCAAAAACTTGGATCGTATCCACAAACACTGGCCGAACTTGAGCCGGACTTTCTAAAAAATGTCCCTGTGGATTTCATGGACGGGCAACCGTTGCGCTACCGGCTGACGGCTGACGGCCATTTTCTTCTTTATTCTATTGGGCTGGATTGCGTAGATAATGGCGGAATCATTCAGACGCGTGAACAGCGCATTAGAGCGAACCGGGAAGCCGGCTTGATTGGAATCCCGCCCGAAGCTGATATAGTATGGCCGCTGCCGGTGCCAAACGCCGTCGTGGTGGCATTGCGCCAGGAACAACTGGCTGCCCGTCAGAATAAAGCTGCCGAAATTGAAGAGTTGCAGGCGCACGCCCAATGGGAACACGCCGCCCACCATCAGGCCGATGTCGAAAAACTTCTGGCCGCAGCCACAGTGCAAAGTTGTCCGGATCTAAACTATCATGGCCGTCCCCTGAGTGAAATTCTTCGCAACCAAAATTCCACTGGAACCAACCGATTGACGCTGGGCCAGATGCTTGCACTCAAGCAAATCATCACCGGGGATGAACCGGAAACAATCACTTTTGAAGTGGCGGTCGCCTACGATGTCGTGACCAATCTAGGCAATCTTTATTTGTATATAGACCCCACAAACAATGATGATTCCATAGATGGTTGTAACGTCCAGCAGATGGAATACACCCGCGCTGACAATGGTGACTGCCGGCTGGCTTGGAGCACGATTTATGAATCACCCGGCAAACACGCATTGCAAATTGGCCTGCTGTTAAATGACATGCAGACAAACGACACGGATATTAGCGGTCCTTTGTTGCCATTTGTAATCACAAACCTTTGTCAGTTCAGTCTGACATCAGCACATTTTGATCAGGATACCGGCGCGACATTTCACGCCAAACTGCCGGAGGCGAACGGTAACTTTACAATCGAACTCAACACCACCAACGGCACGCGCCTGAAGACCATCACCGGCAGCACGACCAACGGCGTCATCAAGGTGCATTGGGACTTGATAGACGAGCACGGTCAGCGTTTCACTAACGATTTTTTCAACTCCGTTTTCCACATTGAACTCCCAGATTCAGGGCGCACGCAGACATTAAAAGGGCCGTGATAATTAACAGATTCCGCCCTCTCATCTTCGAGCAGAGAAATAATTGTAGCGGACACCAAAACGGACACCAAACGGATTAAAAACGATACGGTCGGATAAAACAGTTTTTGCTTGAATACCCAATGAAATCAGGCATATTTGAAGTGCAACGGCGGGAAAATCAGGCCGATTCCGACCTCCGCCTCCAGCCCTTTTGTTGGGATTTGTGAGGAAAAAGAGCGAAAATTGGCCGAGTTTCAGTGAAAGTTTCAGTAGCGAGATTACTCCGCTACAACTCAAAACGAACTCGCCCACTACTCGCTAACGGTGTCAGATCGAGTTGGTTCATAGTCATAAAATGAAAAATGACATGAAACAACGATACAGCGTATTCCTCCGGCCTTGGGGCGTCTTTTACTATGAAGACCACCAGACCGGCAAACAGGCAACCCTCAAGACCCGCGACAAGGACGAAGCCTTTCGGCTCGTCGCGGCCAAGAACGAAAACGAGGAAGCCCCGGCCTTCAGCCGCCATCTGGCGCGCGTCTATTGGAAGGCGGGCGATCCCACCGGAGCCACGCGGACATGGCAGCACGTCATGGACGAAATCCCCAAGCTCAAGACCGGCGAAACCCGCCACCGCTGGCTTACCGCCATTAAAGACAAGTCGTTTGATTCCATCCGCAACATGGTGGTGCTGGAAACCCAAGCCGAGCATTTTATGAAAGTGCTGGAAAGCGGTTCCGTCTCCACAAACATCTATTTGCGCCGGGTTTCCAACTTCGCTTTGGACATGAACTGGCTACCGTGGCCGGTGCTGCCCAAGAAACGCTGGCCAGCCTTCAAGTTCAAGGAAAAGCGCGGCATCACCTTGAAGGAACATCAAGCCATCGTTGCCCGCGAGTTGAACCTTGAACGCCGGGCGTTCTATCAATTGGCATGGCACCTGGGCGCATCGCAATCCGATCTGGCGTTTATCGAAGCGGAGAATGTGGATTGGGAGAGCCACGTCATCAGCTACAAGCGCATGAAAACCGGCACGATTGCCATTATGCGCATGGATGAAGACATGGAGGAAATCTTGCGGGACTTGCCGGGCAATGGCCCGTTGTTTCCGTATCTGCGAAGCGTCCGCGCAGGCGACCGCGCCACCGAGTTCAAGCAACGCTGCGTCGGACTTGGCATCAAAGGCGTATCGTTGCACAGCTACCGCTACGCATGGGCGGAACGGGCAAAGACCGCCGGTTATCCCGAACGATTCGCGCAGGAAGCCCTTGGCCACAACAGCAAGGCCGTCCATCGCGCCTATTCGCGCAAGGCCAAGGTGGAACTGCCATCGCTGGGCGAATACGAACGGCAGCGCGCACAATTCAAAGCCACGCCGGTTGAAACTCCGGCAATCGCCGCTGCCGTGTAAAAGCGCAAGGCGCGGGCGGATGATGCTCCGCCCGCGCCTTTTATTTTGTCCCCATCAATCTTCCGAACCTGCGTTTTGGGTTTGCAGTCGGGACGGTTGCCGTTTGTCCGTCGGGTCTTGCTTC
>Ga0224555_1003912_pt1 | contig 14444 bp, 10 predicted proteins | sample 714S23034metaG_FD_180687 | JGI IMG/M metagenome (GOLD analysis project Ga0224555, IMG submission 180687) | Peat soil microbial communities from Stordalen Mire, Sweden - 717 S2 30-34 | ecosystem: Environmental > Terrestrial > Soil > Wetlands > Peat | place: Sweden: Norrbotten County, Stordalen...
GACGGTACGCGCGGCGAACGCCATCCTGGCTCTACGATGCTGCCAACTCAATGGTCGCTTCGAGGATTATTGGGAGGCCCGCCGGGCGTGATCTCCACTTTTATGTCGCACACCCAGGCTCGATCAGCCGCCGGGCAGCGCCAATGCAACACCGATCCGCCTCCCAGGAGCGTTGGGGCACGGCGCCGCGCGCATCCCTTCGCGGCTACCCGATCTTCACCGCGAGCATGGATATCGATCCGCCATCCACACCTTCCACCGGGAAGCCGGCCGCTTCTCCCGACTGCCGCGATGCGATGACATACAGCAGGGGCAAATAGTGGTCCGGCGTGGGAATCGACAGCAGCGCATCCCGCCCCAGCCGTTCGTAGTCGATCAGCGGCCGGTGCTCGCCGGCGAGAATCATCTCGCGCGCCTCCCGCTCAAACCTTACGGCCCAGTCGAACGGCTCGACGATGTGCCGTCCCCAGGCGTAGGCGTGGAGGTTGTGTACCAGGTTGCCGCTGCCCACGATCAGCACGCCTTCTTCGCGCAGGGGCGCTAGGCGCTCGCCAATCTCGTAGTGGAAGCTGGCCGGCTGCGTCTCGTCGATGCTCAGTTGCACCACCGGGATATCGGCCTGCGGGTAGACATGGCACAGCACCGACCAGGTGCCGTGATCCAGTCCCCAACTTTCATCCAGCCTGACGGGCAGCGGCCGCAGCAGCGCTTGCACCCGCCGCGCCAGGACGGGATCGCCGGGCGCGGGATACTGCACTTGATAGAGCTCCCGCGGAAAACCGCCGAAGTCGTGTATGGTGCGCGGCGCGGTCGCGACGGTGACGCCCGTCTCGGGCACGAACCAGTGCGCCGAAATGCTGAGGATGGCTTTAGGCCGCGGCATCGCGCGCCCCAATGCGCCCCATGCTTCGGTGTAACTATTCTGCAACACGGCGTTCATGGGATTGCCGTGGCCAAAGAAGATGGCAGGTGTCAGGTGCGGCATGCAGTGTCCAAGAAACAACTGTACAGCAGATTAGCTGTGGGGCAGGCCATCGTTTTTCGTGGCCTGCCGAGTTCGAGCACGGTGCGCAGACGACAAACAACGATCGTCTGCGCCACGCCGGGCACCGGAACATCTTGCCTCGCGCGCGCGTACCATCTTTACATGGCCTCTCCCATGCCCGCGATCCCCCTGCGTCTGGACGCCGTGGTCAAGCGCTTCGGCGACCTGACGGCCGTCTCGGGCGTGTCCCTGGAGGTCCACGAGCGCGCCTGCCTGGGCCTGCTCGGCCCCAATGGCGCCGGTAAATCGACGCTGATTCGCAGCATCGCCGGACGCGTCCGTCTCGATTCCGGCAGCATCCGCGTGTTCGGCGAACCGGCCGGCTCGGCGGCAGCGCGCGCCCAGTTGGGCTGGGTGCCGCAGGAACTGGCGCTGTATCCTCTGCTCACCTGCCGCGAGAACCTGGACGCCTTCGGGCGCTATCAGGGCTTGCGCGGCAAAGCCCTCGACGACGGCATCGCGTGGTGTCTCGAGTGGGCCGCGCTGGCCGACCGCGCCGGCGCTACGGTGAAGGCTCTGTCCGGCGGCATGCGGCGGCGCCTCAACATGGCGGCCGGGATGGTGCATCGCCCGCGCATCATGCTGCTCGACGAGCCCACGGTGGGCGTCGATCCGCAATCGCGCAACCGCATCTTCGAGATGGTCGCGGAGCTGCGCGACCAGGGCACTACGGTGATCTACACCACGCATTACATGGAAGAAGCCGAGCGCCTGTGCGATACCATCGCCATTATCGACCATGGCCGCGCGATCGCCGAGGGCCGCCAGGAAGAGCTCGTCGCGCAGTCGTTCGGCAGCCGCAGCGACGTGTTGATGCGTTTCGCGTCCACCGTCGAAAACGGAAGCGCCTGGGCCGCGGCGCGCGGCGGCACTGTGGATGAAGGGGTCGCGCACTTCGCCGTGGAAAAGCCCACCGATATCGGGCCGCTGCTGGACGCCGCCATCCGCGACGGGCTGGAAGTAATCGACGTCGTGCTGCGCCGCCCGAACCTCGAATCTGTGTTCCTGCAACTCACCGGAAGGGATCTGCGCCAATGATTGCCGCCATCGTCCGCAACGGATTCCGCGCCCTCCGCCGCGATAAGGGCGCGCTGATTCTGTCGTTCGTTTTGCCGATCGCATTCTTCAGCATCTTTGGCATGATCTTCGGCGGCATGGGCGGCGGCAGCACGCCGCGGGTCAGCGTGCTGGTGGTGGATGAGGATGGCAGCGCGGTCTCCGGTCGATTGGTTGCCGCCCTGCTCCAGGAACCTTCGCTCGACGCGAGCACCCATGCCAAAGCGAAAAAGGGCGGGCCCGTTCCGCCGGATTACACGGCAGCCGGCGCCGAAGCCGCGGTGAAGCAGGGCGACGCTCCCGCCGCGCTGATTATTCCCAGAGGATTCGGCGCGCATCCCATCTCGTTTGGGCCGGGCCGCGACAGCCCCCCGATCCGTCTGCTGCACGATAGCTCCGACCCGGTGGCTGCGCAGATGGTCGGCGGAATGCTGCAAAAAGTTGTGATGACCTCTTTGCCCGACACGATGGCAAAGATGGGCATGCAGTATTTCGAGCAATATAGCGGCGGGCTTACGCCCCAACAGCGCGAGAGCGTCGAATCGGCTTTGTCGAGGGTGCCCAATGCGCCCAGCCAGAGCGGCCCACGGAAAGACACGGGGCTGGTAGCCCTGGACGTGCGCGACGTGGTCGGCGAGAAAAAACATAACTCCATGATTTCGTTCTATGCCGCCGCGATCGGAGTCATGTTCCTGTTGTTCACCGCTAGCGCCGCCTCAGGCAGTCTGCTGGATGAATCCGAAAGCGGCGCGCTCGACCGCATCCTGAGCGCGCGCGTGAGCATGACCACGCTGCTGGCGGGCAAGGTGGCCTATAGCGCCCTGCTGGCCTCCGCGCAGCTTACGCTCATGTTTCTTTGGGGCGCCGCCGTTTTCCATCTCGACCTGTTCACGCACTTGCCCGGATTCGTGGTCATGACCGCGGCCACCTCGTTCGCCGTAGCGTCGTTCGGCATATTGCTGGCCAGCGTCTCGCACACCCGCGCACAGTCGGCCGGAATTTCAACGCTCATCATCCTGACGATGTCGGCCCTGGGCGGGAGCATGTTCCCGCGCTACTTCATGCCGGCAGCCATGCAGAAGGTGGGGCTGCTGACGCTCAATGCCTGGGCCATCGACGGCTATACCAAGGTCTTCTGGCGCGATGAACCCATCCTGCGCCTGGCGCCGCAAGTAGCCGTGCTGGTGGGCGCCGGGATGGTCCTGTTCCTGATCGCGCGCCGTTTCGCGCGCCGCTGGGAGTACTCGTAGGGCGCGGGTCTTCTTCGGTAGAATGAGATTCGGAGGAATCGAATGAGCGAGCTGATTCAATCTCTGTTCGCGCACATGGCGTGGGCCGATGCGACGATTTTGAAAGCGGTTGCCGCGCACGATGGCGCTTGTGCCGACGACCAACTGCGCAAATGGCTGCATCACATTGTCGTCGTGCAGCAGTTTTTCCTGTCTCTGTCCGAACAGCGTCCTTTCGACATGGAGCGCTTTAAGCAGGCTCCTGGCTCTCTGGACGATATGGATCTGCGATTCCAGGAGGCGCACGCGGATGGCGCCGCCTACACGGCGCGCCTGGATGAAGCCGAACTCGCGCGCACGATCGAGTTTCCTGTTGCGGCCTATAAAGACTTCCATCCTTCGGTGCGGGATGCGCTGATGCAGGTGGTTATGCACAGCGAGCATCACCGCGCCCAGGTCGCCATGCGTTTGCGGGCGCTTGGCGGCGCGCCTCCGGTGACGGACTACATCGCCTGGGTGCGCGACGTAAAGGGCCTTTAATCGTGGGGCGGTCCCCCTGGACCGCGGCCGATGCCCACGTCGGCCTCTCGCGCAAAGAGCGGGCTTCGCAGGCGGGTCTGGAGACCCGCCGCACGGTCGAAAACCCACCGCAAGTTATTGAAAATTGGAGTGCTGCCAAGAGCCGGCTGAAAGCCGGCTGCGGGCAGAATTGCCCGCCCCACATTTGTGGACGCCCGCCCCACATCGATATGTAATAATAATCCGTTCAGATTTCGCCACCGATATAAGCGAGGATACTGCATGGACATACGTGAAGGGAAGCGGAAAGCCGCCGTGCTGCTGGTGTGCGGCTTTTCCGCCGTCTCCGGATTGCTGGCGCAGACCACCGGCGATCTGCGAGGGACGGCGAAGGACCCGTCGGGACTGGTGATCGTAGGCGCCGCCGTCAAGGCCACGCTGGGAGGCACCAGCACCAGCCGCACGTCCACTACGGACGCCAAAGGGGACTTCTTCATGCCGGCGCTGCCGGTCGGGCCGTATGCCGTGGAAGTCGAGACCGCCGGCTTCAAGAAGTTCATCCAGCACGTGGAGATCACGCTGGGCCACGTGGTGGTGGTGGACGCAGCGCTCGAAATCGGTGAAATCACCCAGAGCGTCACGGCGGAAGCGGAGGCGGCGCTGGTCGAGACCACCAGCACGCAGTTGGGCGCGGTGATGAATTCCCGGGCGGTGGTGAATTTGCCGCTGAATACGCGCGACACTTACCAGTTGCTGCAGCTCCAGCCGGGCGTGCAGTCGCAGCAGGGCTACTCTCTGTTTGCCGGCAGCGACAATGCGGGCGTGGTCTCGGTGAATGGCGGGCGCGGCCGGGCCAACAACTTCAACGTGAACGGGGGCGACGCCAACGACCAGTTCGTGGCCATCCCGGCAGTGCAGCCGTCGCCCGATACCATCGAAGAATTCCGCGTGCTGACCAATACCTTCGACGCCGAGTACGGGCGCAACTCCGGCTCGGTAGTCAACGTGGTGACCAAGGGCGGCACCAACGAATTCCACGGCGACATGTACGAATTCTTCCGTAACACCGACCTGGACGCGCGCGGCTTCTTCGATACGAGCAGGCCCGAGTTCCACCAGAACCAGTTCGGCGGCACGTTCGGCGGGCCCATCAAGAAGAATAAGACCTTCTTCTTCGCCTCCGTGGAGGACCGCCAGATCGTGCAAGGCATTCCGTCCGACGTTGTACCGGTGCCGACTCAGGCGGAAAGGAACGGCGATTTTTCGGCGGGCACGCCCTTCAATACCTTGCCCTGTAGCCAGGGTTACCCATGTTTGAACGATGCCTATTTGGCGAATGCTTTGAATCAGCGGCCGGGCTGCGCGACAGCCGTCGCGGCGGAGGGCGGCGCTCCCATCGCCCCCCTTACCCCTTGGGGGGCCATCTTCCCCAACAACCAGATACCCACGCAGTGCTTCGACGCCACCGCCGCGGCCCTGATGAATCGCTATGTGCCCCTGCCCAATAGCGGCACCAGTAACTACCAGGCGTCGCCCAAGCAATCGGAAAAGGGGATTCAATCCACTTTTCGCCTCGACCAGCATCTCGGCGACCACCACCAGTTGAGCTTCTATTACTACTTCGATAACGACACGCAGACGCAGCCCTTTTCCACGTTCGAAGGCGGGGGCGCCAATCTGCCGGGATTCGGAGCGATCTACGGCACGCGCGACCAGCAGTTCAACCTGAGCGAGACCTGGACGGCCACACCCACGCTGGTCAACGAAGCGCGCTTCACTTACTTCCGCGAAGGGCAGCTTAACTACGACCATCCACAGAATGCGCAACTGGTGCAGAACGTTTGCGGGGCGGCCGTACCGGCGAGCACTTGCTTCTCGGATCCCGCCAATCCGCAGTATGGAATCACGCCGAATCTGGGAGCGAATCACGAAGGCGTGCCCTACATCAGCGTCTCCGGCGGATTCTCCATCGGCAACAACTTCGAGGGCGAACTGCCGCAGATCGGCAACAGCTTTCAGTGGTCCGACAGCTTGAGCAAAGTGCTGGGCGCACACAGCCTGAAATTCGGCGTAGACGCGCGCCGCATGCGCTTCGACCAGACGCTTTACTACGACGTCAACGGCTATTACACGGTCACCGGCGGCAACAACGATGTGGCCTATAACGATTATTACCCGGACTACCTGTTGGGCATGCCCAACAATTACACGCAAGGATCGGCGCAGCACGAGAATGTGCGCAGCACGGCGCTCTACCTGTTCGCGCAGGATAGTTGGAAGCTGCGATCCAACCTGACGCTCAACTATGGCTTGCGCTGGGAACTGGATACGCCGCTCACCGACATCGGCGAGCACGTGCAGACGTTTCGTCCAGGCCAGGTAACGAGCGTGTATCCCTGCCAGCTTGCGGCGAACAATCCGCTGGTCCAGCAGTTCGGCTCCACCGATTGCAGCGAGACGGGACCCGCCAATGCCGTCTTCCCGCTCGGCCTGGTGTTTCCCGGCGACGCGGGCGTGCCGGCCGGCATGACCAAGACTTACTACAAGGCTTTCGCGCCGCGTATTGGCCTGGCATGGAGCCCGCCGGCGGGGTCGGGCTTTTGGCGCAGATTGGCGGGTGGGCCGGGAAAAACCAGCATCCGCGCCGGTTTCGGTCTTTTCTACAATCCCATCGAGCAACTGGTGCTGGAGCAGTTCAACGCCGAACCGCCCTTCGGCGGCAGCACCAGCCTGGCGGATCCTATGTTCAATACCCCATTCGTAGGCCAGGATGGCACGGTCACGCCGAACCCTTTCAACGGTATCCTGAACCCGGTGCGCGGCCAGCCGGTGGATTGGTCGTCCTACCGGCCGATTCTGTTGTATGGCCAGTTCCAGCCGAATATGCGGACGCAGTATTCCGAACAGTACAACTTCACCGTCCAGCGCGAGCTTTCCGGCGACGTGCTTTTCCAGATCGGCTATGTGGGCACGGAGGCGCACCGCTTGCTGGCCACCTACGACTTGAACTACGGCAACGCGCAGACGTGCCTGGATCTGAACGCGATCTCCGGGCTAGCTGGCGATTCGTCGCTGGCCTGCGGTCCTTTCAGTGCGGACAACGCATACACCATCGCGGCCGGTGAACTTCCCACCGGATTCACGCTGCACCTGCCTTACGGCCCGCAGGCGACCGTGACCGGGCCGAATCCCAATCCCATTACACTGGTCGGGCTGCGCAAGTACTCTTCGCCGAACTGCAATCCGCTGACGGGCGCGGGCTGCCCGCCCGACGGCGTGCCGGTGTTTTCGAGCATTTTCACCGAAAACACCGTGGCCAATTCGAATTACAACTCGCTGCAAGTGAGCGCCGAAAAACGCTTTTCGCATGGTCTGCAGTTCCAGGCGGCTTACACTTTCAGCAAGTCGATAGACGATGCCTCCAGCTTCGAAAACGTGCTGAATCCGCTGAATTTCAGGGACAGCCGCGCGCTGTCGCTATTCGACGCCCGCAACCGGCTGGTGTTCAGTTACGTTTACCAGTTCCCGCATAGGGACATCCATGGCTGGGCCGGCGGACTCCTGAACGGCTGGCAAAGTTCCGGCATCGTCACGTTTCAGAGCGGGTTTCCGGTGCCGATCACCTCGTCCTCCGACCTGGAGTTGATGGACAGCTCATTTTTCGCCTTCCCCGGGGAACCCAACCAGGTGGCTCCACTCCAAAGGTTGAATCCGCGGGGCCCGGGGAATTTAGCCTTCAATCCGGGAGATTTCCAACAGCCCACCCAGGAGGGCATTATCGGCGATTCGCCGCGCTCGGTTTGCTGCGGACCGGGGATCGACAACGTGGATTTCAGCCTGATGAAGGACACCGTCTGGAAAGAACGCTACAAGCTGGAATTCCGCGCGGAGTTCTTCAACATCGCCAATCATGCGCAATTCAGCAAGGTGGACGGCAACATCTCCGACGGCGGGACCTTCGGCAGGGTGCTCCAGACGCGCGATCCGAGGTTGGTGCAGTTCGGGCTAAAGCTGATCTTCTAGGGGGGGAAGCGATGCGAACTTTGACAGGCATTTTTGGCATTCTTACGACCGTCCCGCTGGCCGGGGCGGCGCTCAACACCAGTCCGACCAAGGGCCCGGATCTGTACCTGCGATACTGCGCCGTCTGTCACGGCAAAGATGGCAAGGGCGCCGGTCCGGCGGCGGCGGCCCTGAAAGCCGTCCCCACGGATCTGACCCAGCTTTCCAAGAGAAGCGGCGGCAAGTTCCCCGTCGGCGCGATTCGCCAACTGCTGGGCGGCGGCTCGTCCACGCCCGCGCACGGGTCGGCAGAGATGCCTATGTGGGGACCGGCCTTCCGGGCCATGAGCCCCGATGAGAACATGGCGAAGCTGCGCGTGGATAATTTGCTGCGGTATTTGGAGTCGATCCAGCAGAAGTGATCGCGGGCCCGCATTTGCAGCTTAGCCGCAACCTGCCCCACAGAGGCAGGCGCCGAAAGCTTCCATGGCGCCGGCGTCTAATCCTGATATGCTGGGCAACGTATGCGCTTTCGACGGTTCATACACGTGCCTTTGCTGTGGAGTGCGCTCGTCTTTCCGCTCCTGGCAAACGATCCGACCGGTACCATCACCGGCACGGTGACAGATACCAGTGGGGGTATCGTCCCCAAAGCGCGGGTGACGTTAACCAGCTTAACGACCAATGCCGCCCGCGGCGCGGCGACCAATGACGACGGCGATTTCACCATCGCCCTGCTGCCTCCCGGACACTACCGGGTGGCGGTGGAGAAGGACGGCTTTCGCAGAGCCGTTCTGGGCGATGTCGGGCTGGACGTGGATCAGACCGCGCGCGTCGATTTTACGCTGCAAGTCGGCATCCTCACCGAGGAAGTGAAAGTCAACGACACGCCGCCGATTATTCAAACCGACACCTCGACCTTGGGACAGGTGATCAATGGCCGCATGGTGCATGAGTTGCCCCTGAACGAGCGCAATTTCCTGGCGTTCGCGATGCTGGCGCCGGGCAGCCAGTCGCCGGCCGAGGGATCTCAGAATTCCACGCAGGGCGGCGCGGTGAGCGTCAACGGCGCGCGGGAGCAGTCCAACAACTTCCTGCTGGAGGGCGTGGACAATAACGACCCGTACATCAATCAATACGTCGCGCTGCCGTCGATTGACGCCGTGCAGGAGTTCAAGGTGCAGTCCACCGACTACTCGGCGGAATTCGGGCGCAGCGGGGGCGCGCAGGTCAACGTCATCCTGAAGAGCGGCTCCAACCAGTTCCACGGCGGGCTTTTCGAGTTCCTGCGCAACCGCAACCTGGACGCCAAGAATTTCTTCGATCAGCCTTATTGCACGGCTGCTTCGCTGCCGGGCACCTGCGGCCCGATCCCCAGCCTCGACCGCGACCAGTTTGGAGGAACCTTCGGCGGTCCCATTCGCAAGGATAAGACGTTCTTCTTCGTTTCGTACGAGAGTCTGCGCCTGCGGCAGGCAACCACGCGCGAGGCCACGGTGCCCTCGCAAACGCAGTTGTCGCAGATCGAGGGATTGTTGTCCGGCGTTGGGATTCCCTTGAATCCGGCCGGGCAGGCGATCCTCAATTTGTATCCCGCGGCCAATGTGGGTTCCGATCCGGCGAATTCGAACACGTTTGTTTCGGCGCCTGTAATTCGGAACACGGAGAACATGGGTCTGATCAAAGTCGACCACCACGCGGGGCCTAACGACACTCTGTCGGCGCACTGGGCAATCTTCGATCAGAACCGTTTCAATCCCTTCGATCCGGTGTATTCGTTCACCAACCTGCCTGGCTACGGCAGTTTCACGCTCAACGACGGCCAGAACGGCGGGCTGAGTTGGACGCATGTGTTTACCTCGGCCGCCATCAACGAGTTTCGGCTGGGCTTTAACCGCATGCGGGCGGGTGCATTGCAGCAAAGCTCCGGCCAGAATCTGAGCGCGAAGCTGGGCTTTCCGGACGTCCTGACCAACCCTGTGGACCTGGGATACCCAGAGGTGAATCTGCTGGGATTCGACGGGATCGGCGAGCCGCTCAACTATCCGCAAGACCGCCACGATACGACGGTACATCTCTCCGACAACCTGTCCTGGATCAAGGGGCGCAATCAGTTCAAGTTCGGAGCGGATATTCGCGACATACAGATCGACAATTACCTCGACTTCGTGGCGCGCGGCGATTTCTTCTTCGAGGCTGGCACGGAAGCCGGCAGGGCCGGAACCCCTCTGGATGCGCTGGCCCAGTTGGCGGTGGGCATTCCCGATTATGCGGTGGGGGTGACGGGCAATACGTACAACACCGTGCGCAGCAAGGGCATGAACTTCTATATCCAGGACGATATCCACGTGGTGCCGCGCTTATTGCTGAACGTGGGCATGCGGTATGAGTACAACAGCCCCGGATTGGAGGATCACAATCGCTTCAGCGTTCCCGATCTCAGCGCCAATTCCGCGACGTGCACGCCGGTTCCCGACTGCCAGTTCATCCTGGCCGGCACCGACGGAGTTCCGCGCGCCACTTACAATCCGACGCGCACGGATTTCGCTCCGCGCATCGGGATCGCCTGGCGGCCCATGAAGACCGAGCGCTGGGTGGTGCGCGCCGCTTACGGCGTGTTTTACGACGTGGGCATTTTCAATATCAACGTCTTTCCGCGCTTCAACCCGCCCTTCTACGATTTGGCGTATTACGCCAACAGCGGCACGGACACGATCCAGAACATTCTCAGCCAACCGGCCACGGCGATCGTGGAGCCCAACATGATCGCGCGCAACCTGCGTGACGCCTACATGCAGCAATGGAACGTGGACCTGCAGTATGAAATCAAGCCCTACTGGATGGTGGATCTGGCATACGTGGGATCCAAGGGCACGCACCTGGCCGACGTGCGCGACCTCAATCAGACGAACCCCGCCACCGGCCTGGCGCCGTATCCGCAGTTCTCCTCCATCCTTTACGTGGAGTCGGCCGCCGCCAGTTCGTACAACTCCCTGCAGTTCCGCTCAGAGAGACGCGTGGCCCAAGGGCTCACCTTCCTGACAGCGTACACTTTCTCGAAATCGATTGACGACGTCTCGGCCGTGTTCGGAGGCAGTGTGGGCTCGGGCCTGCCGCAGAACTCCTACGACCCGCAGGCCGACCGCGCGCTTTCCGATTTCAACGCCAAGCACCGCCTGGTGATCAGTACCGTCTACGACCTGCCGTTCGGCCGCCAGTGGATCAAGCAACCGGGCTGGCGCAAGAGCTTGTTAGGCAACTGGCAGGCGGCTGGAATCCTGACGGCGCAGAGTGGGTCTCCCTTTACGGTGAACCTGCCTTCTTCGCAAAGCGGGTCCGCCATCGCCGCATTTGGCAACCCATACCGGCCGGATTTGATCTCAAACCCAGACCTGCCCGGTCCCGTGATGGCGAACCCCAACCCCGCCTGCCACACCACCATCTCGAAAGGGGGACTGGCCCCTGACTCGGTCGACGAGCCTGGGAGCTGGTTCAATACCTGCGCTTTCGTGCAGCCGCCGGCCGGACAGTTTGGCAATGCCGGACGCAATATCCTGACCGGGCCGGCCCTCGCGAACGTGGATTTCTCGGTGTACAAGAACATCATGCTGCGCACCGAGAGTCATCGTCTGCAGCTCCGCGCCGAGGTGTTCAATCTCTTCAACCATCCGAACTTGGATCTGCCGAACCACGTGTTCGAGAGTCCGAATTTTGGACAGGTGATGTCGGAGAACGCTTACGGCGGTAAGCCGCCGCGGCAGATTCAGATGGGAATCAAGTATATTTTCTGAAGGGGACCCAGTTGCAGGAGGTTTGGTAGCGCTAACGGGAATCGAATGGGTTAAGCGACAGTCCAGCCTGGTCCGGCTCAGTCTAAGCCGTTTCGTTTCAGTGCCGTCTGTCCTCCCCCGGCTTCAGAAATCTCTGCATGAAACTCTTTGGTGTGATCGCGGTGTGACCGCGCACGTCTTTTCGTACACCGGTGCCGGGCCGGAGGTGTGGTGATGGAACGGGCCGGCGCGATCCTCCGCAGGGACCATCCCGGCTTGCTGGCTTCCAAGCAGAAACTCCGTAGGCTGGAAGCCGTTGAATGCGTGCGCATGAAGCGAGATTCCGCCAGCCAGCACCTCGGCTTCGCCTCCCGCCCTTTCATCCTTTGTGGCCTGCCCGTTAAGAAACCCGCGGCGGGCATTTTGCTCCATGAACGCCGTAACGGACAATTTCTCCTTCAGGTAACCGGTCATCCGAGCTATGGCTTGCCGTGGGGTCAGGACCGCTTGGTTCCGATCTTCCTGGCCACGCTCGCGATCCGCCAGCAAAACCAGACGATCTTCTTCCCGAGTGCTGCAGAGATGCTCGACAATTTTGGCATGCAGCAGGGCGGCTCCCAATATCGGCGGCTTATCAGCGGGTTTGAAAGAATCTTTGGCGCCACAATCTTCTTCGGCTCCGATACGCAGCGCGAGAAGGCTGCGGTCATTCACCAAGCCCGGTTCAACTTCATGAAGGAGGCACGGATCTGGTACTCGCGCAACCCGGCACAACAAGGGCTGCCCGGTGACTGCCAAAACCTGGTTGTGTTGAGCGAAGAATTCTATCGGGAGATTCAGAGCCACCCCATTCCGGCTGACCTGGAGGCTATCAAGGCCCTCTCCTCGTCGCCCGCGGTGCTCGACCTGTTTATGTGGCTGTCCTACCGGTGCTTCACGGCGAAGGGGGAGGAGCGCGTGCCGCTGTTTGGGAACCTCGGTTTAGTGAACCAGTTGGGGAGCGCCGAGTATGTTCGCCCCAGAAAGTTCCGGGAACGGTTGGAACGGCGGTTGGATCTGATACGGACGATGTGGCCGGAATGCCCTGCGCGGATCGCTGCGGACGGCCAGGCGATCCTGATCCACCGGGCGCAGGCCATTCGGCCCCAGGAGAAGATCCATGTTTGAGCCTGAGGCCGAAGGGAGCTGTGTGTCATTGCGCGGCGGACCGCAATTGCTCGAATTGCCGAGGCGTAGCGGGCGACTTGGGGCCGACGCGGGTAACGGGGAGTGCAGTACCGGCGGCGTTCAACCGACACGTGGCAATGTACCCCCGAAAACGCATAGGCGGGTGGAGAAAATCGGCGAGTTTGCAACGGACGGACACCATTCGACAGTGTGTTATGCGATTCGTCGGATCGAAGCTTCGCGCGATGGACGCCGAGGCGGACAGACTGTTGAAGGCTTAAGCAGAGGAAATTCAAATCAGGTCCGGCAAGTGATTCGATTGGGAGAATTCGTTCTGTTCGGCCAGCCGGCCGCGGTACAGTTGGTGCGGACCATGGCCATAACGGAAGATCTTGTGAACGCTGGCCGGCCGCCTGGCCAGCCGCCCGAGATCCACAAGGCCTCAACAGGGAGATCGTGGAGTTGCCGGTGAAACCTCGGTGCTAAAACGCAAAGCAGAAGGCGGCCCACAACGGGGAACGGATATTAGATAATGAGGGTGTACCCCTATGGAGCGTATGATCGAAATTGGCGGTCTAAGCGACGAACTGCTCAATAGACTTGACGAACGAGCCAGCCAGGTTGGAGTGGACAGGGGCTCGTACGTTCGCCACCTGATCGAGCGGGCCGTCGCCCCACCGAGTTCGGCCGCTTCCCTGGCCGAACTCTTGGGCCCAGTCCATGATTACACCGATGCGCATGGCTTGTCGGAGGAGGAGATCGAGCAGTTCTTTACCGAGCAGTTAACAGACTCTCGCCGAGGACGCCGTAGAGTCGACGAAAGTGGCAGACACACCCACTAGGCCTCGCTGTGTTTTCGATTGCGTCGTGCTCCTTCAGGCCGCCGTTTCGCGCCGGGGCCCTGCTTTCGCGCTGTTGACGCAGGTTGAGGTCGGTCGGCTGGAATTACTCATCTCCGACTCGGCCATCGCCGAACTGCGCGAAGTGCTGGTTCGTCCAGCCGTCCAGCGGAAGTTTCCCGTTTTGACGGCTGATGTCGTGGAGGCTTTTGTAGGCAAGCTCATGGCGATCGCCACTCTGATCCAACCTGTTCCGGCTGTTTTTCGCCTCCCGCGGGACGCTGACGATGAGTTGTACATCAACCTGGCTCTGGCCGGCAATGCACACTATCTCATTACACGAGATCGAGATCTGCTGGACCTCGCCGCACAAGCGACGCGCGAAGCCCAGTACCTCCGCCGGCTGCGTCCTGAATTGAGGATTCTGGATCCAGTTGCGCTGCTGCGAGAGCTCTCCGCCGAGTCTCTATGAGTGCCCGACGAGAATTTGGTTTCGCGGCGGTATCCGCCCCCCAGCGGGAATTCAGTCCGGCAGGGATCGCCAACTCGACGGCGGCCCCAAGGTGAAAGGCGGACGACGGACGGCAGAAGTGCCGCGAGCGTGCGCTCGCGGAATTGGGTTATGCGGTGCGCTCGCCCGACTGATCGCTTTCCATGAGGCCGTGAGAGCGGGAGACGGGACTCGAACCCGCGACGTCCAGCTTGGGAAAACGGATTTCGATTGTAAATAGAGGAGTTAGGCGTTCAAGGCGCTCTTTTCTGGTCAGGAAAGTCTTCTGTTTTCAATGGTGGGCTTTGAGGAGCCGTCTTATTGAGG
>Ga0224555_1003913_pt1 | contig 14443 bp, 10 predicted proteins | sample 714S23034metaG_FD_180687 | JGI IMG/M metagenome (GOLD analysis project Ga0224555, IMG submission 180687) | Peat soil microbial communities from Stordalen Mire, Sweden - 717 S2 30-34 | ecosystem: Environmental > Terrestrial > Soil > Wetlands > Peat | place: Sweden: Norrbotten County, Stordalen...
GGGGGCCATGGCAGCAGACCAGCACCGTGGCCGTGCATGTTGGAGACACGGTGAATCTGGGGCCGCAGCCGGTCAGCGGTGGGAGCTGGAGCTGGACTGGTCCGAATGGCTTCACGTCGACTTCGCGTGGCCTCAACGGGATTTCACTCACATCGGCCAGCAACGTGTACACGGCCACTTACACTAACGCGGGTGGAGTCAACAGTACCCAAGCCTTCACCATCACGATCAATCCGACGCCGATCGTGCCGTATCTGCAGGTGAACGGAGGAGTGTGGCAGCAGGCGAGCAATGCAGCAGTGCATGTGGGCGACACAGTAAATCTGGGGCCGCAGCCGGTGAGCGGCGGCACATGGACCTGGACTGGACCGAACGGGTTCACGTCCACTTCGCGTGTGCTCAACAGCGTCGCGCTGCCGGCGGGGACCAACGTGTACACGGCCACCTACACCAACACGTCCGGAGTCACCAGCATCCAGGCGTTTACCATCACGGTGAACCCCACCCCGATCGTGCCGTATCTGCAGGTGAACGGAGGAGGCTGGCAGCAGGCGGCCAGTGTCACGGTAAATGTGGGCGACATGGTGAATCTGGGGCCGCAACCGATCAGCGGTGGAACATGGAGCTGGAGCGGTCCGAACAGTTTTGCGTCCACCTCGCGTGTGCTCAACAGCCTCGCGCTGCCGGCGGGGACCAACGTCTACACGGCCACCTACACCAACACGTCCGGAGTCAACAGCACCCAGGCGTTCACCATCACGGTAAACCCCACGCCGATCGTGCCGTATCTGCAGGTGAACGGAGGAGCCTGGCAGCAGGCGGCCAGTGTCACGGTGAATGCAGGGGACACGGTGAACCTCGGCCCACAACCGCAGACCGGGGGCACATGGAGCTGGACCGGACCCAACGGGTTCACGTCGACCTCGCGGGTGCTTAACAGTGTCACGCTGCCGTCGGGGACCAACGTCTACACGGCCATTTACACCAACACGGACGGAGTTAACAGCACTCAGGCCTTCACGATCACGGTGAATCCCACCCCGATTGTGCCGTATCTGCAGGTGAACGGAGGAGCGTGGCAGCAGGCCAGCACTACCGCAGTGAATGCGGGTGATACGGTGAATCTCGGCCCGCAGCCGCAGACCGGCGGAACATGGAGCTGGACCGGACCCAACGGCTTCACGTCGACCTTGCGGGAACTCAACGCTGTTCCGCTAACTTCGGCCAGCAACGTTTACACGGCCACCTACACCAATGCGAGTGGAGTAACCAGCACCAGAACGTTCACCATCACGTCCAACTGAGGGCGCGGCGAGGACCCGATGTTTGCCCGTGAGCCGGTGCGGGACGACAGATTCCGCATCGGCACCGGCGGTACGGCACCTTAGTGGTTCCACTCATCGCCGTGCGGCCCAAATCCTGCGCTCAGGCGGGTGGCGGCGTGTGTGAAGCATCCTGTCGTCAGCAGGTTGCCATTGGCGTCGTAGTCGAGGACCACGCCGGACGACGTGAACTGGCCGTCCGAACCGAGGACGATTTTGTCCGTGATACTGGCCCGCACTTTATCGTGCCTGAGAAATTCCCCGGATTTCGGAAGCCATTCGAAGTTCGCGGCACGCAGACCTTGAGTGGATTACACTTGTCCCACGTGTCTCCAGGAATGAGGGCGTTACCCGGCAACGGGCCAGGTCGAAAGTCGATTTGGCGTCTCGTTATCCCGATCGCCGTTCTGGCTCTGGTCATCGGGACGACCCTGGGAGAGGTCTGCCACCACCACGACGCTAATACTTCAGCGGAAAACTGCCCCATCTGCCACCTGAGTCATCAGGCCGCCGAGCCGGTGGTGGCAAGTGTTCGCGCGGAGATCCTCGTTCCCGAAGGTCCGCGTCCGGAACCGCTGCCAGCCGCCTTCGTCTCCCGCCTGGTCGCGCCCCAGGTTCCCGCCCGAGCCCCGCCCGCACAGGACTAGCCCAGTCCCCGCGCCGTTCGCGGCGTGACCATTCCGTCTTTCGTCCCGCCCCATAAGGCTGACTGCCCATGCGTTTACGACATTGGTGTATTCCGTTCCTGCTACCCTCACTGTGGCCGGTGCTCGCCGCCGCGCAGTTGCCACCGGCGCAGAACGCGCCGGCACCGTCAGCACAGACGCTGGCGCAAAAACCAGGGAGCGTGATCGTCTCCCTCGACGATGCCATTCGCCTGGCGCTCCAGCATAATCACAGCCTGCTGGCCGCGCGAACCACCATCCAGCAGAGCCAGGCGGAAGAGGTCACCGCCAATCTTCGTCCGGATCCTGTGCTGCTGGGCGATTCGCAGTTCCTGCCTCTCTTCCAGCCGGGTCAGTTCAGCTCCACTTATGTAGACGACACAGCGCAGTTCGATCTGGGTGTGAGCTATCTGTTCGAGCGCGGGAAAAAACGGCAGCACCGGCTCCAGGCCGCGAAGGACACCACCGCCGTGACCCGCTCCCAGGTAGCGGACACGGAGCGGGGGCTAACCTACAGCGTTGCCTCCCAGTACATCAATGTAGAGCTGGCGGAGTCGACTCTGGCGCTCGCCCAGCAGGATCTGAAGAGCTTCCAGGACACCGTGGATATCGCGGAAACCCGCTACAAGGATGGCGATATCAGCCAGGACGATCTGCTGAAGATCAAGCTTCAGATGCTGCAGTTTCAGTCGGATGTTTCAGCGTCCCAGCTGGCGCGGGCGCAGGGATTGTCGGATCTGCGACAACTCCTCGGATACGAGTCGGTACCCGCCGACTACGACGTGGCGCCGAACTTCGCCTATGAGCCCGTTCCCGGGAATCTCGAGGACTTCGAGGCCAAAGCGATGCAGAACCGTCCCGACCTCCGAGCCGCGCAACAGGGCATCGCCGTCGCCAACAGCCAGTACCAGTTGCAGAAAGCAATCGGCAAACGCGATGTCACCGGACAGATCAGTTACACGCATATTCAGTACAGCGATATCTCCGTCTTCGGCCAGATGCAACTGCCGATCTTCGATCGCAACCAGGGAGAGATCGCGCGCGCCGGCTACGCGATCGCTCAGGCCCAGGAGCAGCAGAAATCCGCCCAGGGGCAGGTGCTTACCGACGTCAGAGACGCCTTCGAAAACCTGCGCAGCAACGACGGGATCGTGACCCTTTATCGCACGGGATACCTCGATGAGGCGCAGCAGGACCGCGACATCAGCGAGTACGCCTATCGCCACGGCGCCGCCAGCCTGCTCGACTTTCTCGACGCCGAGCGCAGTTACCGCTCCGTACAACTTGGATACCGCCAGGCGCTGTCCTCGTATCTGCTCGCTGTCGAGCAGCTTCGCGAAGCGGCAGGAACCAGGAGCTTACCATGACGATCCGCACCGTCTTTCGCCGCCGGTACACCCCAGCTGCGGCGCTTGCCTGCATTCTCGCGATCGCGGGCTGCAGTTCAGGAGACCGGGAACGCGCCGGCCAGATGACTTCCTATGCGTCTCGAGCCTCCGCATCGGAGACGCCTCGCCTCTTCACCATCCCGGATGACCAGATGTCGCACGTCCAGGTGGTCACGGTACAGCCCACCACCCTGGTCCGCACCCTGCGCCTCACCGGCACGGTCGCTTACAACGCTTTCAACACCACACCGGTGATCACCCAGGTCGGCGGACCCGTCACCCGGATTCTCTCCGTGCCGGGACAGCATGTTCACGAGGGAGAACCGATGCTGGAGGTCAGCAGCCCGGATTATTCGCAGCTCCTGGATACCTACCTCAAAGCTGCGGACTCGTCCCGCCTCACTGAGACCAACTACGCCCGCGCCCAGGACCTGTATCAGCACCACGCCATTGCTCTGCGCGATTTGCAGCAGGCTGAATCGGATCGCAATCAGGCGCGTGCGGATCTCAACGCCGCCGAGCAGGGCATGAAGATCCTCGGAATCAGGAATCCCGCGCAACTCGCCGGCGGCCCGGCCTCCGCGCAGATTCCCGTGCTGGCGCCCATCAGCGGTGAAGTCGTCGAACGCCTCGTTTCGCCTGGCCAGGTCGTTCAGGCCGGCCAGACCCAGGCCTTCACCATCTCCAATCTAAGCACCGTCTGGGTTCTCGCCAACGTCTACCAGGCCGACCTCGCCTATGTGCAGAGCGGCGAAGACGTCACGGTTCAGACCGATGCTTATCCTGGTTCATTCCAGGGGCGGATCTCCTATGTCTCTCCGGCGATCGATCCCAACACCCGCACCCTGCAGGCGCGCATCGTCGTGGACAATCCCGGCGAGAAGCTGAAGCGCGACATGTACTGCACCGTCACCGTGACCGCCGGCAAAGTCGCTAATGCCATCGCCGTGCCCAACGCTTCCGTGCTGCGTGACGACAACAACCAGCCCTTCGTCTACGTCGCCACGGGCGCCAATCAGTTTGGCCGGCGCGAAGTCGAAACCGGAGAAAGCGAGGACGGCATGACGCGAATCCTGAAGGGCATTGCCCCCGGAGACAAAGTTGTGGGCGACGGCAGCCTGTTTCTGCAGTTTGCCAATTCGCTGCAGCACTGAGGAGAATCCGCTTCCCATGATCAACCGCATCGTTCAGTTTGCTCTCCGGCAGCGATTTCTCATCCTGATGATGGTGCTGTTCCTCGCCATCGGGGGAGCCGTCTCCTTCTCTCACATGCCCGTCGATGCCTACCCGGATTTGTCGCCGCCGATGGTGGAGATCATCACCCAGTGGCCCGGTCACGCGGCCGAAGAAGTCGAGCGCCTGGTCACCGTGCCCACCGAAGTGGAGATGAACGGCGTCCCCAAAATGACGGTGATGCGCTCCATCTCCCTCTATGGGCTTTCCGATATCATTCTGACCTTTCACGATGACACCGACGATTACTGGGCGCGCGAGGTGGTGTTCCAGCGGCTCAGCGAAGTCACCTATCCCACAGGCGTAACGCCCACCCTGGCGCCGCTCGCCAGCCCCTCGGGCCTCGTCTACCGCTACGTCATTCAGAGCCCCGACCGCACGCCCCAGGAGCTCAAGGTCTATGAAGACTGGGTCATCGAGCGTCAGTACAAGCAGGTTCCCGGGGTCGCGGACGACTCCGGTTTCGGCGGCACGGTCATGCAGTATCAGGTGTTGCTCGATCCGGCAAAACTCTACGCCTATCACATCACCGTGCCGACCGTGGTCCAGCAGCTGTCAGTGAATAATTCCAACGCCGGCGGCGGCTTCTATTCCCAGGGCGGCCAGTTCTATTACGTGCGCGGACTGGGCCTGATCCGCGATACCAGGGACATCGGCGATGTAATCGTCGGCTCGCAGAATGGCGTACCCGTCCGGATCCACGACATCGGCGACGTGACCATCGGCCATGCTCCGCGGCTGGGCGAATTCGGATTCAACAAGACCAACGACGCTGTCGAAGGCGTCATCATGATGCGCCGCGGCGAGCAGACCCAGGACGTGCTGAAAGGCGTGGAGGCAAAAACCCGCCAGCTCAACGACCAGATCCTGCCGCCCGACATCCGAGTGCGTCCCTACTACGATCGCAGCGATCTCGTGCAGCTCACCATCGACACCGTCGAGCACAACATGGTCATGGGAATGATCCTCGTCCTCGTGGTGCTGATGGCCTTCCTGGTCAGCCTGCGCGCTGCCGTCATCGTAGCTCTCACCATTCCGCTCGCCCTGCTCTTCTCCTTCATCTTTCTGCATGCCCAGGGAGTCGCCGCCAACCTGCTTTCCATCGGGGCCATCGATTTCGGAATCCTCATCGACGGAACCCTCGTGATGGTGGAGAACATCTTCCGCGAACTGGGAGAGCGCGAAGGCACCAGCTATGACCTGATGGACGTCATCGTCGCTGCCGCGAAAGATGTCGATCGCCCCATCTTCTACTCCGTTGCCGTCATCATCGCCGGATACCTGCCCATCTATGCGCTCACCGGCCCCTCCGCCAAACTGTTCCGCCCCATGGCCGACACCGTCTCCATCGCGCTGGTCGGCGCGCTCATCCTGACACTCACCTTTGTGCCGGTGATGTGCTGGTACTGGTTCAAAAAGGGCGTGCACGAGCGCGTCAACAAGCCCTTTGAATGGGTGCGGCGCCAATATGCGGGCGAACTGGAGTGGTGCCTCAACCATCCGAAACTCACCATGCTGGTGGCGACGGCGATCTTCGGCGCAACCCTTCTCCTCGTGCCCTTCATTGGCGGCGAATTCATGCCCCATCTCGATGAGGGCGCGCTGTGGATCCGCGCCACGCTGCCCTACACCATCTCCTTTGACGAAGCCAGCCGCTTCTCGCCCCAGGTGCGCGATATCCTCATGCAGTATCCGATGGTGACCGACGTTGGCTCGGAACTGGGCCGCCCCGACGACGGCACCGATCCAACCGGCTTCTTCAACGACGAGTTCTACGTCGGCCTCAAGCCCTACAATGACGCCTCCTGGAGGTCCGGTCCGATTCATAACAAGAAGCAACTCCAGGAAGAAATCCAGAAAAGGCTGCAGGCTTTCCCAGGCGTCATCTTCAACTACACCCAGCCTGCCGAAGACGCCGTCGATGAGGCGCTCACGGGCCTGAAGAGCGCTCTCGCCGTCAAAATCTACGGCCCCGATCTGAACGTTCTGCAAACCAGGGCTCTCGAGATCAAGCGCCGCCTAGCGCAGGTCCCCGGATTCACCGAGCTCACCGTCGTGCGCGAGCTCGGCCAGCCCAGCCTCATCGTCGATGTCGATCGCGATAAGATTGCCCGTTACGGAATCAATGTCTCGGATGTGGAAGCCATCGTCCAGGCGGCCGTCGGTGGACAGGCCGCAACCCAGGTGATTCAGGGCGAGAAGCTGTTCGACCTCGTCGTCCGTATGGAGCCGCAGTTTCGCCAGAACGCCCGCGAGATCGGCAATCTCCTCGTCGGAACCCCCTCCGGTCAGCAAATCCCTCTGAGCGAGCTGGCTGACATTCATGAGGCCAGCGGCGCGTCCTTCATCTACCGCGAGGACAACTCGCGCTACATCGGCGTTCAGTACAGCATCGAAGGGCGCGACCTGCAGAGCGCGGTCGATGAGGGACAGCGTGCGATTGCCGACATCGCGCGCAATGTGCCTCCGGGCTATCGCATCGCGTGGGGCGGCGAGTACGGCGAACTCCTCCAGGCGAAGCACCAGATGGAAATCATCGGTCCACTGGCTCTGCTGATCATCTTCATGATCCTGTTCGCCCTGTACGACAACTTCAAGTTTCCCATCACCATCGCCATCGGCGTGGTCCTCACCGAACCGGTCGGCGCGTTGATCGCCCTTAAGCTGACCCACACGCCGTTCAGCGTCTCCTCCGCTCTGGGGCTGCTGGCGCTGATGGGCGTCTCCGTCGAAACCGCGGTGATTCTGGTCTCCTACATCAACAAGCTGCGCCTGGAGAACAAAGACATTCGCACCGCCACTTTGGAAGCGTCGCTGCTGCGTCTGCGGCCCATCATGATGACCGCTCTCGTCGCCTGCCTGGGTTTGCTGCCGGCGGCCCTTTCCACCGGAATCGGATCGGATACTCAGAAACCGTTTGCCATTGTGATTGTCGCGGGGCTCATCTCGCGTCTCTTTCTCGGATTCTTCGTCAATCCGGTGCTCTACGAGATGGTCGCGCGCGATGGCGATGTCCTGCAGGTCTAGCGCGAGTCCCGCCGCCCTTGCGCTGAAGCCTACTTGCCCCGCGAACCCACCGCACCGGGAACGCGTCGGATGCTACCCTGTTCTAAAAGTGGCCCCGTAGCTCAGGTGGATAGAGCAGCAGTTTCCTAAACTGCGTGTCGGAAGTTCGAGTCTTCCCGGGGTCACCAGGTTTTTCGCTCTAATGCCCGACGCGAATCGCGAAGAGAAAAAACACAACCACAGCGATCGCCCCGAGGACGACGGTCAGCACAAATCCGCCGATCAGCAGCTGAGCCGTGCGCTGCTGCTCCGGGCGCGGTTGCGTGATGCCGAAGGTATTGATGAAGGCTTCCATGAGCCAGGCGAGGAGCTTCATGACCCTTCGTCAGAACCGCATGCGTTGCTGTGCGTCTGGATCAGAAACGTCATCACTGCCGGCTCCTTGCTATGGTATCAAGCATGCCGTTGAGAAAGTCGATGGATTCCGGAGCCGAATAGCGGCGCGCAATTTCCAGGGCTTCGTCGATCACGATCGGCGCGGGCGTTCCCGGAAAGCCGAGTAGTTCGGCGACCGCCATCCGCAGCAGGTTGCGATCGACCGCAGACATCCGCTTGATGCGCCAGTTCTTCGAATACTGCTCGAGCATCGCGTCGATCTCCGATCCACGCGACGTGGCGACGCGGAAGAGATCTTCAGCGAAGCCGCGCGTGGCGTCGTCGGCTTCTTCGCGCGCCTGCCAGAAGGTCTTGCGCACTTCGTCCGGAGTCTGCCGGCCCACGTCCGCCTGGAAAAGCATCTGCATCGCGAGTTCACGGGATTTGCGGCGCTTGCCGACCAGCGTCATGCTCGCGTCTCCGCGGGCGCTGCGGCGATCTTCATGTGCAGCGAGGCCATCTCAATAGCCGCCGCCGCTGCTTCGAATCCCTTATTGCCGCTTTTGAGACCGGCGCGGTCCAGTGCCTGTTCCAGGTTTTCGCAGGTGAGAACGCCGAAGGCGTGAGGGACGCCGGTGTCCTGCTGCGACTGGCCGATGCCGCGCGCGACTTCGTTGTAGATGGCTTCGTAGTGCGCGGTCTCGCCGCGGATGAGGCAGCCCAGGGTGATGATCGCGTCGAACCGGCGAGTTTGTGCCAGCTGGCGAGCGGCTGCGGGGATCTCCCAGGAGCCGGGCACGCGGACAACTTCGATAGCTTCGCGCCGACCGCCGCTCCGCAGCAAACAGTCGAGCGCCCCCTGGAGCAGACGATCGGTGATGACCGCGTTCCAGCGCGCGACCACGATGGCAAACTTCATTTCATGCGCGCTCAGATCGCCCTCCAGGGCGATGGGCTTGCCGCGCAGCGGCTCCTGACGCTCCCAGAACGCGATCGAAAAGTCCGGCACCGGCTGCACGGTGAAGAGGCGCGACTTCCAGTGCGTTTCTTCGATGGAGGTGATGCGCGTCTTCGCGGCGTCGGCGCCGGTGTTCGTTTCGAGCCAGTGGCTCGCCACCTGGTGGACCGCATCGAGCGAGGTGACTTCGACGAGCAGATCGGTGTTGAGCGTGGGAAGCGCGCCGTCGATGAATTCCAGATTGCCGAGGGGTGCGAGAAAGGGGCGGCCTTTGGTGGCCGCGCCCTGCTTTCGAGGAGGTTCGTCCCAGCCGCGTCCCGGCTCAAAACCCAGTGCGGAAAAAAAACTCACCAGCTCATCGAACTGAGCGGGAGAGTGCACGGGGCGAATCAAAGTAAGGCCCTTGATCATGATTTGAGGGTATCAGGAGGTACAGTTCAGGCGGCGCGCGCCAACGGCCTCTGCTGCGGATAAAAGCGAAGGCAGGAAAGCCGCGGACCTGCGGTTTCCCTGCCTTCCTATTGCTTCGGTTTTCACTGACGGCCAGTGTTGCCGGCTGAACCGGCCGCCAACTCTGACCCGGGCTATTCGCTCTGGATGCGCATACCGTAAAACGAGCGGTAGACGAAGAAGAAGGATACAAGGAAGAAGACCGCCGCCAGCACGTGCGTCAACATCGGGTTGGTGGAAGACAGTTTCACTGCTAACTCGACGGCGAGCAGGCCAAAGAGCGTGGTGAATTTGATCACCGGATTGAGAGCCACAGAGGCGGTGTCCTTGAAGGGATCCCCGACCAGGTCCCCCACCACGGTCGCCTCGTGCAGTGGCGTACCTTTTTCATGCAGTTCGACCTCCACGATCTTCTTGGCGTTGTCCCAGGCTCCTCCAGCGTTGGCCATAAAGATGGCCTGGTAGAGGCCGAACATGGCAATCGAGATGAGATAGCCAATGAAGAAGAAGGGATCCAGAAAGGCGAAGGCCAGCGCGGCAAAAAACAGCGAGATAAAGATGGTCAGCATCCCGCTCTGCGCGTACCGAGTGCAGATGGCCACCACCTTCTTGCTGTCTTCGGTGGAGGCTTTCTCGGCGCCTTCAATTTTCATGTTGGCCTTGATGAATTCCACCGCACGGTAGGCGCCGGTGGTCACGGCCTGGGTAGCAGCTCCGCTGAACCAGTAAATGATCGCGCCCCCGGTGATCAGGCCGAGCAGAAACGGAGCGTGTAGAAGCGAGAGCTTGTCGACGTTTGTGGTGAGGGAGTTGGTGAGCGCCATAATGGTGGCGAAGATGAGTGTGGTGGCGCCGACGACAGCGGTGCCGATCAGCACCGGCTTGGCGCTGGCTTTGAATGTATTCCCCGCACCGTCGGCCGCTTCCAGCATCTTCTTGGCGCGCTCGAAGTCCACCTCCACGCCGTACTGCTTTTTCACGTCCTCGCGTACGCCCGGCTCGTTCTCGATCAGCGACAGCTCGTAGATGGATTGCGCGTTGTCCGTCACCGGACCGAACGAATCCACCGCGATGGTCACCGGTCCCATGCCCAGGAAGCCGAAAGCCACCAGGCCAAAGGCAAACATGGGCGCCGCCAGAATCACGGCCGCGAATCCCAGGGTGCTGACTCCGTACCCTATGGACATTAAGAGGATGACGGCCAGTCCCAGGTAGTAGGCGGAATAATTCCCGGCGACAAAACCGGAGAGCAGACCGAGAGCGGCCCCACCCTCTCTGGCCGATGCCACGACTTCTTTCACGTGACGGGCTTCGGTTGAAGTAAACACCTTGACCAGCTCAGGAATCAGCGCGCCCGCCACCGTTCCGCAGGAAGTGATCGTGGCCAGTTTCCACCAGAGTGTCGGGTCGCCGCCCAAATTCGAAAGCAGGGCATAGGTGACCGGGTAGGTGGCGGCAATCGTCACGATGGAAGTGATCCAAACCAGCGAGGTGAGCGGCGCTTCGAAGTTAAACTGCTCCGCTTTGCCGTACTTCGCTTTGGCAATCAGCCCGTTAATGTAATAGCCCGCAACGGCGGCCACCAGCATGGCCACGCGAACCGCAAATAGCCAGACGAGCAGCCTGATGCCAACATCAGCGCTTTTCGCGCCCAGAAGAATGAAGGCGATGAGGGCGACCTGAACCACGCCATAGGTTTCGAAACCGTCGGCCGTGGGGCCCACCGAATCGCCGGCATTGTCCCCGGTGCAGTCGGCAATCACGCCAGGATTACGGGCGTCGTCCTCTTTGACGTGGAAGACAATCTTCATCAGGTCGGCGCCGATGTCGGCGATCTTGGTGAAAATACCGCCGGCCAGCCGGAGCACGGCCGCGCCCAGCGATTCGCCGATGGCAAAGCCGATGAAACACGGCCCGGCATAGTCTCCTGGAACGAAGAGAATAATGCTGAACATCATCAGCAGCTCGACGGAGATCAGCATCATGCCGATGCTCATGCCCGACTTCAGCGGTACGCTGAAGGCGCGATACGGATTACCGCCCAGGGAAGCCCACGCGGAGCGCGAGTTCGCCAGCGTATTGACCCGGATGCCGAACCACGCCACCCCATAGCTGCCCGCCATTCCCAGCACGCTGAACGCAAGGATGACGATCACGCGGGTCGCGCTGAAGTGCAGCAGCGCGGCGAAATAGACCAGGATTACGACCGCAATGAACGACCACAGCAACAGCAGGAACTTCCCCTGGTGGAGCAGATAGGTCTTGCAGGTCTCCCAGATGATCTGCGACACGTCTTTCATCGCGCGGTGCGCCGGCAGACCCTTCAGGTGAACGTACATAAAGAAGCCGAAAACCATACCCAGAATGCAGGCCAGAGGCCCGAACATGAGCAGGCTGTGGCCGTTGAATCCCCAATAGTGAACCTGGCGCAAATCCGGCAGCTGCAGATTGGCTTCGCCGCCAGTCGATTCTTGTGCAAAAGCTGCACCCTGACCGAGCACCATCAGTGTGGCCATCGCGCCGGCGAATTTCGCCCAGCGCCGCGAAAACAAAACAGTTTTCATTCGCCCGCTCGTGAAAAGACAGGCCGCCATGAGCGATAAGGCGCTCACAGCAAGAAAAAACCACACCCCGGCGTTAGCTGACACACACCCTCCAAAAAGTCAGTTTTTAGCTCTCCGCGACCGGTGTCCCGAGCGCGCTCAGGAACTGTATCACGGCAACACGAGAGCTTAACAGACGATTCCCATTCTCGCATGTGATGGGGAATACGGGCCTTAGATCGTGTCATCGGCACGGTACGATGGTTACCCGGCGGCCCCTGACACAAAGCTCCCGGGTAGCGATTAGTGGGGTGCAATCGGGGACTCAGCGCACCAGCACAACATCAAGAAAACGAGGCCCATGCACCCCGCGAATGCGGGTCATTTCGATGTCGGCGGTTGCTGAGGGGCCGGAAATAAAGGTAAGAGGATGCGCGGCGAAGGGCGCGAGGCGATCGATGGCTTCCGGTACCGTTTCGACAATCTGCCTGGCGCGAACGACGCAGAGATGACGATCCGGCAACAGAGTGAGCCGCCGCGCGCCTTCGCCTGGACCGTGGGTCAGAACAATGGATCCCGTAAACGCGATCGCAACCGCGCATAAGGTCACGATGCCGTCGCACGCATTCAGTTCGTCGAGGCTGGCCGTCCGCTCCGGAATAAAAGCGAAGTCGCTCGGCAGAATTTCCGCGGGCAGGCCATCCGCGGCGATAACGTTCTTCTGGTTGTGCTCTCGCAGAACAGAGACGATCGTCCTGGGCAGGGAAGCAGCGTCGGTTTCGACGACATGTGTGTCGTAATCCCTGAGTCGCTCTTCGAGCAGTCGCAGCCGGCCTTCCGCATCGAGGATCCCTTTGCGCATGTAGGTGCGCGGGATCGCGGCGTAGTCCGCAACGGGATCGGTCTGCGTGCGGACGGCGGAGCGGATGCGGTCGAGGATCGCTGCGCGGTCGTCAGCCATGGGAGGTGCCCTCGGCGATCCTGCGTGCGGCGTGGAGCGGAGCCGCGGGGTCCCCGCTGGGTGCGTTCTTCGCCCGTTGTTTCCACCATTCCCGGAAGGTCTGCGACGGCAGCGCGCGCAGATCGCGGACCCGCGTCCAGTTGCCGAGCATGCCGGGCAGATTCCGCATCCATCCATGCGAAACCAGCGGCCACTGCGCGATGCGCCCCAGGCGTTGCGCCGCCTCGAAGCGCGTGCGGCTGGTAAAGATCATTGCAGCTGTCTTCATCGCCAGTGCTTCCGGATCGAGCGCCGACTTTTGCTCCCGTACGACCCGCCCGCGCAGATGAATGAGCACTTCCGGGATATTGATTTTCACCGGACAGACTTCGTAGCACGCTCCGCACAGCGACGACGCAAACGGCAGCGACTGGCCGTGCCGCATTTGTAACAGCTGCGGTGTCACAATAGCGCCGATCGGCCCCGAATAGCTCGACCCGTACGCGTGTCCCCCGGTCTGGCGATACACCGGGCAGGTATTCAGGCAGGCTCCGCAGCGGATGCAGTGCAGCGTCTGCCGCGCTTCTTCATCGGCAAGAATTCCCGTCCGCCCATTGTCCAGCAGCACCACATGGAAATGCTGCGGCCCATCGCCCGGCCGCACGCCCGTCCACAGCGAGTTATAAGGATTCATGCGCTCGCCCGTCGCCGAGCGGGGCAGCGTCTGCAGGAAGACCTCGATGTCCTCGAAGCGCGGGATCATCTTCTCGATGCCCGCGAGCGAGATGAGCACGTTGGGCAGCGTCAGGCACATGCGTCCGTTGCCCTCCGACTCCACGATGCAGACGCTGCCCGTCTCCGCGATCAGGAAATTCGCGCCGCTGATGCCGATCTGCACGCGCAGGAACTTCTCGCGCAGGTAATGCCGTGCCGCCGCGGTCAGTTCCTCGGGATCGTCGCTGAGGTTGGGCAGGTTCATCCGCTCGCGGAAGATCTGCCGCACCTGGCTGCGGTTTTTGTGAACCGCGGGCGCGACGATGTGCGACGACTTGTCGCCGCCCAACTGAACGATCACTTCGGCCAGATCGGTCTCGTGCGCACGAATGCCTTCCTGCTCCAGCGCCTCGTTCAGCCCGATCTCTTCCGAAGTCATCGTCTTGATCTTGATGACCTCGTCGCCGCCATACTGCTTCACCAGGCCGACGATGATCCGGTTCGCCTCATCCGCGTCGCTCGCCCAGTGCACGTGCCCGCCAGCCGCCGTGCACGCCTTCTCGAACTGCTCGAGGTAATGGTCGAGATACCGCATCGTATGCGCCTTAATCGCGCTGCCGGAGGTGCGCAGCTCCTGCCAGTCCGGCGTCTCCCCCACCACGATGTCGCGCTTCCGCGTGATTACATCGGTCGCGTGGCGGACGTTCTTGCGCAGCTGCGCATCTTCCAGCAGCGGCAGCGCCGCCTTCTGGAACGACGGAGCGTGGTCGGCCTCGCTGACCCGAATCGTCATGCGCCCGCTCCTTCCATCACAGCGTCAGACTCGGTCGGCGCCAGAATTTCCGCGAT